>Ga0187772_10000319_pt1 | contig 21512 bp, 16 predicted proteins | sample 0116_SJ02_MP15_2_FD_133137 | JGI IMG/M metagenome (GOLD analysis project Ga0187772, IMG submission 133137) | Tropical peat soil microbial communities from peatlands in Department of Meta, Colombia - 0116_SJ02_MP15_20_MG | ecosystem: Environmental > Terrestrial > Soil > Wetlands > Peat | place... | reverse complement strand
CCCGCCGCGATGAACGGCGGGCAGGGGTCGTAGGAGGCGACGCGGATGAGCGAGCTCGACGCGTTGGGGATGTACTTCTTGCCCTCTTCGAACAGCTTGGCGCTCTTCTTCAGCTTCGGCACGAGGCGCGCGATCGAGACCGGGAGCGGCTCGATCTCGGGAGCGGCTTCCTTGACCTCCGCCGGGAGCGTTTCCGTCGCCGGAGCCTTCCGCGCTTCCTCCGGTCCGGCGGTCGGGGGGCTCTGCGCCTCCGAGTCGGCCGCCGTCAGCGGTCCCGCCGGGAGCCGTTCCGCTCGAGGGTCGCGCAGCGGAACGTCACTTCCCCGGGAGGGGAGCATCGGTTGGGGGGCGGGCTGCGGTTCCGCCATAGAGCACGCATCGCGGGCGGGTTTCGGACCCCGAGTGCCATATATATAATTGGCTCAACGCGAGAACGCATTATATCATTAATATAGCACGGTACGAGTCGAATGCTATGTAATGTTTAACGGGTACAAGTCTGCAAAAATACCTATTAGTTGCCGCTCAAACAACCGAAACAGCGAAATTTCAGCCATTCCGGCTGGCCCTTCACTCCTTCCGGGGTGGCGGCAGAGGGTTTTCGGGCGGGACAATCGCGGTCTCGATCCCTCGTCGCTGGAGGGCGGCGCGGAACGGGCCGGCCGGCACGCATCGCTCCGGAGGAACGACCCCGACCTCGCGGATCTGGTGGGTCGCGATCAGCTCCGCTCCGACCGCTCCGGCCACGCCCACCGCGTACTCGGTCGCGACCAGATGCCAGTCCCGGCGGGCCGGGAACCGCGCGATGGCGTGGCGGACGACCGTCGCGCCCCCCCGGCTCCCACGGAGTTCGATGTCGCAGACCTCCCAATCCACCGCATCGACCCCCTCCGGCATGCCGAGGAGCTTCTCGCGCTTGACCAGCGCGAGGGTGAAATCCTTCGGGGTCACCGTCTGGCCTCGCACCTCGAGCGGCTCCTCCGAGCCAAGGCCGAGGAGCGCCATCGTGCGCAGCACCTCGATGCCGGGTCCGCCCTCCTTCCACTCGCAGTGCCGAAGCCCCTTATCCTTCAGGCTCTCCGGCAAGGTCGCCGGCTCGGAGTGCAGGGTCCGGTAGACTCGGGTCCTTCCGACGGGCGCGATGAACTCGAACTCCTCCGCGCCGCTCATGGGCGGGTACTCTCGGTACGCTCCACCCTCGTAGACGACCGCCGGAAGGACCATCTCGTCCAGGAACGTGCTCGGCGACCAGGTGAACGCGATCTCGGGGCCTCCGACCGTCAGGTCCCTCCATCCGTCCCGGATGACGATCGAGTCGACGCGGTCCAAATCGCGCGCCGCTTCCATCGCGAGCACATTGGAGACCCCCGGGACCTGGCCCAAGCCCGGTATCGCGAGCACGCCGGCCTGGCGGAACGTCGGGTCCAGGGCCAGTTGCCGGCGCGTCATGTGAAAGAGTCCGCCGAAATCGAGGTACGGCACACGGGCTTCGAGGGCCGCCTCCATCACGGTCAGGTTGAACCCGTACTGGACCGCGTTGACGACCACATCGGCTCCGTGGAGGAGGCCGACGAGCGCCGACCGGTCCCGAACGTCCAGCGAGGTGGCGGACGCGCGTCGCCCGGCGTTCCGTGCGGCGGCCTCGGCGAGTCCTACGTCCAGGTCGGCCGCGATGACGGAATCGAACACCCCACCGGTGGCGAGGTCCCGGACCGCGCATCGACCGGTCAACCCGCCGCCGCCCAGCACGACCGCCCGCATCCGCGACCCCTCGTCCTCGCCCGACCATGAGGGCGACCTATAGGAAGGTTGGGTGGAGCGCCGAACGCCCGCTCAGGTCGGGGGGCGTTTCGACGGGGTCCGGCGGGGTCGCTTCGCGGGGGCGGCCTCGGGGGCCGCCGGCCTCGGCGCGGCCGGGGCCGGTGCCGCGGCCGTCGAGGTCCGGTTGAGGAGGTCCCGGAACGTTTCGAAGTGACGAAGGAACGGGTCGGTGCGGCGTCGCTCTTCGAGCTCCAGGAGCGCGATCTCGAGCTGGGCCTTCGCTTTGGGGTCCCCGGTCGACGCGCGGACCAGGTAGACGCAGAGGACCTGATAGTGCGGGAGCACGAAGGCGTCCGTCCGAGGGGTGCTCATGTCTCCCTTGCGGGGTCGGTAGATCCGGTCGACCGGCACTTCCGCCGCGACCGCCCTTCGGTGCGAGAACCCGAAGTACCGTCCCGGGCCGAGGATGCGGGTGACCTCGCGGATGTTGCCGTTGAGGTTGTTCGTGAGTCGGTCGCATTCGTGCCAGCACCAGAGTCCGAAGCCGTAGTCGCCTTCGAGGTACGCTTCCCAGGCGAGGCCGTAGAGCTGACGCTCCTTCTCCTCCCCCGAGGTCTCGGGGTCGAGCCCGGCCCGCCAATCGGAGACCAGGACATCCACCCGCATCGACGGAGAGAACTCCTTGAGCGGCGGGATGGCCGGCGGCGCGGACACGGTCGCTGAAGAGACGGTGAGGTTTAGACGGTTTCTTCGCCCCGTTCCTCCGTACGGGCCGCCCCGCGCGCCCCCTCCACCCAGGTTCCCCGGACGCCCGCACTCCCCTCCACGATCGCGGACTCCAGGGAGGGAGCCCGCACCCAGACCAGGTCCGCCGGGGCACCGGGCTCGAGTCGTCCGAGCGCCGGCTCAGCGAACGTGGCCCCCCCGTTCACGGTGTAGAGGCGGAGCGCCTCCTCGCACCCGAGCGCCTCCTCGGGGCTGCCGTTCGCCGAGCGACCCCGGGCGTCCGACCGCTCGACCGCCGCCCGGATCCCCCTCCACGGGTCGACCGGGTCGTAGGGGGCATCGCTGGAGCCGGCGAGGAGGTGCCCCTGCTCCTGCAGGCTCCGAAAGGCGTACGCCCATCGGGCGCGCCGGGCCCCGACCCGTGCGCCGAGCCAGTGGTCGCTCCAGAGGAACCCCGGCTGGACCACCAGCGCCGGGCGCACCCGGGCGAGCGCGGGGAACAGCCACGGAGGGGTGAGGGCAGCGTGCTCGATCCGCGCCGGAGGCCCCCCGGTCGTTCGCATCTCTTCGAGCAGGCCGAGCGAGTACGCGATCGCTCGGTCCCCAATCGCGTGGAGCGCCGGGGTCAGGCCTCGCTGTGCACTCGCTCCGAGGAGCTCCCGCAGCTCCGCGTCGGCCGCGACCGACATCCCCTCGGTCTCGGGCGCATCCGCGTACGGCTCCGAGAGCCAGGCGGTGCGCGTCCCGAATGCGCCGTCCGTGTACGCCTTGACCCCCACCACGGCAAAACGGCCGGGAGGGACCGGGGGTCCGGCCGGGCCACGGAAGTACTCTTCCCACCGACTTCCCTCCAGGTACACCCGAACCCGACCGGGCAGGGTCCCCGAGCCAGCGAGTTCGCGCAGCAAGACCGCCTCCTCCGGAGAGGCGCTCATCGCTCCGAACGTCGTGATCCCGAGCGACGTCGCCCACTGCAACGTCCGCCGGAGCGCCGAGGGCTTGGGGAGGTCCGGGTCGATGGCCCGGCCCCGCAACGCGCGGATCGCGGCTTCGAACACGCGACCGTCCGGGGTCCCGTTCCCCTCGCGACCCAACCGACCCCCCGGCGGGTCCGGCGTCGTCCGGTCGAACCCCGCCTCCGACAGCGCGATCGAGTTCGCGACGACGGCGTGGCCACTGACGTGGACCACGACCACCGGGCGGTCGGGGGCGGCGCGGTCGAGCTCGTGTCGCGTCGGCCACGCCCGGTCGGGAGCCCGTTCCGGGTCCCATCGCCGGCCCACGAGGGGTCCCGACGGATGCCCCGCGCCCCATTCGCGGATCGCCTCGACCAACCCCTCGATCGACGTGACGCGGCTCAGGTCGAGGCCTTCCCGCGAGCGGGTCAACTCGGCGACGTGAACGTGCGCGTCGACGAGTCCGGGGAGGAGAAGGCCCCCGCCGAGCGGGTGGACCTCGACCCCCGTCGGTGCGCGGCGCCGGGCATCGTCCTCGGTCCCGGCGACGACGACCTTTCCGTTCTCGACCAGGAGGGCCTCACAGTAGCGGCGACCGGTGAACACGGAGCCTCCGACGAACAGGGTGGAGTCGGTCACCGTCCGTCCACGAGGCCGGGAAGGAATTGAAGGAAAGGGTTCGTCACCGGCCCCCGGGGCCGGCCTACACGTCGAGGTACTGATAGAACTCGTACGGATGCGGTCTCAGATTGAGCTCCAACTGTTCCTTGCGCTTGAGCTCGATATAGGTCTCGATGAGCGAGGAGGGAAACGCCGGACGCAGGAACGCATGGTCGGAGACCAGGCAGTCGAGCGACTCCCCGAGCGAACCCGGCAGCTCCCGGATCTCGAGCTCCCGCCGCCGTTCGGGCGAGAGCTTGTAGATGTCCTCGTCGACCGGCGGCGGGGGCTCCATCTTCCTCTTGATCCCGTCGAGGCCGGCCAGCGCGAGCGCCGCCTCGGTCAGGTAGATGTTCGCCGAGGAGTCGGGGGTCCGGTACTCGACCCGCTTGGCCGCCGGGCGTCCCCGGTGGTAGGCCGGGATCCGGACGCTCGCCGACCGGTTCGCCCGGCTCCACGCGATGAATACGGGCGCTTCGAACCCGGGGACCAGCCGGCGGTATGAGTTGGTCGTCGGGTTCGTGATGGCGCACAGGGCGCGGGAGTGGCGCATCAGTCCGCCGACGTAGTACCGGCAGGTCTGGCTCACCTCTGCGTACTTGTCCTTCGCGTCGTAGAAGGCGTTCTTTCCCTTCGTCCAGAGCGACTGGTTGGTGTGCATGCCGATGGCGTTGTCGCCGTAGACGGGCTTCGGCATCAGGCAGCCGACCTTGCCGTGTTGATGGGCGACGTTCTTGATCACGTACCGGGCGTCCTGAACGTGGTCCGCCATCGGCACGAGGTCGTCGAACCGAATGTTGAGCTCCGACTGACTCGCGGTCGCCACCTCGTGATGGTGCGCGTCCATCACGATGTGGAACTGGTCAGCGAGGATGTTGCACATCTCGGCGCGGAGCCCGAGGAGCGAGTCCGTCGGGGGGCTGCGGTGGTATCCCTCCTTGAACCGCACCGTGGGCGCGGCCGCTCCGACTTGCCACGGCGCCTCGCTCTGATTGATGAGGTAACCCGCGCCGGCCCACGGGTCGTGGACCCCTTGGTAGGACGGCAGCAACTGGACCGAGTCGAACACCCAGAACTCGAGCTCGGGCCCCCAGTACGACCGGTCGAACCCGGCCTCGGCCAACACACGCTCCGTCTTCCGGGCGACCCATCGAGGGTCGTGGTCGTACGGGGTGTTGGTGCCTCCGATCCGAACGTCGCAGATGAATCGGACCGTACCGCCGGCCTCGGGATTCCAGGGAATCGTCGCGAGCGTGCGGATGTCGGGGATCAGCAGCATGTCCGAGTCGTGGATCTCGCGGAATCCCCGTACGGACGAGCCGTCGAGCTTCGGGACGCCCGAGACGAACGATTCCTCGTCCAACGTGTGGAGCGGGACGTCCACCTGGTTGAACCCGCCGAACACGTCCGTGTAGAACAGCTGGACCCACCGAATGTGCTGGGACTTGAGCTGTTCGAGAACCCGCGCACCTTCCGAGACGCTCTTGGCCTCCTTCTTAGGGGACATGCGGACCGCCACCACCCGCAGCGACGGTGCGGACCTACATCAACTTTGACCTCTTTTTTTTGGATGAATGTCCAGATTTTCACTGGAACAGTTTAACTTCTATCGATTCATTCACCTTCTATGCGTCGCACGTCCACCATGGACGAACTCGACCGGTTGATTCTGGAGGAGCTGAACACCGATGCCCGCCGGAGCCATCGGGAGATCGCCCACCGGCTGAAGGTCTCCCCCACTACCGTGAGCGCTCGGGTCGCTCGCATGGAGGCGCAGGGCGTCATCCGGGGCTACATCCCCCTCCTCGACGACGAGCAGCTCGGCTGGGATCTCTGGGCGACCATGGGGATCCGGATCTCCAAGGGGCGGCTTCGGGAGGTCGAGGAGCGGCTGGCCCGGGACCCGCGAGCGTACGCGATCTACGACGTCACAGGGGAGACGGACGCGCTCCTGATCGGCCGGTTCCGCGACCGCCGGGACCTGGACCGGTTCGTCAAGCACGCGCTCCAGGACCCGCACGTGGAGCGGACGAACACCCAGGTGGTACTGAACCGGGTCAAGGAGGACCGGCGCGTGCCGGTCTCCCGGCGCGTTGCCGAGGTCGAGACGGCGAGCTGAGGACGCGCGCCGAGCGCGACGGCGCCGGGCCCGGGGAAAACGTCTAAGGGGACCGGGAACTCCTCATCCCCGGAGGAACCACGATGGACTGGGGGATGGAGAACCGAATGGCTCGCATGTTCTCCCCGGTGAGCCACAACACGGTCATGCTCGCGGTGGACCACGGGTACTTCATGGGTCCGACCCATCGGCTCGAGGACGCGCGGTCGACGATCGTCCCTCTCCTTCCCCACGCGGACGCCCTCGCCCTCACCCGGGGAATCCTGCGGCGCTGCGTGCCGCCGCAGACCTCGACCCCGATCGTCCTGCGGGTCTCGGGTGGCGCAACGGTCCTCAAGGAGGACCTCTCCGACGAGAAGATCACCACCTCGATGCGCGAGGCCGTCCGATTGAACGTCAGCGCGGTCGCGATGAGCGTCTTCGTCGGCGCTCCGCACGAGCACGAGTCGTTGGTCCACCTGGGCGAGCTCGTCGACCAGGGCGAGGAGGCGGGGGTCCCGGTCATGGCGATCACGGCCGTCGGCAAGGAGCTCGAGAAGCGGGACGCCCGGTACCTGGCCCTCGCCTGTCGGGTCTCCGCGGAGCTCGGAGCGCACCTGGTCAAGACGTACTACTGCGACGATTTTTCGAAGGTCGTGGAGGGGTGCCCCGTGCCGCTCGTGGTCGCGGGGGGACCCAAGCTCGATAGCGACCGGGCCGCGCTCGAGCTCGCCCGGCGGGCCATCGACGAGGGCGCGCACGGCATCGACATGGGCCGGAACATCTGGCAGTCGGACCACCCCGTGGCGATGCTCAAGTCCCTGCGGGCGGTCGTGCACGAGAAGGCGACCGTTCGCGAGGCCCTCGACGTGCTCGAGGGCGAGAAGGTCCATCCGGCACCCGCCGCCACGGCGTAGTCGTTCGGCGCCGACAGAACGGTCTTAAGCCGGCCGTCGCTCGGCCCGGTGGCGCGGGGATCGCCCAGCTTGGCCAAAGGCGCCAGATTCAGGGTCTGGTCCCGTAGGGGTTCGTGGGTTCAAATCCCTCTCCCCGCACCCAACTCGAGGAGGGGACTCTCGCGAATCCGGAGGGGATGCGGGTCCGTCCTCACGCCCCTCGGTCGTCTCCCTGACCCGAGCGATCGTCTGCGCCCCTTTCTCCGGCGGCAGCGACCGATCAGTCAGGGATTCGTCTTGGTAATCTCGGCCAGGAGGCGGTCGAGCCGCTGATCGCTGGCCAACAGCTTCCATGGCTCGATCGAGAGAACCCGAAGGATCCCCGCTCGGATCCACGGGTCCTCGAGCAACCGGCGTCGGATCTCCGATTCGCTGACGGCGTGGACGATGAGCATCGCCCGGTGCACCCGTCCGTCCCCGATCGGGCCGCCGGCGATGACGAAGCCGGCGTCGACGAGCGCGTTGACGAACGCCGCGTGCTCGGTCCACAGTGCCTGCTCGCGCATCGGCCGCGCGTCGACCCATGCCGGACCTTGCCCGTTGGTCACCACGAAGTACGCCGTGCTCGTTTCCCCCGTCGCCGGCCGCTGACGGCGCCTTTTTTTGACTTCCGCCGAAGAGATAACCGTTCCGGAATCGGGGCGGTCTCCTCGGAAGGAAACGGGGGATCCGCCCCGGCACCGCCTCCTCCGCCCACCGCATCGAAGGGTGGAGGGCGTTCCCCCCGGCGGGGCGTTCGGGGTCTCGCGACCTCCGTCCGTCGAAGGGGTTCGACCCGTCGGGGGGCGCCTCGTTGCCACGGCTCGCCCGAGGGAGGCAAACACCCAACTACGACGCGAACCTTGCCCGTCGTGTGTCGCCTCCCTCTCCCCCGGAAGAGCGAACGAGGAGCCGCTCCCGCCGCCTCACCTCCCTTCGGGTGAATGGGGTCGACCGACCGATCCCGCTCGACCCGGACCGCAGTCTGCTCTACGTCCTGCGCGAAGAACTGGGGTTGACCGGTACGAAGTACGGGTGTGGCGAGGGAGAGTGCGGCGCCTGCAAGGTGCTCGTGGACGGGGTCGCCGTCCGCGCCTGCATGACCCCCGTCGCGGAGACGGCGGGTCGATCGATCACGACGATCGAGGGGCTCGCGGAGGGGGGCCGGCTGCATCCGGTCCAGCAAGGGTTCCTCGACGCGGGTGCCTTCCAGTGCGGCTTCTGCATCCCCGGCATGATCGTCGCCGCGGTCTCGCTCTTGAACCATGCTCCCCACCCCAGTGAGGACGAGATTCGCGCGGCGATGGACGGCAATCTCTGCCGCTGTGGTGGGTATCTACGGATCGTTGAGGCGGTCCAGCGAGCCTCGGCCCTCGCAGACCGAGCCCGGGATGGGTCGCGATGAGCTCGCCCCCGGCGGGTCGGCCGTTCGACCTCCTTCCCGTGGACGAGCGCCCGTACTTCGAGCGGTTCGGCAACGGACTGGTGGTGGTGCTGCCGGCCCATCGGCCCGGCCCCGGCGAATGGGGTCGGGGCGGCCCCCCGCACGGAGGGGCCTGGGTGCATCTGGGCGAGGACGGGCAGGTCCGAGCGTTCACCGGCAAGGTCGAGGTGGGGCAGGGAACCCGGACGGCGCTCTCCTTGCTCGTCGCGGAGGAGCTCGGCGTACCGGTGGCCTCCGTGGACCTTACGATGGGGGATACCGACGTCAGCCCCTGGGATATGGGAACGTTCGGAAGCCGGTCGATGCCGGATGCGGGGGAGCATCTCCGCACGACCGCCGCGGCCGCACGGGCGGTCCTCCTCCGGCTCGCGGCGGCCCACCTCGGCGTCGGGGAGGGCGCGGTCGAGCTCTCCGACGGGGAAGCACAGGTGAAGGGAGGCGAGGGAACCCGGGCCGTGCACTACGCGGACCTCGTGAAGGGTCTCCACCGCGTCGAGATGGTCCCCCCTTCGACCCATCCGGTTCCTCCGACCGAGTGGACGCGCGCCGGCCACCCCACGGCCAACCTCGGGGGTCTCGCGGTCGTGACGGGCGCCCGCGAGTACACTTCGGACCTCCATCCCCCGCGCATGTTGCACGGAAAGGTGCTCTTCGCCCCTTCGTACGGAGCGCGGCTCCTGCGAGTGGATCTCGCCCGGGCCCGAGCCCTCCCGGGCGTGACCGCGGTCCACGAAGGGGATTTCGTGGGGGTCGCGGCTCCCGACCTCCCGACGGCCAAGGCCGCGCTGAAGGCGGTTCGAGCGGAGTGGGAGACGACCCCCCAACCGTCCGAGAGGGAGGTCGTGGAGTACCTGCGACAGCACCCGGCCGAGTCGGAGGACTTCTGGGACGTCATCCACGAGGAGACCGGGAACGTCGACGCCGCGCTCGCCGCGGCTCCGGTCTCGCTCCAGGGGACCTACACGACCGCGTACATCGCGCACGTGCCGATGGAGACCCATGCGGTGCTGGCCTCGTGGGAAGCGGGGCGGCTCACGGTCTGGATGGGGACCCAGACCCCGTTCCGAGCGCGGGACGCGCTGTCCGACGCCTTCGGCCTGCCTCCCTCGGCCGTCCACATCCTCGTCCCCCCGACCGGCTCGGGGTTCGGCGGCAAGCACGCCGCGGAGCTCGCCGTGGGCGCGGCCCGCCTCGCCCGGTCCGCCGGCCGCCCAGTGCGCATCGCGTTCACGCGGGAGGAGGAGTTCGTCCGGGGCTACTTCCGGCCGATGGCGATCGTCGACATCCGGTCGGGAGCCGAGCCGGACGGGCGTCTGACCGCCTGGCAGTTCCACGACCTCAACGCCGGGTCGGCGGCCGCCCGCCTCCCGTACCGCGTGCCGAACCAGCGGATCACCAACCAGCCGGCCGAGTCCCCGCTGTCCCAGGGGTCGTACCGCGCTCTCGCCGCGACGGCGAACAATTTCGCCCGGGAGTCGCACCTCGACGAGCTCGCTCTGCGGGTCGGCGCCGACCCGGTGGAGTACCGACTTCGCCACTTGGCCGACGACCGCCTGGCCGCGGTGCTACGCGCGGTCGCCGAACGCGCGGGCTGGGTCGCCCGCGCCGCCCCGGCGGAGCGTCGAGACGGGCTCGGCCGCGGCATCGCCGTGGGACTGGAGAAGGGGGGCCGAGTCGCCACGTTCGCCGAGGTCCGCGTGCACGACGATCGCCGGCTCGAGGTCGTGCGCATCGTCACCGGCTTCGAGTGCGGGGCGATCGTCCACCCGGCGAACCTCCGAAGCCAGGTCGAAGGGGGCACGGTCATGGCGTTGGGGGGCGCCCTGTTCGAATCGGTCCACTTCGAGAACGGGCGCATCCTGAATCCGCGGCTCTCGCAGTATCGGGTCCCCCGGTTCCGCGACGTCCCGCCCATCGAGGTCGTGCTGCTGGACCGGCGGGACCTGCGCTCGGAGGGCGGCGGGGAGGCGCCGCTCATCGCGGTCGCCCCGGCGATCGCGAACGCGGTCTTTGACGCCACCGGGGAGCGCCTGCGCTCCCTACCGCTGACCCCGGACGGAACGGTTCCCTGAAGGGTCCATCCCTCGATCCGCGGGCGCAGTCGCGAGCAGAGCCTCGTGCGGAGAGGAGGGCGCCGGCCGCCGGGTCGGCCGTTCGAGTCGTCCACCTAAATAGGCGAGAGCGGTCCGTCGCCCCGATGGCTCGCGCTCGCCGTCCGGTGGCTCCCCCGTCCCGCTCCGCTCGACGACGGTCCGTCCCCTCGCCGCTCCGGGTCCGAGTCCCCGAGCGTGTGGTCCGTGTCGACCTCGGCGAACCCCCTCACGCGCACATCGTCTGCCGGAACTGCGGCCGCATCCAATCGCTCGAGCTCACCGAGCTCGACCGGCACCTCCTCACGGAACTGGCGGCCCACCACCCGGACGGCTGGAGCGTCGACGGGATCGCCTTCTCCGCCACCGGCGCCTGCCGGCGGTGTCGCGAGGGTCCCCCCGCGTGAGCACGGTACGCATGTCGGCCCCGGGGCGATGACCGGATTCTTCACCGCACCGCGGATCGCCTGGGGCCCCGGCGCCATCGAACAATTGAGCGGGCTCGGAGCCCGCCGGGCCCTCGTCGTCGTCGACCCGAACGTCGCCCGTCGCGCCGGGGAGCGCCGCGTGGTGGAGGAGCTGGAGAAATCCGACACCCATGTCGACGTGATGACCGCCCTCGAGGCGCCGGACCGGGTCGACCACGTCGCGGAGCTTAAGGAGCGGATCGCCGGCGGCGCCGTCGACTGGGTCGTGGCGGTCGGGGGCGGGCGCACGATCGACGCCGCGAAGGCGGCCCGGTTAGCGGCCGAACGGCCCGACCTTCCCCTCGACCAGCTTACCCCGATGCACGACCTTCCCGAGCCCCCTCTGATCCGACTGGCCGCGCTCCCGACGACGAGCGGGAGCGGAGCCGAAGCGAGCTGGACGGTCGACCTGTTCGCCTTGGACGGCACCCCGATCGAGGTCGCCCATCGGGCGTTGGTCCCCGATTGGGCGCTCGTCGACGCCGCGCTCGCCGCAGGCCTCCCCCCGGACCGGGTCGTGGACGGGGCGTTCGAGGCCGCGGCGCTCGCGGTCGAAGCGTACGTGTCGGCATGGTCGAATCCGTTCTCGGACGCCCTCGCGATCGACGCGACCGCGACCGTGGTCCGGCGGCTCCCGCACGCGCTTCGGTGGAGCGACGACCCCGACGCGAAAGCCGCCCTCCACTATGCGGCGACCGCCGCCGGACTCGCCGCGTCGAACGCCCAACGTGGGGTCGCCCACGCGCTCGCGCGCGCGCTCCTCGGCCCGACCGGTCTCCCCTACGGCCGGCTGCTCGCCATCCTCCTCCCGTGGGCGGTCGAGTTCGACGCCCCGTCCGCGCGCGACCGCCTCGAGGCCCTCTCGGTCGCCGTGACCGCCCCCGAGGAAAGCGGCCGGGTCCCCCTCGCCGTCCGGCTGCGGCGGCTCGGCGAGCTCGCCCGGGTGCCGTCGACGCTGCACGGGGGCGGAATTGTTTCCGAACGGGTCGAGGCGGCCCGGGCCACGGTCGTCGCCCAGACGCTCCGCTCTCCGGCCGTGCTCGCGAACCCGCGGGTGCCCATGGCGAACGAGGTCGACGGGCTCGTGCACGCGGTCCTCGGGCTCCCGTCGGCGTCGGGATGAGCGGACGGGGACCGCCCCCGCGACCGGTGTCGACCCCCGCCTACGCGTGGGGGTGTTCGACGGCGACCTTCGCCGCGGCGGCGGGCGCGGAGAGGTCGACCCGGGCCGGGGATTCGACCGCCCGATTGATCGCGATCTCGGCGAGGTCGCTCGCGTAGAAGGCGCTGCGCTCGAGGCTCTCCAAGACGTAAGCGAGGCCGACCGCGAGTCGGCCGCGCTTGCTCGTGAGCTCGTGCAGCACGTGGTCGCGTTCGCGGGTGATCCGGTTCGCGGCGTCGATGACCGCGTTCGCCTTGTCGATGTCGCGCGAGTCGAGGCTGTCGAGGGCATCCGAGAGCGCGGCCGCGGCGGCGGCCGCCATCCGGTCGAGCTCCGCGATGATCCGCTCGGGAGTGCGTTCCTTACCGAGGATCGTCACGGTTTCGGCGATCCGGACGGCGTGGTCGGCGATCCGCTCGAGCACCCGAGAGGCGAGGAGGTACGTCGAGCACTCCGGCAGCGTCAGGTCGAGGCTGACGAGAATGCGCGCGTCGCGCAGCGCGCTCGTGACCTGTTTTCCGAGGAACCAGTGGAGGCGGTCGACCTCCCAGTCCCGCTCGATGACGTCCCGGGCGATCGCGGCGTCCCCCGCGCGGAACGCCGCCATCGCGTCGGCCTGCATCGCCCGCACCATCTGATGCATCCGTCGGATGACGGAGGGGATCGGGAGCGGGTTCTGGCCGACGACGTCCTGGAGGACGACCGACTCGGCGGTCTCCTCCAGGATCTCGGGGCCGATCATCCGTTGCGCGAAGTTGCGGATGACCTCGCGCGTGGGCGCGCTCATCCTCCCCGCGGTCCGGATCTCGAGCAGCGGGTAGCCGGCGATGTACTCGGCGATGAGACGGCGGAAGAGATGCTCGATCTCGGTGTCGTTCGAGACCTCGACGATCCGTCGCTCGGTCTCGGCAGATCCCCCCGATTCGGCGAAGACGGTGAGGGAGCCGTCGGCACGCGGGGTGAAGAAGAGCGTGTCCCCCGCGCCGAGACCCCGCGAGACGACCCAGTTCTTCGGGAGCGAGATGATGAACGTGGAGCCGCCGGTCTTCTGGATCCGCCGTCCGTGGAATCCTCCGGTGCTGCGCATGTACGTAGGCGGGCGGAGTCCCTGGTTTCTATATAGCTACCGCCCAACGTTCGGGCGACCGTGGCGATGCGCGCGCGCCCCCGGCTCGCGCCAGGGCCACTCTAAATAGCCCAAGGGGCGGTGACCGCCGGTCCTCATCATGGCGGGTGCCCCGGCGCGTCACTTCCTCTTCAACGGGAGGTCGCGGGACGCGCAGCCCGAGGAGACGCTGCTGCAGGCGCTCACCCGCCGCCGGCTGCCGGTCTTGCAACGCTCGATCCGCTACCACCGGCCGCGCGCCCCGGTCTGTGGGGTGGGCTACTGTACGGGCTGCCTGATGCGCGTCAACGGCCGACCGAACGTCCGCGCCTGCCGGTACCTTCCCTCGGAGGGCGACCGCGTGACGACGGAGAACTCCTGGCCCTCGCCCCGATTCGACTTGCTGGGGGCCCTGGATTTTCTGTTCCCGCGCGGGATCGACACGCTCCACGGGTTCCGTCGACCCGCCTGGGCGACCGCGGCGTACCACCGCGTGGTCCGTCGCTTGGCCGGGTACGGGGCCGTCCCGGATGCCGACGCTTCTGCCGCCCTCGTCCGTCCCCCCGTCCTCCAGACGGTCGAGGTCGCGGTCGTCGGCGGCGGGGCGAGCGGTCGGGCCGCGGCCCTCCGGCTCCGTGCGGCCGGCGTCCGTTCGTTGGTCCTCGACCGGGCGCTCCACCCACCGACGCTGCCGGGCGTGGAGTTCGCTCCGCGCACCACGGTCACCTTTCTCCCGCCCCCGGGCGAAGGACCGAGGGCCGGGTTCACCCTTCTCGGCTTCGAGGAGCCCGCACGCGGGGTGGAGGTACGCGCCCGGAGCGTGGTCGTCGCGACCGGCGGGTACGACGCGTCGTTGCTGTTCGGCGGCAACGACTGCCCGGGGGTGATGACCGCCGAGGGCGCCTTCGGGCTCCTCGACCAGGACGGTCGACCTCCGTTCGACCACGCGGTCGTCTTCGGCGGCGACGAGCGGGCCGAGGAGGTCCTCGCGCGACTCGCGGACCACGTGGAGGCGGTCGTGGCGCCGGGTACCATCCACCCCGCACTCGTACGCCGCGCCGCCGACGAGGAGGTCCCGCTCTACCCGCGTTCCCTCCTGCTGCGGGCGAGCGGGCGGTCCCGCGTCCACACGATCTACCTCCGCGCGAGGGGAACGGGCGCGCGCTTTTCGATCCCGTGCGACGCGCTCGTGCTGGCGCACCGCCGCGTGCCCTCGGCTCAACTGTTCTTCCAGGCGGGGGCTCAGATGGAATGGCGGGCCGGCACCGGCGCGTTCTATCCGGTCCTCTCACCATCGGGGGAGACGTCGGTCGCGGGCCTCTTCGCCGTCGGGGAGGCGGCGGGCGTCCTTCCCGGGGCCGCGGTCGCGAGCGGGGAGCGGGCGGCGGACGCAATCGCGGGCCGGGCCGTCGGCGCCGCCCCGGCGCTCCCTCGGGTCTCGCAGGACGGTCCGGCCGAGCTCGAGGGGTACTACCGCGAGCTCTGGCGCGAGCCCCGGTCCGGGAGGTGGGTCGCGTGTCCCTGCGAGGATGTGCTGCTCGACGAGGTCCAGGGCGCCGTGCGGGCCGGCTACCGCGGGCTCGAGGTCATCAAGCGCTACACCGGCATGGGCACCGGCCTCTGCCAGGGGCGGTACTGCCTTCCCGACGCGCTCCTCGTGCTCTCGTTCCTCGAGGGTCGACCTCCCACCGAGGTCGGCTACGTCCGGCAGCGCCCGCCGGTGGTCCCCACCCCGCTCGCCGCCCTGGCCCACCTCGACCCGGCCGCGGCGCCATCGGGGGAACCGTGACCGCGCCCGCCCGGTCCGCCTACCGTGTCGTCATCGTCGGGGCGGGGATCGTGGGCCTCTACACGGCCTACCACCTTGCGCGGGCCGGCGCCGGCCCGGTGCTCGTCGTCGACCGGGGTTTCCTCTCGAGCGGCGCCTCCGGCCGCAACGGCGGGGGCGTCCGCCAGCAATGGGAGACCCGCGCCACGGTGAGGCTCGCGCGGGAGTCCGTCGACGCCTACCGGAAGTTCGGTCGGGAGTTCGGCTTCAATCTCTGGTTTCGCCAGAGCGGTTATCTGTTCCTGGCCGAGAACGAGACGGAGCTCGCGCGACTGCGCGCGGTCCACGACCTGGTTACCTCCGAGGGGCTACCGTCGAAGGTGCTCGGCCCGGACGGCGTTGACCGCCTCGTCGAAGGGATCGCCCCGGGCTCCGTCGTGGGCGGGACGTACCTGGCCACGGACGGGACCCTCTATCCGTTCCCGGCGATCTGGGGGGTCTACGAGGCGGCCCGGGCTCAGGGCGTCGAGATCGCGCTCGGGGTCGAGGCCCTCGGCGTGGAGTCCTCGGACGGGCGGGTCGTCGCGGTGCTCACCTCCCGGGGACGGGTCGCGACCGGGGTGGTCGTGAACGCGGCCGGGGGGTGGTCCGCGGAATTCTCCCGACGAGCCGGACTCCTCGCGCCGAACGTCGCCACGCGTCACGAGATCCTCGCCACCGAGCCGATGAAACCGTTCCTCAACCCGATGGTCGTGCGCGCGTCGGACGGGCTCTACTTCAGCCAGACGATGCGGGGAGAGCTCGTCGGCGGACTCACGCTCCGCAACGGGGTCGGTACGGAGGGCGGCATGGCGAGCACGCCGCGTTTCCTCAAGGAGATGGCACGGGCGCTTCTGGGGCTGGTGCCCCGGCTCGGAGCGGTCGGAGTGCTGCGCGCGTGGTCGGGGTTCTACGACGACACCCCGGACGGCTTCCCGGTGATCGGCGAGGACCCCCGGCGCAAGGGGTTCGTCCACGCGAACGGGTTCGGGGGCCACGGGTTCATGCTCGCCCCGGCGGCGACCGTCCGGGTCGCGCGCGCCGTGCTCGGCGAACCGAGCGACCTGGACCCCAACGCGTTCTCGCCGGCTCGCTTCCTCGCGCCGGAACGACGGGCCGCGGTCGAGCGTCTCCAACTGGGGTGAGCGACGGCGCGCGCGGGGGGCCGCTAGCGTATTGAATCGGGTCCCCGCTCGGCCCGTCCGTGATCGGACAGTTCCCGTGGGAGCCGTTCCCGCCCGGTGAGCCGGACCCGAAGGGTCCCGACCCGGTCCACTCGCTCGCGTTCCGGGCCGCGGTCACCGCGGCCGACGCCTATCACGCGGTACGGCTCGCCGTGCGCCGGGAGGCCGGGACGCTGCGCGTCGGGAACCGGTTCGTGCCGGACGGTCGGTACCGGGAGGTCGGGTTCCTCGCGTTCGGCAATGCCGCGAACTCGATGGCGCTCGGGGCACTGCACGCAGTGGGGGACCGGCTGACCCAGGGGTTCGTCGCCGGTCCGGACCCGGTCCTTCCCGACCTTCCGTTCCGCGGCGTCGCCGTGTCTCCGGGCTGGCCCGGGGACCCGGCCGCCCAATCGGTCGTGGCGGCGGCCAAGGAGTTGGCCGCGGAGCTGGGCGAGCAGGACCTCCTACTCGTTCTCCTGTCGTCCGGCGCGCTCCGCCTGCTCGCCGAGCCTCCGGAAGGGATGACGCCGCCCGACTTCGCCCGGCTGCTCGAGCTCGCCCATGCCCGAGGGGCGACCGGTCGGGAGGTGGGCCTCCTCGCCCGCGTCCTGGGAACCGGCGGGGTCGGCGGTCGTCTCGCCTCGGCCGTCCCCCGCGCGGAGGTCGCGACGTTGATCGTCGACCGAGGCGATGGGCCAACCGTGCTTGGCGGGGGACCGATGCAGCCGGTACGCGCCGCGGAACGCGACGAGGTCGCCGCACTCCTCGTCCGGACCGGCTTGCAGGACGCCCTACCGTCGGAACACGGCGACGCGCTCCCGCCGGGACCCGCATCGTCGCCGGCCGTACGCGTGGCGCGCCCGGTGGTGGTCACCAGCCCCGGGGACGCGCTGCGCGCGGCCTCCGACGCGGTGTTCGACAAGGGATGGACCGTGCGTCTCGCGTTCCTCGACCTCCGGGATGGCCCCGAAACGGCGGCCGAACGATTCCTCGAACGCTCGGAGGCGCTGTTCCGAGCGGAGGCGCTCGATTCCGCTAGCCGCACGAAGGGGCTCGCCACGTTCGCCATGGCGACCCTCGGCCTTCCCGAGGGCGTGGACGAGGGTCCCGCCCTGGGGCGGTTTCTCGCCCGGGCGCGCGAACTCCTCCGCCGCCGGGAGATGAGCGTGGGCCTGTTCCGGACCGGCGGCGACCTCCGCGCCCCGCGTTCGTCGGCCGAGCTCGTCGCCACGTACCACCCGATCGACCGGGCGGCCCTTGATCGGCTCCGGAGCAATGGGGAGCTGACGGCCGCCGAATCCCTCCTCCTGGCCGAGCGCCTCCCCCTTCCGGAGCGCTCGCGGGCGGCGCCGCCCCCGCCCCGGACCGGTCCGGCCTTCCCCCCCGGCGCGGTGGTCGGGGCGCCGACCGAACCGGGAGGAAAGGTCTACCCCCCGAACCGCGCCCGCGCCGTGCGGATGCGTTCGGGGATCACCGACGTCGGATGCCTCGCGGTCGCGCTCTATCCCCGTCCGCCGCCGGCCTAGGGGCGGCCCTCCGCCCCGGGAGCCTCGGTCGGCTGGAAGTGCCGCTTCAGGGCCATGTACTCTTCGAACGAGATCTGGCGGCGGGCGCGCACCGCGCCGGCCTGCTTGAGCGACGTGATCTGGTACTGACGGAGGAGCTCCGCGACCGGCCGGGTAGGCTCGGGCGGGCGCTCCGCGGAGATCGGCAGCGCGGAGATCGGTTGGTCGAACTTCGGGGCGGGCCGGTTCGCCGCAGGGGGGGACGGTCTCGGCGGGCTCGCCCTCGACGCGAGGTATTCGACCAAGCGGCCGTGTTCGACCGGCGTGATCTCCCCCTCGTCGCGGAGGAGGTCGACCAGCTCTCGTTGACGCGGCCGATACGTCTCGATGAGCTCGACGACCTCCCGTTCGCCCCGCGTCGCCGGGAGCCCGGCGAGGGGGACTCCGAGGAGCGCATCGAGGTCGGCCTTGAGCGCGTCGAGCGCTTCGGCGAGCTCGCTCGGGGACGGGGGGCCCCCGGCGGCGTCCGATTCGAGCCGGACCGAAAGACGGACCACTCCGCCGGCCGGGCCTTCCGGACCGAGCGGCCGCTCGACGGAGAGCTCGGTGTCGCGACGACGGGCCGTCACGGTCCGGGACGGGCGTGACCGAAGAAAAGGTACGCCGAGTTCGGGGGGGGCCGAGCCGCCCTAAGCGAACTCGTTCATCACTTACTGATGTTCATCTACTTTCAAACAGTAACTATAAAAGCCCCTTCGCCTCTGGTCTAACCGAGGCGTGAGGATGGAGGTCGATCGGACGCGACGGGCCGCCGGCGGGCCGACCTCGGGGTCGGACCAGTGCGACGTCGCGGACGGACGCCACCTGTGCCCCGTGCTCGCGGCGGTCGGGGTCATCGGCACGGAGTGGCGCCTTGCGATCGTCCACCGTCTCCTCGAGGGCCCGCAACGGTTCAGCGAGATCTTGAAGTCGAACGCGCGGCTCAACGCGAAGACGCTGAGCGCGACGTTGAAATTCCTCGAGGGCCAGGGGGTCGTCCAGCGCACGGTCGTGAGCACGCGACCGTTCTCGGTCGTCTACTCCCTGACCGAGATGGGGCTGGGCCTCGCTCCGGCCGCCCGGGAACTTCGGGCCTGGGGGGAGCGCTGGCTCCTGCCGCGGAGCTCCGCGGCGGCCCGCAGCGCCGCCACCGCTCGTCGCACTCCCGCGATCCAAGGGGAGCTCCCTCGGGTCGTCGTCCCCGACGCGGACCGTTCTCGGGCCCACTAGCTCGCGCGGTGGAACGGCCGCTCGGCGGGGCGTTTCTCGACCTCCCCCTCCTCGGATGATATAGCCGGACCGGGATAGTTCGACCTGCAACCACCCCCGGAAGGGTCCCTCCAGATCGCCCCCAGAGGACAGCACCGTGTCCTGGGCGTGCGAGGGACCCTTCCAACAACCTCCGTCCGTCGCTCCCTCGGCCCTGTCGTCCCACCGGTGGACGCCGCAGCGAGCTCCTCGCCGCCTTCGTTCACCTTTCACCGGGTCGAGAACGGTTCTCCCCCGTTCCTCCCCTCCTCCGCGAAATGCGAGGCCCTCCGTCGTCCGTACCGTCCGCGCGCCTCTCGCGATCTCGTATCGCACCGAGGCTCCCGATGGTCTCCGACGAGTGTCCGTCCCGAACCCGGGCCGTTATGGCTGCCGGCTGCGACCGACCGTCTTCTCGACCGGCCGATCGACCGACGACCTCCGGCCGAACCGACTAGCGCCCGGCGCCGCCTCGAAGGAGAACGGATCCTTCCCGGCCGCCGGTCCCTGAGCGAACGCCCGGCCGGCTCCACCGGTCGATCGCTCGGGTCCCGGACCGCTCCGCGCGCCAGCGACTTCCCGGCCTCCCGGCCGGACCCCCGCCCTTCGAATCCCTGCGGTGGTCCGACCGTGGGGTGGGCCGTTCGAAGGGGGTGACGCGCGCCGGACGAGGGTCTCGTCCGGTGGAGTCGAGAGCTCCGCCCCCCGCGGGCCCTCGGGGCGGTGGAAGGATTCGTGGAAAACTTGGATGCATCATGCATCGACCTGACGACCCGGCAACCCGTTCCTCGCCGACCTCGCCCCCGGGTCCGGAAGATCGGAGAGCTTCGGCTTCCGATCGCCGGACCGTATCGCCCGTGGGCGCGCCTCTACCTCTTCCCCGACGGGCGACTCCTCTGGCGCGTTCGCCTGTGGGAAGTGGACCGTGCGGTCGCGCACCTGGTCCGCACGGACGCGCTGCGCACCTTCGCGCGCGTGAACGGTCTCGGGTCCACGCTGGCCGAGATCGACGCCCTGAACCAACGCGGGCTCGCCGAGGCGCGACGTGACCCGTGGTGACACCGCGAGCGTCCACGTCCGCGCGTCCGACCGGACCCGCCGGTCGTTCTACCACGCGCTCGCGCACGCGGTCGCGGGCGCGCGTCGTCCCGCCGGGGCGGTCTTCGAATCGGTCGCCCCGGACCGCCCTCCCTGGGTCACGGTACGACCGGCGCGATTGCTGGACGACGTGCTCGGGGCCTCCCCCGGCGCGTACGACCCGATCGACCTCGGCCCAACGTCCGCGAGCCCCCAACCGCCTCCTCGCTCGTTCGACCGGACCGGGGTCGTCGTTCCGCTCTGCTCCGGCGTCCCCGAGCTCCCCGAGACCGTTCCGCTGGTCCCGCCCCGCCTCGGGACCCTGCTCGGCCCGGGGGGTTGGCTCGCGTTCCAGACGTTCTGGGTCGGCGGTCGTCGGGGAACGATCTGGGTCGCCCGCCGATTCCGGTACGCCGCCGCCGTCCGCCGTGCGCTCGACGAGCGGTTCGACGCCGTCGCCGAGGCGGTGGCCTACGACTGGTCGACCGCGACGGGATGCCGCACGACCTACCGACGTGCCGGCCGGGGTTCGACCCGGAGCTGGCGTCACCGCTCCCTGTGGGGGCTGCCGCGGGCGGCGTGGCTCGCCCGGGGACCGGACTCGCTCGCGACGACGGCCGAGGGGCGGTGGGCGAGCCCCCTTCCGGCGGGTGGTCCCCCCGACGGCCACGCCGTAGTGTTCGGTTCGTCGGGGGCCGGCAAGACGACGTACCTCGCCCGCCGGGCCGCGGAGGCGATCGCTCGAGGAGAGCGGGTCGTGGCGATCGACCTGCACGGGGACTTGACGCCCGCGGTGCTCGCGCAGCTCCCGGCGAACGCGGAGGCCCGCGTGCTCGCCGTCGATGCGGGGGAGCGACCGGTCCCGGGGATCGCGGCGCTCACCGGACGACAGGGCGACGACCGCGCCGCCGCGCTCCTGGTCGCCGCGGTCAAGCGGCTCAGCGCCGACGGGACCGACGTCTACTGGGGTTTTCGATTGGAGCGGATCTTCGACACGTTCGTTCGCGTGGTGCAGGAGTCCGGAGGTTCGTTGCTGGACCTCTACGACCTCCTCACCAGCGACGACCGGCGGGAGGCGGCGCGCCTCGCCACGCGACGCCCGGAGCTCGCGCGGTTCCTCGAGGAGCTCGCGCCGGTCGTGCGGCGGAACCCGGACTTCCTCTGGTCGGCGGCGACGCGCCTGTCGAAGGTCGCCCTCGTGCCGGCGCTCACCGAGCTCCTGGCGCCGTCGGACGGCGGGCTGCCCGTCGAGGAGCTCGTCTCGGG
>Ga0187772_10000318_pt1 | contig 21522 bp, 24 predicted proteins | sample 0116_SJ02_MP15_2_FD_133137 | JGI IMG/M metagenome (GOLD analysis project Ga0187772, IMG submission 133137) | Tropical peat soil microbial communities from peatlands in Department of Meta, Colombia - 0116_SJ02_MP15_20_MG | ecosystem: Environmental > Terrestrial > Soil > Wetlands > Peat | place... | reverse complement strand
GACAGCCTTCCTCCTTATATTGAGCGCTGCTAGCGCAGGCTTCATCATCAAAGCGAGTCTGGCTCGGAAATATGTTTCATCTTTGTTCGACTGATATGCAAGTCTTGGCAGATTAATAGAGAGCGATTGAAGAGTTACGGCAGTGCCAGAACGTTTTCCTATTGCTTTACGGATACCGCTATTTGCTCTTAATCCCTCGTCATGTGAAAGCGAGATCATGCCTCCGCTTCTTACCACAGACAAGATGTGGTCTAGATGATAGCTAAGCTGGTTAAGTTGGTCGTTCATATCACGATAGACCAATGAGAGGCCAATGCGTGGGATAGGAGTAGATTCTGCATATTTCCGATAACCATTCAATAACGCGGCTAGTAACCTAGCATCCTGTCCATCAGTTGGAATTGTTATTGTGGTGAGTGGTAATCCTGACCGAGTATGACTAGGGGCTATCGAAGATAACATAAGAGCATTCGCAAATCTTGATTCTATTTCCTCAGGCTCCTTCATCTGCTTTAAAATCATTGGAAGAATGCCTTCAAGTACCACTTCTGTTGAGGCTTCTCTACTCAGGAGAGAAATCATCAATGATAGGCAAGTCTCAAAGTCGCTAGAATTATTGATACCAGGAAGATAAATCCTTGATACGTTCAAGAATTTCCCTTTAAGGTCCAGAGCGTTCTCACGAAAGTCAGCGATATCTAGAAAAATGGTATCTGGAATCAATCCCCAAGTGCCGCTGTTAGATATATTCATCTCACCAGCCAAATGCATATCCGCAATGTCTTTAGGAAGAGTATTGATCAGAAGATGTTCGGAGAATACTGAATGTGAAGCTTTCAACATTAGAGTTTCAAGCCCGTTCGTTGCCGAGTCTGCATTACTCAACATCTCAACAATTTCAGATGCTGGAAGGCCTAATCTAGCTAATTTATTTCTATATTCCTCGTGCCCATGTTCAATTAATACAGAGTTCACCGTCTCTCGAATTAGTGACGACGTGAGATAAATGGCCTGAAATTTGTATATCTTATTCTCAACTTCTTCTGTTATCTTATGTGCCTGTTCAAGAGGCATATTTGCCTCCCTTACCAGTGACTGAATTATCTTATTGGAGTTAAATTCTTCAATAGACGGTTTAGTGGTCCTAACATACATTTTACCACTTTCGATTATTGACCGTTCCTCGATCTGTCTGGCAAGGCTTAGTACAAGCTTGCCTAGATTGGTTATCGTGTAACGACGCTCCGCCTTGTTGAGTGCTACGAGTGACTGTCTAAGAAGTTTTCGCAAATGATACGCGAATTTACCAGATTCCTTTTTTGATTTAAATCCAGCTAACGACTTTAACTCCGAATATGTAAGCGGGCCCTTAGAATTTAAAATGCGAAGAATATCAATTCGATTAGGACTAGCCATAACAGAGAAAATCATCCTAACTCTTTTTGAAGCGGATTCCAATACTCCTTCTCTTGGAGATTCCACTTGTGTTGGATAATTATCATGACTCAACTGTTCCATTGCACCCGATATTCTGACTACCTGATTAAAACTACTTTGTAAATTATATTTTACTAATCATATAGAAGACTGTGATACGTAAACGAATCTTAACTTTCTATCATTATTTGCCCTGTGTCGGATACCTCTCCCTCGACTAATTGCATATCCATTTTCTTATCCAAGATGACCGATGGCACCTCCGGAAGCTTTTCTTTTGCTTCAGTCTCCAGCATTCCTTCAATCTCATTTAGAATTGAAAGTGCATCTTTATCGACAGGTGCCGAAAACTTACTTGCTACATCTAATTTAATATCAGAATTGACTAAGACATCTGAAGTCATCGATTGCATTTCCGAGAATACGTTTGAAGCCGCTGGAATAACCTTCGAAATATCTCTTTGGATATCTCTGATCATCCCTATGGTAGGATGAATAGTTTCCAAAACCATAGCAAATTCGTTGATAGTACTAAAACGGATTAGCATCACTTCAAGTGCTAGACCTGCATTTTGTGTTGTTCGGTGCACGTTACGAATATTTGATAGCTCTCCTGCAAGAGCTTTGGCTCGTGAGTTATTGCCAGACTTGATGTTTGCTACTATTTGATGTCTGAAATTCTTATCCATTGCAGAGAATTTTTCATCAAGCATCTTCAATCTAGCGAGCTGGCTATTAACCACTGACGAAGCCTTTTCTAAATCGCTCTTAAATTGCTGTTGATGCTGATCCATTTGTTGATAGATTCAGGTGAGTCGAAAAAATGTTAAGATCGAGCGTTAAAGTGTATATACAAAATAGCTATCAAAAAGCTAATCTACTAAATGGGTGGTAGCCACAGGGGAGACCTTTGTTGCTCCCATAATTAGCTCCGTGTTTTAATGGTAGGTCATTAGCGGTAATTATCTTTACTATGCAATCAACTATGTACAGAACTATTACTAGACTTTTTGAAGTAATAAGCCATGTGTTGGATGATAATCTGACACCATGACTCTTGAACCAATGGGTAAGGCCGATGGTGATATTACCCCAGGTAGGAAACCGGATACTCTTAAATCTGTACCATCCACGCTAAATACAACCCATGCATATGAGCCAGCATCTTCAAATCCCTCCGGGGCTACAGCTTGAATTGTGTAGGTCACAACTTTACCTGTTCCTTCCAACTCTAAAGTCTCGTATTCGCGACTAGAACACTTTTCACAGGAATATACCGTAGCAAGCATCAAGTGTCCACAAAGAGAGCATTTTTTGGCAAGTATCTTCTTCCTATGTGCAGCGATTATAAACTTTTCACGAGGACTCTCTTGTGGTCCCGTCTTTGCCTGCGATTCCATTCATCCTGCCCTCCTAAATATATGGACGGCAGCACTTGCACCAGTAGCTCCAAAGTTATGAGTAAGTGCTATTTCAGCATCTCTAATTGTTCTCTGCTCAGCTTTACCCGTAAGCTGTTCGAAAACTTCTACAACCTGGCCTATGCCTGTCGCTCCAATAGGATGACCTTTTGATTTGAGTCCGCCTGAAGGATTAATGGGAATTTCTCCTGTTCTAGAAGTTGATCCCTCTCTGACAGCATTCGCTCCTGTTCCTTTCTTGAAGAACCCTAGGTCCTCTATATCGATGATTTCTGCGATCGTAAAGCAATCATGTACTTCAGCAAAATCGACATCCTTTGGAGTGATGCCTGCCATTTTGTATGCCTGTGTTGCGGCGGCTACAGTACTTGGAATAGTTGTGATATCGTCTCGACCTTGGACTGCAGCCGAAGATGCACCTCTACCCGAGCCAATCACCTCAACGAAAGGCCTACCACTTTTCTTCGCAAAATCTTCATTACAAAGTATGACTGCAGAAGCCCCATCAGAAAACGGACAGCAATCATACAACTTTAAAGGTGAAGCAACAATAGGAGATTTCAACACGTCGTCTATCGTGATTTTTTTTCTAACATGAGCTTTTGGATTTAAGATTCCATTTTCGTGATTCTTTACTGCGACGCTTGCGAGGTCTTCCTCACTGGCTTTGTATTTAGTCATATACGATCTGGCTATTGACGCAAATAATCCTGGGAATGAAGCCCCATTACCGCCTTCGTAGAAGAAATCCGAACAATAAGAGAACAAAGTAGTACTTTGGATTGTTCCGGTATGAGTTATTTTTTCCACGCCTAATCCTAAAACGCAATCATAGAATCCAGCGGCTATATTTGCATATGCTTCTCTAAACATAATAGAACCTGAACCGCATGCAGATTCTATTGTCAGTCCTGGCACTCCGGGGAGACCTAGGTTACTCATAATGACTGGAGCCATATGGACTTGCTTGTCGGACACTCCAAAAACATTGGAAATGTATCCCGCCTGTATATCCTTAGGGGTAATACCAGCGGAATTTATTGCGTCTATGGATGCATCCAATGCGATTTCTATAATGCCTTCGTTCAATTTGCCGTATTTGGTACTGCCAGCACCGAGAACACAAACCTTATTTAGCATTTATCAAAAACTCTTGCCATTCAGGTTATAAAAAGCTTAGAGAATAGATCAGGTAAATAAGTTAATCCGTTATAGGATTTTCGAATGAACCTTCAGCAAAATATTGGTGAACACTTCTCTTTCGAAGGCGAATAAATCTACCACGCGAGGGGACACTGGTTTTAACATCCTAGGACACATTTTATCCGCCCATCGAGAAGAAAATTGAATTTATGTGAACGCACCGAGATGATTTCGATATACGTCGTTTCGACGATTTTTCAGAAGTGGAAGTGATTTTCGAACGCTTTGGACTCTTGAGATATCAATATCAACAATTTCCATAGCTTCTCTATTACCCATGTCCAATATTACTGAACCAAATGGATCTATAACCATGCTCCTTCCTGAAAAAATATTGCCTACTTGATCTGGAGCCACCATGTAGAGCCCGTTCTCAATCGATCTAGCTTTAAGTAATGTTACCCAATGCTCCTCCTTCATAACTCCTTGAATCCATGCCGAAGGAGCTGCTAGAATTTCAGCGCCTTGCACTGCCAAAATCCTAGATATTTCAGGAAAGCGTATATCATAACAAATCATCAAACCGATACTTCCGGTCGAAGTTGCGCTAGGCTCTTCGATGCTATTGCCGGCCATCAATTTGAGGGATTCTTTGAAACCTAACGCATCGTACAGATGTACTTTTCGATAACGTGAAATGATATTTCCTTTACTATTTATCAAAACGGCGGTATCGTACACACGTTTGAAAGACTGCTCCTCACTTTTTTCGTAGATTGTTGCCACAACGTCGATCTTATAACTCCTCGCTGCGCTACATAATTTCACAATGAAGTTACCGTTTTTCGCTGACTCGGCAACGTTAGTCAATTGTTTCGAAGATTGTTTAGCTGATGAAAATGCCATCTGAAATTCGGGGAAGCATATCAAACGTGCCTTCCTCCTTGCACCCTCTTTTACAAAATCTAGCGAAATCCTAAGATTCTCTTCTTTGTCAGTCGATGACTTCATCTGCACGATTGCGACACGGTGCGACTTTTCCATACTCTAACACTCGGTGACAAAATTAAATATTTGTTGCTTAAAGAAACAATTCATGAAATGGCTAAAATCAAGCGATCATACGAGATAGAAACCGTATCTGTACAGTAAAAACTAGTTCTAATCTATCACACCTCCAAAGAAATCCGTCTCTTGCTTCATTCGATTTAGGCAATCCTAAAGACGGCTAGAAGAAAATTGAATGTCATTACTGTATCAGCAACTACTGCTGCATAATAACAATCTAACCATTAACTTATACACCTGCCACCATTATGTAACTAAAAACCAGACAGGGACTCATCCGCTACATATGTGACAAATTAAAACAAGGAACATCAATACGCTCGTTAATAATGACGGCCGGTAAGATAGACACAGTTTATGCATGAAAATGCAAACACTCGATTAATTTACACTGACACTTCGAGTCTAGAGGGTATAGCTACAAAGACAGATCCGTTTACTACAACATGTGCATTTGTCAGTAGTAATAATTAGTCTGCATATTTTGTTGTGCACCTCACATCTTACTAATCTTGGCGAATTGATTTCTTCGCTATCACCCTTCATGTAAAAGACACGATTATATCTAGCATAATGTAAAAGGCAAGCTAAATTAGCGGATTCAGCTAAAAATATTCTACAATACGGTGAGACTCACACTTTGCAAATTCATCTGGATTTGGAAAAAGCTATTGTAATAATAATAACACGATCACAACCACTCGGACAATAATAGACGATCAGAACCATAAAATGAGTTGTGGGAACCTGATTTTCTCTGTATTGGCTAGGCATAATCTCGAGTTCACCACAATTATCCTACTTTCGAACTGTCACCCTCCAAGATCCGGCTGCAGGCTATACCCATTATTTTTAAAAATAATATCCCCCCCCAAAAAAAAGCATCTAATCGTATCCTTTCCAACGGATGTCATGAAATTAATAACAGCATGAAGTTATGATTAAAATTATGATTGAAGAAAAGCTAAATTCACTAGGGATAGCTTTGCAGACGCCGTCTAAACCTGCAGGTTCTTATCTACCAATAGTGAAAACTGGAAATCTTGTCTTTGTTTCTGGTCAGTTGCCCATAGAGATAGGTTCAAAGACCTTAGAAGTCAAGTTCAAAGGAAAGGTGGGCAAAGACCTTACCATAAGTGATGGGAAGGAGGCAGCAAAACTCTGCACTATAAATGCACTTGCACATCTGAAAGATGCACTTCTCAATCTTGACCATATAAAGAGGTTCGTCAAATTATCAGGTTTTGTCAATTGCCATGCTTCTTTTACCAGCCATCCTGAAGTTATCAACGGTGCATCAGATTTTCTCGTACACCTTTTCGGTGAAAAAGGGAGACATAGCAGGGTGGCTGTTGGAATGAGTAGCCTTCCCTTCGACAGTGCGGTAGAAATAGATTTTATTGTAGAACTGAACGGTGCACATTAAGATATGGCAGGTGATCGACAATCTATAGTGTCAGCCAGTATTGTCGTTATTTTTAGACACAAGGTTAGATACAATACTGCTAACCTCTTAAGAAGCCTAGAAGTAACCCGGCAGTGAGGCTACCGGTTAATGGTATACCAAAACTGGTCATTGAGGTAGCCATATGATTGGTACCTGGAATGCCGCTATTTGCAAGAAGTTGTCCTGACGTTATATTTCCAAGCGCGGCGATAGTAGTGGTCTGGATCTTGTTCCAGTTTACGGATATTAACTTCTGGTATTCGAGATACACGAACGCTACAAATACCAATCCGACGATCACTAATAGAATTCTTACGACCTTCTTAATAGCATACCCGATCAGAAAGCCGCTTATACCTCCAAGGCCTGCAGAGGTTGCTGTAGAGGTGAGAGAGCTAATATCGACTACCATACTGAAGCGATTCAATTTTTTGGCTTATACTAACTGTGGCTATTTTTCATATAATGATGTTATATACATTTTATTTCGTTTAGACAGAGACCTTGTACACACGGCTGTTAAAATCTGTCCCTTATTTCGCACACAGGAATCACATTTAAAAGGTATTATCTTATAATACGTTTACCTTAATGAATACAAAGACGGCGGTCTATGCGGCCGGCGGAGGTCTAGCTGCTTTTGCAATAGTGGTATATGTTATTTTCGGCAGTGGAATGTTTGGTGGAGTACAAAGTGGATCGAACCAGAGCGTCTCAAATATGACACTGCCTATTACACTATCTTTAAAGGATGTTGTTCCAACGCAAATCAATAATCGCACAGCGAGTATCGAAGCTGCTTTTGACGCACATAATCCAAATCAAGGAACAGTAATTTTAGAGGCAATTCAATATAACATATCTGTGGATGGTAAACGTCTAGTTTCCGGAAACATAGGAAATAGATTGGAGGGATTTTTAACTTCTTCCGCAGATATATACCCTGTAATTGGAGGAGGATCGGTCATTTTAAAGGATAACCAGATAGCAGAAAAAATACATTCTACGCCAGATGCATGGACGAAGATCAAAGAGGGGAAAGCCAGCTATGTAGTGACTGGCACATATTCGTATAAGGAGTTGTCCGGCTTACAAGCGAATTCAGGCGATAGGGACTTTAAATTCGTCTTCCCATCTTCGCGATCATAACAACGAAAGTCCATGAGGTTAACTTCGAACAGACTACCTTACCTACAAAAAAAATGAAAGTACAATTCTGCCATCATTTAGTATGTCCACAACACACAGATAAACAAATTCATCTATCGCTAGACACTCTACAAGGCAGAGATAATGAATGTGTTGAAGGCTTTCTTAGATGTGAAAGATGCCAAACGTTGTACCCGATAATAGAGGGAGTAGCAGTAGTAGTACAAAACTTTGTAAAATATTCAGAGTCTCGTGTCGCGACTTTCGGCAACTGGTTGCTGAATACCAAGACGGACAAGATGAGAAACTTCCTCAAAACCATTGGAGGTCAGATTACATCAGGGCAAGCTAAAGTGAATCGCTACGAAGAAAGTGGCGCCTGGTTTGTTCCTTATCGATGGGTGCACTATGATCATTCATCTGAGGATAGACTTTTAAGTGCGCTCAAATGGCGTATGAAGCCAAATGAACTTTATGATCGAATTGTGCACACGATTACACCAAAAACCGATGGAATTGCCCTTGATATGGGATGTTCGATTGGATATAGTACACTTGGACTCGCAAAAAAGTATGCATTTGTAGTCGGTATCGATCTTTCCTTCTCCTTCATCAAGGAGGCCAGGAGGAGATCGGTCACTTCGAAGCAGGAAAATGTTGAGTTTTGCGTAACCGATTCGTTGCATACTCCATTTAATTATATGAAATTTGACCTGATACTCGCACTTAATCTGTTAGAGGTAGTCCAACCCAGTGACCTACTTGCATCCATTCATTGGTTGCTAAAACCCCATGCAATAGTCGTATTCGCTGACCCTTACGACTATAGCAGCGAATTACATCCAAGTAGAAAAGTTGATGCTCAGACCTTCAGGAACATGGTAGAGAATGCAGGTTTTGAATTGTTGGAAAAGACCAAGACGGAATCATATATACCTTGGATAATAAAAATATACGAAAGAGCTTATTTGTTTTATTTTGTAGATTACCTAATTGCTAAAAAACTTTCAAAACATAAAAAGATTTTGTATTAATATCGCTCATCGTAATGAAATTGAGCAACATAACATTGCCGCCATGTGTTTTTGTTTGCGATTATTTGTAAGAACGCTAACATCGTTGTTAACTTTGTGCGTACTTGATGTTAACATGATCTGAGCGTCATGTTAATAGAACGAGAATGATTTGGTTAGCGAAGTGAAAGGGAAAAAACAGGATACGTTAGATCGATACAAAAGCGCAAACATTCACTTAACTGGTAGATACCAGTAATTGACAGAAGAAAGGCAGTTCGATGAAATAAAAGGCAAAAAATGTAACGCTATACTAGCAGTAGCAGTTGTTGGTGTGATCTTATCTGCCATCATATCCGTTACTACCCTATCAATCCAAATCACGCATGCTCAAAATACTACTGCAATAAATAATGCCACCAACAATAGCATCAACTTCAAGGTAGGTAATAAAACCTACACGATCAAGTATCACATTGTAGGTGGCAAGCTCACTGGCATATCTGCAGAAAAGGACAACATCACTCTTCTCCTTAACGTCTCGTCCACATCAGATGGAAAATTAAGCATTGAGCTTCCCCGGAACATTATTGACTCTAAAAAGCAAGGAAATGTAGATGACAACTACGCAGTATTCGTAGATGGGCAGTACGCATCCGCCGACGAGATTAGGACTACGGCACAGGCAAGAACTTTGATGGTTGGTTTCTATAACGGAACCTCAGTAATTGAAATCACTGGTACTCAGCTGCTGCCAGAGTTCTCAACCGTTGTTGTTGCTATTTTTGCAATATCAATCATTGGTGTAATTATTGCCACTAGTAAATACAATGGTATTGCCAGGAAGATGCACGTCTAGAATAACATAAATTTTCAAGGTTAATGGGCGAACCATGAGCTTAAATGGTTACTTGATAAAAATGCGTATACGTCATAAGGCAGTAGACTGATTTAAATCTGCGATAAAAGTTATTCATCCACGCGTGTCCGGCATAGAAATCGGGGGAAAATATGCACTGAGGTTGATGAGTTATCAAGGCTCGACGATGGTTAACATATGCGATCTAGAATTAATAGGAACGCAGATCGAACAAGATAAATTTGCCATCAAGCTTACAAAAGAATTCTTTCAACAAGAGATAATTGAAGAGAGGTTAGCAGACAAATTATTGTTAGAATGCTCGATTGCGAATTTAGCTGGTCAGAGAATCGTCGCTAGAGCGATAAAATTAAAACTTGCAAACGAAGTAACCGTAAAGAATATTTCGGGAGTACCATTCTTGATGATTTATAAATTCCAGTTATAGAATCGAATGCATGTGCATCACTATATCTGAAACGCCGGAGACAGATATTGGAAATGAGTTTTGAGCAAATAATCAAAATTCCTGAGGCTAGAATAGGAGTGCTCATCGGGAAAAATGGACGGGTAAAGGAAGAAATTGAGCAAAAATGCAATGTGATAATAGAAATAGATAGCGAGAGCGGCGATGCCCGCGTTTCTTCCGGCTCGTCTCCGTTGACCAAATCAGAGCCGTTCAAAGCTATAGAAATGATTTCAGCCATTTCTAAGGGATTTTCACCCGAACGTGCATATCGCTTACTCACAGAAGATATACTTCAACTGATAGATATTAGAGATTATGCTGGTAAATCAGCTAATTCTATCCAGAGAATCAAAGGACGAATAATAGGTAAGGGAGGAAAGTCTAGGAAAACAATAGAAGAGCTGACAGGGGTCAATATTTCAGTATATGGGCATACAATTGGTTTGATCGGCTCGTTTGAAGAGATAAAGATAGCTATGGAGGCAGTATCCATGATCTCTAAGGGTAGCTCCCATAAAATTGTCTACAACATGTTGCAAGCAGCAAGACGGAAGGCCAAGCTTGACAAAATGAAGTTATGGGAAGAAAATTCTCAATAATCAAATCCTGTTGATTTTTATTGTGAGTATGCCATTTCGGTACTTAAAATCTGAGATATTCATCTCTTCATTTTGATCCAGTGGAATATCCTTAGCAAATTTCTGACCACTCTTCACGTGAAGAGTGCCGCTTGTTAGCCTAACAGCAATTTGCTCTTCTGGTCCTGGCACTTCAGCAACAAATACCATTTCTTTTTCGTTCTTTATCAGATCATAAACCCACTTCTTTGTATCAACATCCTTTGGAGTTCGTTTTAAATCTTCATCTTTTGCACTTCGTTTCACTTCTCTAACCCAATAGATCAGAAAAACGGAAGCCACCGACACTAAGAGGAATCCGGAGTAGCCCTGGTCTATACGTGTTATCATGATGTACATCGCCCCAAGAAAAATTAGAGCCAACAGAGGAATGAAAAAATCCATTGAACGTTCCATTGAATATTTTTTTGCATATCGAGCTATTCCATACCACCGTCCGCTGTCATGGTATTATAGCAAGTGTAATAAATCCGTAGCCCCTACCTCTCGCGTATTTAGCATCCACTTCTACCCCTTTGGGCTTTCGCTAGAATGCTACGGCTAACTAACTTCTCCCCATCTCCTGAAGATATTGTGTTCAATATTAAATTGATCTAGGATCTTGCCTGCGATATGAGTTACGATATCGTCTATCGATTTTGGTCGATGGTAGAATCCAGGCATCGCAGGCAAAACTATTACTCCTATGTCTGCAAGCCTCGACATATTTTGCAGATGAATCCTTGAAAGCGGTGTTTCTCTCGGAACAATGACTAACTTCCTAGATTCCTTGATACAAACGCCGGCTGCACGAGAAACCAAATTATCGTCATACCCGTTTGCAATACTAGACAAGGTCTTCATACTGCACGGAACAATTGCCATTCCGTCAGTTCTAAATGAGCCGCTGGAGATTGGGGCGGCCATGTTGTCACTGCTGTAGTGTTTAGTAGCAAGCGACTTGACGAATTCTACAGATCTATCGGTTTCAATTTGAACATTTCTTTCCCCCCATTCGCTAATTATCAAGTGGGTTTCTATCTTTAGCTTGGAGAGAACCTCCAACACCTTGATCCCGTAGATTACGCCTGAACTACCTGTTATCGCAACTATAAATCGCATTCGTCGTCAGGAGTTCAGTCACACTCTATTTATCACTATGTTTTCGAAATGATCTTTTGTATACAACTTGGTTAATTTTTCTTAAAATTTATTAATTTTGATATTAATGAAATTCCGTTGACCATGTTAACAGTATTTGGAACAATTGCCCTAGACACTACACGTACACCTTTCAAGACTGAAACAAGAATTTTAGGTGGGGCGGCGACCTTCGCATCACTTTCCTCTAGCATTTTCACGAATACATCTATAGTCGGTATCGTTGGGTCAGATTTTCCATCGGATTACCGAAGTATCCTAGACAAGCGAGTTGATACTAGAGGCATAGTAACCAAGGATGATGGAAAAACCTTCCATTACGATTCATCCTTTGATTACGATCTTTCTCGTAGGACTTCTAACAAAACCGAGCTGAATGTGATAGAACACTTCGAACCGGTAATCCCAGATGAATATGTGAACTCTGAATACATTTACCTAGCGAATAACGATCCAACTCAAAACATGAAGATATTAGAATATTTTTCCAATCCTAAACTTGTGGTCTGTGATACTATAGAATATTGGATCTTGAACTGCCCTGATCAGGTAGTAAAGATGATGGGTGCTGTAGATGGAGTTGTAATTAACGACGATGAGGCCAGGTTACTATGTAAGAACACGAACCTTGTAAAATGTGCAAAAAAAATAATTTCGTGGGGACCACAGTTTGTGATTATTAAAAAAGGAGAGCACGGATCATTATTGACGACAGAAAATACTGTGTTTCCTGCCCCAGCATATCCATTGGAGGAGATTGTTGATCCTACCGGTGCAGGAGATTCTTTTGCAGGCGGTTTCGTAGGATATATCGCTAAACAGAACAATTTAACTTTCGATACGATGAAGGAAGCGGTAGTATATGGAAATGTAATGGGCGCGTTTGCTGTCGAGGATTTTGGCATTCGAAAACTTCTCTCCCTCACCAGAGATGATGTAGAGAAAAGATACCGAGAACATCGGAATCTAATTCAATTCTAAAGATGATCTATACCAATGTCAAACTGCCGCCGCCGTATTAAATCCGCTACAATAGCATTGTTTGGCTACAGCCATCGCAGCTATATTTAGTCCTGCTAGATAATCGGCCATATCCTTATATCTACATTTTAGACATCAGTTCTTTTCTATTTTTCTTCATGACAGTTGGGGCAGGTGAAGACGTATAGATCAATTACATTAAACCCACGGCTTAACGTTTTGCATTGTATGTAAGGAAACCTCATAGCTGCTGTATGTAGCAAAGGCTGGGCAGCCATGTCCACCTTGGATGCCTGTCTCTCTTGCCATGAATAGAGGTTGCCCTAGAACGAATGTATGGGTGAGTTTTCAATCACTGTGCCTTTAGCCTGCGAGATAAGTCAACTAATCAATAACTAGTTAAACTAATCCCTTTTCGAGATGTTGCGAGGCACAGGTATTTTCAGATTAAATTTCTTCTAATTAAGTATGGATGTATTCTGCAGACCGAAGCGTGCGTTGCTATGAAATCAGCAGTACGGGAATGGATCAAAACGATTACAATTTGTCAAGAATTCATAAAGTCAGTACTACCAGTCGCTAAACGTGAGGAAATGTTTCTGCCTGTAGCAGTTAAGGAAGGAATGTTCGAATAGCTGAAAAGTAGACAACCGAGCACGATTCACGGACGATAAATTTGCCGGTCCTACTCTTATTCTAACGGACGGATAGCTTAGAATAGAAGTATGACACATTGGCACAATGGTATTTGTAATACTCAGGTTTGAAATCATAGAACAATTCTACTCGAATATAAGAAAGATTTAGCTAACGTTAAATTATGATACGTTCCTTGATAATAATCAAAATATATTTTCCTTGACTAGATATTGTTTAATTAATTGCTGCAGTGTATTGGATTAGACGTGTTCTGATTTCTATAAGGATACACTTCCTGACAGAAGTTAACCCATGTTGGTAATCCATGTGAACTATTTTAAGGATTTCTGTTTTTAGTTCTACCAAACTTCACCTCTTACGTACACATCAAGATGCATCTTCGGATAGTAATCCATGCGAGGCTCACCCTCACTACTGTCTTTATCCATTGTCTATGGTGGGATATGTCAGAGTCTTAAACCCAGCTGTTTGTAGTATCAAGCCTGATTACAAATGTATGTTACCTCGCATGATCGTGCATTTACAGCCTCCTTCATAGTCAAAATGATCGTCATAAGTAGTATCTATAGTTTATATAGAGAATGGCTTCCTCCCCAAGATCCTGTTCTCAGGAATGGAAAACAAAATACTGTCGATACAGAATATTAGCTTCGAAACGTTAGGCACATTAGAAGAGCTATTTAGATGTGATGGCTATCAAATCGAAAACATCCAAGCTCAAAGTGACCCTGTTCCAATTAACGTACAGCAATATGCAGCTATTATCATCCTTGGTGGTCCCATGGCAGTGTATGATAATGTTAAGTATCTTAAAAAAGAGCAAGAGCTAATAAAACACGCGCTTACAGATGAAATTCCTGTACTAGGGATTTGTCTAGGCTCCCAATTGATTGCGCAGGCAATAGGAGGTAAAGTGTACAAAGGCGGCAAGAAGGAAATCGGTTGGTCTACCGTTGAGATAAATTCGGCAGGACTCGTAGACTTGTTCAAGGGTATCAATACCCAAGAGATCGAGGTTTTCCAGTGGCACGGTGATACATACGATCTTCCGCCAAACGCAACCATCATGGCATCTTCTAAGTTGTACACTCAAGCCTTTCGGTTTGGTAGCGCCATTGGTATTCAGTTCCATTTGGAGATAACTAATGAAATGATACGTAGATGGGCAGAGGAATATGCAAAGGAGCTGGAATGTGAATGGATAGAACCAAAAGACCTTTTAGTTCAGAAAGATCCTGAACTGCGTGAGGTACGTCAAAGATGTAAAACGGTGTACTCCAACTTTTCAAAGATGATTAAGAATAGATCGATGTTTTCGACAGGCTGTATTGATGGGCATAAACGCTTAGTGCCTAAGAGTTCGTAGTGAGGTGATTCGCTAGATAGTAGATTCTCGAGACCTGGAGCAAGATGTTTAGAGATAATATGCAGATCAGTGACATCTATAGCTCAGACGGACTATGAAAAGCCTAGAAAATAGCATTCTAATCGTGATCTTGTCGTTGCATTACGGTTAATCTCCCTCCGGCTCTGACTAGATTTTTTTTGCTCAGAAAAAAGCTGAGCAAATGTGCGTTGTCAGTCATAACCTTTAAGCAATGGCTGGCATATACCGTAGCGAATCCACCACCCTCTCCTTCATCGGCTCTGGCTTCTCCTTACCTCTACGCCTAATGTCATACAAAATATGAGATTATGCTTGTAAAGGATCCCATCGTGTGTTTCGCATCTTTAAATAATTCAGCTTTCACTATAATTTGAGGTAAAAGGGAAATTGATGTTAGCACCAAGAGAAATCGACAAGATGATGATTTGGACAGCAGCTAAGATAGCAGAAGATCGAAAAAAAAGGGGAATAAAACTGAATTACCCTGAATCCGTTGCTTACATAGCTAATCATGTTGTTGAAGGAGCTCGAGAGGGGAAGTCCGTAGCCGGACTAATGAAATCGGCAAGGGAAATTTTGAAAAGTGCTGACGTAATGCCTGGCGTATCAGATTTGATACACACAGTCCAAGTAGAGGTCACCTTTCCAGATGGCACTAAACTTGTAACAGTGCATGATCCGGTTCAATAGGTGACGAGTTGATGTTAAGAAAGGCAAAATCGAAAATCAGAGCTAGAACTAAAATTACAACTCCAAAAAAATCAAGCGCTAGGTGAGTAGCAAATTGATACCTGGTGAATACATTCTTTCTTCGAACCCAGTCGTTTGCAACGAGAATAGAAATACTATAAAAATTATCGTCAAGAATACTGGTGACCGAGCTTGTCAGATAGGCTCTCATACCCACTTCTTTGAAGTAAATAAAGCACTAGAGTTTGCAAGGCAGAAAGCATACGGTTATAGACTGAACATACCGGCTGGAACTTCCGTAAGGTTTGAACCAGGAGATTCTAAAGAAGTAGAGCTGTGTGAATTAGGCGGCCATCGCATCGTATATGGATTTAACGCGCTAACGATGGGAGGTTTAACATCATCAGTGGTGAGGAACGCAGCATTTGAAAAGGCGAAGAGACGTGGATATAAGGGAGCATAATTTTAGAAATGGTTCTTAAATTAACTAGAAAGCAATATACTGATCTATATGGTCCAACAATTGGCGACAAAGTTAGGGTTGGAGACACGGACCTTCTTATGGAAGTAGAGAAGGACCTAATAACACCAGGGGATGAATGCGTCTTTGGTGGAGGCAAGACATTAAGAGACGGTTTAGCACAGACGCCAGGCGTTACAAATGCAAATGGAGCTCTAGACTACCTAATTACAAACGCCATTGTTCTTGATCCGGTCCTTGGAATAGTGAAGGCAGATATTGGAATAAAGGAGGGCAAGATTGCTGGAATTGGAAAAGCCGGTAACCCCTACACGATGGACAAAGTAAATCGTAATATGGTATTTTCGGCATGTACAGAAGCTACTGCAGGTGAACATACGATTTGTACACCAGGCCACTTTGATAGTCACGTACACATGATTTCTCCACAACAGCATATTGATGCCATAAGCAATGGCATATGTAATATGATAGGGGGTGGCACTGGTCCGGCAGATGGGACTAATGCTACTACGTGCACACCTGGTGTCTTTAACATAAGTAGAATGTTGGAAAGTGTAGAGGATATACCTATGAACTATGGATTCTTGGGAAAGGGCAATGACTCTCATCCATCTTTAGCAACACTTATCGAACAGATAGAAGCAGGCGCCTGTGGTCTCAAAGATCATGAGGACTGGGGAACGACTGCCGCAGTTTTAGACGCGTCATTGAAGGCAGCTGATGCTACTGACACTCAGGTTGCTATTCATACAGATTCAATCAACGAGTGTGCATATGTTGAGGATACGATAGATGCGATAGACGGTAGAACAGTCCATACTTATCATACTGAAGGCGCAGGAGGTGGTCATGCACCTGATATCATGAAAATTGCCGGTGAACAATTTGCATTACCATCCTCCACAAACCCCACCAGACCATATACAATTAACACAATCGACGAACATTTAGACATGTTAATGTTCGCTCATCACCTGAATCCGGGTGTTCCAGAGGACGTAGCGTTTGCAGAGTCCAGGATAAGAGCAGAAACCATCGCAGCTGAGGATGTTTTGCATGATGAAGGAGTTCTTAGCATGTATTCATCTGACAGTCAAGCGATGGGAAGAATCGGTGAAGTCGTAATACGTGCCTGGCAGACGGCAGACAAAATGAAGAAGATGAAGGGCAGACTCCAAGAGGAGACAGGAAATAATGATAATTTCAGAGCAAAAAGGTACATCGCAAAAACAACGATAAATCCTGCCATAACACATGGCGTATCGGACTATCTTGGTTCGTTAGAAGTTGGCAAATACGCAGACATTGTAATGTATCCAAAGGCGTTCTTTCCCGCAAAGCCAAAGATGGTGTTCAAAGGAGGATTCATAACATGGTCTATTATGGGAGATCCCAATGCATCCCTTCCAACACCCGAACCAGTTTTCTACAGACCGATGTTTGGTGCACTAGGTAAGGCAGTAAAGAAGACTTGTTTCACATTTACATCCAAGGCAGCCGTGCAGTTAAACTTACCCCAAAGACTGGGACTTGAGAAAGTGATTTTGCCAGTAAAGAATTGCAGGCATATTGGCAAGAAGGATATGATGTGGAACGATAATACCCCAGAAATAAAAATAGATCCCGAGACATACGAGGTAACTTTGGATGGAAAAATCGCAACTGTCGATGCAGCAAAAGAACTCTCTTTAGCACAAAGGTACTTTATGGCTTAGTTAACACAGATTGTGTACGAGCTAAAATCCTTCCTTTTAAGTAGTATACTTTATTTTTATCTGTTATCTCTACAGGATACATAGTGGTACCTAATGTCGAGGAGATGCTTGAAAATATCATGATTCGACATTGCGTTGAAGAATCCAACGTTAATGAAAATTTGGTGATAACTGATCCTACAAAGATAAGACATGTGGTCATTTCGGGAGGCAGAATAGAATCGATGTCTGGTTTGATCGATCCTGCATCACATCTTAACCTTGATTATCCAGACCATAAGGTTATCACATGCGTTATAGCCGAAAAGTTCGAGATTAATGCCAAAGTAAAATTTAATGATCAAGGACTTGTTTTTGCGAGGGTTGATATATCAACTCTAGGACATTATGGGAATGTTGACTATACACAAAGATTGTTTGATATGATTGAAGCAGTAAAGAATCGTAGGATCAGAAAGATGAAAAGGAGGAAATTGACTAGAAATGATCATAGTTGATTCTGTAATCGGAAATATTAACAAGGATAAGAAACTCAAGGAAAAATATGATGAGATGTCCAGCAAAAATTGTTGCGAGAGAATTAAAATCAGCAGATTAGAATCTCAAAGATCCAGAATGCGGAAAAGGTCTGAGGGAATGGATCTCGCTCTGACTCTTCCGCAAGGAACCCGGCTTAAACATGGCGATGTTATAATTCTAACTGAAAACAAGATGGTTGTTGTCGAAATAGAAGCAGAAAATGTCTTAATGATAGAGATCAAAGAAAATATACATGAAGACATAGAAGTACCAATAATGGTAGGCCACACGATAGGAAATTTGCATCGACCGATAAGGATAGAAAAACGCAAAATATACTTTCCAATTCAAGCAGATACTGAAGTAGAGATGTTCAAGAAGCTACTCGAACCAGTTAATGAATATCTTGATATTAAGAAAAGAATGATGGTATTTGAACCGGAGGAACGGATGGAGATGTATGAGCATTAATAAGACGAATGAAATAAGTATGTTGCAAATCTCTGATTCGTTTTTTCCAACTGGAATGTACTCAACATCAAGCGGGTTGGAAGCTTTGTTCTATAGTGGAAGGAAGATAACAAACGCAGATGATTTGCGTGAGCTGATAAAAGTGTATTTGGAATGTCAGATAGGGCCGGCCGATTGCAGTGCTCTTGGAAATGCTTACGAGCATGCAGAAAGAAAAGAATTGCAGAAACTACTAGAAGTGGATAATACACTCTTCTCAATGAAACTTATCGAGGAAATAAGAAGTGCCTCAATAAGATCTGGAACGCAGATACTAAAATGCGTAATCTCTTTCATACCGAACAACGATTTATTGAATAGATATCATGAAGCAATAAAACAAAGGAGAGCTTCAGGAGTTTACCCAGTAGCACTGGCAGTTATTAGCCACACGTTTGGTATCTCAAAGTATAAGGCTTGTCTTTCGATGCTTTATGGTTTTAGCGTAAGCCTAGTTGGAGCCGCGTTGAGGTTAGGTACCCTGCAGCATTTTGATGGCCAAAGAATCATTCATGAGCTAAAACCTAGCATATCTGAGACCCTAGAAAAGAATATTGACAGACCGTTGACTGGCATGTGGCAGTTTGCCCCCGAGATAGATTTATTCCAAATAACACATGAAAGAATGTCATCAAAAATGTTTATTACATGATCGAGACGTACATCTCTTACGAGTTCTAAGAGAATCCCTAGACTTGGTATAGGCGGTCCTGTTGGTTCAGGCAAAACTATGTTAATAGAACAGGTCGTTCCTAAATTGTCATCGAGAGGTTACAAAGCCGGGATCATATCAAATGACGTGGTCTCAAGAGAAGATGCTGAAAGGATGAGACGAAATCTCGCAACGAAAAGGGGTTTGATGTCTGAGGATTTGGTAGTAGCGTTAGCAACTGGAGGATGCCCTCATACAGCAGTAAGGGAAGATCCATCGATGAATATCTCGGTCGTAGAAGAGATGGAATCAAAGCATAGGGATCTGGATTTAATCTTGATTGAAAGTGGAGGCGACAACATTACCACAACTTTTAGCCCTGCGCTAGCCGATTATTTTGTTTATATTATAGATGTTTCTGGTGGTGACAAATATCCGAGAAAAAGAGGACTTGGGATAGAGAGCTGTGATCTCTTAGTCATAAATAAGATCGATATTGCTCCTTACGTCGGCGCAGACCTTACCATCATGGAAAGAGATGCCAGGGCTGTCCGAGGCAGTAAACCATACCTATTTGTGAATTGCAAAAACGGCCAGGGAACCGACGAAGTGACTGAGCACATAATAAGAGATGTTCTTTTCGAAGCTTCTCCTAAACGGGCTAAGTAGATGAGTAGCCTAGAATTTTATATCCCGGAGGATATTCCTACTGAGGTAAAGGTATACGGATCGGAGCTAAGACAGCTGGGAGTGGGAAGGGAAGGTAAGATTGGTGCTCTGACACTATTATTAGAACATGATCAAGAGAGAAGAAAGACTGTTGTGAAAGAACAGTATTCTAAGGTCCCACTCTTCACTCAAAGAGCACTTTATTTGGAGGAATCACTGCCTTCTATGGCGTATATCTACATAATGTCTCCGTCGGGGGGAATACTGCAGGGTGATAGGTACAGGATGGATATAAAACTGAAAAATAACGCATGTGCTCACATCACTACACAGGGCGCAACAAGAATATACAGGATGGAGAGAAATTATGCCACGCAGATCTTAAATGTTCATGTCGATGAAGGGTCATACCTAGAGTTTGTTCCCGATCAAATAATTCCGTATCGAGATTCACGTTTCTATCAAACAGTTAATTTGAATGTCCATGATAGCGGCACAATGATCTATTCCGAGATCATAGCACCTGGAAGGGTTGCAAGCGGAGAATCATTTCAATACGATATTTGTTATATGAAGGTTTTAGCAAGGAATCAGAAGGATACGCTAAGGTGCATTGATATTGCCAATTTGGAGCCGAAGAGACGCAACATGAACACATTAGGGTTACTTGGGACATTTGATGTCGTCGGAAGTATATACATACTTACAAAGGCAGAACATGTTAGAGAATTAAGGGACGATATAAATTCTGCGTTACAGAGGCTTACGCATATCTCAGGAGGTGCATCCATCCTACCGCATAATTCAGGTGTAATAGTCAGAATACTTGGCAATGTTGCCAGCGATATTAGAAACGCAATCTATGAAATAATCAAAATCGCGAGGAGAAAAATTCTTAATGCGCCCTTCAGCGGAATAAGGAAAGGTTAATTATTTTTGTTCAAATTTCCTCCTTATCTTCATTATATTAGCCGACCGGTAACCCAGAATTCTGTAACTTTTATTTCATGTACTGTACGTTCTGAGCCTGGTAGTCGTTAGCGGTCCCTATTTCATCAAATGCGTGATCACAATCTTCGTACCAAGCAGTATTCTTTCTTCTATGTATATCAAATGCGATCACATACCTGTCACAAATGTTTTGCCGTTTACTGTTGACTTCTCAAATCTAGGAGGTGTTCCTAAGATCAATAACCCGTCTGGCATCTATATCATATGGAATCCATTGGAAGTTAAACTTATGCTGGTAGCTGATAGAATTATGATATATATTCAAAATCTTGTAATTCCACATATTTTAAATGGATTCTATGTTACTTAAAGTCAGAAGCATATTCTACGTGATTTCTTTTCCATTCTGTTTAGGCCTAGTATGATTATTGAAGAAAATAGAAATTATATTAGTTGTTTTCCAACTGATATATTGTAGGATACTATAATTATGACTTTGCATAAAATGATTTAGTGACAG
>Ga0187772_10000317_pt1 | contig 21565 bp, 24 predicted proteins | sample 0116_SJ02_MP15_2_FD_133137 | JGI IMG/M metagenome (GOLD analysis project Ga0187772, IMG submission 133137) | Tropical peat soil microbial communities from peatlands in Department of Meta, Colombia - 0116_SJ02_MP15_20_MG | ecosystem: Environmental > Terrestrial > Soil > Wetlands > Peat | place... | reverse complement strand
ATCACCAGCTCACGATGGCCGAGAGGGAGAAGACCGGAATCCCCGAGACGCTGATTCGTCTGTCAGTGGGGATAGAGGACAAGGAGGATCTGATCAACGACTTCGAGCAGGCGCTGGCCTCGATATAGGCTCGGCCCAGAACCAGTCCTTGAAGCGGGGAGACGCCTGCCGAGCCGTCTCTCGTCCATAGCGTATCAGAGGTTTCGTGAGGTGCCTGTTGGCTCTGGGAGAGGAGACGTAGATTCCTGGCCGCAGATGCCTCTTTGGGCCTCTTGAGACGCTTGCGATTACCTCCACCTTCTCGACGTTGAGCACCTTCGGGTGGATGGGAGTCCCCCTCCGCACGCCGCCGAAGACCCTTATGGAATCGCCCGGTCGAAGCAGTTTCATCGCCCTCCTAAGGTCGCCCGTGGGCTCGTAGATTGCGCACGGGTGAGTCTCGTTCCCGCCTCGGATGGTAACGTAGAGGTGGCCGCCGGGTCCTGTGCTGGTGGAGTCCACCACACCATCCGCCCAGCCGGAGGAGAAGACCTTCCAGTTCAATGGGTTCGCCAGGTGCGCGTCGGTGTGCTGGTTGGACAGGTAGACCATGTAGCCCTCAAGAGACTCGTCGTACCTGACTTGATTGAACGCCGTCGCCACCGCGGCAGGCGAGTCTCCGCGGATCCCGACGAAAACTGGATCCGGACCGTGAGGAGTGATGAGAACCTTCCTCTTCTGGTAGTCGTAGTTGTTGAATGTGTGCGGAAAAGTCAACCTGTCCATGGCTCTCACAGAGGAAGCGTCTACAAGCCTCGGCGTCCCCCAACTGTCCTTCAGCCGGTAGGCTATGAGTTCGAAAGTGTGGTCAGAATCTTCAGCGAATGAGAGAGACGACGCTGCTCCCACCAGACCCATCCCGTTCCCCAGGGTGAAGGTTCGGGCCCGCAGCTCTCTGAGCAGCCTCTCCACCCTGTGCCTGTTAACGAGTCCGGAAAGGGCCTGCTGATATAGCGCCCGGAGGTGGGGGAGCACCGACAAGTCTTCCAGGAAGACAAGTCCGGAGTTGGCCCCGTTGGAGACCTCGGCTAGCTTTGCAAGCAGTCTCTTGATCTGTCTGAACGCCTCGTCGGGGTCGTCAGTCTCGATGGGTAGGCACACGGCTGCGTTACCCCGAGTCTTGAAAGGGATGTTTGGGTTCAGTCTGACAAGGCGGGGATAGGCAACGACCTTCAGCGCTGGATGAAGATCCCGGGCAATCCGGAAGGCCAGGTATGTCGTGCAGGACCCGCTGGACGAATCGGTGTCGTCGATGCCTACCAGGCACTGCATGATTGCGGTTCGTAGAATCTGGTATATTTCTAGCTTCAGGAATGTCGATGAAAGGGGTCTATTCGCTCAGCCTTCAACGACTATCATGGTGAGGGTGCTCCTGACTCTGTCCAGCCTGCGAATCTTCCAGGTGATAGTCTCTTTCACCTTCTCCATGGTTTCGCCCTCGACCTTGGCCACGATGTCGTAGACGCCATATACCACATACACTTCCTTGACGTTTTCTGTGCTCTTCAGCTCCTTTACGAGCTGCTCCTCTGCGCCCAGGTCTGCGTTGATCAGAACGAATGCCATCGGCATTGTTTGTCGAGTCCGATGAAGGCCTCGTCAGTATAAAAGAGTTGTGAGAGCGGTCGACGCTGCAAACAGTTAAAGCGGTCGTGAAGTGGCTCTGGTTCTCCCTGGTGACTACGTTTGAACATCTACGTCCTCGAGCTTTGTCAGGACGACCCCGGCAAATGCACCGCCCGGAAGATGATTCAGATGGACCTCGCGAAGGGTGTGGGCCGGAAGTTCCATGCTTCGGACAGCACAATCGTGCTGAATCCCTTCGCCCACCGGGTTCTCTCTTCTGACGACGCGAGCGCAAAGGGGATGCTTGTCGTCGATTGCTCTTGGAACCAAGCTAAGGAGATATTCTTCAAGAAAGTGGGCGGAAAGCACCGAAGACTCCCGATACTTCTGGCAGGGAACCCGACGAACTACGCCAGGCCGCAGATGCTGAGCTCGGTAGAAGCGATGGCCGCGGCGTTGTACATACTTGGGGAGACCGAAGAGGCCCAGCGGTATCTTTCGATTTACAAGTGGGGTCCGACCTTCGGGACGCTCAACGCCGAACCGCTAGAAGCATACAGGAAGGCCAGGGACGAATCGAAGGTCCTCAACCGCGAGAGAGAGTACTTTCCACATTTGTTCGCTGACTGATTAGAAAGGGTTAATTCGCGAGCATCCCATATGGACCGAGACGCGCGTCGGTGGACGGGCCACGGGGATCTCCTGGGGAAGTTCCTCCCTCGCAGCAGGACGCACGGCGCCAAGAGGCGCAGCCGGAGACGGCGGGCACCAGAACAGAAACGAGACCCGACTCATCCAATGCGGTGATGGGGCGACCCTGAGGTCGGTGAGATGCGGGATGAAACGGCTGACCCGTGCGGAGCAAGGCCGAACATGGTCGATGAAACGCCTGCAGAAGACCAAGGTGGGCCGCTGAGCTGAATCCCGTCTAGAACAGAAGGAGGACTACGGCCGACACGCGTCGCTTCATCTATGGTCGGGTCCCAGCAAGTTGGGAGTCGATGGAAGTTCGCTATCGCACCTTTGGCCTCCTCCGCATGCTATGAGCTGGAAACTCTGGAAGTCCCGTCTACCTTCTCCACTCGGAAGACGTGGTCGGCAAATGCTTCAAGCTCCCTCTCGTGCGATACCAAGATGACCTGAGGACAATTCAGCTCGGACAGGACGTCCCTCACCTTGGAGAGCTGCTCTTTGCTGAAACCATCGGTAGGCTCATCCAAAATCAGAACGTTGGAACCTCCTCCGGCCGCGACCTCTTGAACCATTGTGTTCAGGGCCAGTCTGTAGGCAAGAGCTACGCTTGTCTTCTCACCTCCACTCAAACCGAAGAATTCTTGATCGTAGCCCTCTCGTTCTATCACAGGCGTGAACTCCTCGTCTACGCGAACTTGGAGGTCTGGGTCCTCCATCAACACTAGGAACCACTTTCGGAACTGCTCGTTGAATCTTTGGTTCAAAGAGGTGAACACCTGTTTCTCGATATTCATTATCGTGGGGGTCATGTAGTCTGTTATCCACATTGTGTGTTCGCTGAGTTGTTCCTTGATTCGCAGCTGTTCCTCCTTCCTCTTGAGGTCTTCTTCGAGCCGTTCACGGGACTCGGTTGAGCCCCTTAGCTGCTCTCCGACTCGCGCCTTCTCGTTCCCGATTCTCTTGAGACCCTCTTCGAGGTCTGCTATTTCCATCTCCAGTTCTCCTATCTGTATGGCAAGGACCTGTATCGGCCTCGCCTCGGCTTGGGCAGATTCCAGTTGCTTGCGGAGGTCAGATATGCCCTGCTCGAGCCGCCCCACCTCCTCCTCGTTTTCCTCAATTCGTTCTCTTAAGTCCTGGAGCTGGTCCGAAAGTGTCCTCAGTTCTTTCTGAGCACTTTCGTAGGCCTCAAGGGCATCCGCTAGCTTCTCGAGCTCGCCGATGGCCCTATTCTTGGTCTCGATTTCTCGTTCCTGAAGTGCTCTCTCGCTTTCCAGATGCTGAGATTTTGCGGCGAAGTCGCTGTGTTCAACCGTCCTTTCGCAAACCGGGCAGACGTTGGTCTTGAGGATCGAATCGAAATTCTCAATCCTTTCTTCGAGCCGGGACCTAAGCTTCTCGGCTTCCTCTTTCTCCGCCCGGACTTCGCGCAGTCCCTTCTTCAGCTCGTCCTTCGACTTGCCGGTCGGTCTCTTCTCGCTCCTCAGCCTGGGTAGCTCCGGGTCAATTTCTTCCTCAATCTTCTTCTGGAGCTTCAGGTTCTCGTGAGCCAGCTTGTTGCGTTGTTCGATTCTTTCGTCCAGCGACCTCTTGATTAGTGGTACTTTGTCGCCAGCTGCCCTTACCCTCTGCCTCGCTTCCTCCAAGTCCTTAAGATCGGCCTTCTTCTTCGTCCGGTTGGATGCAAGCTCCTCCTCTCTGGCTTGGAGCGGTTTAATCTTCGCTGTAAGGAGGTCCACATTGAGAGCCTCTTTGGCAATCCTGCTTCTTACGTCCTCAACATCTTCGGTGGCTCCTCGGAGGAAGTCGATTCTTCCCCTGATGACCGAAGCCGCGGTCGACGCGTTTTGTATTGCGGTCTTGTATTGTTCAATGCCGAACGCTCTCCTGAGCGTCTGCAGCCTTTCGTCTGCGTCCTTGAGGATGACCTCTTTCATCTCCTCCTGGGGAGTGAATATCGCGTAACGGTAGATTACGCTCTGGGCTCTGGGGTTGGGCGGCTCGTTGAATTTCAGGACTTGCAGCACGCGCTCTCTTAACTCAGTCGCAGACAGCGCCTCTTTTCCTTCCGGCCCCTTCAGGTAGCAGTCCAATTGCTGCACTCCCCTCCCCTTCCTCTGCAGGCCCCGGTGGACCTCGTACTCCTTTCCCTCCACGGCGAAGAGCAGGGAGACGCTGCCCTCTCCCGACTGGTCGTTCAGGAGGAACGCTCCCTTCAGTGAACCCAGCCCGAAAAGAGCGAATTCTATCGCAAACAGTATTGTGGACTTGCCAGAGGCAATGTCTCCTTCGAACAGGGTCGTCCCCGTGGGTAAGGAAATCTGAGTTGATTCTCTGTAGCTACGTATTCCCTCCAGCGTCACTGACTTGAGAATCACGAGAATGCTTCCTCCAGCCTCAGGGTCTCCAGCGTTTCCTCGGCGATTCTCCGATCGTAGGTTCCTTTCTCTTCGTTTTCTAACCTTGGTTGCGTCCACACTTTCAGGGTGTCTTTGGATAGTCTGACTCCGGCCTCGCCTTTGAGCCGGGGATTCAAGACATTGATGGTGCCCAACTTCTCCCTAAAGAGCGCCTCCTCAATGTCGTGCACGTCCCCGCCCGCGACCCTGACGGCTGTGTAGTCCTTGGAAGCCAATTTCGTGTGGTTGATGAATACTTCGAGTGCCCCCCTGTCTTTCAGCGTGTTCTTCAATCGCTGGAAGTCTATGTCAGAGGTTTTACCACCGGACATCTCTCCCGCGACCTTTAGCAGAAACAGCTTTCCACGTGCCGTGGAGTTGTTCACGATTTCTTGCAGGTCACTCTGTGCTTTCACCGAATTCCTGCCTTCCGCATCATACTCCTTCATTTCGTATTCACAGACCTTGACCGGCACGAATTCGATGTCCTCCACCTTGTCAGAGAAGTCGACGATGAAGAACCCGCGCTCCAACCCCATTGCGCTCGATTCCAAGTCTGAGTAGTCCGCTCCGAATAGAGGCCCTGGGTACGCCACGGTGTAGCCTTGCTCAATCCCCTCAATCCTTTCATGGACGTGCCCGCCCGCATAGTAGGCGAATCCCCGGGGAAGCAACGAAAGCGGGAGCGACTCCATCTGGGCAAGACGCTTCGGCCTGAATTCCGTGAGGGCTCCGTGAAGTACGAAAATCTTGAAGCCCGGTTCTTCCTCTAGACTCTGCCGGTCAAGGATGTCATAGTACTCCTTCTCTATCCCACGCCTCCTCCCAGAAATCCCGCACAGCTTCGCCTTTGATCGTTGGTCAACGGTGAACTCTAGTTTCAGCCTCCCACCATCCATCTTGCTCTTCGTGACCTTCGTGAACAGCCCAGCGCTCTCTAGGATGTCGACTATGGAGGTCTGCGTGGGGCTAAAGTCGTGGCTTCCATAGATGACGTAGAGCCGTATCCCCTTCTCTCTAACTTCGCTCATCTTCCTCACCGCGGCGTTCACGAGACCCATGTCTGGGATGTTAGAGTCGAAAAGGTCTCCACTGACAACCACGAAGTCGACCTCCCTGTCAATGCAAATGTCCATCGCTTTGTTGAATGCTTCCAATACGAGGCTCTGGAGCAGTGGGAGTCTGAACGCACCGATGTGAAGATCAGATACGTGGGCGAACTTGGGCATGACCTCTCGAGTCTAATCCCGTTCCATATTTATCGATAGACGGGCTCGGCAGCCATGTAGTTTAAGAACAGAGAGGCCCTGCAGGAGACGAAGAATAGTGCCACGACGGATCACCTGGCTCTCGAACGTCATGCCCTCTAGTGTCACGGGGCTGGAGGAGGACGTTGCGAAGTCGATTGAAGTAATCGAGAGCCCCCCGGCCTGGATGTGCCTGCAGTGCAGGGGAGCGAAGCTGCTCTGTGGCCAGCCACGCTGCCCGATTATCGTCAAGGCCCAGGCCATGGCGAGGATTGGCGGAGCCCTCTCGACGCCCAACATTGAGGGCTCATCTCCACCCGGAGTCTTCGTAGGCCGCATGGGCTATCCTAAGGTGTCGATAGGGCCAATGGTGCCGCCCCAGTTCGGCGACACGTCTGTTCTGGATACTCCGGAAGAGTGGCTCGGGAGGCCCATTGACCAGATCGTCGACTTCAGGTACTCGCTGGTTAGGGGGAACGCCAGGGCCAACGTGATTGACGCGAGGAACCCCGGAGGCCTGCTATCTTCACTGCAAGAACTTGCCATGGCCAGCAAGCCGGTCGACACAGAGCTCAGGTTGACGAGGGCGCCCAGGAAGATACTGACGCTGAGCGAGGACACGCAGCCGTTCGGCCCTTCCGCACCTCTGGAGAAGCTTAGGTTGGGCAACGCGACGGTGGACAGGAGGATCGAGAACTCCTACTACGACCGAGACCTTCGAGCCGTGGAGGCTGTGACGGATCTCTACAGAAAGGGAGTCCTCGTCACACGGATTCAGAAGGCGTTCAGCCTCGGCATGTTCGGAAACGGCGGACGGAGGAGGATAGTGCCGACCCGATGGAGCATAACGGCCGTCGACAGCTCGATAAGTCTGGACCTGATTGAGAAGATCAAGCGCCATCCCACCATAGACGAGTACAGAGTCTACAGCTACGCGGTCTACGACAACCAGTACATTGCCATCCTGTTGCCGGAACCCTGGAAGTTTGAGTGGATGGAGGCCTGGTTTCCGAACACGACCTGGAACCAGTCGGCGACCAGCCCTTACATCATCGGTGATTACGAAGAGTACTTCGGCAGGAAGACATATGCCAGGGTGGGCGGCTGCTACTATTCGACCAGGCTGGCCGTCACCGAAGCGCTTGACGCCGAGGGAAGGCAGGCCGCCGCCATAGTTCTGCGCGAGACCTACCCCGGCTATCTTATGCCCCTAGGGGTCTGGAACATCAGAGAAAGCATTCGGGCGATGATGAAGAAATACTATGAAAGACACGACACGTTCTTAGGGGCGCTGAACTCCGCGCTGGCGAAGTTCAGAATCCCGAAGAAGAGGTGGATGGGGGAGAGCGTCCTCGTCTCGAGGGAGCTGACGCAGACGAAGATTACGCGGTTCACTTCGCGAGGCTGATCTCGAACCCTTCCTGCTTGCCGACCTTGGTCCAGTACCGGAGCACGCTCTGCTGAATTCTCGTGATTGCCTCATCGTTCCTCGCAGGCTTGAAGAGGTGCCTGAACCTGTCTTGAGTGGACAGATAGAGTTCCACCGGCTTCAGCGTGCGCGGAACGTAGGTGTGCCTCACTTCGCCGTCCACCGCTTCCTTGAGTGGCCAGATGCCGGTCTCCACGCCGAGCCTTTCGACTCTGATGGTGTCCTGGGGGTCGAAGCTCCACCCAGTGGGACATGCCGACAGAGAGAGGAAGAGCTTGGGCCCTTTGATTGAGCCCGCCTTCTCCACCTTTCTCATGAAATCTGTAAGGTGGGCTCCCGAGAGCGTCGCTATGTACGGCGGCTCGTGGGCGCGCCAAATCTCGAAGAGGTCCTTCTTCTTGCCCGTGTTGCCGGCGCGGAAGAGCGTGGTAGGCGGAGTCGTCGTAGACGCGGAGCCGAACGGCGTCGAAGAAGACATTTGGAAGCCTGTGTTCCCGTAGGCCTCGTTGTCATATACCAAGTAGTAGAAGTCCAGGTCCCTCTGGATGGCCCCGGACGTAGACTGTAGCCCGATGTCATAGGCGGCACCATCGCCTGAGACGACGACGACCTTCAGGTCCTCACTGGGAGGGACCTTTCCCTTTTCTATGAGAATGTCGAGTGCGTCCCTGATACCTTGAGCGCCTGCGGGGGCGCTTGCGAACGCGGTGTACATCCAGCTGGATTTCATTGGTGAGAGCGGATACGCGTAGAGAGTGGTCACGCAGCCTGCGGCGTTGACCCACACTACGTTCTTCCCTAGTATCTTGTGGAAGATTCTGATGATGTGTTGGCCGCCGCAACCGGCGCAGAGAGTTCCTCCTGGAACGGTGTCGTCCTCGATTGGGATGTCCTTCAGGGTCTTGAACTTCGTCTGGGCGCTCATTTTCTGGCCCCCTTGTTCATGCCTGCGACGGACAGGCTCTGCTTGACCGAGTTCAGTTCGTCCTCTCTCATCAGGAACATTGGCTTCGGTCTGTCTCCCCTCCTGAAGGCGGACTTCAGTTCGTAGAAGATTGCCTCCATCTCATCCATCGTCAGTTGCTTCCCTCCGAGTCCTCCGACGACGGGGAGGATGCAGTCGGGCCGATCCCATTCGTGGTAGAGGGCCGCCGCTATCTCCGGATAGATGATGCCTCCCGACCCGGGGGCTATGTTCTGGTCAAGGACGGCGACGCCCTTTACTCCTCTCAGCTTTTCCAAGATGTCTGCGGTGGGGAACGGCCTCAGCATCCTGATTTTCAGGAGTCCCGCAGGGAATCCCTTGTCGCGGAGCCTTCTGACGGCCTGCTTCCCGATGGTGGCGAAGGAGTTCGACATTACAAGCACGTATTCGGCGTCGTCGAGCATGTACCCGTCCACAGGCCCGCAAGCCCTCCCGAACTCTGACTCGAACTCCTCTGAGGCCTCCCTGTATACGTCGATGGCCCTCAGCGCTGCGCCGTGAAGCTGGTACCGGAAGTAGCTGTAGATGTGCCCGCCGAAGACCGGCGTGCCCTTTGCAACCGGGGCGCTCGCCCTGAAGGGGTCGACGGGCTCGTAATCGGGGAGGAAGGTCTTCAGGGAGTCCTCGTTGGGCAGCGTCAGGGGCTCCCGGGTGAAGGAAAGATAGAATCCGTCCAGGTTCACGATCGACGGGAGCAGCACTCGCCTGTCTTCTGACACCCTGTAGGCGAGCAGCATGAGGTCGAGTATCTCTTGGCAGTTTTCGGCGTGGAACTGGAGGAACCCGCTATCCCTCGCGGACAAAACGTCGTTGTGGTCTGGCTCAAGGGTTATCGGTGCTGCTAGACCCCTCGACACGTTGACGAGCACGAATGGGGCTCGCCATCCGGCTATGTTGTACAGCATTTCGAGCGAGTATAGAAAGCCCTGGCTGGAGGTCGCGGTGAACACCCTCGCCCCTGCAAGCGAGGCGGTACCCGCGGCCGTGAGCATCGAGTGCTCCGATTCGACCTGGACCACCCTCGCCCGCATTACGCCCTCTCGCGTCCATTTCGAGAGGGTCTCCACTATCTCCGTCTGAGGTGTGATAGGGTAAGCGGGGATATAGTCCACCTTGGCGAGGCGGGCCCCCCAGGCGGCCGCCGAGTTGCCCGTTACGAGCTTGCGGGTAGTCACATCCCCTTCACCTCGCGCTCGAACGATATGGCTTTGGGTGGACACTCCTTGAAACAGATCAGGCAGCCCTTGCAGTTCTCGTAGTCTATTGCGAGCCTTTTGTCTGGTCCGAGGACGATGGCGGACTCGGGGCAGTAGGCGAAGCAGATCATGCAGTCTGTACACTTTTTGTAGTCGATCGTGGGCTTGAAGATTCTCCAGTTTCCAGTTCTCCTCAGCCTAGAGTTGCCAACAGACACTATGTCCTGTAGGTCGTCGCCGCCGATCACAATCTCGAGCGGGACGAGGCTCCTCTTGGAAGGCAGTTCCCGTGTGTCGAGGATCTGCGGTTCAACCGAATGGTATGACCACTTTGCGAGTTCCAAGTTCTGCCCTATCAGCTCCTCCTTAACGCCCAGGTCTTTCAACTCTGACTCCACAGCTGACAGCACCGCCTCTTCAGATATTACAGAAACCAGCCTAGCGGCCACGCATGCAGAAACGACGCTCAAGAGAGGTTTCCCGAAGACTTTCACGACGTGAGTGGTCAGGTCCTGGGTGACCAGCTTGATGTCGGACCGTCCCCCACTCATCTCTTCCAGGGCGACTGGCGCGTTAACAAATTCGATCCCGCCCGACCGTAACCCTTCGAGTGGTCTGGCCACGAAATCATTCATGAGAGTGTCGTCCATTACAATCACCACGTCTGGCTCGAAAATGAAGCCCCGCTCGAGGATCTCCCCGTCGGAGATGCGGGTGAATGCAGCGACTGGCGCCCCACGCCTTTCGGACCCGTAAACAGGCGAGTCCTGCACGTTCAGGCCTTCGTTGAAGGCGGCTGTGCCGAGGATTCGGCTAGCAGTCTTGGCCCCTTGGCCGCCTCTGCCGTGGAAACGAATGCGGATAATCAAGTTGTTCGGTTTTTTCGGACCTCTTACTGTGTATTACGATTCCCCCTAACAGTTTAGGCATGCCGCTCGTCGTGTGGTTCGACGTGTTCCCGGCCCCGAAGGGAGTTCTGTGATTCTGGCGCGGTGGGAAAGGTCAGTGGGGTGTGGGAGAGGGGTTTCTGGCCGTTGAGCGCCGGGGATTGATGGGAGTGAGCCAGTGCGAGAACGTCGAATTCTTCCCATGAACGGCGTCGCTGTAGGCTCGCTTGATCTTCTCCGTCACCGGCCAAGTCCCGTTTCCTATTGGCCTGCCGTCGATCTCTCTCACGGGTGTGACGCCAGCCGCGGTTCCGGTAAGGAAGACTTCGTCGGACGAGTAGAGTTCCTCCCTGGAGAAGTCGTTCCTTCTGAATTGGAGTCCCAGCTCCTTAACGAAGGTGATGACGGAGTCTCTCGTAATCCCGCGGAGAACGCCGGTAGAGGCAGGCGGGGTGCTCACAAAGCCGTCCTTAACCCTGAAGACGTTCTCGCCAGTTGCCTCAGTGACCATCCCGTCCATGTTCAGCATGATAGCTTCGTCGTACCCTGCCTTGATTGCCTCGACCTTGGCGAGAGCGGAGTTCGCGTAGTTGGCCGTGGCTTTGGCCTGCGGAGGAAGTATCGACGGATGGATCCTGCGCCATGACGAAACTAGACACCTGACTCCCCTCCTTTCCGCCTCCTCACCAAGATAGCTGGGCCATGACCATGCTGCGATCGACACGCTGACTTTGTTCGGGAGTGGGTTCAAACCCATTTCTCCGTATCCGTAGTAGGCCAGCGGCCTTACATACCCTTCATCCAGGCCGCTCGCGTTTGCCGTGGCAAGAACCCCTTCGAAGATTTCGTCGGGGGTGAAAGGCATCTTCATCATGTATATCTTCGCACTGTCGAAGAGACGAGTGACGTGCTCGCGCAGTCGGAAGACGGCCGGTCCGTGCGGAGTGTCGAAGAATCTGATTCCCTCGAACACGCCCGTTCCGTAGTGGAGTGAATGCGTCAGGACGTGAACCTTCGCGTCACTCCATTTTACGAGTCTGCCGTTCATCCAGATCTTGCTTGACTCTCTCATCTTAGAAACGGCCTGTGGAGATTCGTTCCGCTTTTAAACGGGTGTGGCGATTGCCAAGTTGTGAGAACGACAGAGAAACTCTTTTGGACCGATGCATACACGCAGGACTTCGATGCGCAGGTCATCTCGATTGACGGCTCTCATATAATCCTCAATCGGACGGCGTTCAACCCGCGGGGCGGAGGCCTGGTCTCCGATACTGGCACGATCGGGGGGTTGAGAGTAGCCGAAGTGGTCAAGGATGGTGACGAAATCCTTCACGTACTACCTGACAAACCGACGTTCAGGGAGGGGGACGAGGTCCACTGCAGTTTAGACTGGATGCGGAGGTACCGGGTGATGCGCATGCACACGTCCGCGCACATCCTCAGCTCAATCGTCAACCGTGAGACGGGAGCTTTGATTACAGGGAACCAAATCACCGCCGAGGAGTCGAGAGTCGATTTCAGCCTTGAGCAGTTCGACAGAGACAGAATCTCGAGCTACGTAGAGCAGGTCAACGGCATCATAGGGCGCGGGATACCCGTTACCTCATACTTCATGAAGAGGGACGAAGCCGCGAAAATTCCGGGACTGGTCAAGCTGGCCAACGCGGCACCGCCCTCAGTGGACGTACTAAGAATTGTTCAGATCGGTGAGGTGGACACTCAGGCGGATGGTGGTGTGCATGTGAGGAACACCAGTGAAATCGGGAGGCTTGTGGGCCTCAGAGCCGAGAACAAAGGAAAGAACAACAGGCGGCTCTACTTCACTGTACCGTGAGCTACTTCCTTCTAGCAGCCCAAACCGGCATTCTCTTCGCTGTGCAGTTACCGCAGAACGATTTCATCGACCTGGTCGTATCGTCGAAAATCGTCGTGCAGTGCGACATGCACACTTGCATGCCACACTCTGCGCAGGTTGCGACCGCGTGCGCTTTGCAGACCGAGCACCTTGCCATATGATTCACCTGTGAGACCTAACCCGTCGAACGCAAGGCCTGTTATCTTTGAGCTTCTTCAAAGATCACGGGAGCGGGCCCTGTGTCCTATTGGTCGTTTCGACGGAGAAGTCTCCTGCTTAATAAACACCCACCCTAAGTTCGAGGGAGGTTTCCCCTGCAATTCCGGTCCAGGCTTTAGTTCAGCGGACCTTGCTCGACTGTGCCCTTGTCCTCGCTAGGCCGGCTATGATTTCCCGGCAGAACACGGGCAGGTCCGCGGGATAGCGTGACGTTATCAGATTGCGATCTTTGACCACAGGTTCGTCAACATAGATCGCCCCGGCGTTGATTACGTCCTGCTTGATTGAACCAAAGCAGGTCATGGACCTGCCTTTGGCGATTCCTGCCGACACGAGAACCCAACCTGCGTGACAGATTGCCGCAACCAGCTTGCCGTCGTCGTTCATGTCCCTCACGAGCTTGAGAACAGATGGGTATCTCCGCATGTAGTCAGGCGCGAAGCCACCGGGGACGATTATCGCGTCAAAATCGTTCGCGGTCACCTTGTCAGCCGTCGCCTTGGGCTTTGCCTCAAGGCCGTGCTTGCCCTTGTAGGTCTCGCTTGACCCCGTGCCGACCACCACTACGTCCGCACCCTCCTCCTTCATTCTGTAGTAGGGATACCAGAATTCCAAGTCCTCATACTGGTTCTCCACCAGGATAGCTATCCTCTTGCCTGTGAGCGACGGCATCTGCTTACTTCGCCAATCGGGAATGGTTTAAGAGTTATTCGCTGGACAGACACCTTGTTGTGAAGATAGACGCAGAAATAATGACTGGAGACCTGACGGAAATTCCTGGACTCTCCAAAAAGGCCGAGGCGTTTGGTTTTGATTGTGTGTGGGCGAATGAAACCAAACACGACCCCTTCGTGCAACTGGCTCTGGGTGCCTCCGGAACCCGCTCGATCTCGCTCGGCACTTCTATCGCCCTTGCTTTTACTAGGAGCCCAACGACCATAGCGTACGCCGCCTGGGACCTTCAGAGTGTCACCGGTGGCAGGTTCGTACTCGGACTAGGGAGCCAAGTGAAGGGGCACATCGAGAGGAGGTTCGGAATGAAGTGGGAAAGCCCGCAACCCAAGATGAGGGAGGTAGTGTTGTCTCTCAGGTCCATATGGAGAAGCTGGCAGACGGGAGAGAAGCTGGACATCCAAGGGAAGTTTTTCAGGATTGACCTCATGACGCCCTTCTTCAATCCTGGGCCTATTCCGTACCCTGTAATTCCCGTCTATGTCGCCGGCGTCAACAGGGGGATGTACAGGCTCGCTGGCGAAGTGGCAGATGGACTCCATGTTCATCCCCTGCATACAGCGAGGTACCTGAGAGAGGTGATGAAACCCGAGGTCGCCAGAGGCCTCGCCTCGTCCACGAGGAAGAGAAAGGATGTCTCAATCGCAGCCTCGGTCTTCGCGGCCGTTGGAGACGACGAGTCACAGATTAGAAACGTCAGGGAAGCCTACAGAAGTCAGATAGCGTTCTATGCTTCCACGAGAACATACCGGGCGCTCATGGAGTTCCACGGCTGGGGCGACGTGTGTGACAGGCTCCACGCGTACTCGGTCAAAGGAGAGTGGGATAGGATGGGGGCGGAGATTTCCGAGGACATCCTCGACGAATTCGTCGTCGACGGAACCTGGGGCGAGATAGGGAAGCGAATCGAAAGGAGGTACGTCGATACCGTTGACAGGGTACGGCTCTACGTCCCCTTCGATGGGAGCCCTGAATGGAAGACGCTAGTCGAAGGCTTCCGAGAGTGAAGCTCGGACTCCGATGGCCCTCAGACACTTAGCGGCTGACCGTACTTCTCCGAGAAGGCCAACTCGGATATCGGCTTCCTGTCCTTCTTCCCAATCACTTTCTTAGCTGGGTAGCCGAATCCCAGAACGGCGGTCAGGTTCAGCTCCTTTGGGAGGTTGAAGTACTTGGTCATGGCATCTTTGTCGCTGGTTGTGTAGAACCTGGAAGCAACGCCATAGTTCCACGCCGCGACCTCCATGTCCTGCAGCACTCTGCCCGCGTCGAGCATGTGGAAGTTGTACTGAGGGTCGGTCAAGACCAGGACTGCGAAGGTCGCAGACGAGACCCACTTCCCAGTCACGCTCGCTTCGAGGACCTTCTTGAGGTTCTCGGGATTCTGAATTAGGACAAATCTCCAATGCTGGATGTTTCTCCCGCTGCCCGTCAGCCTGGCAGCTTCGAGCACCTTCCTCTTCACTTCTGCGGGCACCGGCTTCGCCGAGAACTCCTTAACGTCGAGCTTGGTGGCTATGCATTCAAACGCGTCCATGGCGGAAAACGCTTTGGAGTTGCATAATAGGGTTTTCCCATACTGTTCCGTATAATCTCCACCAGTCGGACGGCTTCGAAATCAACGTCCGAAGTTGGCAAACGGCCCTTGGGAATAGGTTGGTTTCAGAGTTGGATGCTTCGGTTTTTTCGTCCACCAAGCAGTGTTTCCTCAGTGCATGCGGAATTGTGCGTCAATATGCGATCTTGGATATGCACATTTGAGCGTCCTTTCCTACGAACCGCCAAAGGTGTGGCTCTGGTTTGGCCCGGGCGACGTATCGCTTCCTCTCGGTCATCCTCCCTCAGCAGGTCCCTAGGACGGGCAGAATCTGCTTTCCATTTCGCTTCAAACCTGTGCCAATCTCCCGGGACGTCCGGTTCACTGTCTAGGGATGGAAGAATAGCTGACCCGCCGTGCGACAAAGACAGCCTAACGGTCCAGGACGGCAGACTCGGTCGTCCGAGCCGAATGGGATTGGACGGAACCTACAGACCTCCAGACGATGGATGGCCCGCGGCCCGGCATGGGGGGTGTGAGCTCAACCAGACAATTTTTTATATGGGAAACAGATGATTCCGCTAATTCGTATGGCCGAGCAGCAGGTGGACATCAAGGAGGTGCAGAAGCAAGTCTCGAGGATTGTCGATCCCGAGATAGGGATGCCAATCGTGGAGATGAACCTTATCGACAAGCTAGATGTGAAGGGCGATACCATCGACGTTGAATACCACGCCACGACGCAGTTCTGCCCGCCAGTCTTCGCCATGAAGATTTCACAGGACCTCCGAGACTCGCTGCTGCAGGTGAAAGGTGTGAAGAACGTCAAGGTAATAGTGACTGGCCACTATTTTGCCGATGCCATAAACCGCCAGATTAACAAGGCGGCTGAGGGGCAACAGGGGCCGCTCCAGTAGAAGGAGCAATCAGGCGAGCGTGAGCGCAGCAGCTATGGCGCCGAGTTGAGACTTCTTAGGGTCGTCTGAGCCGCACAGGACCAAGGCGTCGCCCTCCTCGGGGGAGAGGTCGGTCCGAAGCTTCCTCCAAACGGGGTTTGGGAAGTCCTTCTCACAGTCGGAGGATCCGCCAGGGACTGTGAACCGGGACCCTCTGACGACGTATGTGGTTGCGCCCGAAGCGCCGACCCGCATAGCAGAATCTCTCTGTTCGATTCCGCTGTGAACAAGTGCTCCCCCCTTCTTCACGAGCATCGCGGCCTGTCTGCTACCGATGGTGAAGGGCGAGTGCTCGAGTGGGACTACCCCGACGAGTTTGGCACGCACCCTCCTGTAGAGGCGTCTACCGCCCCCGCTCAGTGAACAGCCCGAAGCGTTCACCTTGAGGAACCCTGCGGCCTTTAGCTTCTTCAGGACGGTCCGTACTGCTCCGTCGCCCAGGCCCGCTTGCGCTGCGAGCGCCTGCCTCCCGACCGTCTCACTGTCTCCAATCACGAGGAATGCGAGCACGAGGTGCGCGGCCGTGAAGCTGGGCGAAGGGCCACGTTCGTTTCGTTCATACACCTCGGTCAGAGGAGCAAGCTCCGACAATCCGCTCTGGGAGCAATACCCGAAGCTATAACTGATTCCAGAGAGAAATTTCGGTGCTATGCCGTCTTTATATATTGGTTGGATTATCCATCCAGCATGCGCAGGTCGACGGAGGTGGCGACCGTTGCCGCATTTACAGCGCTGATACTGGGCTCCGACTTTGCTCTGGCCGGAGCAGTCGATGTTAAGTTGCTCGACACGATGGTCTTCCTAGCTTCGCTGATGTTCGGTCTGAGATTTGGCGTCGCCGTTGCAGTGCTTTCAGAGACGATCTGGAGCTTTGTCAGCCCATGGGGGGTGGCGGGGGCGATAACGCCCTTTCTCGTCGCCGGCGAGCTCATGTTCGCGGTTGCCGGGTGGGCGGCAGCCAAGACTTGGGGAACCAACATTCGCCAGGGTACCTCAACGGCGGTCTTCGTCGGAGCGACCATGGCGATTTGCGCCTTCTTGTGGGACTTCGAGACCAACGCTGCGACGGCCCTGCTCGAGTTTTGGCCGCGCCCCACCCTGGCCCAGTTTGTCGGCGTCGAGATTCTTCAGGGAGGCCCGTTCTTCCTTGCACACGACATTTCCGACTTCCTCCTAGGCATGCTCCTCATCCCCGCCGCGATACCAGTGGTGCTCAGGGTTTACAGGGGTAGGACCTAATGGTTGCGAGGGGAACATTCGTCGGAGTGACGGCGGTCCTGGTTGCGCTGCTCCTCATCGTTTCTGTGGCTGCGGGCTTCTATTATCTTCAGTCCCAGCAGGAGGCTTCCTCCAGTGGCACCTACTCAAGCGAGCTTGCAGGCAGCCTGGCGGACAACAGGGCGCTTGTGGCGACACTCGCCGCCACGCTCAGAGAGTACAACGCGACTCTAGTCTATCTTGCACAGGCAGTTTCCGGCATGAACACAAGTTCCACTGCCTATCAGAACGCCAGCCGAGAGCTTCCTGGGCTATGGAGTGAGTACCTCGCTCTGGCCAAAGCGGGCCGCGCAAGGGTTGAGACCTACACTGTAGACATGCTGTTGGAATACGGGAATGGCTCGTCCGAATGGATCAACGACACAGCGGTCCAGCCGGGTTGGAACCTCTACACTGCTACGCTGGTGGCGCTATCAGGCAGGGTCCAATCAACATGGTATCCCTATCTCAGCGGAGGAGAAGACTTCGTTGATTCACTGAACGGCGTCGCTTATTCTTCCACGACTTCCTGGTTCCTCTGGACTAGGGCGAACGGAACCTGGCAGGTGGCATCCACAGGTGCGAATCTAATTCCTGCTTTCAATGGGACAGCCTACGCCTGGACTCTCTGTGGGTACGGCCAAAACTATCTACCCACTTGCACCCCATGAGGCCATAATGGCGCCCCCGCTCATCGCAGAGAATCCCGAATCAAGTATAGAGCGACCTACTTCCGCGTAGGCCCGACACCAGACCTTCCCGCTTTCTACCAGAAGTAGGACGTGTTAGGTCCTCTCAATCGAGTCGGTCGGGGACCGCTTATTCTGACGTGCTGCCTACGTCGCATCATAAGCTACTCGCCGGGCGACGGCGAAATTGAAGGGCGGAATCAACGAAACCTGACCATCAGCTCAAAGTGCAGCACAGTTTTACACCGCCGAAGCCCCAGGGGGAGGTTTGCGGCGGCCCGTGAAGCTCTCGGACTTCGGCGTCCTACTGCGGACGGCAGGGAGGACCGTTGGGGGAAAGAGCGCAGGTTATATGATATGACGGTCTGGGTCGACCGAAAAGCAAGTCAGGGTTGGTTTCGTTGAGTTCAGATGAAGAGAGATTTAAGGCAATGATCGTGGCGACGGTTCTGGACATGAGACCAGAGGATGCAATCGACTTACTCAGCAGGCACTACCGCGTCGAAAGGCCGAAGATAGGAATCGGGGTTCTGGAAGGAAAGACCAAGACAGTCAGGGCAGTCTACTCTCAGGGAAGGAAAGAGATACTGGCAGCCAGGAGAGAGTATTTCTATGACCCGTTCGTCTTAGTCCATGAATTCTACCACCACCTGCGGTCTGTGGGCGGCAGACACCGGGGGACGGAGAGGCAGGCCGATGAGTTTGCTCTAGGTTTCATTCGCGCGTACAACACCCAGTGGAGATTGCTGGGCCACGCTGTAACCAGAGACGATTTCCGCGCCGAGAAGGATGAATGAATAGGAGACCGTCTCCTGGGCCTTCGGGCACAGCCCTGCTGACCTGGAAAACCTACGGAGCAGACTGAAATCTTGAGAGAGACTGCGGCCGCGGTGGGAGTTGATTGCGCTTAGAGGCCAACCGCGGCCCATACGTCTTCGTCGTTATCGAGCTGCGTGTACCCGCACCTGTCGCATCTCAGACCCTTAATGATGGTGGGCCGAGTCGGGTTTCCCACCTTGCGTTCGTAGGCGACCATCTGACCCGCCCGGCACTTTTCGCAAATCATTCGCTGCCATCTAGCCCTCTTGCGGGTAATAAAACATGCATTCAGCAAAGCTTTTGAGAATTGCCGTCTAACAGGACGTCCATATGAGTGCCTCTCCGGGGCGGAAGATCTTCAATTCGTCCAGTGTGGCTCCGGGAAACTGCGTCTTCTGCAAGATTGTGTCGAGAGAGGCCCCATCTCATGTTATCTATGAAGACGGGGAGTACATCGCGTTTCTGGACAAGTTCCCGTTCTCAAAGGGGCACGCGTTAGTCTGTCCCAGAAAGCATGGTGAGACGATATGGGACATGGACGAAGGCGAGATAGGCGGTTTGTTCAGGACTGCTGCAAGGGTCTCGAAGGCCCTTGTAGCGGCCACCGGGGCGGACGGCTTCAGGCTCGTGCAAAACAACGGGGAGGCTGCAAATCAGGTGGTCGCCCACGTCCACGTGCATGTGATTCCCGTAAAGATGGAGGACCGGGGCAGATTCATGGACAGGAAGACCTTCTCCGATGGAGAAATGGAATCCTTGGCCACCCGCGTAAGGGAAATCATCTAGGGAAAGAGGCCTCCTGCCGGTCGTACGACGGGGGCTGGATGACAAGGACACTGGGTCCAGAACTGTGCGCCTGCTTCCCCCCAGCGAACTTAGCTATCCTTGGAATACAGAAATCGAGGTCAGAGCGTCGGCAATCGAGGAGTTCGTGTTGCTGCCGCTGAGAAGGTAGAGTGTGTATACACCAGGTCCGAAACGCCGAACGAACCCCGATAGCGAAAACGAGAGGTTGACGATTGATGACGTGTATTGCCAGGTGGTCGCGTAGACGGTCAGACCTGTTTGGGAATAAGGGCAGACAAAGATGCATGGAGGGAAAATGCCTCCGACCAGCGTCCCTGGGTCGTACTCCCGCGGGCCGCTGTTGAGGACGGAGGCGTTTTCGGGCGTCGGCCTGGGGTCGAAGAAGACCGCCATGGCTGTGGAACCCTGCGAGGCGTTCACGGGAGCCCCGACCAGCGACACGGTCAGTCCAGCCAGACCGACGTTGAGGTTAGCGTAATAGTTCTCAAAGTCCTCAACGAAGAAGAGCGCGGTACTGTTGTACGCAATTCCGATTGAGACTCTATCGTGCAACGGGTTGAGGATGTTGGTCCTGTGACCGTTGTTGCAACAGGCGCTGTCGTTGTACATCATGGAGTACTCGAGCGACCTTATTGACTTCTCGACGCCGCTAACCCCGGTATAGTAGGCTGACTCCCACGAAATGAAGGCTATGTTTTCCTCGACCGCCCCGACGCCACCCAGCAGGGTGTATCTCATGTATGGTTTGTAGCCCTGAGTGTCATAGTGACTGAAGTAGCCGAAGTACAACATCGAATCAGCGTGCTGCTGGCCCGAAGGGACTGGGCTCAGGGTCACGTTTCCCAGACCGAACTCCCCCCTGTCTTGGTTTATGACGTTCAGCGCGTAGGCTGCCAGCAACTGGTAGTCCGCAGGATAGGAGACGTTCGCTGAACCATTCTGGATTAGGGGAGACTGCCCCAGGCTCAAGACGGTCCCCGCTGTGGTCGAGAAGGAGGTATTGCTGTAGGAAGGTTGGAGACTGCTCGTAGCGGACGTCTGGCTTTCGACTATGCTGACTCGGGTGAGGTTGGGAAGATAGATGACGAATCCCGCGACTACAAGGGCGATGATGATAGTGAGCACGAGCAGGAACTTGCTGGTGCTACGCTTCGCCTCCTGCGACGATTGACCGGCAACCAAGCCTTCTCTTGGCGTCGTTGACCTTCCGATTCCTCGTCTCTCGGGTGAAACTACCTTCAACCGGACGTAGCTTACTAGCCCCAATCGGATTAATATTGCTAGCGCGGTCGATACCTGCTTCGCGACTAAGTGCTTCGTGCGACTCCCTCATCTGTCAGGCGCATACGAGGATAGCCTGGACTTCGGTCCGGAACTTGCCAGTGGCGGTCTCGACCAATCGGCGTTAGGGGCTGCCGTCTCGACTCCGCGCGCAGTCTAGGCAGAGAGGTCTTCTTGCTCCCTCTGAGTTGGGAGGGTTAGAGGGATGTCTGGGAAGCTCTCCTTCATGCGCTCTTCTGCGACTTCGGAGGCCTCGTTCAGCACCTTCTGTGCTTCCTCGTTGGCTGCATCGAAGTTCAGCGAAATGCCTCCGGTGGTCCCAGCGTCTATCAGAACGCTGCTGAGGAGCCCGGAAATCTCTCCGATTTCCCTGTCCGCCTCTGGCAGCACGTTCTGAAGGCCAGCCTTCATGTTCTTGATGACGGTCACGGCCGGAGCAAGCGTGGTCGCAATTTCACCCAGGTCGGTGATCGTTCCCAGCCTGAGCGATATCTGTTCGAGGGCTAGCTCTGCCTGAGTCACCATCTTGCCCATCTTCCGGACTTCGGAGAGTTCGTTTGCGTAGACCATGGCATGCTGAGAGTCTCCCTGCGCTAGTGAGTAAACGACCTGCTTGAAAATCGCGGCGTCCCGCTGCTTTATTCTGTTGACCGCAGCATCAAGTTGCGCGATTAGGGTTCTTATCTGTCTGTTCGCCTCTTCGATTTGCACCTTCAATGGTGCCGGATCTCTGACGCTGATTCTAAACCTGCTCATGAATCCGGGACTCTCTTTCTTGTCCCACTTCTCGGAGAAAGCCATCTCTAGCCTTGTGATGGTCTGGGTTCGCTATATCCCGTGGGCTTTAATCTCGATGCCATATTGAACAAAATTATTTGACGTAAGAGAATTCGGCACGGTGAGCGCTCCGCTCTGAAAACGAGTCCCCGTCATTCAAACCCGCCACGCGTCATAGGCCGGTTTTTCAGAAGT
>Ga0187772_10000315_pt1 | contig 21665 bp, 19 predicted proteins | sample 0116_SJ02_MP15_2_FD_133137 | JGI IMG/M metagenome (GOLD analysis project Ga0187772, IMG submission 133137) | Tropical peat soil microbial communities from peatlands in Department of Meta, Colombia - 0116_SJ02_MP15_20_MG | ecosystem: Environmental > Terrestrial > Soil > Wetlands > Peat | place... | reverse complement strand
TTAAGCATAACTCCTGAAATTGCTCCATCACCTCCCTAAGGTCAAAACGGTTAGCCTCCACGATTCGTTCTAAACCTGCCGCAATTCCTTGAAAACTTCCTCGCTCCATGGTTCACCTCCAAATTGGCTTGCCCAGGTCCACCTGTCCTCGATACGGAGATGGGAAGCGAGGCCTGAGAGACAGGTGCACTTAGTACACTGGCCTTTAATCGGTTTTCACCCGCGCGCCGGAATAGGTTCCGGTACAATACCTCAATTTTTCCCGAATAAGGTCTTGGATGATTTCTTTCAAGAAACTTGGAAAAACTCCATTCCGAAAAAACCGAACCAATTATACGGCGAGAGGTGTAATTATCTCGTTGGTAAGTAGACGGTTGGTATCGTCCCACTCCATTGCCAGAAAATAGAGCTGTCAGCATCCGTAGTGGGCGTTAAGGAAAGGGTTTGACCATCTAATACTGCATCAATATTAGCCAAGGTTATTTTATTGGACCAAGACTCTAAAGACGATGCAATAGATATACCATCTTACACCAAGTATCTTTCAAGCAAATGGATTAAATCGACCCTTGTTCAAGTAAAATAGATCTAAGTATTTGTTGTCAAACACACTGTATTAAAGAACAAGCTAAGTATGACATTTTACTGCCATATACAATTTTGAACGGTGCTACATTTTTTGCCTTCAATGGTGAGCACAGCCAGCCTTTTAATTAACTTGCAGATAAGTAAAGAATTGGGTTTTAATTGATTGCCAAAGGATAAAATGGCCCTGCTTCTTTGTGCATATTTCAACCCATAATACTTAACTTCCGTGATTACCCCATATTGAAGAGTAGTAGGTGGAAGCCTCACCGAGGTGAGCAGTTGATGAGTATGCCTTCGTTTGCAATGGAATTATTCAAGGAAACGGAGCCGTCAGGTAGAATGAGTGGTCGTTTCGCTTAATCGCTTCTTCAAATCTTCGGGAACGGAGTTGTTTGCCGCTTCGAGGATCACCTTAGGCATACCACCGAAGACCTGGTAGGCATGGTTGAGAACCCGATCATCCCAAATGACATTGATGTCATTCTTGGTTAGCTTTTCGGAAGCGAGAGTCGGCCCCAATCCACCCAATTTGTTGACTATATAGTGATTGCCTATCCTGGCTACCCACTGACTGTTATCTTTGAACCGTTCCTGTCCCGATATGGGAATGTTGCGTCTGTTTTCTGACAGCCAAGCCAGCGACACCATGTCGTGGGCCACCACCAACTCCGAAGCAATTACCAGGCCATTTTCCGGCTGGAAGACGTGACCATCGTCCGGGCCAAAAGTAGTGAGTATCTTATCTGCTGCAGAAAGTACAAACCGCTGCTTCTTGCGTAAGGTTTCAACGGTATTGCCCTCGGCCGTCTTCTCCTGCAGGGTGGATGCATCCCGATGGTATTCGAGACGTGTGTCAGTGCGCCAATAACCTACGGCTGCCTTCAGGCCCAATGTACTTCCTGCCAGCACATGACGGCCGCAACGAGGCATAAGAATGATATGCTCTACCTCTTTAAGTACATTAGGCATCATCAGGGCACGCTTCCAGTAGCGGCCGGCTGGCGCATCTTCGTAAAAGGCGTCCCATCCGGCTTCTTCAAAGAAATGAATTTCCCCACCAGCTGCCTGGACAGCCAGCGCCATGCCAGAAGCCTCCATCAAACGGCGGGAACTGCCGGTAAGTCCCTTGGGCGAGAGTTTTACGTGCTCGATACCGGACATGTCTCCAACAATTACCCTACGCGCTCCCTTTTGCTTGAGGAGTTCGACCATAGCTCCGATGGCGATCGGGCTGGTCGTGGCCGGATAGGGGTTACCCGAATTAAGGGCCGGCTTGATGAATACAGAATCGCCTTTGGACAGCCAGGAGAAATCAGTGGTTGCTTCGGCTACAGCTCGAACCGCCAACTTCAAAACGTGTTCCGAAGCCCCTCGGCCCACCCCTGCCAGAAAGACCCGGATTGGCCTGCCTGATGCAAGCAGCTTGCCTCCGCCTGGAGCCTGAGATGGATCCACACTACCTTCCCACGAATAAATAGCCATCGCTGATACTCCCGCTATCGCTTTCAGAAATGTTCTTCGTTCCATAGACCTCCGCCACTCATAAAAAAAGGTTTGTTTTCTGATGTGAAAATTTAAAATTCCCACCCCAGGCGAATCGGGCAAACAGAACAATAGCCGCTGAGGTGGCGGTAAGAGGTCCTTGAGAAGCTCGGGTACTCTGATACATAAGTAAAATTTCTACGTTAATTATTATAACACAATCGAGGCGGATAGTTTTTCTCGGATGCCTAGTCTCCGTCCTTATGACTCATGGAAGATAGGTTGATGAAGCAGATCCATTGAAAATAGTGACCTTACAATAACACTTTCTCTTTAAAATCATCAATTCAATTCTCGTGATAGCGGCGTCCTGAGGGGCATTACGGATCATCGTGATATCGATTATCGGGAGAAACAAACAACTTTTAGTCATCTTTGTTAGTTTAATAGGAGACAGTTTACCTTGCTCTCTAAGCCACCATATACCAAATTTGTGTGTATTCCTTCCTGTAATCTTGTTTTTTAAATTTCTAACCTACATGCGATATTTCAAATGGAAATCAACAAATAATGGGACAACTGTTTCATATCTTTGTGGAAGTAACAAAAGCCAAAAGTGGACGCCTTGTTCACAATAGTCCTAAATTAAAATAATAAGAACTAGAGAAACATTTTTAATAGTCCAAAATTTACAGCAATTTAGTGAATTGATAGTGTTTGATGCTATTTGGCAATAAAATTGCTTTCCTAATAAACAACTGTTATAAACATTAGGCATGAATGAGACCTTGACACCCATTGAACCTTCATTGTCGGACCTCATTCACCTGTCAGGTAAAATCAAAGAATATGAAGTTTGAGGATAGAGTCCATTGCCTCAATCCTTCAATGAACCTCGGCATAATTTCAGAGGAGATATTAGAAGATGATCTATAAAAATGCATTGTGCGTTTATCCTCATCAGCAAGGGGCTCCAGAGAAAAAATATTGTCCTCCTCTTGGGCTGGAATATATCGCCACTGTCTTAGAGGATTTAGTTGAGAAGGTTACGCTCATTGATATGAGATTTGAAACGAACCTGGATGATTTTATTGGAAATGGCCATACAGATTTGGTCTGTCTGTCTGTGAACTGGGATTACCAACATGACGCAACGGTAAACCTCATCGACCGGATCCCTTCTCATCATAAGGTGGTGGTAGGAGGAAGGTATGCTACCACCTGTGTTGAAGAGCTTTTTGCAGTAGCTCCCAATTTAGATATCATCGTTAGAGGAGACGGAGAGGAGATCATTCGTGATATGGCCTTAGGGCTTCCCCTTAAGGACATCCCTGGCATCTCATACCGCGAAAATGGTGGGATCATTCATAATAAGATTCGTGACCTCCGTTCCTTGGACGATGCTCTCTATCCTAACAGAAAGTTGAGGCGGGTTAAGTATAGGCTTTCGTACAAGAACATCGATTTAGGGCAAGGCGTAGACTTTATTTCCACTTCCAAGGGGTGCCCCTATCATTGTAAATTTTGTACGTTTACCAATAACCCCTTAGGCCAGAAAAGAAATTGGAGCGGGAGGTCAGCGTCCTCTGTTGTCGAAGAATTGAAGACCATCGATGCCGGGTTTGTATTTGTTGTAGATGACAATTTTGCCGCAGATATGAAGAGGGTTGAGAAAATTTGTGATTTGATCATTGCAGAAGGTATCAAAAAAACATTTGCGGTTGCCGTGAGGCTTGAGATCTATAAGCATCCCCGGATATTAGAGAAGATGTTCAACGCTGGCTTTAAGATACTGACAATAGGGATAGAATCGGCCCAAGACAAAACCTTAAGAATGATGCAAAAAGGGTTTGATACTGCTTTGGCTGAAAAGGCATTTGCTGAAATCAGGAAGGTGAAATTTTTTATTCATGGATATTTTATTATTGGATGTATCGGGGAGAATGAGGCAGAAATGCTGGAGATAACGCCTTTTGCCAAAAGGCTTAAGTTGGACACCTTCAACCTCAGTCTATTGAGGACCGAGAAATATTCACCTCTCAATGAACTCATCGCCAATTCCGGGGGCTATTATGTGGGTGAGAAAAATATAGTGTGTTCCGAAAAATACCCCTTAAAAGTGTTGAGGAACATCAGGCATCGCATCGGGAGAAGCTACTATAATCTTCCCACAATATTGAGAATAGCGAGGAAGATAATCGCTGCTCGCTTGATAAGCTTTCATTATGTGGTTAAATCAATATTTATTTTTTCCTTCAGGTTGATCGTAAGCAAAGGCAAAACAATTTAGCTTTAAGAGACCTCTGGAGAAATCCTTTACTGAATTGTGGTAGACAGGGCAAGAAATAGTTTCACCTTTTTTATTGATTTCAACTGTAAATCTTCAGGATGCTTTTCACGCTTCGGCTGAAGATTAGTAGGTGGAGTCAATAACCCGCTTACTTACCCCTTCCTTCCTGAAATGTTGATTTTAGATTTTTGGTCCGCTATACAACATTTCAAATAGAAATCTTTGACGTAAAATAGCTTTCCGAGGATGCAGGAACCAAATTCTACCTTTTAGACCCTGTGACCTCTCTCAAAATACAGCTTTTTTTACCCTAAAATACAGCCTTCGCCTTATTTAGTCCGTAAATAACCAGTGTATATAATCATTAAATAGCCTGAAGGAGGATATTTTTATGAAGTGTCTTCGGTGCAGTAGTGTCATGATTTATGATAAATTTTACGGCCCTGACGAATACTTTTGGGGATGGAAATGTGTCATCTGCGGGGAGATTGTTGATGAGGTGATTTTGGAGAATAGGGAGTTGATAAGGATGGGTCGGTTGCCAAACACAAGAAACAGGAAAAGCTGAGAGGATTGATATGGGCAAGACTTTTGACCCCGAAAAATACAATATGGTCTTCTGCTCAGTTTGTAATTGAAAAGGAAAATTACCCAAGAGCCCTGATGAGTTTGAGGTTTGCAGAAGATGTGGAGGTTTTGGACTCATTAAAAATGAATCTGAGATCTTCGAAAAGGTGGAAGATAGAGAGTAAATAGTCTAAACCAGTCAAATAGACCGACACAAAACAGTCCACAAGAAATGTGAAAAACAGAGCGATACTATGTTTAAAACAATGCTCGTTGAAGATAACCTCTCATTTAGAGAATTAATGAAAAATAACTTACAGGATCAATTCCCTTCAATGAACATCATTGAAGCAACGGATGGAATAGAGGCGTTTCAGAAGATGGACGCTCATCCTCCAAACCTGATCTTTATGGACATCCAGTTACCGGGGGAAAACGGCCTTGAATTAACCAGAAAGATAAAAGCTGATCACCCAGACATAATTATCATCATTATGACAAGTCATGATTTACAAGAATATCGAGAGGCGGCTACCCGGAATAAGGCCGATTATTTCTATCCGAAGGGCTCAAAAACATCAGAAATTTTCAAATTGGTCAAATCAATCTTATTGGAAAAAGGTTTTAATGCAGATGGTTCAGATAGCGAAAGAGGATATTCGTAACTTTAAATATTAACAATTCCCTCACTTTTTGGCCTACCTTTTTATCCCAAATCACCTTTTTTCTACTTGATTTTCCTGTAAAATATTTCACAATATTATTGACATAGCAGACCAAAGATTCAAGAACCGGAGGGTCAAGCAAGGTAGTCTTATGAAAAAGGACGTCAAAATAAAGCAGGAACTTCTTGCTGAAAATAAAAAACTTCGCACCCGCTCTAAACAACTTGAGGAAAACCTACGAGCCATCAGGAAAGACAGAAATAATCAGGAGCACAAGTATGAGGAGAACCATGTCCTTTGGTCCAAGGAAAGAAATGGAGAGCGGGCAAAGGCTAAGGAAACATTACAGGTTGAAAGAGCCGGGCGTCATCATGCAGAGGAGGAATTAGGGGAAACAAAGGCTCAGCTTAAAGATGTTTCTTTCAAGTTGCTGTTGGCTGAGGAAACCGAGAGGAAACGAATTGCTCAGGAAATCCATGATGGGATTGGGCAACATTGGTCAACCGTTAAACTTCAATTAGAAAACGTCCTCGAACAACTTGGTAAAGAGATAGCCACGCCTTTAAAAGACCTTCTTCCAATCATTCAAACAGGGATAGAAGAAACCCGCCGGATACAAATGAATTTGCGACCCGCACTTCTTGATGACTTAGGAATTTTGGCAACCATTAGTTGGTTTGTTCGGGAATTTAAAAAGGCTAATCCAGCTATGCAAATCATAACGAAGCTCAATATCCAGGAGGATCAAATACCCACCACCATAAAGACCGTCATTTATCGAATTACGCAGGAAGCTCTGAACAATGTTATCAAACATAGCAAAGCCAAGGTTGTAAATGTTGGCTTAGAAATAAAGGAAAACAAGATAGAATTTGTTATTCAGGATAGCGGTCAGGGATTCGATTTAGATGCAACACTGGGTCAGAAACGCACCGACAGCGGGTTGGGGCTCGCCGGGATGACGGAGCGAGCTACGCTCTCAGGTGGAGTGCTTTATATTAAATCTGCTAAGGGATCGGGAACTACTATTCGTGCATCATGGCCAATTGAAAAACCATCGCTTTAATTATTCGGAACCATACCTGCCTATATTTTGTTAGATCACTCACTTTCAATCGGAAATCTTCAGTTCTCCAATGAACCTTACCCTGAGGATTTGTAGGTGAAATCGTCAGCCCGCTTAATTCCTTAAGACATTTTCCTTTACGAATTAATGCCCCCTGTGGTAGCTTTTCTGATAACTTAGGAGACAGGAGAAACAGGCCATGCGTCCCAAAAAATTAGACTTTGAGAACTACAATTTCGAAGAAGATAATCAGGAACTTATCCTAACCCTACTCGAGGATTACTTCTACGACGAAGGTAACCCATTGTATGCCTGGGAGGCTTACGCTTTTTGCAGAAAGTACAAAAGGGCCATGCCGTCTTGGATCCTTGGTTACTTCGAGCAAGTGGCCAAAGAGTTGATGGAACTTGCTGAGAAGAAATTTTCAAACCAGAGGGCTTCTGCTCTAGTATACAATGCTTTGGGCATGAAGCGCGTGCATTCACGGAACGTGTTTGATCGTTACCAGATTGCACGGCGAGACAGAGAGATATGGGGTCGAGTATGCACCCTTACGCGGGGGCGAAGTCGCATAAAATTGGAAGATGCCTTTGACAAGGTTCTATCGGAGATGAGCAGCGAAGGGATGGAAATACCATGCGACTTGGCAGCGGCGAAGAAGGCATATTACAGTCTTGAAAAAGAAGCCCACAAGTTTGAGGTCTCTGACAGGCCGCGCCGAGGTCCGAAGAGAAAAAGAAGGAGATAAATTTACTGAGTGGTGACAGCTAAGTAGATTGCAGTGTAATTTCAGGGTGCTATGATGGGTCAAAGCCGAAAGGTTTTGGCCCATTTTTGTTTTTGGGCATGAAACAAAGAAGTTTAAAGCCGACAGTAGGAGGGAGGAACCAAGAATTGAGTTTCAGCAAACCTCGTTCACCGAATCGAAGATCGATTGGCAGGAAGAATAATATTGAATGCCGCCTCTACGATCTCGACTCAGCGGCTTCCTACCTCGGGCGCGCCAAATCGGGAGTGCGCCACCTCATCTATTCAGGAGAACTCCCGGTGGTCCAGATGGGGGAGAGAGGTAGGCAGTACATAGATATCAGAGACCTGGAGGATTTCATCTCAGAACACAAGAGGAGGTTTACCCTATGACCCTGACGCGGGACTTTGATCAAATCCGATGAATCCTTGAAATGTTTTTTGCCCAAAAACCTTTCACGGAAGGAGGTGAGTCGGGATAGGAGGAAGGCCATCGTGGCGTCGGTTTCTAACCTTAAAACAGAAAGGAGGTATGGATAAATGGAAAAAACAACTTGGTTACTCTGGGAGAGTGATGAAAAGATGCGGAAACTCTTTAACGGAAACGAGGCGACGAAGCTCCGGGAGTTGACGAAAAATGATCCTGAAGAATTATTGAGGCAGATGAAAGAGGAGATGAAGTTACTTAAGAAAGGACGTTCATGGTGGGAATCTGAAAAGAAAACCTTGTTTGGGAGACTGGTACATAAAATCGTATCGGCCTATCCATCGCCCAAGATTCGGGAACTTTCAATCGAAGAAATTGAACGATGCGACAGAACGGGAGGAACCTGCTTTTTTTGTGGAAGCCCCGCTCCGCTCAGGATCCTCTGCAAACGCATTTTCAAGGATCATGAGGAAGTAATCTTGGAATACGTTTGTGTAGATTGTTGGGAGATGGTTCGGATAAGCGATAAAGAATTGAGACGGATCGAACGCATCCAGTCTCCGAAAAGGAGGGCGATAAACGTTGATATCCCGGTCAAGACTTACATCGCGAGGATGATGAGTACATCCAACGCCACAGAAGATCCTTGGAGGTTTGGAAAATGAAATCCATCTTAGAAATAGCTAGGGAGTATATTAAAAAAGGATGGTCCCCCATCCCAATCCCCCTGATGAGCAAAAATCCAGTCTTGGAAGGTTGGCAGAATTTGCGACTCACCGAAGAAACCATAGCCGACTATTTCGGAAACGAGTCGAATGTGGGGGTATTGTTGGGGGAACCTTCGGGAGGGTTGACGGACGTTGATCTCGATTGTCCTGAGTCAATTCTGCTCAGCCCAAAATTTATTCCTTCGACAGGGACATTCGGCCGAGAACATGCTCCCAAATCTCACCACCTTTTTATCACCTCTATCTTCGACATCGAACCATACCAGATAATGATCAATGGCAAACTTGAAAAACTTCTCGAAATCCGCGGAAAGGGGCAGACCGTGTTCCCCGGAAGTCTCTACAAGGGAGACGAAGAAGGAAGATATCGAGGCGAAAGGATCTGGTGGGATGACCCGATCGAGGTTGTAAGTATTGACGCGAACGACTTGAGGAGAAAGGTCGGGATGCTCGCTGCCGCGTCTTATCTTCTTCGAATCTGGAATCGAGGTGTTAGAGATGAAATCACAATTACCTTGGTTGGGACAATGATTCGTCGGGAATGGGATCCAGCCGCTGTGGACGATTTCATCGGAACTGTGGCCATCGCCGCCAGCGATGAACAGGCCTCCCTCAGGTATAAGGCTGACAAGGTCAAATCCAAACTCGAGAGCGAGAAAGGACGAGTGCCAGGAATCCCGAAACTAAAGAGAATCCTTGGATCTGACACAGTGGACATTCTTCTTCGATGGCTTGGCCTTACTGACGAGGAAAGCGGATTCTTCAAGGGCAGGACGTTTGTTCCCACGAGGTTAAGAGATTACGTCGCTGAAAGATACGAATTCTTTCACGACGGGATCAGTTTTAACTTGTATCTTCAGCAGAATGGATACTATAAAGAGGTGCACGACAATGTCCCCAAGGGAATCATGTCAGATCTTCTTAAAGAACGAGCGACAACTCATTACATCCATGATGCTCTAAATTTACTTGAGTATAAAGTTTTTAACGACCTGAAAGAAGTTCAATACGATCATTATTTAGTCAACCTTAGGAATGGGATGCTTGATATCAGGACTAAACAAATTTTACCTCACGATAAAAAATACTTTTCCCGAGCTCAAGTTCCGATCGCCTATGATCCGAAGGCCGAATGCCCCGAATGGATGAAGTTTTTAGAATCGGCCTTCGCCGATGATCCTGGAAAAATTTCAGCGATTCAAGATTTCGCCGGTTATTGCATGTGCCCTGATTCGTTCATCCATAAGGGTCTGTTCAATTGGGGTGGCGGCGGAAACGGCAAAAACACCCTTACCGACACTCTCACCAAGATGTTGGGACACCACAACTGCTGCTCTCTTCGCTGGAGCAATTTCTCGCAGAATTTCGTGGTCACGGAATTGAGAAATAAGTTCCTAAACGTATCTTCTGAGATAGATACAGACAGCAAGCTATCGACCGAGATGTTCAAGATGATCGTCTCGGGAGATCGAATTGACGGCCAGGTGAAATACCAGCAAAAACTTGTTTCCTTTAAGCCGTTCGTCAAACTTATCTTCAATGTCAACGAACTTCCAGTGATCACGGACAGAACTGATGCATTCAAACGAAGAGTTCTGGTGATTAGGTTTAACCAGAAGTTTGATGGAGAAAATGAGATAAAATCCTTGGGAGTGCGGTTCGAACCTGAACTTTCCGGGATCCTAAACTGGGCTCTCAAAGGTTTGGAAAGAGTTTTGGAGACAAAAGAAATTTACGAAAGTCCAACAATGAAAATTGAGCGAGAAAGATTCTTAAAGATCATGAATCCGATGCTTTATTTTCTTGAAGAAATGACCGTGTTTGAAGAAGGAGGTAAGGTTGGACACGCTGAATTCTATGAGGCTTATGTTACATGGTGCCAAAAAAACGGGCAGAGGGCCAAAGGTAAAATTAAATTGTTTGAGGATTTTCGCAGCGAGTTCCCATGGATCAAGGATGACACATACGGTCCAAATAAGTTCATGGGTATCCGCTTAAAGGAGGAGGTCCTTTTTTAAATAGAAAAATCTAACCTTTGGTATTTTACCAGTTCTACCAGTCTTCGGCATAAAGTTTCTTATCTCCAATGTATTGTGTTAGTTCTTACCAGTCCTACCAGTTTATAAGGCAGAAAATGAATTTATATTTGATCGTCGTACGATGAAAAACGCATGTATAAATTAGGCTTAGGTTGAAAACTGGCAGGATTGGTAGAAAAAAAGGAGAGTAGAGAGTTCCAAAAATGATAATCCAGATTGTGGGGAAAATCATCTTATCATGAGAGACAGTGGCGATACGGATATCAAATCCGTGGCTCCACTAAACGTACAAAAATTAGCTAATAACATTAAATATATGATAATCGTGGAAACTCCTCTGTAACTAGAGTGTAACCACCGAAACTGCATAATGGGGTACGTCTTTGTGATATTTAGGGCGCACGACAAAGCGGGATTGGCTCAGGGCAAGGTGCTAAACGGGCTTCTTTATTACGCCCTGGGGTGCTGTCTACACGTCGAAACTCCCATGAAGGTCGAGATATGGGTGGCGGCGATTCGACTGCCCTAAGGCCATTTCTTTGATCGGGAAACATATGCAACTATTCGAAAAAACAAGAATTTATGGTTTACAAACGGCCGGACAGCCATTACAATGGTTCCAATCTAAGAACCGGAGGTTTGCGCATGGGGATGGTATATAGAAGGAAAAGAATCTGGTGGATCAAGTACCACGTCAACGGGAAGGCCATCTATCAGAGTTCGAGGAGCACCAAGAAGACCGTGGCCCAGAAGCTCCTCGCCAGGAAGGAGGGATCGATCGCGGAGGGCAAGGTCCTTTTCTTTCGGTTCGATAAGGTTACCCTCAAGGAACTCGCCGACGATCTTCTCCGTGATTACCGGATCGGCGGCAAAGCCGTCAGCCGCGCGGAGCTGAGCGTGAGAAAGCTTCTCGATTACTTCGGCCTGTTTCGAGCGCCGCAGGTCACCACCCAGATGATCCAGGACTACACCCTCGGCAGGTTGGAGGAAGGCGCCGCTCCCGCAACAGTAAACAGAGAGCTCTCGGCCCTCAAGAGGATGTTCAACTTAGGAATGCGCTCCACTCCTCCCAAGGTCGAAAGGGTCCCATACGTCCCGATGCTGAAGGAGGACAACGTCAGAAAGGGGTTCTTCGAGCATGGGGAGTATCTGGCTGTCCGGGATGCTATTTCGGAACATCTCAGGGACTTGGTGATGTTCGGGTACAAAACGGGATGGAGAGTGTCGGAGATCACCGGCCTCACCTGGCCGCGGGTTGACTTGAAGGCGAAGACCGTGAGGCTCGAAGCCGGGGAAACGAAGAACGATGAGGGAAGGATCGTCTTCATGGACGACGAGATGGAGGAAATGTTTCATCGGCGGTGGCGTAGCCGGCGGAGACCTCTGCCCTGGGTATTCCTCAACGCGAAGGGGACCGAGAGGGTGAAGAGGTTCAGGAAAGCCTGGGTATCCGCTTGCCGGTCGGCGGGCCTCTCCGGGAGATTGTTCCATGACCTGAGGAGGACGGCCGTTCGCAACATGGTCCGGGCGAGGATCTCCGAAAGGGTAGCGATGGCGATCTCAGGCCATAAGACGCGGTCTGTGTTCGATCGCTACAACATCGTCAGCGAGGCCGACCTCAAGCGGGCGGCGAGGCAGCTTCAGGATCACCTGGAGGCGCAAAACGTAACTCCGAAAGTTGCACATGTGGACTTTGGCGCCGAGAAAATTAAGGGGGGTGGGTTGCAAGTCCCCTAGAAAATATTGAGTGGTTTCCCTTCGTGACGGCGCGTCTTCGATCTGACCGGCGGTGTTAGAATAAGTCTCAGTCGATTATTTCACTTGTAACCTCGTACAACGGCCTGGATTCTCTGAGCAGTTCAGGAAATTATCCTTCTTTCACAAAAGCCAACTGATCCAAGAGTCCAATTTGGCGCTTTCACCTACAAGTCGTCTCTTCAACTCAACCGTCAAGTTGATGATTATCGATGGAAACTAAGCATGAGGAGGCCTTCAGATGGAGCTGAAGCTTACACACCGTTGATCCAATAGTAGTGATACTCTGTCGATTTGCGATACTTCGACGGTGGTAATTGGACTTCTTTGTTATTAATTTGAACATTTCCAAGATTCACAATCTTGATGACAAGGGTGGCAGCTTTTTCAAAAGGGAAACTGATCTCCATCAGGAGGGCATCAAAGAGTTCCACCCTTTTTCTCAGTTTGGCTCTCAGCGACATGACAACAAGAGCATACAACAAAAGGAGGATGATAAAAATGGGAAGGGTATATCTTCGGAGGAGGAAAAAACCTCGTATCCTTACCATCAATATTGAACCGTCACGGTACGGAGCAAATGCTCATTATCTAACACCATTCCTGCGCCTAACACAATGGACGAGAGGGGATCATCTACGATCGTAATGGGAAGGCTGGTTACCTCCCGGAGTAATATATCGAGGTTCTTCAGAAGGGCCCCCCCGCCCACCAGAACAATCCCTTTGTCCACAATATCTGCAGCCAATTCCGGTGGGGTCCCTTCCAGAGTAATCCGGACGGTATCGAGGATGGTATTGATCGATTCAGCCAAGGCCTCTCGCACTTCCTCACTATTGATCTCAAGGGTTTTAGGAATGCCTGTGACCAAGTCTCTTCCTTTTACTTCTATCGTCCGAGGATTCTCTTCAGGATAGGCAGTCCCAATATTGATCTTGGTCAATTCGGCCCTTCGTTCGCCGATGAGAAGGTTGTACTTTCTTTTGACGTACTGAACAATGGCTTCATCCATCTTATCGCCGGCGACCCGGATAGACTGACTGGTTACAATCCCCGATAGGGAAATGACCGCCACTTCCGTGGTCCCCCCACCGATATCCACGACCATATTCCCAGAGGCTTCGGTGATCGGAAGCCCTGCCCCGATGGCTGCCGCCATTGGCTCCTCGATCAAGTAGATTTCTCTGGCACCGGCGGACTGGGCCGATTCTCGAACAGCCCGCTTTTCTACAGGCGTGATGCCGGAGGGAACGCAGATGACCACCCGAGGTCGAATGAGGGCTTTTCGGTTATGAACCTTCGTGATGAAATAACGAAGCATCTCACCGGTGATTTCGAAATCGGCAATGACCCCATCCTTCATCGGCCGGATGGCGAAAATGTTGCCTGGCGTTCGACCCAACATCTCTTTAGCTTCACGGCCCACGGCCAACACACTTTTTTCTCCTTTCGAATCCCTTTGAATGGCCACTACAGAGGGCTCGGAAAAGACGATCCCTTTCCCCTTTACATAGACGACGGTATTCGCCGTTCCCAAATCAATGGCCAGGTCCATTGAAAACAGACCCCAAAGTGCATCAAATACCATTCCTTTGTTTTCTCCAGTTTTTTATAGTACCGTCACCTTTCTTGACCTCCTGGGAGACTATTACGTTTGCGGCCAAAAATTAGTTTTCCAAATCCGGATCTATCCGTATTGCCTTTTTTTCCGGATCAGCGAGGTCGAGTTTGATGACTCTTCGGCAATGAGGACATTGTATAAACTCTTTGGTTTCCAGGCCAATCGTGCTCAGTTTGAATTTTTCCTCACAATGCGGACATAAGGCGTCAAATTCCAACATAGGTTTTCCTTTCTTTAAGATCTAAAAAAGAAGTGGCGAATTTCTGACTTCGTTTATTCTTTGCGTTTTTCCTTGACCTCGTCTTCTACGATAGGCACGAAGACGGATTCTATGCTGTTTGGATTGACAAACATTGAATGGGTTCCGTCCTTTGTCCCCAAAATGATGATGCTGGAATCAACGCTTTTAACTGTAAACTTTATTCCACTTTCTATGTTTTTGAACATGTCACCTGCTTTTATCATGGTATTTCCATTCTTGGGAATAGTTAGGGTTCTGAACCCTTAACTTATTTTTTGCTTCCTTCCGTTTCGCCCGACGAACCACCCATCTTCCCTAAATTGATGAAAGGGACGGCTCCTCCAGAGACTTGAGGTAAAATCCCATTCCATTTCTCGATACCCTTGTACTGCACGAGGATCGGGCTGATCGACCGTGATAGCGCATCATTGGCTTTTGCCTGTCCCTGAGCCACCACCAGAATGGATTCAGCCTCTCCTTTTGCGGTGGCGACCTTTTGCTGAGCTTCAATCTCCCGTTGGGCCAAAACCTGTTTCTGCGTCTCCACCTGTTGCTGGGCCACTTGTTTGGCCTCGATGGCCCCTGCATATTCAGGAGAGAATTGGATGTTGGCAAAGTAAATATCATCAACGATGATGTGATACCTCGACAGGTTATCTCCCAACTTTTTCATCGCCCTCTGCCGGATCTCCTCCCTCTTGGGAAGAATCTCCCCGATCGGGTAGGTCGGCACAACTTCCTTGACGAAGTCGTTGAAAGCCGGATCGATCACCTTGTCGGCAAAATCGAGCCCCACTTTCTGGTAAAGGTCATTGACATAAGCCGGATCGATATGGAAGTTCATCATCCCCGTCATTTTTACGTTCTGGTACTCCCTTGAGGAGGCATCGATCTCCTTGAACGGATGGGGTTGGACCTTAACATCCACCTTGATGACATTTTCAGCAATGGGTACCTTGAAGTTGAGCCCCTCCCCCATAATTCTATTCTCTACGCTCCCCCACCAGAGGGCAACCCCCCTGTGGCCAGCCGGGATGATGACAAAGGTGCTCCAAAGAATGATGATGATGATAATGAGCAAGGCGAGTATTCCAACAGTTCGTGGCTTCGGCCATTTAAATTCACCTATGTCCATGGTTCTTTCCTCCATCGTTCATCTCCTCTTGATGTCTTAACATGATAGAATGACAAGAATCTTTGTCCCGATCGCGTCAGCCCTGTCCGAATCGCTTTGTGGACATCTCCAGCCTTAGAGAAAAGGGTTTTGAGTTCGGGTTCGGTTGCCTGGAAAAAAGGGGTTAGCTACGTAAACCTTCTTATTCATCTTTCCTCCTTAGATATCTCTGTTGTTGAAGCACTCCACACACAGCAGCTTTTTGTCATTGGGTGGGGGAACCGGGGTGACGACTTCCTTTCCGCAGCCCGAACATAAAACTTTATAGGATTTTGGACGCCTTAAATGGCTCGGTTTGGGGCCACGGGACTTCCCATGCCTTCTTCGCTGTAACATTGGTTGTCCTCTTTTCTATTAAAACCGGACTAATAACGGTTTCTGCTGCCACTATAATCCATTCGCCCTCCGCCAGTTCTTCCCTCGTCCCGGCGGGGCCGTGCCTCACTAACGCTGATCTCTTTGCCCAGAAGTTCTTTCCCGTTAAGGCTTTTGATCGCCATTTGAGCCTGGGACTGTACAGGCATTTCTACAAAACCAAACCCCCGGGACTGGCCTGTATACTTGTCCTTGATCACTCTCGCTGAGGTTACCTCGCCGAAGGATTCAAAAGCCTGCTTAATCGTTTCGTCTGTTGCATCATAAGATAAGTTTCCAACATAAATTTTCATAGTCGTTCTCCTTTTTAGGTTTCGATGAAACTCCTTAGTTTACTGGCCCGACTGGAATATTTCAACTTCCTTAAGGCCTTCTCCTCAATCTGTCGGATCCTTTCCCGGGTAAGCTCAAAGTACTGTCCCACCTCTTCAAGGGTATGGTCGTGCTTCTCTCCGATCCCGAACCGCATCCTCAAAATCTTCTCCTCCCTTTCATTCAGTGTGGAGAGAACTTTTTGAATCCGCTTTGCCATATTGGAGCTTATCGCTGCATCCTGAGGGGAAATCACTTCTTCATCTTCAATAAAATCCTCTAAGCGGCCATCCCCGTCCTCACCAATAGGCGTTTCGAGCGAAACGGGCCTTTGGGCAATCTTAAAAACCTTCTGTACCTTGTCCAGAGACATCCCCATTCTTTCGGCAATCTCCTCCAGAGTGGGCTCCCTCCCATTCTCCTGAACCAGGGTTCGAGAGGTTCGGTTCAGTTTATTGATGATCTCGTTTATATGGACAGGGATGCGAATGGTCCGGGCTTGATCCATAATGGCTCGTGTCATGGCCTGTCGGACCCACCACGTCGCATACGTACCGAACTTGTAGCCCCTCCGGTATTCGAACTTGTCCACCGCTTTCATTAACCCGATATTCCCCTCCTGGATCAAATCCAGAAACTGAAGCCCCCGATTCAAATATCTCCTGGCAATGGAGATGACCAGCCTAAGGTTGGCTTTCACCATTTCGCCCTTGGCTTCTTTGGCCTGGGCCTCCCCTTCCTCAATTGCCTTCACTGCCTCTTTGATCTGATCCGAAGAAAGACCACATTCCACCTCCATTCGGCCTACTTTCCTTTTGACATTCCGAGCGATCCTTTCCATCTCCTTCCAATCCGTTAGCTTAATTCTCACCTCAGCCATGGAAAAAGCTCTTCCCTTGAGCACTTTCTTCTTTATCATCTTTAAGGACTTTCTGGCTTCCTGGACTGAGATCCCTAAATCCTCCTCATATTTTCTCACCTCCCTTAAAGCTTTTTCCATCTGGATATCCCACTGTTTCAACTTCTGAACGATTCTTTTGATCTGTTTTTCCCTCAAATTGATCCGCTTAAAGGTATCGAATATCTTGATTTGTTTCTTCCAGATTTGCTCCCGAATCTTCTTTTTTAAAACTTTTTTATTCTCGGACCTCAACCCTCCCTGCAGAATTCGAATGCGCTCTTCTCCCCTCTGGATTTTATTGATTAAGTTGAGAACTCTCTTCTTCTGGAACTGTCCCTTCTCAACGTCGGTCTCTTCATCGTCTACCTCATTGGTTACCTCTCTGATCTCTATCTTTCCAGTGTGTAGAGCGCCTCCGAGGTTGATGACCTCCCTGATAGCAATGGGACAATTAAGCACCACGCTCAACACATCCCGCTTTCCCCTCTCGATTCTCTTGGCAATCTCAACTTCCCCTTCCCGAGTCAGTAAGGACAATGATCCCAGCTCCTTCAAGTAGATAAGAACAGGGTCCTTTGCCTTTCCTAACGTCCCCAGTTCGTGTTCAACAACCTCCTCTTCCCTCGCCTGAACATTCTCATCCCCCACTTTCAATCCCGGGAACTCGCTTCCCACATCGACGTCCAACTCGTCGGGCACGATCAAAGCATCTCTGCTCCGCTGAGATCTGTAGGATCTTTTTGGAACGTGTTCTTTCAAACTTTTCTCCCTGTTTCTATTTCTTCAATTTCTTTTCGCTTAAGTTTTTACCAAGAAACCCTGTAAGGAAGTCTATATTATTAAGCTAATACCCCGAAGTAGGGACATCCCTGCCTGTGGCGGGCAGGGTGTAGCAGGCCTGTCTGGGTGCAAAGAGGATATAACTCAAAACATTTAACCACACCGTTACGGAGCTCCTCGAAGTCGATAAAAGCCGGGCCCTCTGCTTCTTAAATAACCACCGTTACATTGGTGGCTTGAGGACCTTTTTGGCCTTGAGAGACTTCGAATTCTACCTCATCGCCCTGTCTCAGGGTAAGTCTTTCACCCTGAATAGCAGTGCGATGAACGAATATATCCTTTCCGTCTTTCACTTCAATAAACCCAAAGCCCCTTTGGTCACTAAACCATTTGACTCGACCTTCCCTCAAAATCTGATTTATAATTTACCATACCCTGCCAGATCTTACAAAAAACCGCAAAGCATGAAGCCTCTTTGTGATTAATCTGTCAGTTCCTACAAAACGCTCCACAACTTACTATGTTATTACTATGCCCCATTGACCTTCAAAAAGGCAGAAATCTTTCGGGTTGTCTATGGTATTTTATTCTCCTTATTAAGATGCGATTCATCGGATTTATACGGGCTGCCATCTTTTAAAGCCTGAAACGGAAGATGGCCTTTATCTAAAGAGAAGACGGTATTCCCTTTTAAAACTTTATCATCGGGCCGAATCTTCTAGGAATTCCACTTTTCGTTGTTATCAACCCGATCAAGAGATGTATTGCTGTATTTCACTGTGCTTTTATTAGCAATATTAAGTAACAGGAAAAGCAGGCTCCGCTTGAGGTTTATAGGATGGACTCTTAAAAGAGATGGAATATGCCGAAGGATCGAAGAGAAAGAATAAAACTCGCTTTGGACATAATGGTGTCCCTCGGCAAGCTCCTGGGAAGTCATGTTCTTGGGTTGAAATACGACGGTATGGTGGTCGTAATGGCTCCAATCGTGAGATATGATTCGTCCCTGATCTTTGAAACGCTGGTATATTCGTGTTCCGGGATAGGGTGTTAGAACATGTAAAGCCATCGTTGGTAGTTTTGTCCTCGCCAAAAAATCCAGGGTATCATCAAAAATGGCTTTCGTATCCGTATCAAATCCCAAAATAATGGAAGGGTGAAAGGCGATCCCATTGTCCTGGATCATCTTAATAGCTTCCTCAGTCTCTTCTATAGATTTAAGCGTTTTTTTCATTCCCGTCAGGCTTGCTGGCGATACCGACTCAAGTCCGAAGAATAGGGCGGCACAGCCGGAGAGGCGACATAATTTCAACATCTCTTTATCTTTTGCCAGGGATATTGAACTTTGTCCTACCCATTTGATGCCCAGGGGTATTAAAGCTTCAAATAAATCCATGGAATATTTTGGGTGTCCGGCGACATTATCGTCTAAGATCAAGAACGTCTTTGAACCAGATTGCTTGATATCCTCAACAACCGTGGAAACCGGTCTATGCCTAATTTTCCTGCCATAGAAATCCGTCACCGAACAAAATTCACAGGCGTACGGACATCCTCTGGTCGTCAATAGCCCCACACAGCTAAATAGTGCCTTGTCAATATGAAAATCTCGCCTTGGGAAAGGATACTTTGAAAGATCAGGTTCTGGCACATGGTAGAATTTCTGGAGCCTTCCCTTTTTAAAATCATCGATGATATCTGCCCAACAGCCTTCTGCCTCTCCGATGACAACCGCATCGGCGTGCTGTATGGCTTCTTGTGGCAAGATAGTAGGATGAATTCCACCGAGAACGACTTTGGAACCTCTTTGTCTAAACTTATCGGATAATTGATAGCTTCTATTTGCCGTTGCAGTCATGCAAGAAATCCCAACCAGGTCGAAATCCAAAGAAAAATCTATCTCCCTGATTTCTTCATCTACAATAGTAATATCAACACCATTTGGCGTCAGTGAGGCCAGAATGTGCAGACCTAATTGAGGTATTTTAAGAGCGTTTGGTACCTTTATCAATTTACCAAACTTATGAGAAGGTGAAACCAATAAGAGTTTCATTACTACGCTCTTGTTTCTTACAAAAATATTCAGAGGGTGGCATCCCATCTAATGCAATACCAGGGTAAACATTCCCTTGGAAACAGCTTTTGGAAGATCCTGGTAAGAGGGCCTTCGAGGCTTTATAAAAAAACCCGCAAAGAAGCTGTTTAGAGTTTTCTGCGGGTTTCTCTGGTATCCAAAAAGGACTCTTTACAACTAGATTTAGTCTCCTTATATACTATTCTCTGCAAAATAGCAAAAAAAACCGTTTATCTTCAGCGAGAACTCGACAAGGGTGGCAATGAGGAATTTTCAAACTCTAAGCTGTAGATTTCTTGCCAAGATACGCACCTCCCTGAAGGTTGCGATGTGGAAAAGAAATCAAAATCCCAGATCTATTCCGTTTATTACCACTTGAAATGTTGCATAGAAGAGTAGAAATTGAAAAACAAGATTTCAGGAAGAAACATCGTGACGGCGACTCCCTGAATGCCCACTAAATAGGCAGGCCATACGATGATGATTTATTGTGACATACCCCAAAGACTGAAGATTTCTGTCGATAATTGATAGTGTCAAAACCTTTATCTTCCATGCAGGACATCCATCCAACGGATGGCCTCTGAATCAGTCACCCTCCCCAAATAGGTCTGTGTGGTCTTTAGGTCCTGGTGCCGAAGAATCACCTTCGAGACTATTTCCAAAGGAACCCCGTTCCTACTCGCATAGGTAGCCGAATACCTCCGAAGATCATGGGGAGTGAGAACAACATTTAACCTCCCTCCCAGGCTCTTGATCAATGTCCTGGCCGTGGAATAGCAAATTGGAAAGAGACGATCTCCAGCAGTAAGATTCTCCTGTTGGATGTAGTCATGGAGCCGTTTAGCAATCTGCTCCGGCATGAAAGCTAATTCCGATTCCTTGCCTGATTTGGGTTCTTTTAGGATTAACCTCCGATCCGATACATCTGAAACCTTGATCTTCAACGTTTCCCCAATTCTTAGTCCGCAGCGAGCCTGAAGCTCTAAAATCAGTCTGTCTCGAAGAGTTTGGGTGTTGTAAATCAGCTCCTCAACAATTTCTCTGTCTAAGATTCTTCGGGCAACCTGTTTAGGAGTTTTGAAGGCTTTGGACAGAAGAGAAGCATTGCAGGGATTCTTCATATTCAAATTGCACTTGTCGATGAGAAAGTTGAAGAGGGACTTCAACTGGGCATATCTGAGACGCCGAGTGGATTTAGTATGATCTTCTGCCAACGTCTCCAGGAACTGGAAGATCTCATCTGATCCAATGGAGTCGAAGGATCGTTCTCCAAACTGGACTTCAAATCTTTGGAGAAGAGGTTGGTAGCTTCGAACAGTTCTCACCTTCAGATTGGATCGTTGATGGTAACCGAATAAGGTGATGGCTTCTTTTACGGTCATGGTAATGCCTCCTTTCTGGCCTTTGGAGTATGTCCTCTCCCATTTTAGATGATTTCAAATGCTAATGAGCGAATAGAGCCGGAAAACAGGAGTAATCTGACAACGGAGAATTTGATTCGAAGAAATGCCGAGAGGAAGTGATTAAGACTGACAGAATCTACAGAGAACTACTCGTTTTGTAACGGGATTAAAGATAGTGGATAAAGAGAACCAGCACAGAGAGTACACACCAAAAAGCGTGCAATCCCCTAAGAATTGCACCTACGAATCTGCAAACTGAGATGACGCTGAGGGTCAATGATTACGGATGGAAATGTGCACAAAAAAAGGCAGGGAGGTAATGACCCTGCCTTTCTATATAACTTAATCCGAAATGGCTCCATACACATATTCTCGCATACGATATGTGTAAGGAAACATCAGAGTACTAAAAGCTGATTGGTTCATC
>Ga0187772_10000314_pt1 | contig 21667 bp, 25 predicted proteins | sample 0116_SJ02_MP15_2_FD_133137 | JGI IMG/M metagenome (GOLD analysis project Ga0187772, IMG submission 133137) | Tropical peat soil microbial communities from peatlands in Department of Meta, Colombia - 0116_SJ02_MP15_20_MG | ecosystem: Environmental > Terrestrial > Soil > Wetlands > Peat | place... | reverse complement strand
TGGCGAAGGCGACGACCAGGTGCAGGAAATTACCTTTACGGCAAGCAACGGCAGTGGCGGGAAGACACATGGAACGGTGGCGATGCGTTCTACTGCAAAGCAACATGCGATAAATGTATCGATGACGTGCAGTCATTTGATCCCTGATGTAGAGAGGATCTAGTAACGATGCTCACACGAGCAGCAAAAGGAGTTGAGGAGCGGGAGGTGATTGAAGGGGAGACCCATCAGCACACTAAATCAGATTGATTTTGCCAGCGAGGCGTTATGACGGGATACTAAGGTTTCGAAGCAACTGAGGAGAAAGTGCAGGCTGCTAGCGATATTCGGTGAGCCTCATTTAAGCACGTCATGACCTGTAGGTCACTATCAGCAAGAGGCACTATTAATGCTATCAACAAGGCTGCGTATCTGCAATTTAAAGATGTGGACTTACGAAGGGTGTGCGAGAAGGTGGAATTTTAGTTGTCGTTTTATAAGCCAATGGTTGCGACGCTGCAATATGGTTAATTAGGGTCCAACCTTTTTTACCCCAAAACGAGAAGCTTAAACATTCTCTTTTTTTGCCTCCAACCAAACTTGGCTGTTTAATTCGCACGACTTATTAGCCACCTTATCATCACCTAACATTTTTTTACCAGCACTATCTTAATAATCAACTTGCTGGGATGTCGGCTAACTGATCTTTGATCGTTCTCAGAAGGTTTGCCAAATCTTTAACCTTTTCCACGTTTTCTGGTATTGCTTCGATCAGCTTTTTCTTCTCTTCTTCTTTTAAAAATTGCTTGGGGGCCATCTTGATTTTTTTCGGTACGCTCTCTAAATAGGTTGCAAACCCCTCAATGGCCTTTATAGCGACGATTCCATTATCTATAAATGGCATTGCGGTACCCTTTAACTTCTTTATCGCCGCATACGTGTCGCCTTCACTTCTCTGTTGTTTGTACGTTTCAAGCACCTTTCTCGAATCGTCTTCGATTGATGTGAAGCGTATGCGCAGTCGTTCTGCAAAGCGCTTCCACTCTTCTTCGGTCATTCCGGTATTGGAAGCAAAGTCCCGTTTTACAAACGGCTTTACAAATATTGGTTGTTTGTCAACCGAGTCCTCAAATTCCTCAATCCCTTTTGAGAGCTCTATGGCTCCACTTTTAACTATATTACATGATTCAATAAGGCGTTCAATATCTTCCTTTGTGGTCATAACTACACCTAACCTTAGATATTCATCAACTTCTCCCTTTCTTCGTTGGACAGTGGTGACTCGCCCCTCATTTGCCACATTTCGAACATCTTTGGCAGAGCTTCGACGAGTGCCTCTCCTACTCCTGTTTTACCATTCTTAAACTCGTGAATGTGCACACCTTCTGTTCCAGGTTTATCCTTTGTGACAATCACAAGAGCTGCCAGGGACTTTGACGCGCCGAGTCCAAATCCAAACCCGTTATTCGCCTGTTCGCCGCCGCCTCCGCCGCCGCCTCCGGCACCGAAAAAGGCCGTGGAAATCGGTATGAGCACCACATCTCCGATTTCTATCGGCTTTCCCACCGATTCAACGTTGCTGAAAAACGATTCAATGCTCTTAAACATCAATTGGAGGTTATTTAGGATCTCACTTGCTGCTGAACTGTGCTCAGTCAAATTATATCACCGCAGGTCGTTTAGCAAGTAGCTACTAATACTTTTGGAGTGAATTCATTGTAATTCGGTAGCGAATTGATCGTAAACACAGACATATAATGCACACAGTAAAGTTCCTTCTCGCTGGCTAGTAATCTGAACATCGCTAGGCATACTTTTAATTCACTGATGAAGATGTACGAGATGTGTATCACATCCTTGAATTAAAAAATCCGCTGAAGCTGAGATCGAAAAGAAAGCGTCAAAATGAGAATCTCTCTGATGTAATGGGTGCTGGTCCTGGTAGAGGTTAGAAAGAAAATGATTATGTTGGTAAGAGAGATGGGAAGTTATATTTTTGTATCTAGATTGAGGAAAATGAATTTTTGTTCATTTAGGAAAAAAGTGGCGCGGTCAGACATCACACGACACATTCGGCAAAGGTATCGATTTAACTCCGTTTCATACCGTTAAAGATCATAGTCAAACGCGAGATGCTCCACTTTCGCTTTTATCACACGACATTCGTTCAGTGCTAAACTCTTACATGTAAAATGTTGAACATCTTACTTTTATCGAAAAAATCCATCCATCTTTCTATCTGAATACCCGACGCAGGATCTCGTGGACTGTTTTTGAAATAGGGAGATTGATCTATTGCTTTAATACGATTATCCCAGTTTGTAAGCTTATTCGCATCCTTTAACGTCCATTTGGTAGTTGCTTTTTTCATGCCACTCAGCCGCAATCCCCAGTTAGAGATTAGATTTCCTAGTGTTGACGCGACATCAAACACCAGCTCACCACCAGAAAAATTATCTGCCAACGATGAGAAAAACTGTTTTATTTGAGATTTTTTAAAGAAGCCTAACACACCACAAGAAATCATGAATACACCGTTTTCAATGTCCTCAACATCGTTATACCAACTTAAATCGAGTAACGACTTTGCAACATATTGCATTCTGTCGGTAGCAGGTATCAGTTGTTTCCGGAGTTCAATGACATCATGAAGGTCAAGGTCGTACCATGAATCGATCCGTTATCAACACGATAAAAGGTCGTGTCAAGTCCAGCCCCTAAATTAACGACAGATGCGTGGGGATGTTCTGTAATATACGCTCTTATTTTTTCATCGAACTGCCTTGCTCGTGCCGTAAACACTAAGTTACTTTCGAGGTTAAGCTTTGTGTCAAGCTTTGAAAAATCATAATCGATGTGTTCAACGATTTCCATCGCTTTCGGGTCGTCAAGCACCGAATTATGCTCTTTACTTAATTCCGCTCGACCCCGCAACGGATTCAATAGCGTTTCCGATGCGCCATTGAAATTGATCTTAATTTTGTCCTGTTGCATTTCTAGTACTCCTACTCTATTATTTCTGACTTTGCGATACGAACGTGACGAGAACGCTGCCCTGTGTTAAGCTACGCGTATCTTATAGTTTATTGTCTTCAAATCTACCATCTGAGCCTAATTCTGTGTGGTGGTACAGGCTTGAGGATTTGATGCGCTATAACTTAGAGAAGTGCACGACATAACATATGTTAATTCATGCAAAGGTTTATAAATCGCAAAACCACTTTGTGGGCAAGGCATGAGTTGTCCGCTTACGTTAGCATCAGTGTATTATGGATCGTTTGACTACAACATCACCCACTTCATCAGAGACCTTAATTATGGCGGAGTGCTTGACAATCTATTTACTTATGTCACCTTCACGGGCAGCACTGTTTTCATGGTACTTATCATCGCGCTCCTCTATATCGGTGGAGCGCGGAAAGAGGCGTTGGTCTTCGCTGTAGTCTTTGTCGTAACAAATGTACTAGCGCTCGGCATCAAGTACATTGTCGCACGCCCGCGTCCAAGTGATTTGGGCGTGATACCAGAAACCGAGGCAGCATTTCCGAGCGTGCATACGGCAAACGCTTTTGCCCTTACGACTACCATTTCACGTTACCATCGGAAGTTTACCATTGTCATGTTCGTGTGGGCAGTAGCGATTGCGTTCAGTCGAGTGTTTCTTGGATTGCACTACTTCACTGATGTGATTGGAGGTGCTGTGCTCGGCTTTGTCGTGAGCTATGTCATAACTCGTGCGGCATTACGGTGGGATAATCTTGTCTCTACGTTTGTGAGACACCCGATCGCTTTCATACGACATTTACTACGAGAAAGTCGGCGATATAAAACATAAGATAAGGATATGCGAATTGGGTCGGGACTATCAGCTGTTGCTGACACGTAAGGATGTATAGGACTTACGTCTCTTCTTTTAGCGCCTCTGGATTGATCTCCCTGTCCGCTCCTCGCGCCGCAATGTGATGCATCCTATTGCGGCGGGTGTCAGAAATCGGCAAATCTTCCGAAATTTTCTATTAAACATGTGTGCGAGAGCCGCCTGATCGTTTCATTATCCAATGATATCTTCCCTCTTCCATACTTTTTCCTTATTGATATCCACTGATCTATTGCTACAGCTCTCAACTAGCTCGAGTCGAGGATAATCTTTAGCCCCACAAAGGATAGCAGTTAACCAGCCGACTGGGCACTTTTGTTTTTTCAATACTGCAACTTGACAAGGCATGCCGTGCTATCGAGTATCATCTCGATAAATACCCGAAGTAGTCGAGTTGTCCAGTGATGTGAATAATGAAGCGTGATGCTATCTCTACTATGTCATCCGTCATGCGTCTACATTCGGCGTTTAGGTGTAGTGTGAAAGCGTCACGTGGATACAAGAAGGTATCAATGCAAGTCCTCTCCTAATAATAACTTTCAGCGATCTAGGTTCATAAAAGGGCGCTGACGGATTAAAAACGGTTAAGCTCAAAATATTTTTGCGATTGTTCAGTCAGCCAGTCCAAGATGGCAGTTAGGGCATCCGAGTCAAGAAAGCGTCCCTCGGCATTGTAACGTGCTCCAACTTCAGCAGCCATAAGCTTCTCTCGTGGTCTCTCCTCGTATTTAAGCACATGATCGGCATTTTCCGGATAAACAAAGATAACGTTACCGTGTTTGGCGGTCGCAGTTTCCAGCGCGCCACCATCGGCTTTCCAGTCGACTTGGATGTCCTTCTTACCGATTACGACGAGGATTGGTTCCGGTACCTTGGCAATGAGATCGGCTGGGTTTAGCAACCATAGCTCTCGCGCGAACGGTAAGTTGGCGGGAATCGTCAGGCTGCGTAGGAGCATTTGTACACCTTCGGGCAGAACAGCATCCGGCACTACGGGTTTCTCGGCAACGAATGCAGCGATATAATCATCATAGTGTTTCATTAGGACGTCCCCGCCGGGGACAGGCGCAGCTTGAGCCAACAACTGGCTGCGCGCCACTTGACCAACGGGGCGGCCTGGTGCTCCGGTGAGTACAAGGCCTTTAAATCGCTTGCTGGTTGCCTGCAATTGGTAGTTCAAGGCATGGAGGGCACCCTCGCTGTTAGTCAGCACATACACATGGTTGAAGTCCACGTTGACGTTGGAGATCAACGTGTCGACGGCGCCGGCCAGTTCATCGACGTGACTCTGCATGCTCATCTTGCCTATCAGTCGCGGGACGTTTTCTCGTGCATGTGGCCCCGCGGCGCGTTTGTCGTACCGCAAGGTCATGAATCCTTTATGGGTGAGAGCGTCAGCCAAGAGCCGGGCACTACCGTTGGTTCCTGGCAGTAGTGGCGAGCACCAATCACGATCGGTCGGCCCGCTGCCGGCGATGAAGATAACCCCAGGGCGGGTACCTCTGTCGGTCGGTCGTGTTAAGGTGCCATAGACAGTGATTCCGTCCACTTCCCACATAACCTCTTTACTCTCAAAATCAAGCTGTTCAGTCATGGTTTTTCCTTTTCCAAACATCTTTCTTCAAAAGCGTATATCATTCATATAACAACATTTAATTCCCTATTGGTTTAATTACACAACCTTCTTTATTTCGCTTGCGAAGATAATAACATCAGAAAACATAAAAAAATGTTGAAACATTACATAATTAGTCAAAATTTGACCTTGTTGTTCACATCTTATAGGTCTTCATTATTCTATTCATTTCTAAATTTCTCAGCGAGCTAAAGTTGTAGAGATTGATATGTCATAATGTCGCACGTTCAACGATTCGAACATGCTGAACTCCTTGTCCTACTGTTCACGTTTGGGTCAAGGCACAAGCAGTTCAAAGAGCTTCGCGCACCATGTGAAGATTTTTCAAATGTCTTGGTTATTTACATCAAACATGGTCTTTGTTTAGCCGGACGTGCATAACAGTGTTATCGGAAAGCATAGTTTGGTGTCCGAGAGTTAAAATACAAATAAGCCCATGTGGATTGTGGATCATACTATAAGCGTCAAAAAAGGTCTGACTACACTATATATCTACTTTGAACTGCAGTGTAAAGTAAAACGTCGATCCCTCACCAAGCTTGGACTCCACCCAGATCTCTCCGACATGCCGCCCCACAATCTTTTTATCAATATGTTGGCGATCTAGGTTATGGCACTGATATCTTGAGTTCTCTTCTCAAGATAATTTAGTTGGTCAAACAAAGGTATGTTTAACATTAACACTCTTTAAAATCTTTAATTTGTTTAATAGTAAATACGCTTTTATGAACGAGCTTTAAGTAATAAGGGTAGAGATAGAGGTGTATATACACCCCTCAGCATCACGGTTAAAAGACTAAGTCGTATCGTTAGCTTCTATACGATAGAGCAATTACATAAACAAACACTATTTGGATAAAGGGTGATGAGGTTGTTAACGTTCGTTGGTCTTGGACTCTTCGACGAGCAGGATATATCCATTAAAGGCTTAAATTTGATAAAAAAAGCAGACGTCGTGTATGCTGAGTTTTATACATCGACTCTTATAGGAACCACTATTGAAAAGCTTGAGAGCCTGTATGGCAAGAAAGTTAATATATTAACAAGAGAGCAAGTGGAGCAATCTCCACAAGAGACAATCTTAAAGGATGCACTCGTCAAAGATGTGGTCTTTTTAAGTGTTGGAGATTCAATGATGTCGACTACTCATGTTGACTTAAGATTGAGAGCGTATGACGAAGGAATTGACACTCGTCTCATACACGGTGCCTCAATTACTTCAGCAATATGTGGTCTCACGGGGCTTCAAAATTATAGATTTGGAAAATCGGCTACAGTCCCATTTCCCTATACTACAATCTCGGAAGTACCATATAACACGGTAATGATGAATTTGCATAATAATCTGCATACTTTGCTTTTCTTGGATATACAAGATAAGTGTATGACAATAAACCAAGCTATTCGATTACTTCTTCACGTTGAACACAAAAAAGGGAGAGATAAATTAGCAAATTCATTAGCAGTCGGCGTGGCACGAGCCGGATCAGAAACCCCGGTTGTAAAAGCTAATAGTATGAGAAAATTAAAAGACTATGATTTTGGTGCACCACTACATATCTTAGTAGTGCCAGCCTCGACTCATTTTATCGAGGAGGAAGCCCTTCATAAATTTGCTGGCGCTGAATAGTATGACAGACTTACGAGAAAAAGTGACTAGGTATGAGATGTTAATGCGGACGACTATCGAACGAGTAGAATCTAGGGAAGACGTGAGGTATTCACATGATTTTATGACAATGGCTCGGTCCTACTACAACGATGGGAAATATTTTTTCGATAGAGGAGATCTAGTAAACGCATTAGTTTGTTTTAGTTACGGGCATGCTTGGTTAGACGCGGGTATTCGTGTTGGCATACTCTTTGACAGAGCGTTGTAGCAAAAGAATATAATAAATCAAAGACTGTAAAAATAGAGTTTCAATTTGAAGTTTTTTAATGAAAATGTTAATTACGATAGCTGGCTTATAGTTAATTATGCCTAATTATTACGTCACACTTGAAGCGGCGTGGTTAGTAAAAGATGTAAAATCTGTTGATGATGCCATAAGTATAGCTATATCAGAAGCTGGCAAGCGCTTGAACCCCAAATTGAGTAAAGTAGAAGTGGCAGTGGGTTCGACGTCTTGTCCATCGTGTGGAGAGCTTTTCGACAGTGTTTATTTGGCAGCAAACACAGCCCTTGTAGGGCTTATATTTGAAATAAAAATCATAAATGCTGAAAACGAGTCTCACGCGGCAAAGATTGCAAAATCGGTTATTGGAAAAGCTCTTCATGATGTGCCTCTTGAAGTAATAGAGGCGACACCACTAGAGGGGTGAAATTGTATCATCTTTTGATGTATAAGATTCGTCTTTACATTATTGACTAATATGCGTTTAGCAGCACTTATTTCTGGGGGCAAAGACTCCATTTATGCCCTTATGCAGGCAATGAACGAGCATGAAGTAGTGAAACTAATAAACGTACGGGCCTCTGCGGATTCGTACATGTATCACGTTTCCTGTGCTGATATCACTACGTTAATTTCAGATGTTGTGAATATTCCTCTAGTAACAGGAATTTCTGTATCTCATAACGACGAGTTAGAAATCCTTGAAAATATCCTTATGGACCTTCATATCGATGGGATTGTTGTCGGCGCTGTCGCTTCGAATTACCAGATGCAGCGAATAAAAGCTTTATGCGATAAACTCGAACTTGAAGTATACGCTCCACTGTGGAACACGGGAGAAGCGATGATAAGAGATATGTGCGACTTAATGGAAATAATTGTAGTCCAAATCGCTGCCTATGGGATGGATCAGTCATGGTTGGGGCGGAGATTGGATGAATCAGCGGTTGAAGATCTATTTAAATTGAACAAGAAATACGGCGTGCACGTTATGGGTGAAGGCGGTGAATATGAAACGCTCGTTCTCGACGCACCTATCTATAACAAACGTGTTTCAGTAGTCAAGTGTCAAAAAGTGTGGTTTGATGAACAATATAGAGGATTTTTGAGCATATCAGACGCAAAACTCGAAAAAAAACTTGATTTAACGAAGGGATAAAATGAAAGTGCCCCGGTTACGTCCAAAAATGGAAGTTGTTAGCGGAATGGAAGAACGTATGACTGGGCTTATGAAGTATGTTTTTTCAGCTCCGCACTGGAAAAACACTATTCCAGTCACCCTCATCTTTTCAATAATCGTAGGGCTTGGGGTATTCAACTTTGGATGGAAGGGAAATTTAGCGGCCGGGTTTTTGCTCATAGGACTCCCCGCTATTATTTCTTCTGCGTTAACGTGCCCTCTAGTAAAGATATTTCGCTCGAATATGACAATAAATCAGTCTGCCTTACTTGCATTTGTCAGCACGATTATTATCAGCAGTTTTTGCGCCTCTGCAGCGCTGCTTTCGTTCATCGCAGGGTGGCACATAACAATTTCGGCTTATGTCATGTCGCTCGGCGTAATTTTTGCTTTTAGAGTTCTTATTTTGATGGCTGTCGCAAGCAGAAATATTTTGAAGATGATAGTCCCCGCTTCCCTCCAAACTTTATTTGGAGCTGTTTTTTTGCCTTTATTCAACATAAAAGATTTTGTGATTAATTTAGTTGGAATAAGCATCGTTTTTACCATAGGTGCGCTCGTTTTAATTCGATACATGGATGCACCGGTAAGAAAGTCCTTTGGAGTTAGCGGCATTGACTTCATAAAACATTATGTTGCTCAGGCTACAGACGGGGCTCCTGGAATGGAAGATTTTTTCAAGAAAATCGGAGAGTCGGTGGATATCCCTGTTACTGTCGTTTCTTTTAAAGCAAAAGAGCGCGAAAAAGCTACGTTCGTCATTGCCTCTGTGCATCCGGGTCCTGTCGGAGAGGTCGGAGGAGGAAACCTTCCAATTAGAATTGTTCAAAACCTCGATGGCGGGAAAGTTTTTGTTCCACACGGAACTGCCACTCATGATTTTAATTTAGTTTCATCAAAGGAATCGTTTAAGATAGTAGAAGCCGCAAAAAGTGCGATTGATGAGATAGATTACCACGACTTTGCATCACGATCAATTAGGATTACAGAAGGTGAAATAAAGCTTTTAGCTCAAAGGTTTGGGAATTCAATATTGTTTATCTCGACGTTATCTCCAGAATCAACTGAAGATATAGAATATGGCGTTGGACTTGTAGCTACTGCAGAAGCTCGCATATTCGGAGCGATACATGCAACGTTAATCGATGCTCACAACTGCACAGCTCCTTTTGCACATTCAATATCGCCTGGAACTAAGCGCTCTTTTGATTTGATTGATGCAGTAAGAGAAGCATCGTCAAGACTTATGAAATCAGAGCAATTGGGAGAAGTGCGCCTTGGAGTCGCAAGTAGAGAACCAATGTTTTTGCGAGAAGATGGGATGGGAGATCTTGGAATCCAAGCAGCAGTAATTGAAGTTGACGGCCAACAAACTGCCTATGTTCTAATAGACGCAAACAATATGGTAGAACACTTAAGAGATCTCATCGTACAAGCCCTGAAAGTAAACGAAGCTGAAGTGATGACCACGGATAATCACGTTGTTAATACACGAGGGAACAATTTGCTCGGTGCCAGAATAGACAATGGTAGCTTGCTAAAAGTTATAATGGAGCTTGTAGAAGCAGCGCAAAAGGATCTTGAACCCGTTTCTGTAGGCATGAATACCAAGTATGCAAAGGGGGTTTCGGTATTCGGATCGCATAAGACCGCCCAGCTTGCGGGCACGGTAAACGCTATAATGGCAATGGGGGGGGCTCTTACCACCTCCGTTTTAATAGCAGCCGTTACTATTTCACTACTTCTTTTCATAATCAATTCTTAACCTTTTTAGGCAAATGGGTATACCGCGTGATTTTGTTTACGATCTGTTTGTTACACCAGGGGGGATATGTTCACTATCGCCTATGAAACTGGAGCCACCACATAAATTATTCACTATTTGTGCGTAAAATAAGCTATAATCTTAGTTTTATCCCCGTGTTCTATAACGTCATCAATCCTAACAAATGCATAGCGCTCAAATTGAACCACATTATTTATCTCCGATGCAATACCTTGTTCGCCGATTCCGTAATCAACACCTTCTGGAGTTAAAACCTCGACTTTTAAACCATTAATTGGCGACCAGTGCACTATTTTCAGCTCCCTAGTTCTTTCATCTCCGGCAAATTCTGCGATCAACGGATTGAGTGTCACTATTTTTACATTGTAAAGATCCTTGAGTCGTATTACATCTCCAAGAGCAAATTTAGTGTCTTCTGAACTGATGAATATTTCTGATCCAACTTCTATCTTTCTAAATCCGACATTAGACGATGGATGCAATGGAGGCGTCGCCGTAGTCGAAGCAGCTCCGATGATCTTCATTCGCACAGGATCTTTTACAAAGAAGTACCTATGAGCAGCCGCGTCAATTATCTTTCTGTTTTCAGCGTAAAGATTTTCAAGGCTGATGCTTATATCAGATTCATTGATGCCAAGATTGATAAAAAAATTTCGTAATGCTTGTGGATGAAATCCTCTGCGTCTCAATGCACATATTGTGGGAAGTTTAGGGTCATCCCATCCCAGGTACATCCCCTTTTCAATCGCCCTTTTAATTTCACTCGTTGAGAACTTGCCAAATTCGTGGATACTGATCCTACCCCAGTGCATCGTTATGGGGTACTGCCACCCGAGATATTTGTAGAGAAATTGTTGTCTCTTCTCGCTATCATGTAAGTCTTTCCCTCTTACTATATGCGTAACGTTTAGTAGATGATCCTCGATCGCTGACTCGAAGTCAAGCATCGGCCAAACGAAGTATGTTAACCCTCTTGGGTGCTCCTTGTTTATAATTCTAAAGCATATCCAATCTCTCAAAGCTGGATTTTTGTGTTTTATGTCGGTTTTGATCCTCAACACAGCCTCTTTCTCTCTGAAGAGGCCGTCCAGCATATCACCCCAAAATTTTAAGTTCTCTTCTCGAGTCCTATCACGATGTGGGCAAGGAATCGCCGCTTCTTTATACCGTTTGAATTCTTCTTGAGTACACGTGCAGATATAAGCAGCACCAAGTTTTATGAGCTTCTCTGCATATGAATAGTAAATAGGCATCCTGTCGGAAGCAATTACAACGATATCAGGTTTCGCCCGAAGCCATTCGCAATCTTCTACATAGGAATCATAGGCCTCTAACATAGGGCGCTTTGTTTGAGGATCAGTATCATCAAAGCGAAGTATGAAAGTTCCGCTGTACTTTTGAGCGTACTCTGAATTTATTATGATCCCTCTTGCACTTCCGAGTGTTGGAGGGCCATTTGGGTTAGGAGCGAACCTCATGACAATATGTCCTTTGTTTGGCAATTCAGGCAGTCCTTCTTTTTTTCTTTCTAACGGTACGTGCTCCAGAAGCTCGGGTGCACCGTTTTCAAGCAACCTCGTTTGTTCTTCAAACGTAAGCTTATTCACTTCGTCTATGACATTCTGAATGATTTTTGATGCGTCCTTTGCCAAGGGTCTAAGCTCTGGATGCTCACCCATGAGCTTTGACAGTACTGCACCCATGTCCGCTTTCCCCTTATACTTATAAGCGTTATATAAGACGTATCTCTTAATTAGGCTGTAAATTGCTTCAGGATCCACTTTGGACTTCCTCTAAAAAAGCTATTAATACTCTCTCTCAATCATATAATCAGCCAATTCGAGAAGCTCTCGCTTAGCGTCTGAATCTTTCAATATGGAAAGCTTTGATTTCCCCGAATTTACTAACTCGGTAGCTCTCATCATAGCGTAATCTATAGAACCCGCATTTTGTAGAATTTGAATGGCTTCTTGAATACCTTCTTCCGTTATATCAGGTTTGATATCAAGTTTAACTCCGTGACGAAGTGCATCTATGACAATCAAGGTCATTTTTCCCTCAACAAGATCACTTCCCCTGTCCTTTCCGAGAATTTCAAATGGAGTAATAATATCAAGTATATCATCTCTGATCTGAAAACCTATTCCGACTGTTATCCCTAGATCCCACAAAGCGCTTATTTCTTCTTTCTTGGCACCTGCAAGAATTCCACCCATGGCCGCCGCCGCCGCATAGATCACAGCGGTCTTATTTTCGACCATCTCGATGTATTCCTGCTCCGACACCTGTTTATCGTTTTCAAATCTAATATCAAGCCACTGGCCTCTGCAGATATCTACACAGGTCTTAGAAAGAAGTCGCAAGCATTTTACAATATTCTCAGAATTTGTCTTTGTGTATGAAAGTACTTCAAATGCCTTTGCATACAGAGTATCCCCTGATATTAACGCCTGAGGTGTACCCCACTTAACGTGTACTGTTTCAATTCCATGCCTCGTGACATCTTCATCCATTATGTCGTCATGTACAAGAGTGAAATTATGGACAAGTTCGATGGCGACTGCCGCCGGGAGAATATCGGTCAAGTCTACATCAGGTTTAACGGCTTCTGCGGCGAGGAGCAGAAGAGCAGGACGGAGTCTTTTTCCGCCAGCGTCGATGAGATGCAGCGCAGCTTTGTAAAGTTCTTCCGGAAACGTAATTGGAACGTATTTTTTTAAAGCTTTGTTAATGCATTCTCTTTTAACTTTGAGGTCATTTTGTAACTCACGCATTCATATGCCTCTCGAATTAGCATTTTATGTAGTTTAAATTCGTTATAGGTGGAAGTATGAAAGTATAGCTGTAACGCGAATTCTTACGCACCCGGCAGTTATTGGACTATTTTCATGTTTTGGCCATTTCTCAGCAAATGTATATCATTTCTAAGACTATATCCAGCCTCTTCAGCAAGCTCTATGTACGAAGCTATCATGGACAGATCCCCATGTGTGGGGAAAATATGTTTGGGTTTAAGCATTCTAATCAATTCCCAGTGGTCTTCTCTCGCTGCATGACCTGAAACATGAACATCTTTGTAAATTCTTGCACCATTCATTTTAAGCTTCGTCTCTAGAGAGTACCTATTTGCCTCATTTAGAGGAGATGGTATCACTTCTGCTGAAAATACGACTTTATCACCGCTTGTTATTTCAAAAGGTGTGTGACCGCTAGCAACCCGTGTAAGCATAGACTCTGGTTCTCCTTGGTGTCCTGTTATAATAAGGAGGTACTTTTCCTTACCATCTTGCATAATTTTCCTGAGCATTTTATCAACCGATCTTCTGTTCCCGAATAAGCCAACGTTATCAGGAAGCTCAACGTAACCCATTTTTTCCGCAGTGCCAACGTACTTCTCCATCGATCTCCCTAACAAAAGTGGACGGCGATTCATGTTCTGAGCTGCTTCAACAATTGATTTTATTCTCGCGATATGGGATGAGAATGTTGTGATGAGGAAACTCTGTTCATTTTCTTCAGTACCGAGTAAAACATCTCTAACGAGATCTTTGGCTATTTGCTCTGATGGGGTTTTACCTGATTGCTTTACCCTAGTGCTCTCTACGATCAGTGCGAGAACCCCCTCTTTTCCAAGCTTTTTTATCCTGTTAAAGTCAGGCGGTTTCCCAATCACGGGAGTCCTATCAAATTTAAAGTCATTTGCATAAACTATTGCACCTTCAGGCGTATGAAATACAGCAAAAACGGGGTCGATTATGCTATGTGTCGTTCTTACAAATTCTGCTGCTACGTCGGGCGTAATTTGATAAGTTTGTCCTACATCCATCGTGTAAACTGGATTTTCAACCCCATATTTTTTTTCCGCACGTATCTGTTGTGCTATTAACTCGGCAGTAAACGGAGTTGCTATGATCGGGGCATCATATCGGTGGGCTAACTTAGGCACAGCTCCTATGTGATCAAGATGTCCGTGGGTGCATATTATTGCTTTAGCTGAGCCTTTTAAATTGGAAAGTACGGTGTCATTCGGGATGGCACCCATCTTTATGAGGTCAATTGGATGCATGTTCTCGATTTCTGCATCTTCGTGGATTGCAATGCGGTCAAGTCTTAATCCCATATCGACTATGATGATATCTTCATCGATTCTAATAGCAGTCATGTTACGGCCAATTTCTTCATAACCCCCTACGGCATTAATCTCTATTTCCATCTCTGTTCAATGTCTCCTTTTTACGATGTCGTACACGTTAAACTCACGTTGCTCAAGGATTTCTCTAGTTTCTCCAATAATGGTAATCGGAATTCGCACAAGATCATCAACATGTTTGCAACCAGTGAGGAACATCGCTATTTTGAGTTCTTCTATTGTCGTTTTTAGCTCCTCTGTGACCTTTTCGTGACCTTGTAATGCCGGCTTTAAAAGCGGTAGCGCCATTCCGCAAAGCGAAGAACCAAGCGCTAATGATTTGGCTACGTGCAGTCCATTTCTGATACCTCCTGTGGCGATTGTTGGCAGTATACTTGATTCAAGGATTGATACTGGAGTGGGGAGCCCCCAGTGCCAATAAGTATCGCCCAGCCGCATCGAGAGTAGATTATCGTTTGTGCGAAAAGATTCAACTCCTGCCCAGGTCGTGCCTCCTCTTCCACCAACATCTACGGCCGACACGCCGGCGTTTTTGAGCAACTCGGCTATCTCTTTGGAGATGCCTGCTCCAGTTTCCTTGACTATCACTGGAACCGTTAACGAATTACACACTCGTTCTATAGCCTCTAGACAACCCGTTGCATCTGTTTCGCCTTCAGGTTGTATTGCCTCCTGTAAAAAGTTGAGGTGGATTGCGAGAGCATCGGCTTGGATCATATCAACTATTTTATCCAAAATTTTCAAATCGTATGTTTTAACTTGTGGAATTCCGATATTCGAAACGATAAAAGCGGTGGGAGCAACGTCTCTGACTATTTTAAACGATGCTTCTTGCTCAGGATGCTCTATTGCTGCGCGCTGGCTTCCGACCCCCATTCCTAGACCGAGGCTTTCAGCTGATTGCGCGAGAGCTGCGTTAACCTTCGCCGTATCTGGATGTCCGCCAGTCATCCCAGCTATGAAAATAGGCGCTTTTAAAAACTTACCCAAAAAAGTGGTTCGGATATCAATTTCGACTTTTGAGATTTCTGGAAGCGCATTGTGAATAAAACTAATGTCGTCAAAACCAGTTTTTCCCGACTCCACCTCCTTTTCGGAGCATACCGTCAAATGTTCAATTTTCCTATTTGTTATCATCTTATGTCGTTATAATTGTGCCAAACTCATCAAATGTCGTCAAGAATCTTGTTATATTCCCCGGAACTTCGGCATTAAATATTTGGGAGCGTATACCGCAATTTGTAAGTTCTATGAGTTCTGTTACCTTTTTAAACATACCGCCTGTAACATCTATATTATCAGATCCTTTTATCTCTTGTTTTAAGCGTTTAAACTCTGTTTGGTGTAAAAAACGTAGAGTCTTTTCTTTATACAGCACACCATCAACATTAGTTCCTATGCCAACTTTACATGGATTAAATATCTTTGCCAAATAAGCGATTATCTGGTCACCTGACAGTACACTAAATTTAGTATCTTTATCCAACACTACGTCACCGTGTATAACTGGTATTATGTCATTCGTAAGCATCATATTGATGGTGCTTAAATCGAAGTGTTCAATCCTGCCCGCATTTGTAAGAGAACAGTTCAACGGATGAATTGGCAATGCTTTTACGCCGTGAAAATGAAGCTCTTCTATAAACACAGAATTTAACTCACTAACGGTCTTGTGGGTTATCCATAATCCTTTTACGTTAAATCCACGTTGCAGATGCGTTAAAACCTGCGGATGCCCAAAGGAACCAGCGCCATGTACTAAAATGAGTTCTCTCCCGCCAGAATCTGCAATTTGCTTAGCTACCATTTTCATCCTATCTGGAAGGAAAGTACATTCTTTGTTTTTATCTGTTAAGATAGATCCGCCGATTTTCAGTAATATCATTTTGGCTCCGTTTTTTCAGCGTGGTTTAGTCCACGGATATTCCTCTATCCGAAAAGTGAGCTTTTATTGCTTGCCCCCCAAGTAATGTTATCTGGCTTGCGACCTTTTCAATGCTGGCGCCTTGTGCGATTGCATACATACTTCCTCCGCCACCGGCGCCGGTTATTTTTGCTCCAAATGCGCCTGCTCTTCTCGCACCATAAATCAAATTGTTTAATTCTAAAGTGCTTATTTTCAATGATTCAAGAAGACCTTGATTAATATCCATGAGTTCGCCTATACCGGTAATATCTCCTTCAATTAATTTTGATTTCCCTTGGCGTGTTACTTCTCCTATGCAGGACATGATACTTCCGACAAGTTTTGGATATCTGTTTTTTAATATCGCAACTTTTTGCACAATATCACTTGTCGATCTCGTTATGCCTGTAGCACCTATTATGATCGGTAAATTTAGAAAGTTAATTTTAGACATTTCAACGCCTGTTATTAAGACCATTCCGCCAATAGACGTAACTAAAGTGTCAGCTTGGCTTGCAGTTCCTTGAACATAAAGTTCGACTTTATGTCCTATTTTGGCAATTTCATAGTCCTTCAAACCTATGCCAAGACTTTCAGAAAGAGCCATAAGCGTGGATACAGTCACAGCTGCAGAGGATCCAAGGCCTTGACTTGACGGAAGTTGCGATTCGATGGAAATATCTGCCCCAAAATTAATATTATATAATTCTTTTATCATTTTTGCAGCAGCACATACATATCTGAACTCGCGAGTATCACAGTACAAACGCTTGTTCAATGCAGTTACTCGTATGTTATCGCCGTCTTTAAGTTCAACCGAAGTGAACACTCTCTTATCTATAGCGCAAGCTATTGCTGGTTCACCATAAACCACAGCATGCTCTCCAAATAAATAGACTTTACCAGGCGCCGAACAACGAATCACGTCATTAATCCTCTGTTACCATTGACTATTGAGACGCTGTTTTACGTCAGATTACGACTATACCAGCGTAGCCCACAACAGCCCTTCTGTCATTACTGACATCCCCGCTTGTTGCATAGTTCAGAAGTTCGCCTTGATGTGCGCTCTTTAACTTTGCAAATTCAAGCGCAACCGCGATGGGACCAAATCCGCAGATTGAAGTGCCTTTTGCTCTTTCTAAAAATTCTGAAACGTTGAGCGTCTTTATAGGTTCTATAGCTCTTTTATCAATATCCCGCGCGACGCCATCTGGTTCATAGTGCGTAAAGTCGCTAGAAGCTATCACAATAATATTTTCATCTGCGACGTTTTTAAGAGCACTAGATACCGCTCGTATAGCGTCAGTTCCTTGTAACCCCATACAAATTGGGACTATGTCAAAGTTATCAAATTTGTATTGTAGAAATGGTATCTGCACCTCTATCGAGTGCTCGTTTTTGTGTGAATTGTTGTTTACTTCTAAGTTTAATTTATTTGCAATATCTGTATTTACTGTTACTTCACCAAGAGGTGTGCGCCACGTCTCATCTGAAACACTGATTCTCGGAACTGAATGGTTGGGCCCAATTATTATGTAGGTATCGACTTCTGGAAGTACTGAAAACACGCTTCCTGCTACAGATCCAGAGTATACATACCCGGCGTGTGGAACTATTGCACTTTTTACATCCAAAGATTCAGCCTTGCTTAAATAATTACTAATTGTTTTTTCAAGCGCCTGTGCGTTATTTGGATAGAACATACCTGCGACAGCAGGTTCTCTCATATAAATCCTCTCTATTAGATCTCGACTTCAAAGTCACTTACCGTATAATCTAATTTCTGATCGCGTAATTTAAGAACCTCTCGAGCAAGCAGAAAATAAATAAGTGCCAGAGCTTTTCTTCCTTTATTATTTGTCGGAATAATGAAATCTAAATTCATAGTCAAATTATTCGTGTCACACATCCCAATTACTGGGATTCCGACATCCACTGCTTCCTTTACCGCTTGAGAATCGCCTGTTGGATCAGTCACTATCACTACGTCAGGTTCCACAAAGTTTCGGTACTGTGGGTTTGTTAGAGTCCCAGGTATAAAACGCCCTACGAGTGATTTTGCACCTATTACCTTCGCAAACATCATTGCAGGATACTGGCCATATTGTCTGGCACATACCACTAGGATCCTCACAGGGTCAAATTTTTTCAAGAAAGATGCTGCGATTTTTATTCGCTCATCTGAAGCTTTGACGTCAAGCACGTAAAGTCCATCCGGCCTCACTCTGTATATGAATTTTTTCATATCTTCGGTCTTTTGTTGTGTCCCGATGTGGACTCCGGCAGCTAAATATTCATCCATTGGAATTAGTGATTCGTATTCTCTAGCCTCTTCCATTAGTTCACCTCGTCTTAAATTGGTTTTTTCATCATTTTACAGTTACACCCTTCGAGTATTTCCTGTTCGATTCTAATCAGTTCATTTAATTTTGACGTACTTTCTGCCCCGCTGATGCTGAGTTTAATGAACGGCACCGGAAGTGCAACGGCAACGTGTGAAAGCGCGCTCTCGCAAGTCGTTGAGCCTTCTGTGGAGAATACGCAATCGTATCCACACTGCTTTGCAAACTCAACTATTTCGTAAATCTCAGTGATGGTCCTCGCGGGGTTTATTGCTACAACATTTGCAGCTCCCATTTTGCTTCCCTGCAGAATGTTGTCCTTGTTCATGTCAAAAATAGCATCACCGCAAATGATGCAGGTATTGCCAGCTCGATTTGTCAAGTCGGCTAAAGATCCGCAATCCTCTTTATCAAATGGGTCTTCAATGTAATATAGCTTATATCGGCTTATTAATTCAAGCATGTCGTCAACCTCTGTTGCCGAAGTCAACGTGCTAGGATCTTGTAAAAAACGTTGTCCGTCAAAATTCGTTATGGACTTAAAGCCGACTCCAAGCCTTACGTCAATACGAAATTTCGTTCCCGCTTCCTGTATGATCGAAGTCAAATTATTCAAGACGTGAGAATCTTCAGATCGTCGCGACATTTCCAACTTATTAAATTCGCGATGGATATAGGTTGAAATTGCAACTGCGTTACCAACGGATTTTGCTCCTACAACGATCGCATAATAATCAACATTCGTTTTAAAAACCCTCAGGATTGGGTATGGCATCGCTTTTGAAAAAGCTCCCCCTAAATAACTACACAATGGGATGTCATAGGACGACGCAGCTGCTTTCGCTATAGCGATTGAGAAGACTGCTCCTAGATTTGAGTCACTAAAAGTCTCTCGTAGAAACCTATCTATTTCGGCTTGCTGGTTTGCATCTTTACCGATGAGCTTTGAAACTGCTTCCTTAGCCATATTTATGGCTTCTCCGCGGGCCGGAAATGATGATCTTCCATAACCATTTTTAGTCACTACTTCTACTTCTAAAGCGTCATCGCCGATCGCATCGAGTATTTTTGAAACGGATATGGCTTCTACTATAGTCATCTGCGGACTCCGTGTCTTTTTATGGTTATTGGTATAACGCCGCGTACAAGCTCCGCAAGGGCTACATCGATAGGGTCGGAAGAGTTAACATCAATCAAAGTTGGTGCACCCATTGAAATCTGTAAAGCTCTTGCACCGATAATCCTCGCCTTCTCGTAGCGAGTAAGTTCTTCGGTAAGTTCTTTCAAATTTTTTCCTCCAACAGAGGGACTATATGGGGTTGCTGAGATTCGAACTCAGGTTACGGCGTCCCGAACGCCGTAGGATATCCAGGCTACCCCACAACCCCTTTATTGATACGGGGCTAAAACATCTATTAGTTCTTTATGAGTGAGAAGCATCCTTCTACAACAGTAACGCATTACTCCAAGATCATCAAGAACTGCTTTTACAGATTCTCCAGCACTTGCACGTTCTTTAAATTCATCCCAATAAATGGATACAACTGCCCCACACGTAAAGCATCTAATTGGTATCATTTTTTTTATCTGTTATCTATATGATTTTTGTCTGCGTTTCCGAGCACCTCGGCCGCCGAACTTTTTTGCTTCTTTTTGTCTATAGTCACTCACGAGCAGAGTTCTGTCTCGTTTAAGATATAGATCTTTTAAGTTAAGGTCGTTGGTCCATTCAATCAGTCCACGGGCAATAGCTGTTCTCGCAGCATCAGCTTGACTCATTATCCCGCCGCCATGGACATCGACTTTTATATCCAGCTTCTCCACTAAGTTCCCGGCATATGCAAGAGACTCTTGAACCTTCGTTTTAACTAGTTCGGGTTCAATTATATCTAACGGCTTTTTGTTGATTTTTATGAAACCTTGTCCTTCTTTTATTGCCGCCCGAGCAATGGAGGTTTTACGTTTGCCACTCGAGTTAACTATTTTTACCATTTTATCACCACATCTTTCTTGCTCCAAGCCTCTCGGAAATATCTTTGAGTTCGACTGACTTGGCGGTACTAAGTCTAGACTTTGCTGCAGCTTCAATCGTTTCAGTTTCAACATTTGCAAATTCTGTTGGCACGCCAATATAGACTCTTAATTTAGCTAATGCGAGTCTTCCCTTCTTTTTTTTATGCGGCAACATCCCCCTGATAGTGCGCTTTAATATCATATCAGCGCGCTTGGGGTAATATGGTCCCTTCTCCTTTGACCCTTTCTCTCTCATAGAGCGATACTTCAATAATGTCGTGTCGCGGTTACCTGAAATCGTGACTTTTTCTGCATTTATGATATTTATTTCTTCGCCAGATAACAATCGCTTGGCAACAGCGCTTCCAAGACGCCCTAATATTTGTCCGTTGGCATCTATAACTGTCAAGAGATCACCTTTTTAAAAATTTATCTTATAATTTTCACATTCGACCCAGTCGATAAGGTTCTAAGAAGTTCTTCAATTGTTACTACGGTGCCACCAGTCGCTGTTATTTTTTTCCGAGCTAAATCAGTGAAATTCACGGCGGCAACAGTCACAGGATGATCAAGCACGCCAGCTCCTAGAACTTTTCCAGGTACAACTATAACGTCACTTAGTTTTGTGTATCTATTAATACGACTCAAATTTACTTCACAATGATTTTTTAAAGGAGACTCCAGCCTTCTAGCTATCTCCATCCATATGCTGGCTTCGTGCTCTCTTGAATACCTCTTTAGATCTTCAATAAGTTGTATTAACCGCAAGTTGGTTTTTTTAATGTTTTTTTTGCCCATGGAAATCTACTCTAAGACTCACTCAAACTTCAATGTGCGGGGGGTGCGATTTGAACGCACGAACTCCTATGAGACTAGGCCCTCAACCTAGCGCCTTTGACC
>Ga0187772_10000313_pt1 | contig 21686 bp, 16 predicted proteins | sample 0116_SJ02_MP15_2_FD_133137 | JGI IMG/M metagenome (GOLD analysis project Ga0187772, IMG submission 133137) | Tropical peat soil microbial communities from peatlands in Department of Meta, Colombia - 0116_SJ02_MP15_20_MG | ecosystem: Environmental > Terrestrial > Soil > Wetlands > Peat | place... | reverse complement strand
TTGACCGTTCCAACTCCAGGGCGTGCCTCGAAGCACGCGGAGGAGGATGGCATGGACCGTTTCGCTTACACATCGTTCGGCAGCACTCTGTTCGGGATCGCAACGCTTGGAATCGCCGCCATAGGAATGCTTTGGCCTTCCCCAGGCCAGCCCACGCCGCCCGGCAAGCCAGAGGGCGAATGGCGTCTTCTGGAGCCGGTCACCTACGAAAACCTGACCGTGTTTCCTGTTGTAGCCTCTTCCGGTTATGACACCCGGGAATTCATGACCTTGGAAGAAGGGCTTTCGCGCGGCGAAGTGATTGTCCGCGAGCAGGGCGCGGAGACATTAATCCGAGACCGCGACGGCCTGCGGCCTGCGGTGCAAAACTACGGCGGGCCATCCGTGAATCAATTGGTGCTGATTAACCGCAGCAAGCGGCCACTACTGCTCCTGGCCGGGGAACTGGTCAGCGGCGGGAAGCAAGACCGCATCATTGGGAAGGACCGGATTGTTCCCGCAGGCGCGGAGCCCCTGCCGCTGGACGTGTTCTGCGTGGAACACGGTCGATGGTCGAACGGCTCGCAGTTCACCGCAGCGAAGACCATCGTCCACCCAAGCGTGCGCGAACAGGCGGCGGTGACTCAGAGGCAGGACAACGTCTGGGCATCGGTTGCTGGGGGGACGACCGCAGCCCGCTCGGCCGCGGCGCCCGCTCCGCAAGTGCCGGCCGACGTTCTGGCTCAAACAATGACGGCAGAAGCGCCGACGCAGTCGTACGAAAAGATTTACGACTCCCGGCGAGTGGCCCCTTCGGTGGATGCAATGGTAGACGAAGTGCAGCGGCGCTTCCGGAGAGAAACGGCTGGATTGAAGGGCGAACGCGTAGTGGGAGTGGTCATCGCTTACGGAGGCGAAGTGGCTTGGAGCGATATTTTCGCCTCTGCCGACCTGTTCGATCAGTATTGGAGCAAACTGCTTCGCAGCTACGCCGTCGAAGCAGTGACCAGGCCGACGTTGCGCGAGAAAGCGTCCGTACAGGATGCGCAGGAGTTCCTGCAAAAGCTGAAAGGGCGCGAACAATCCGAAACCGAGCCGGGAGTGTACGTGTGGAGAGAAATCAACGAAGGAAAGCTTTCGCAAATTGAACTGGATTCCCTGCAGCCAAAGGTAATCACGCTGCACCGCTTGGTAGTCAGAAAGACCAGTTAGCACCAACCAGTAGGGATGCGCCGGACCTGGCTGGAGTCCGCCGAGAGTGTGAGGAGCTCGGTCACGTTTGCCCGCCACGAGGGATGCTTTAAGTTAGGGGCGATCTCGGCGAGCGGCACAAGAACAAATTTGCGCTGCAGCATCCGGGGATGAGGAACTTGCAGGTCGGACGTCTCGACGGTATCGTCACCGTAAAGAAGAATGTCGAGGTCGATGAGCCGTGGACCTTTGGCAAAAGGTTTTTTGCTGCCCATTCGCGATTCGATGCTGCGGAGGGTGGTGAGAAGCTGTGCCGCCGACAGTGTTGTCGGCGCTTCAAGAACTGCGTTGAGGAACCACGGCTGGTCGAGATAGTCGACCGGTTCCGTCTCATAAACGCTGGAAAGTCTGGTGATTTGCACGCCAGCCTCGCGGATCAAGCGAATAGCCTCCCGCAGATTTTCTTCGCGATCTCCGAGGTTGGTTCCCAGCGCCACATAAACAGTAACCATGCCTATTATCTTATGCCGAAGCGGCGGGACACTAAGCCAATCATCGAATGAGCTTCCGGGAGCTTCAGACCAAGCGTGACCGCGAAAAAGACCACACCGTAAAGTCCAAGCACGAGGACAGCGAGAAGGATGTGATTGCGTGGCCCGAGAGCGTAGGTCAATCCTCGACCGGCAGCAGCGGCAAGCAGAGCCGCGAGCCAGACCTGCGCAAGGAAGCTGGGCGGGACGCCAACCTGTCCGACCCGCGCTCGGATGCCTCGCTGCAGTAGCGTGAATTCCACCCACGATGCGATACCCGCAGAGATCGTCAGACCAGCCACCCCCCAGCGCGCATCAATGCCAAGCAGGCGCGGAAGCGGCAGAGCCGCCAGATAACCGAGCAGCGTGGTAAGCAGAACCCGAATTATCGCGAAGCGAAGCGGTGTGCGCGTGTCGCGCAAGGCGTAGTACGCAGAGGAATAGAGCCGGCCTAGCGTGGAAGCGAGAAGCCCAACCGTGGACCCCGCGAGGATTCCCCAGACGTAAGTCACATCGTTGTGCACGAAGCGGCCAGACTGATAGATGGCCGCGACGATGACATCCCCAAGCACCAGAAAACCCGCAACCGAAGGAATCACAAGGAAAGTGATCTGGCGAAGACCGTTATTGAGACGCGTGCGCAGAATGCCGGCTACCTCATCCGCCGCTCCGATCGCTCCGCTCATCACGGGGAGTTCCGCGGCAGAGACGGACATGCCGAAAAGGCTCACGGGAAGTGTGTAGAGCGTCTGGGCGTAAGACAAGGCGGCCACAGCACCCATGGGGAGCCAACTGGCGAGAAACGCATCGACATAAGCGCTGATCTGCACGACGCCGCGGCTAATAAACACAGGGAAGAAATTCCGGATGACCGTCCGGACGTTCTCTGCTTGATGCGCGAGCGAAAGCTTCAAACCGCCGAGAAGTTTCAGAACCGTGGGAAGCTGCACGCCAACCTGCAGGGCGCTTCCGACAACAGAAGCCCACGCCGTAATGACGACAAGAGAATTCTGTGGACGCCCCGGCCCAAAGAGGATCATCCCGGCGATCATCGCGATGTTCCACAGCACCGGGGCTGTATAGGAGAGGAAGAACTTGCGATGGCTATTCAAAATGCCGAGGCACCAGGCAGAAGCAACCAGCAAGCCTGCGCCCGGGAACAGGATTCGCACCAAAAGAATGGTCAGATCGCGAGTCTCGCCCTTGAATCCTGCCGCGATGACATAGATCAACCAGGGCGCGGCGAGAACTCCGAACAGGACAATTACCGAGGTCGTGAGCATCAGCAGCGCGGCGATCGCACCTGCGGTCTTGCGCGCTTCCTCGTCGTCGTCGCTCGCCAGAAGACGGGCATACACGGGAATGAACGAGGCGGAAAGGACTCCTTCACCGAACAGGTTCTGCAACAAATTGGGAATGCGAAAGGCGGCGCGGAACGCGTCAGCCGCAGCGAAATTTCCGAAAAAATGGGCAAAGACACGGTCTCGGATCAGTCCAGCGATGCGGCTAAGAAAAATGCCTGCGCCGACAAGGAAAGCGAAGCGTTTAGAACTGGCGGGCTGGGATCGGGCGGCGGAGGTCTCGTTCACGAGAGTTTTCAAGCAAGTATTCCCTTTGGGACCTGAACGTGAGGGCATCAGCACCCACGTTCACCTTTCCAAATTCAACATAGCTTACCAGCGGGTACACAGACGAAGCGAATTACCCGGTTGTGCCGAGAAGTTACTTCAAGACGAAGAATGATAGAATCCCGCGGGGAATGGAGGCTTCATGAAAACGAAAGCATGGCTGGCAGGAGTGTTGATGATGGGCGCGTTCGCCTTGGCGCAGGTGGCAGCCGCGCAACAGCAGCCGGATTTTTCGAAAGTGCAGATCAAGGTGACAAAGGTCTCCGGCAATATCTATATGCTGCAGGGCGAGGGAGGAAATATTGCCGCCTCGGTCGGCGAAGACGGAATCGTTATTGTGGACGACCAGTTCGCGCCTTTGGCCGACAAGATTCAGGCAGCGCTGAAAAACCTGGGAATTACGAACAAGCCGGTGCGATTCGTGATCAACACGCACTATCACGGCGATCACACCGGTGGAAATGTGCCGTTTGCGAATTCGGGCTCGACGATCATCGCACAGGATAACGTGCGTAAGCGCTTGGAAACGGGTGGGGCTGCTGGGAACGGCGGGTCGGTGAAGATGGAGGTTCCCCCGGCGCCAAAGGCGGCATTGCCCGTCATCACCTTCGAACACGACGTGACCGTTCATTTGAACGGAGAAGATATCCGGGCCTTGCACTTCCCTGCCGGGCACACCGACGGCGACGCGGTAATCTTCTTCCCCAAGAACAACGTGGTGCATATGGGAGACGATTTTGTGCGCTATGGGTTCCCCTTCATCGACGTGACCAGTGGCGGAAGCGTGCAAGGGATGATTTCGGCCATGGAGAAAGTTTCGGCGCAACTGCCGCCGGATGTGAAGGTGATTCCTGGCCACGGTGACCTCTCGAACCTGGATGATGTCCGCGCTTTCGTTCAGATGTTGAAAGAAACGTCTGCGGCGGTGCAGAAGGCGATCAACGAACACAAGGCTCTCGACCAGATGAAGCAGGAGAAGATCCTTGAACCGTGGAAGAAATGGTCTGGCGAATTCATCGACTCAGACAAATTCATCGAGACTCTATATAACTCCCTGACCGGAACCAAGGGCGATTTCGTAAAACACAATTAGTAGTCCGTCTTGGTCTTTTTCAGTAAAGGGCGGAGCAAACAATACACCGCCAGGTTTTCACATAATAAGGGTTTCCCTTTTTATGGGTATATGAACATCACTCTTTCCCTCGACGAGGTATTTCGGAATCATCGTCGAGAACCCCTTCGCCATCCTGTAGCGCAGGGCGAGTCTGCGAGCCTTGCAGCTTTTTCTGCGAACGTGCGAATGGTCTCTTGAAGGTCGGCGCTAAAACAAGCGTGGCTGGCGCCTCGGCAGTTCGCGGCCGAAATATTCGTACGCGCGATGCGTCGCGACGCGCCCTCTTGGCGTGCGGTCCAGCATCCCGATTTGCATAAGGTAGGGCTCGTACATCTCCTCAATCGCGTCCTCTTCCTCGCTGAGGGCGGCGGCGAGTGTGCCGAGGCCAACCGGCCCACCGCCGTATTTGTCGAGCAGGGCGATCATAAGATTGCGGTCGACTTCATCCAGTCCGTGCTCATCCACTCCGAGCATGTGCAACGCTTCGCGGGCCACCTCCTTCGTGATCCGGCCGGCAGCGCGCACTTCGGCGAAATCGCGCGCGCGGCGCAGCAGGCGGTTGGCAATGCGCGGCGTCCCACGGCATCGGCGGGCGATCTCTTCCGCTCCGCCCTCTTCCATCTCAATGTTCAATATCTTCGCCGAGCGGTGCAGGATGATAAGCAGGTCTTCCGGCTCGTAGAAATCCAGCCGATGGACAATTCCGAAGCGCGAACGGAGCGGTGCGGTAATAAGTCCTGCGCGCGTGGTCGCGCCTACCAGCGTGAAGTGATTCAAGTGAAATGGATGGATGCGCGCACCGGGTCCCTGGCCGATGACGAGGTCGACGCGAAAATCCTCCATCGCAGGATAAAGAACTTCCTCGACCGCGGGCTGCAACCTATGAATCTCGTCGAGAAAGAAGACTTCTTTGGCTTCTAAGGAAGTGAGGATCGCCGTCAGATCACCTTTGCGCTCGAGCAGCGGGCCAGCGCTGGTCTTGATGGGAACGTTGAGCTCGTTGGCAATAATTTGTGCGAGCGTGGTTTTGCCGAGGCCAGGCGGGCCATACAACAGCACATGATCGAGAGCCTCATCCCGGTTATGGGCGGCTTCCAGCGCAATCGAGATGTTTTCTTTCACTCGTTTCTGGCCGATATATTCGGCAAGCGTCTTCGGGCGAACGCTTGCGTCGAGGCGCGCGTCCTCATCCCAGGCAGCACCGGAAACGATCCGCGCGGGGCGCTCGGGATTAGTGGGACTCTTTTTTGACCCGAATGTGGTCATGCGATTAGAGGATATCAGCAATCAGATATCCGAATCAGACAGCAAGAGAGAACCACGCCGAGTTTCATCATCGTGCCTGCGGCGCGCTCAGGGTGGCGAGGGCTTCGCGCAAAAGCTTTTCAAAATTGCCGGGCCCAGCGTGGCGTTTGGCCTCCTTGACAGCGGATTCCGCGACGCGTTCGTCGTAACCAAGATTGATGAGAGCCGATTTCACGTCGGCTTCCACGCCCGCGGGAGAAGCCGGAGCTGGCTTTTCGGCTTCCACCGCCATGGACTCAAGTTTGTCCTTGAGCTCCACGACCATGCGCTCTGCGGTCTTACGGCCGACGCCGGGAATTTTCGTGAGCCGCGCCAAATCGCCGGTGCGAATAGCAGGGATCAGTTCTTCGGCGTTCATTCCAGAGAGAATCTTCAGGGCGAGCGTGGGACCGACACCGGAGGCACCAAGGAAAAGTTCGAAGAGATGCTTTTCGCGCTGGGAAAGAAAACCATAAAGCGCGAGCGCATCCTCGCGGACGTGGGTGTGAATCAGCAGGGTCACTTCCGCATGGAGTTCGCCGAGCGCAGCGAAGGTCGAGAGAGGAACGGCAACAAGATAACCGACTCCACCAACGTCGAGAATGACTTGATTGGGACGTTTTTCAAGCAGGCGGCCGCGCAGGAGTCCGATCATCGCAGAAAAGTATTGCCGCCTTTTGTTCGCCTGTCAACGAGCCCCGGGGTATGCGTCTACTACCCGGAAAAAGGGACCACCCCTCCCAAAGACGTGACAAAATTAGCGCGACCGGGAAATTCGTTTTTCGGGCTGCTAAGCACACAAATCCAGTTGCGTTTCGTTTTTCGAAAGCGATTCTTTTTGCGCGTTTCGGCTTTTCACGCTAAGCCATTCGCTTTATTTAGCGAATAAGTCCTGTGTAATCAAATGAGTTACACGCGACGAGGCAAACCACATTTTCACGCAAAAAATGGAATTTTCATTCGCGTTTCGTATTCCAAAAATCCTTTTGCAAATTTTGTTTGCAACGTTGGAGGACGAAACTGCACGCCCAAATGTCTCAATGGTAGCCAGAACGTACTTGATTTCCGATTTCCGCGTTTCCCAAGACTTACTCTAGGTTTGGGTCGGATTTACGTAGCGAACCCACCGTGAACCCACCGTTTTATTGACTTAGCCTCGGTAGAAAACTACGATGTCGCAACAATCGCGGACAGCCAGTCAAGTTTAGGCCAGATGGCACAGCAGTTCAGTGCGCATTTCCATTTATCTTAGATTCCACGGACAGCACCTGACATATCCTTTCCAAGCCCAGTATCCCGAAGACCGAATACCTTAGGGGCGAGCAAAACTGTCCTACTTGTCGGAGGATTCTCACAAATCTCCTGGTAGATTCTTCTTCAGGAGACGTATTCCGATTTCTGTCAGTCGGAATGTACGCTGATCAAAACTGACAACCTCAAGCCAATGGTCTCGGATTAGCATGTTCAATGTCTCTATTGTATCGCCTCACCTAAGGTTTTGATTGGCTCAGACGACGGAGAAATATCTGCGGGGATCGGGAAAGAAGGGACTTCTGGCGTCTCGCGAGCATCGCGTCCTACAGACGCCATTTCCAGGGGAGAACCTGGAGCGGAGCAATCGAGATTCGAAGCATTTAATATCTTCAGCAATCTACTCCATTCACGGTTTCGATCTTTCGCGCGGGTCCAGTCGACCGGGACGAGTCCCCGAATCGCAGCTCGTATGGATCATCATCTATGCGCTCCCGATCATCAGGGCCGCGACACGAGACGCCTGAGCTCCTCCGTCCAGTTCCCAACGATCACAATTTGGGTGACGGGATGGGTTGCCAACTGGCGAGGTTGTACCATGACGAACCGGCGGCCATCGGCGCTCACATCGTATCCTCGGCCCGGAGAGGAAAGCCAGAATTCCCCCTCGAACAACTTCCGCGGCGCCGCGGCGAATTCGTCTGACTTGTAGCTGACCGCCGTCGCCATCATGGTGATTCGCAGTGGACCACTGTCCACCCAGTAAAAAATCTCGTGGCCATCGCGCGACCAGGCCGGACAGTCCCCTCCTTTAGTGGATACCGGGTACCTAGGACCCGGGCCAGGGTACGGCGCCACATATACTTCGTCTCGGCCGGATTCATTCGATGTGTACGCCAGCCAGCGTCCATCCGGCGAAAAGTCAGCGCATGTCTCCTGAAAAGCGGTCTTTAGCCATGGATTCAGGGTGGCGTGGCCGTCCTTCAAAGAGAGCACCCAGATATTACTGCCCATCTGCGGATCAGCCTGCGTAATGGCCAGGTGTGCGCCATCTGCTGACCAGGCGTTGGGCGCCTGTGCGTCGGTGCTGGTGGTCAGCCGCGCGACGGGACTCCTAGCGTCGTCCTCCCGCCAGAACAGATTTGATGGATAGTCTTGCCCAAAAGTCACGTGGTGGTCATCCGGACCCCAGACCGGAAAATCCGACGTGCCGCCCGGGTCCGTTAGCGGCGTGGTTGCGCCGCTACTGAAATCATGAATCCAGATGCGGCCTTCTGCGCCGCGCGAGTAGACAGCCAGCCTCCGGCCATCCCGTGAAAGCCTGGGAGCCCAGTAGACGCGCGGTGGCATGTCAATAGGCGTCACCGCTCCGCGGCGGTCAACCCAGACCAGCGAGCGCAAATCTTCGGAAAAAACACCGCCGGGCACGTAAGCCAGTGAACCGGTGGACGACACGCTGAACTGCCCGGCCCCAATGTCGGAGTCGAAGGTTGGTCCCTGAGCGCTCTGCATGACGCCATCCAGTATTCCCTCCGCCTCCCCGGTCAATGCGGCCTTGCGTGGGTCGAAAGGCGCCGCGAACAGCGCCCCCATGCGCATGAATACGAGATAGCCGGGTGCGACGTAGCGGGCGTCTTCGCCGTCGGTAATCACTTTTTGCTTTCCAGTCTCCAGCGAGAGAGCAGCAATTTGCCCATTGCCCATGAACTGCGGGGCTGGTGTGACCGTAAACAAAAGCGTCTTGCTGCCGGGAAGAACCTGCGGGAGCCGGTAGCTGTACTCGCCTTTGGCAGTAGCGGGAGAAGCCACGGAAACTGGCGCGCCGCCGCTGGCGGACACCCGGAAGATACCCTCCTGGCCGTTAACGTCCTCTTCCTGATTGAAGAAGATGGTGTCGCCATCCCCCCACGTAGCGCCCGAAATCATCCGGGACTTGCAAATGCTCACCGGCGGGCCTCCGGCGGCCGGAACCTTTTTCAATTCACCGTGCGCCCAAAATCCAATCCAATGCCCGTCTGGAGAGACAAAAGGAGCCACAGCTCCTTCGGTGCCGTTGATCGGCGTGGCCTCCAGTTGATCGATCCGCCGCAGGAAAAGCTGTTGAATCCCGCCACGCATTCCGCTGAATATCAGGGCGTGGCCGTCGGGTGTCCAAACCAACGCGGTGCGGGACGGACGCTCCTGCTGATTGATCTCCAGAGGGCCGAGCAGTGCTTCCGCCGGGTTCAGCCCCATGAGCAAGCGGGTGACTCCCCGAGGCGCACTCGTGCCGCCGGACCGGCGAAAAGCCCATAATCCGAGGACCAGCACGGCGATCAAAGCCGGGCCCAAAAGAAAAAGCGCGCGGGATAATCGTGCCGTGGCTGGCCTTACGTGCGTTTCCACGGGCGGGCCTGCGATCCATTCCAACTCGTCCCTCAGATCTCGGGCTGACTGCCAGCGATCCTCCGGGCTCTTCGCCAGACACTTTCTGAGCACACGGTCCAGAGCCGGCGGAGCGATTCCAGCAATTGAGGGCGCCGGGCGCTCCATGATTCCTGCGATGATACCGGCAGGAGACGAGCCTTCAAACGCGCGCTTACCGGTGAGCATTTCATACAGCACCAAACCGAACGAAAAAATGTCACTGCGCGCGTCGATCTCCTGGCCGGTCGCTCGCGCCTGCAACTGCTCGGGAGACATGTAGTAGAGCGTGCCGACTATTTCGTTTTTGCCAGTGATCGCCATGGACATCGTGGCGTCGTCAGGCCTCGCCGTCTGACTGATCTTTGCCACACCGAAGTCCAGCAACTTGATGCCGGTCTTGGTGACCAGCAGGTTGGCGGGTTTTAGGTCTCGATGCGTGATGCCCTTGCGGTGCGCGGCATCCAGCGCATCGCAGATCTCGATCGCGTACTTCAGCGCCTGATCGACCGGCAGGGGACCGGCGAGCGGACGGCCATCGATCAGTTCCATCACCAGGTAGTCGGCGCCCACATCGTAGATCTGGCAGATGTGAGGATGATTCAGCGCGGCGATGGCGCGGGCCTCCCGCTCAAAGCGGTCAGAGAAATGGGCGGCAGTGGTCTTGATCGCGACGGTGCGGTCCAGTCGTGTGTCGCGGGCTTTCCACACCTCGCCCATGCCGCCGGAGCCGAGCGGCGAGAGGATTTCGTACGGTCCTAAGCGTGTTCCAGAAGCCAGAGGCATGGCGCGTCAAATGATTGTAGCGCGCCGGAGGCATTCTAATCCCGCTCCGGCCGCCATTTACCGAGCCTCCTCCAAAGAGAATTTCTTTAGAGACTAATACGTGGTGAGATGGTGCATATCTTCCACTTGCGCAGCCTTTGCCGTCAACAGACTCCACAAACAGATCTTTTCGGAACCCGTTTAACGCCAAACTCCGATTCACGCAGTGAAGATCGCGGGAGAAAAGTAACCCAGGCGAAGAAATAAATTAATAGCAACTTCGTTTCTGAGTTTTCTTGATTTTTCGTGTGTGTATACACGTCGAAATAATTGAAAAATGGAAATACAGCACAGTTTCGCTCCAGCCTATCCCCTATCCTGCCAACGCGTCCTGTCAAAGCGCGATGGAAAAACCTTGGACAGCAAAGCGGAATCCTCAACGGGAGTAGCGCCCCATGTATTCGCCGCGGGCCAGGATGTGGCCTTGCATGGCGCGCTCTACGTCCTTCTTTGCCGCTCCGGGCTTGAGATTCAGCTTGGTGTCTAGCGCGTAGAGTTTGAAAAAATAGCGATGCGCCTTGCCCGGCGGGGGGCATGGCCCGCCATAACCCACTTTTCCGAAATCATTTGTCCCTTGCCGGGAACCGTCAGTGGACTGCTCTACTTTCGGGAAATTCTGGGGGAGCGAGCGCAGATTCGCAGGGAGGTCGAAGATCACCCAATGCACCCAGGTTCCTACGGGAGCATCCGGATCGTCCGCGATGAGCGCGAAACTCTGCGTGCCGGCAGGTGGGTCCTTCCATTGCAGGGCAGGTGAAAGATCGCCGCCATCGCAAGTGAACTGCTTTGAAATGGTTCCACCAGTGGAAAAATCGGGGCTCGTCAATTCCAAGGTCATGGGAGCACTCTCCTTGGGATACGGAGAGCATCCATCCGCACCCACCAGGGAACATACCACCACGAGCATCCGAGGGATAAGCTTGCGAAGAGTGGGACTCATCGTCTCGATCCTTCCGCGAATCTGGCTAACAGCCGGTGCCCCGGAGGTGCTCGGCCACGTGGGGATGGTTCCGTTCCGTGGCGAGAGAAAGAGCCGACTTGCCGTCGTTGGAGGTAGCATGAGGGTCAGCCCCGTGAGCGAGGAGAAGCTTGACGATTTCCAGATGGCCGTTCGCGGCAGCCGTCAGAAGCGGCGAATAGCCAGGACCGTAGCGGTAGTTGGGATTCGCGCCACTCTCAAGCAACCATCTGACGATTTCCTTGTGTCCGCTGGCCACCGCGCCCGTCAAAGCGTTATATCCGGAACCGTTGGTGGCGGCAGCGTTGATGTCTGCGCCGTGCTCCGCCAGATACCGGGCAACAGGCAAATGACCGAAGACTGCGGCAAGCGCAACCACAGGAAAACCATCCGGTGAAAACGACTTCGCTACCGCCGGATCTTTATCCACAAATTGCCTCACGCGATCGAGGTTTCCGACCGCAGCGGCATCGTGCAAGTCCAAAGAAGCCCGACGCGTGAGCAGCAAATCACGAATTTCCCGCCGACCTGTATAGAGCGACATAAGCACAGCGGAAATGCCGGATTCATTTCTTGCCGAGGCGAGCTCGGGATGGGCATCGATAAGCGAACTGACGGTTGCGGAGTTCCCGGCGCGAATTGCTTCAAAGAGTTCTGCGGTGGACATAGAGAACCTCCGTAGGGAAGCGCGGCACTCAGGATTTCAATAGGAACGAAAACAGCTGCCAGGGTTGCGTGCTCCAGCAGATTAGCACAAGGAAGAGGATCTGCATGGGGATGCGCAGCCATAGAGCCGTAGCGGGGCGGCCGCCAAGGATAAGACCTTCACGGGCAGCCTTGATATTCGCCGGCAGAATGCAAAGGAGAAACAAGCAGAGGCAAAGCCCCGCCAGAGAACGTGTTTGGGTAATCAGAATGCCAAAGGCTCCGAGGATTTCGCAGACCCCCGTGAAATAAACCATGGCCATCCGGTTGGAAAAAGCTGCGGGCATCATGCGCGCAAGATCGTGGCGCATTTTGTTGAAATGAGCCAGGCTGGTAAAAAGGAACATCACGGCCAGAGCAAAGCGCGTGGAATCCATCCAGGTGGCGAAGGCGAGGATTCCCAAAGCACCGAGACCTCGGAACGCAAGAAGAGAGAGAATCAGGACGAGAAGGACAATCATAGAGGCCTGATCCCAACGGGCCAGTTAAAACGGCCGTCGAGCGAGAGCCAAGAAAAAAGCGCTAGCGCCGGGCGCGGTCTTTGCGCACGGCTTCGTCCACGAGCGCGTCTAGCTCGGAACGCGTGAGAGTGATCTCCTCCGTGGGACTTTCGCGCCCGTCACAGGTTTCGGGAAGCTCCGCGCCGCCGCCAGGGGGAGGAGTGACGTTGTACCGGGCACGGGCGGCCATGAGTTTGGCGACTTCGCGCGTGGACAGAAGCTGCGGCGTTCCCACGAGTCGCGAAGACAGCAGGATCTTTGCAAAGTGCTCGACGATCTCCATGCGGTAAAAGGCCGTGAAAAGATCGGGACCGCACGTGACAGCACCGTGGTTGGCAAGAAGCAAAGCGTCGTAGTGCGGCACGTACGGTTCAAGGACAGCGGCGAGATCGGAAGTGCCGGGCGTCGCGTAGCGCACTAGCGGAACCTTGCCAAGGCAAACAACAACCTCCGGCAAGAGCGCCTGATCGAGCCCCTGTCCACATGCCGCGAAACCTGTAGCCGTCGGAGGATGCGCGTGGCACACGGCTTGAACGTCTGGGCGCATTTGATAAATCAGTAGATGCATGCCAGCTTCAGAGGAGATTTGCCGCTCGCCATGCAGATGCCGTCCATTCAGGTCCATGACGACAAGGTCGCCCGGAGACATCATGCCCTTGTTGAGGCACGTAGGAGTGGCCAGGATGCGGTTGCTCGATAGGCGGACCGAGAGATTGCCCTCTTGAGCAACGATGTGGCCGCGTTCATACAACCACCGGCCCACCATACAAATGTCGTGCCGGTGCTGCTCTTCGGATCGATGTGCGTGGACGTGTGATGAGTCCGTGGACACGGTGCGGACTCCTTCCCGGGACGTCAGGCGGTCCCAAAAGGCTCAGGGGTCAAAAAGTACCGCAAATCTCGCACAAAGAGTACGCTTGCTCGCCCGGAAAGCCAAGAGGAATTAGGCGTAAATCCCGCGTAGCTTTAGCGACGATGCCACGCGGTCAATCGCCAGCATATAGGCAGCGATACGGTTGTTGACCCGGTGCGTTTCGGCGTAGCGAACGACCTCATCAAAAGCCCGGTCCATCACGTCAAACAGCCGCTCATTCACTTCGCTCTCGCGCCAGAAGAAGCCCTGGCGGTCCTGAACCCATTCAAAATAGCTGACGGTGACTCCCCCGGCATTCCCGAGAATATCGGGCACAGTGAAGATGCCCTTGGCATCAATGATAGCGTCGGCCTGCCAGGTGGTCGGGCCGTTCGCCCCTTCACAGAGGATTTTCGCCTGGACCTGGTGCGCGTTCTGTTCCGTGATCTGGTTCTCGATGGCGGCCGGAATGACCACCTCGCACGGCTGAAATAGCACGTCGCGAGCGCTCATCTTTGTGCCTCCACCGGGAAAATCCTGCAAAGGCTTCTTGTGCGTGTACACCCAGTCGATGACCTGTGGGACATCGAAGCCGTTCTCGTTGTAGAGACCGCCGCCAATATCGGCGAGACCGATGATCTTGTAACCGGATTTTTGCATGAGTTCGGCGGCGAGCGATCCGACGTTGCCGAATCCCTGGATCACGACGCGCGTACCCTCTTTGCGCAGTCCCAGTTTGGCAATGGCCTTATCGACACAGATCATCACTCCTCGACCGGTAGCTTCCCGGCGGCCGCGGGACCCGCCAAGTTCAATAGGCTTGCCCGTAACCACCGCCGTGGTTGCCTGCCGGGCGTGCATGGCATAGGTGTCCATGACCCAAGCCATGGTCTGCTCGTTCGTGCCGACGTCCGGTGCAGGGATGTCCCGTTCAGGGCCCAGCCAGTCTGAAAGTTCCGCCGTGTAGCGGCGGGTGAGGCGCTCCAGTTCGGCGCGGGACATCTTGCGGGGATCGCAGATGATTCCGCCTTTGGCGCCGCCAAACGGGATATCGACAACCGCGCATTTCCAGGTCATCCATGCCGAAAGGGCGCGTACTTCATCCAGGGAGACGTCCGGAGCAAAACGAATTCCCCCCTTGCCCGGGCCGCGTACAGTTGAGTGCAAAACACGATAACCTGTGAAAACCTCCAGTTGGCCGTTGTCCATGCCAACAGGGATATACAGCGTAATCTCCTTATCGGGATACTTCAGGTACCGGTAGACACCCTGCTCGAGGCCAAGCTTGTTGGCAGCAACTTCGAAACGCGCCTCGGCATTCTGGTAAACATTCATTTCTTCCGGCACAGGCGTATGGGGCATGCAAAAGTCTCCTTTGCGCGAACAGCTCGTGAAGCAATTGGCTGCGCGGTATCCTTGCAGGCGCGAAAAAAAGGGCCAAGGGGAGCAAAATCTGTGCGGGCTACCCACCCGCGGAACCTTCTACTTGGCCGGGTGGTCAGTATAGTGAGTGGAGTGGCAGAGAGCAAGGTTGGGGGGCGCCGAAGAGGCGACAGAAGAAGGGTCAAAACAGCAAATTTTGAGTGAGGATCGAAGGGCCGGCGTTAAACTACGGATGGCCCCGAAGGGGGCGCTCACAGAAACCATGGCGACTACCGCAATCGAACCGAAACTGAGCCTGTCAGTGCTGGTGCCCGTTTACAACGAGCAGTACCTGGTGGAATCGAGTTTGCGGCGCCTCGAAGTTCTGGCCAGCTCGCCCTGGCTGAATCGCGTGCGTGTGATCGTCGTGAATGACGCGTCGAAGGACCAGACCGGCGAAGTGCTGAAGGTAATTCGGGAGAAACTGGCGCAGCCGGGCGCGACCCGGCTCGAATGGATCTTCCTGGACCACCAAAAGAACCAAGGGAAGGGCGCGGCCATCCGAACTGCGTTGCAGTCTGTGGATACGGACCTGGTGGTCATCCATGACGCGGACCTGGAATACCATCCCGAAGATCTGTTGAAGATGATTCCCCTGTTTGCCACAGAAGACGGGGACGCTGTCTATGGCTCACGGTTTCTCGCCAGCGATTACCGGCGCGTGCTTTTTTTCCGTCACAGCCTGGGCAACAAGCTGCTCACCTTGCTGACCAATTTCGTCACGGACCTGAACCTGACGGACATGGAAACCTGCTACAAGATGGTCAGGGCGGATCTGCTGAAAAGCATTCCCCTGGAGAGCAACCGTTTCGGGATCGAACCGGAGATCACCATCAAGCTGGCAAAGCGGGAAGCGCGAATCTTCGAGATGCCCATCCGCTACTCCGGGCGAACCTACACCGAAGGCAAGAAAATCACATGGAAAGACGGAGTAAGGGCGCTCGGCGCGCTGCTGAAGTATGGGATCTCAGACCGCATCTATGTCAAGGATGAATACGGCAGCGAGATTCTGGCCCGGTTGAACCGTGCGCCGCGATTCACAAAATGGATGGCGGACACCATCCGGCCATACCTCGGCGAGCGGGTTCTGGAAATTGGAGCTGGCATCGGGAACCTTACCTCCAACCTGGTGCCAAGAACCGAGTATTGGGCTAGTGACATCAATCCGCATTACCTCGACCGGCTCAAGAAACTAAAACAGACGCGGCCGTATCTGCAGGTGCAGTACACCGACGCAAGCGCGGGCGACACTTATCCGGAGGAGCGGTTTGATACGGCGATCTGCCTGAACGTGGTGGAACACTTGGAAGACGACGTAAAAGCTTTGCGGAACATACGAGGGTCGCTCCAGAAAAACGGGCGGGCGATTATCCTTGTTCCCAACGGACCGGGCCTATACGGTTCCCTCGATCGCGTACTCGGGCACTATCGGCGCTACACTAGGCGGCAGTTGCAGGAAGTGTGTGAGCGGGCGGGCTTCCGGGTCGAGACGATACTGAAGTTCAATCGCATCGGCGCCCCCGGATGGTGGTGGAACGGGCGGGTACTGAAGAAGACGACGTTTGGATTGTGGCAAATGAAACTGTTGAACTTCCTCCTGCCGGTGGTTCGACCAATTGACCGCTTCCTGCCGTTCCCTCACTTGTCCTGGATCGTCATTCTCCGCGTCGACGAGCAGTCACAGGAAAGCCTCGCAAACGCAGCTGCACCGGCCCTTATGCCTGCCGAAGGCCACCATACCCACTAGCCGTTCTTGGAGTGAGGCTTGTTCTGGGCTTCGAAGGATGGCTCTGCGCTAAACCTCGAAGCGCGGCTGGCGCCCTCGACTGAAAAGAGAAATTCCAGCCTACTGGTTCTTGAAATCAACCGTGACCGTCAAATGCATCGATGTGGGTTGCCCATCGAGCATTGCCGGCGAGTATTTCCACTGCTTCACTGCGTCGAGCGCCGCGCGATGAAGAAGCGCCGGGCCCGAAATGACTTTCACGGCAGCAACGTTTCCGGATGCGTCGATAAGCGCGTCAATTAGAACCCTCCCCGAAACATGCTGGGACTTTGCCATGGCTGGATAATCTGGCGGAACGGACTTGAGCAGTTCTGCCTGTTTGACATCTCCGCCAACTGGGATAGGCGCGGCAGGTCCGGCGTGGCGGGTTGCCGTCGCCGCGAAGGCATCTTCGCCCCCGGGGACCGTCTTCGTGTCGATGGACTGTAAAGCGTCAGGATCGGGGGCCGACTGTGATTGGTGATTCACCACCGGAGCACCGAGATGGACATCTCCGAGCGATAGTTTCGCGGGGGCCTCTTCCGGCTCTGGTTCTTTCGCGACGGGCTTGGCGTTCTTGGGCTGAGGAGCAGCCGCCTCTGGTGCAGATGTCGGCGCGATCTTCTTCGTGGAAGGCTGTGAGGAGGGCGCAGAAGTGTTCCCGTTGTTCCGTGCTGGAGCGGTGGCTTCCGGGGCGGCCGCGCTGGAGGCCGGCGCCAGTTCGTTGGATGCAACCGTACGAGAGCCGACTGCGACAGTGTTAGAAGCCGCGTGATTCTGGAAAAAATACCAGCCGCCGGCAACGACAACCAGCGCTGCGGCTGCAAGGCCCAGAAATAAACCTTTTTTCGATCCGCCGGAAGATTCCACGGCGGAAGCCGATGACTCGCCAAGGAGTTGTCCGCCGAAGACCGTTGCCTCCGGACGATGCAATTCCTCCGTGACGAGAGCGTCGTAAGACTCCCCGGAGTTCAGGGAAATGGGAGTATTGCTAGAAGCCTCAGCCGTACTCGCAGTATCGCCGACGGCCGTCTCCGAGTTTTGCGAGAGCGGCGCAAGCCAGGAAGGAATCTTGACTTCTTCATCCGCGCCGAGGGAGGCGGGAGCGGAAGTGCGCGCAGGCGATGCTGGTTTGGGCTCGCTCGGAGCAACCGGCTTTGCTTCTTCTTGCGTGAATTGCAGGACCTTCTTGGCAATTTCCTCGACCGGGGTTTCTGGCTTGGGCGCAATAGGCGTGGCGGAAGGCGCGGTAGGCTCCGTGAAGAGCAGCGATCCAAGCTGAGCTTGCAGGCGCGCGGCGCGTTGCTTAAGTTCCTCGGAAGAAGGCTCCGTTGAAGTTGGCGTGGGGCGTGATTCGGAAGTCGCGGGAATGGGGGGTGCCTGCGGCACGGTAAAGAGCGCGTCGATTTCCTTCGAATAATCGTGAAGGGGAGGAGCAGGAACCACGGGGTGCTGTGCGGCCGGCGTTTCAGGCTTGGTGCTGCTCATAGGCGGAGGGTCAACGGGCGTTTCGGGAACGGATACCTTTGGAGTCGCTCCTGCAGGCACTTGCTTAGCGGGCTCAGGCAGCGCAGGCACTGGCGGAACAACAGCCACCGGTGGCAGGGGCGCAACAGAAACCGGAGGAGCCGGGACCACCAGGGCGGCTGATTCAGGTCGCGAAGCCACCGGCGCCGGAGACACCGTTGGAACTGCGGGCTTCATGGGAGGTGCAGGAGGCGCTGCCGGGGCAACCGGCTTAGCAGCGGGCGCAACAGGCTTCGCAGCAATCGGTGCCACTGGCACGGCTGGCTTTGGCGCGACTGGCGCAGCCGGCGCGACAGGACGTGGAGCAGTCGGCGCCGCAGTGGCACCAGGCAGTTGCAGGCCCCAAAAACCGGGAGAGGGCTCCGTGAATTGAAGCTCAACGTAGGCGCCAGCGCTGCCCGTGGACTTGGACTTCAGCACCTGGCAAACAATCTCCTTTTTTGTCTTTTCGTTGGTGAGAAACACGAGCTGGCCGGAGGCGAGCTGCGTGGAGGTGCGAATCACGGCACCGTGAGGAAGAACGAGAACGGTCTGCGTGGTTTCAGAAAACGGCACGCGCTTGTCGTCCACGGTGTGGGCGCCGTTGATCGTAACAGGGATCTCGAGCGCAACCGGCTGAATGCGTGTAGTCGCTTCGGTGGACGGCTTGGCATGCGGAGTTGCGGGAGCAGCGGCATTTGGGGCTGGGGCAGGGGTTTCAAGTTCTTTCAGAATAGGCGCCATAGAGTACTCGCTCAGAGAGAGGTATGCAGAGAAAGCCCTGTCGAGACAGAACTCCCCTGTTCTTACATTTACATGGTCGCTTGGGATGAAAAGGTGCCCCTATAGTACGCGCGTACTACGATGGAAACAGGGCCCGTGCGTGTGCTGGATTGGTTAAGGGAATCTCGCGCGCTTTGGGGTGCGGCGGCTCGCCGACGCGGAATCGCTCGCAGCCTAGGCCGGGCACAGGCAAAAACTTCTGCCATCTGGGGCGGCGCAGCACAACTATTTGGAAACGCCTAGCGGCGGCTGGAAGCGCGCGTCGATGGCGACCTGATACCCAGAGACCAGCTTGTTGGTTTCGTTGGCCATGCCAATCACTTGCTGCAGCTCTTTGAACATCTCCGGGGTCATGCCTTTGCTGAAGGCGGTAGCGGTGTGCGAGTAGATGCAGTATTGGCAGTTGTTTGTGACGCTGACGGCGATGTACAGAAGTTCCTTCGTGAGCGGATCGAGCGAGCCCGGGCCCATAATTGCCTTTAGATCTTCCCAGGTGCGCTTCAGGAGCGCGGGATCGTGCGCGATGGCCTTCCAGAAATTGTTGATGTAGTCGGTTTTGCGCGTGGCCATGATGTCGTCATACACGGCTTTCACGGCGGGGCTCGCATCTTGGTATTCGATCAGGCCAAAAGTGGACATAATCACTCCACACTCGAAGATGGGTTGCACGAACTATGTTAACGGCAATTTCCGGAAGTGGGTACGGTGAGAGTCAGAAAGCGGGGCGGCGCGAGGTTTCTGCCAGAAAGCTGACGTTCTCCACAATTTAAATCGATATAATAGCGGCGAACGGTGGAGGATGAGATGAACTTCCCTGGCCTTCCGAAAAGTTTCAAGAGTTTGGCCGCGCTGCTGTGCTTCTTCTGCGCCAGTGCATTTCCAGTGATCGCGCAAACGGTGCATGTGGATGTGACACCTTCGAAGGTGCTTGCCTTTGACCCGGACAAAGCAATGGGCACGTCGATGGACATTCTGCCAACGAAGGATTTCGACAACGTCTACAGCGAGCCGGTTATCAAGGAAGGGCTTTCCGCCGGATGGGGTCCGATGACCTACCGGCAAAACACCGAACTGACCTACGACGCCTGGCACTGGAACCCCAACGGCACCTGGAGCGACGCGAAGCACAAGAGCGGCTACTTTCTGGGAAGCACGGAGCCAAAAGACTTCCTGCGCGAGTCCTTCGGCTACCGACTGACGCACCGCGGCACCACACGCAGCGACTCTGGACAAAGCGAGTTTTCGCGCATGACCGATGGCGACCCGGCCAGCTACTGGAAGAGCAATCCCTATCTCAGCGGAAAATTCACGGGTGAGACGGACGCCGCAAATCCGCAATGGGTGGTTATCGATTTCGCGTTGGCGCAGGATATCGACGCGATTCAGATCGCCTGGGCAAATCCCTACGCAACAAAATACGTGGTGGAATATTGGACCGGCAAGGAAGATGCCCTGACCAAGCCTCTATCTGGCGCTTGGGTGAAATTCCCGCAGGGCGAGGTGACCGCGGGCGCCGGCGGCAGCAAAGTACAGCGGCTGGCGGATCATCCCGTGGCGACACGCTTCCTTCGTATCTGGATGACGGAATCTTCAAATACCTGCGACACGCATGGGAGCGATGATCCTCGAAATTGCGTGGGCTTCGCGATCTCCGAAATTTCCGTGGGTAATTTCAACTCCCTCGGCGAATTCGTCGACCTTGTGAAGCATACGCCTGGGCAGGCGCAAACCGTCACGCAGGCTTCTTCAACCGACCCGTGGCACACTTCGGAAGACATCGTATCGTCTCGCATTCAAACGGGATTCGATCTGTTTTTCACCAGCGGCTACACAAATCACCTTCCCGCCATGATCCCAATCGCTATGATCTACGCCACGCCCGAAGACAGCGCAGCCGAGCTGGCATACATCGAGAAGCGCGGCTATGCGGTTTCCTACGTGGAAATGGGCGAGGAGCCGGACGGAGCCTTCATGCTGCCCGAAGATTATGCAGCGCTCTACGTGCAATGGGCAAAAGCGCTGCACAAGGTGGACCCAAAGCTGAAGCTCGGCGGCCCAATATTCACAGGTTCGAATGAGGACATCAAGACTTGGCCCGATGCGCAGGGACGAACCTCCTGGCTCGGACGATTCCTCGACTACCTGAAAGCGCACGGGCGTGTGGACGATCTCGCATTCGTATCGTTCGAGCATTACCCGCTGGATCCTTGCGTGATCAACTGGTCGGATCTGTACCGCGAGCCGCAATTCGTGGCGGGAACCCTGAAAGCATGGCGGGACGACGGAGTCCCCGCGAACGTGCCGCTGATGAATACCGAGAGCAACGTTTCCTGGTCGTTGACCGATCCGATGCAGGACCTGTTCGCGGGCTTGTGGCTCGCCGACAGCCTAGGGACCTTCCTCGAACAAGCCGGAGCCGGTGGCGTGTATTACCACTCGCCTATTCAGCCTGAACCCTTGCGCCCGGGATGCCATTCCTGGAGCACCTATGGGAATTTTGTGGCGGACGAAAAGCTGGAGATCAAACAGCACACCGCACAGTATTTTGCGAGCCAGATGCTGAATCTGGACTGGGTGAAGCACGGCGCGGGAATGCACCAGCTCTATCCGGCATTGGGCGATTTGCAAGACGAGGCGAAGCACGATCTGATCACGGCATACGCTGCGAAGCGTCCGGATGGAGTATGGTCGCTCCTCATAATTAACAAAGACCCGAGCAACGACCACGAAGTGAAACTCTCCTTTGAAAATGGCGCTAACATAGTGGCGGAAGGTTTCGCGGGTCCGGTCCAAAGGGTGACCTTTGGAGCCGCTGAATATGTCTGGCATTCGTCCGGTGCAACGAGCCATGCTGACCCGGACGGCCCGGCAAAACGAAGTACTCTGGATTGGAAACAGGGGCAGAAAGTGACCCTGCCCAAAGCGTCCGTCACTGTGCTAATCGGGAAAGTCTCTGGATTATAAGAACTGCAGCCTCAGACTAGCCTTG
>Ga0187772_10000312_pt1 | contig 21714 bp, 22 predicted proteins | sample 0116_SJ02_MP15_2_FD_133137 | JGI IMG/M metagenome (GOLD analysis project Ga0187772, IMG submission 133137) | Tropical peat soil microbial communities from peatlands in Department of Meta, Colombia - 0116_SJ02_MP15_20_MG | ecosystem: Environmental > Terrestrial > Soil > Wetlands > Peat | place... | reverse complement strand
TGTTAGCTGGCCGGCGGCCGTGCGGCGGTGTGGGGCATCAGACCATCGGGTGGAATGCGGCCGAACTTGCCGGCCTGGAAATCCTCGAGTGCCTGGAGCAACTCCGCCTTGGTGTTCATCACGAACGGGCCGTAATGAAAAACCGGCTCGCGGATCGGCCGGCCGCCCAGGAGCAGCACCTCCAGCGCGGGTCTGCGCGACTCCTGCGACGGCGCCGCGGCGACGGTGATCCGGTCGCCCGGACCGAGGACCGCCAACTGGCCCTGCTGGATCGGGTGTCCGATCGGGCCGACCGATCCGCGCCCGGAAAGTACGTAGACCAGCGCGTTGTGATCGCGGTTCCACGGAATGTTCAGCCGCGCACCAGGTTCGACGGTGGCGTGCGCCATCGTGATCGGCGTGTGCGTGGCGCCGGGCCCGCGGTGACCCTCGATATCCCCTGCAATGACACGGATTAGCGCGCCGCCGTCATCAGAGGAGAGCAAGACGGCGTCGGTACCCGCAATGGCCTGATAACGCGGTGCGGCGAATTTGTCCGTCTTCGGCAGGTTCACCCAGAGCTGGATGCCGTGGAACACACCCCCGCTTTCGACCAGATCGGCCGGTGGCGTTTCGATGTGCAGGATGCCGGCGCCGGCGGTCATCCACTGGGTGGCACCATCGGTGATCAGCCCGCCGCCGCCGTGCGAGTCCTGGTGCGCGAACCGCCCGTCGATCATGTAGGTGACCGTTTCGAAGCCGCGGTGCGGATGCCAGTCGGTCCCCCGGGGCTCGCCGGGCTGGTATTCCACCTCACCCATCTGGTCCATGTGCACGAACGGGTCCAGTGCGGCGGTGCTGACCCCGGCGAACGCCCGAACCACCGGAAATCCCTCACCTTCGTAGCCGTGCGGCCCGGTGGTGATCGACCGGACCGGACGTTCGGTGTCAGCCGGAGCGGCTGCGGACACCCGCTCCAAGGTCAACGTGTCTGCGGTTACCGCGGGCATCTGTACCTCCTAAAACTTGGCTACACGACATAACCGGACCGCGGTCCGATTATTCCCCGGACGGTCCCTGCTAACGTCACTGGCGATGCTGGAGGCAGACGACGCGGATTCAGGCCGCGGCGGGCGCGCTTCATCAGGAATCTCGAATATCTTTATGAATGGCTCTTGCTGGGCATCATCATCGGCGTCGTCGCCCGTCTCGGTGCCGTCGGTTTCTACCTGGCGCTGAGATACACCACCCATTTTTTGCTGGGCTATGTGGCCGGATACCACCTGCCCTCCCCGCTCGTCGAGGGCGGAAGTCCGGGTTCCCCCCATTACCAGAGGCCGTGGGCGAAGGCGTTCGGCGCCGGTCAAGAATGTCAGCCGGGTCACAGCCCGCGGATGTCCTGGACCGGCAGTCGCGCGCCGCGGCGCGGTTCATAGGCCAGCCCGCTGGCTTCCAGCAGGCGGACCACCCGGTAGCGGTGCGGCCGCATCGGCTCGAGCAGCTCGATCATGTCGGCGTCGTCGATCGGATGTCCCAGCAACGTCCAGCCAACCATCTTGGGGATGTGATAGTCGCCCACCGACAATGCGTCGGGGTCGCCGAACGCACGTTGCGCCGTCTCGGCCGCCGTCCACACACCGACCCCGGGCAGCGACGTCAGTGCCTCTCGGGCCTGCGCGGCCGGCCATGACGTAAGCCGTTCCAGCGACGACGCCCGCTGTGCACAGCTGACGATGGTCCGGGCCCGTCCGGGATCGACGTTGGCACGGTGAAACTCCCACGACGGGATGTGCCGCCACACGTCCGCGGACGGGGGCACCCGCATCCGCGCCGGCGCGGGTCCTGGCGCCGGCGCGCCGAATTTGGTCACCAGCAGCCGCCAGGACCGGAATGCGTCGGCGCCCGGTACCCGTTGCTCGATGACCGCCGGAATGAGGGCTTCCAATACCTGACCGGTGCGCCCCAGCCGCAGGTGCGGCACACGCCGATGCGCGGCCGCCACCGTCGGGTCGGTCGGGACGAAATCCGATGAATCGTCTTGCGCGCCGAGCATGGCCGGGAGGCCGTCGAGAAACTGCTCGGCACCGCTCCCCCATGCCGTGCACTGCACGGCATCGGGCGCAGCGCGGCTGATCCGCGCCGTGACGGATCCACTGAGCAACAGGCTGGTCCGCCAGGTGGCGCCATCATCACCCACCTGAAAGCAGGGATCACGAGGACCGCGGCGGAGCGGGAAAAGGGTGAGCGCAGGGCTGACCACACCTGCGAGCCTGACCGTGCGAGCCCTACTCACCATCTGCTCCCACCGGATGCCGCAACTGCTCGATCCCGATGATCATAGGTTGGGTTTGCCTCGCCCCTGCTCGCCCGAGCACGATTGACCGGTAATGGTGCTGCGGGTCAGGATGGCGATGTGACCACCCCGTTCGACGATCCGCAGGCCGAACTTGCGTGGATGTTTTTGCAGTGTTTGTCCGACGGCGGCGATATCGACGAATGCTTCGGGCTGCTGAGCGACGACTTCACCTATTGGAGCCTTCAGAGTCGCGAAACGATCGACAAAGCGGCGCTGCGCCAGGAGGTCGAGCGGCGCAAACGCCGAGTTGAGATGAACCTCGACTTCATCCGGTGTTTCAATGACGGCGAAAGCGTGGTGATCGAGGCGCTGACCAACGGTGTGACCGCCGACGGAGTGCGCTACAGCACCCCCACGGTTTTCATCTTCGAAACCCGCGACGGACTTATCGTGTCGTTGCGCGAATACGGTGACACCCAGCTCAATGCGCAGGTGTTCGGCCCAGCGGGTTCTTAATCGGGCTCGACGGCGATCTCAGCTTTGTCGGCATAGAACGCGACGTGCCCGGCGATGGCCGCCACCGCGGGGTAGGGCTGCTCGTACGTCCAGATCGCGTCGTCGACGGTGTCGCCGGCGGCGGTGGTCACGCTGTAGTAGCCGGCTTCGCCCTTGTACGGGCAATAGGTGCTGGTGTCGGTGCGGGTGAGCAGCTCTTGCGCGACATCTTTAAGCGGAATGTATTGCACGGCAGGGTAAGTGGACTCTTGTAGCTGCAGCGCGTTGCGTGTGTCGGCGACGACCTCCCCGTTGACACGGACGACAACCCGCGCCCCGGTCGGGTTAATCGTGATCGGATGCTCGGTAGTGGGTTCCAGAACAGGCCGACTGGTCATGGTGACATCTCCTCAGGTGTGAATAGCTTATGCAACACCGCGCGGCGCGCAAGATTCCCGTCCCGGATGAAGTCAGGCCGTTCCAAATGCATAGCGGTGGTATTGGGACATATAACGCAGAGCGGGCAGCCATGACATGACCGTTGCCATCAGCCGGTATGCGGCCGGTACACGGTTGAACGCGTCGGAGTCGAAGGTCGACACCCAGGTCAGCAGCCGGGTGCCGGGCACCGCGCGCAGAATCACGTCCGGGCCGTCGATTCCCCAGTACAACGTCGCTCCCGCGCGCCGCACGATCACGTTCATCCACTGCAACTTGATACCCAGCCGACTGAACGCGTCGAATTGCAGTTCGCCGGAGGGAAACCGCTCGACGATTCGCCGCAGCAGAGCGATGCCTTCTTGTTCGGTGAGATACATGGTCAGCCCTTCGCCGATCATCAGCGCCGGCCGGTCGGCGGGAATGTCGGCCAGCCAGCCCGGATCGGTGACCGAGGCGGCGACGACGTGATAATGCTCGGCGACCGGGTAGAGCTGGGTGCGAAGCGCGGCGACCTCGGGGTAGTCGACGTCGTACCATTCGACACCCGGACCCGGCTGCAGCCGGAAGAACCGACTGTCAAGACCGCAGCCCACGTGCAACACGACGGCTTGCGGGTGGGCGGCCAGGAATTGGTTGGTCCATGCGTCGAAGTGCGCGGTCCGGGTAGTCACCGACGGCGCGCGGCGCGGGGTGATGGTGGTCTTCTTCCAGTCGTAGTCGATGCGCTCGACGATCTGTTTGGCGAACCGATCACCCAGAATCGGCTCCTTGAAGTCGGCGTCCAGCGCCTTCGCGTACAGCGTCGCCAGCATCGTCTGCGGCGTCCCGCTCAGGTCGACGCGCACCCGGTCGGTTGTCACTCGCCCGAGGCTAGTCCGCTAGGTCGCCACACTGGGGGTCAGCCGGCGGGCGCGAGCATGTCCTTCCAGCCGTCCTCGCCTGTGTGGCTTGAGTTTTCGAGGGTGTAGTTGGCCCCATCAGGTCCCACCACTTCGCCACCAGACGGGATGTAGATCGCACTCGGGCCGGCCGGAGTGTAGATACATGGATTGGGCTGCTGCCCATTGCATTGCACGGTGCCCGATCCGGGCCGTTGCAGCGGATCGCTGATCGGGGGTGGTGTTCCGCGCAGCCGGTCAGAGGGTAGCGGGTTGAGACCGTTGTTGACCGATGGCGCCGGTATCACCTTGCCGGGGTCGACGGGTTGATCGCAGCGAGCGCCGGGCGCCGGGCAGTTTCGGATCTGATTCGGGTCGCCGTACCACGGGTTGGTGCCTAACGGGACGTACGGCTTGTTGTCGCGGCACTCCTGCGGGGTCGCCGCCCGTTTGCCGGGAACGTCGACGCACGGATAGTTGCGGGCGCCGCGCACCACGTTGGCCGGAGTGTCTTGTGGGATCTTGCAGTACGTTCCGGCCGGCAACGGAGCAATGCTGGTGTCCGCCGGTGCCCGCCACTCCGACGCCGGGAGGAATCCGGTCAGACATGGCGGCGGATTGTTGATGTTCAGGTTGAGATCCAGCAGCACGGAACCCGGGGCGGAGGCGACCACCGTTTGTGCCACCGAGCCGATCTCCGGCAAGAACACCAGCAACTGCTCGAGACCTTTGTTGTACCGCTTGAGCATGTCGGCAACGATCTCGAGGTTCGCCAAGGTCTGCGGCAACGACTCCCGGACGTCGGTGAACACCTGGTTGACCTGATCAGCGGTCGGCGCCGCTTGCGACAGGATGCTTTGCACGTGCTGGTCGTTGTGCGCGGCTTGGGCAATAAGGACATTGAGGTTGTGCGACCACCGCTGGATCGAATCGCCGGAATCGACTTGACTGTCGATGATCGGTGCGGAGTTCTCAATGATGTCGTTGACGTCGGAGATATTCGCCTGGAAATCACCGACAATCGACTGCGTCGAATCGACGAGTCGTTGCAGCGCCGGTCCCAAACCGCCGACCGCTTGCGCCGTTTCGTCAAGCAGCGAGGCGATCTTGGCTTTGGGTAGCACCGACAAGCTGCGGTTGGCGGCATCCAACGCCGGGCCTATCTCGCTGGGCACCATGCCTTTGGTGATGGTCTGTCCGGGCGAGAAGAACTTTCCCGGGTTGCCGGTGGACACCAGATCCAAGTACTGCTCACCGATCGCGGACACCGAGTGCACATTGGCTGATACATCAACCGGAATTTTGTAGCGGCTGTCGATGCTGAGCGTCGCTTTGACACCATTTTTCGTCGGCTCGACCTTGGTGACTTTGCCGATCTGGATTCCCCGATACGTCACATTCGAGGTGCGATACAAGCCACCCGACGCCGGCAGCTGCACCGTCAACTGGTACTGGCCGACGCCCAGCAAGCTTGGGATACGCAGGTAGTACCAGCCCAGCGTGATCAGCGCCACCAACGGCAGCGCGGCGAACACGACCAACTGGGTCCGGATGAAGCGGGTCAGCATCTATTCGCCCCGCTCTATCGGCGCGTCGGCCGGGTTGGGCGTGAACCGGATGTCGGGGACCATCGTGGCGGGGTCGCGGCCCCACGACTGTTCGAGCGCGCGCAGGGCTCCGGAAAAACCGGTGCCGGTGAAGACTGCGTTGTCGACGGCGCTCAGCGTCAGGTCCAGTGCTCCTGACACGTTGATGTAGTCGCCGCGCACGATCTTCGGGACGCTGTCGATGGCGAACGGCGGCGAGAGCAGAAGCATGAGTGCGTCAACCAAATACGGTGAGGCGCGGCCGAGTTGCTTGAGCGGCCGCTGCAGATCTTGGAGGTCCTGGTGGAGATTGCCCTGCGACGCCGCCAACGTCTGATCGGTGACGTTGCTGATCCGGCCAACCGCATCGACCGTGTTCGCAAAGAGGTCGCGTTGGCCTGCGAAATGCTTTACCAGCGGCGGGAATTCGGTCAGCACCTGATCCAGGGTGTCGTCACGCGTCGCCACATACGACAACAGCCGGTCGGTGGAGTCGATGGCCTGGGTGATGTCGTCGCTCTGGTGATTCAACTCGCGGCTGAACGTGCTCAGCTTGCCCAGAAAATCCCTGATCTGCTGAGCGCGTCCGGTGAGAATGTCGTAGACCTCGTTTTGAATAACCTCGAGATTCGGCAGTCCGCCGCCGCGCAGCACCATGGCCAGGCTGGCCAACGTCTGCTCAGTCGACGGATACGCCGACGAATTCCGCAGCTGGATCGTGTCGCCGGCCGTCAGCGGCTCCGGCGACAGATCCAGTGGGGCCGCGAGTTCCACGTGCTGGGAGCCCAGCAGGCTGGTCTGGCCGATCTTGGCGGTGGCATTCTTCGGAAGCCGGACACCCTTCTCCAGGTCGATGGTCAGCGTGGCGACCCAGTTTTTCAAGGTGATCGCGCGCACGGTGCCGACAAAGACGTCGGCCACCAGCACTCGGCTATTCCCGTTGAGCGCCAAAGTGTTTGGCATCTGCACATAGACCGTGTAGGACCCGGCGCCGCTGCCCGGGCCGCCGGGCAGCGGGACATTGGCAATACCGTGCCAACTCGCACAGGACGTCAGCACCACCACGGCCGTTGCCAAAGCCAATGCCTGCCTGACTCTTTCGCGAATCAGCCGTGCCGCGCGCGTCACTGGCCCGGTCCCGTCGGTGGCTGCGCCGTTGGGGAGGGCAGGGGTTGCGGGTACCACGGCGGTGGCAACGGGCTGTTCTCGTTGTAGGCGTCCGGCGGTCCGGCCATGTTCTGCCCTGGCGGTGGCGGGGCGATGTTCGGACCACCCACCAGTTCGGCCAACGACGCGGGCGTCAACAGGTTCGCCGTGGCCGGCTGGACCTGCACCCCCTGCATCCCGGGCGCGACGACCCAGCCTGGTTCGGAGTTGCGGTGCGACCACTGTGTATCCGGCGAGAAGATCCCGGGCACGGTGGTGTCCTTGTAGCCGGGCGGTGGCTGCAGCCGCGGCTCGGAGTAGGCAACGTTCTTGGGCAAGGTGTCGGCGGTGCTGAACACGTTCATCCCGAACGGCAGGTAGTTGAACCTCATCGCATCCAGAACCGGCGCCAGATACTGCGCACACAGTTCCGCCGAGTCTTGGTAACCGAGTCGGCTGCCGGCCTGAATTGCGCTGCAGATGAACTGTAATGGGTTGGCGAAGTTGACAATCGCGGGTGCGCCGGTAAGCGAGCCGTGCGCCGGTTCATAGATCGCCAGCACGTTGGCGGCCATGTGGGGCAATATGTGCAGCGCAGTCTCCAAGCCGTCTCGCCCCGTCGGTTGCACGATCGCGGTCGTCGCTTCCGCGAGGTTGTTGACGTCGTGCACTAACACGTCGCGGTTTTCGGTCAAGAATTTGCGAGCGGTGGAGAGCAGCTCGTCGGTCTGCTGTATCGCGTTGGCAGCGGACTGATCTGAGCTGTTGAGGTTGTTGGTGAATTGGGCCAGGTCTTTGTTCAAGGCAACGAACTGCTGGTCATCTTGGTGCAGCGCGTTGACGAACAACGCCAGACTGTGCAGCACCGCGAAGAAATCGCCGCGACCTTCGTCCAGGGTTGTCAGTGCGGTTGACAGGCTGTCCAGCGTGGTATTGATTTGTTTTCCTTTGCCCGACAGCCCGTCTGCGAAGGATTCGATGATCTCACCGAAAGGCCCCTTGGGCTGCTCTTTGGTCGGGCCGAGGTTGGAGATGATGTGGGTGATGTCGTTGCGCAGGTCGTCCCACTCCACCGGCACCTGGGTGCGCTCTTCCGGGATGACCGCGTCGTCGGGCAGGGTCGGCCCGCCCTTATACGCTGGCTCCAACTCAATGCTCCGCGAGGCCACCAGCGTCGGGTTGAGGATCACCGCCGATGCGTTAGCGGGCACCTTGTACTTGTTGTGGTAGTGGAAAGTCACCTTCATCTTGTCGCCGGCGGGTTCGATCTTGTCGATCGCGCCGACGCGGATTCCCATGATCACGACCTTGTCCCCGGCGTAGAGCGCATTGGCCGCCGGAAAATAGGCGATGACGGTGTTGTTGGTCAGCTTCTGGTAGAGCTGCCAGCCCACAAAAGCAGCGACCAAACCACTTGCCACAATTAGTGATCCGATGATCACCGCGGCCCTCGACAGCCGCGGCAACTGCAGCTTGTGGATATCGAAGATCGTGCTCATTGGCTGCTACCTCCCGTCCCGCCAGGCGTGATGAATGGGGCCGGCAACTGCGGGCCAGGGCCCGGTGGCGCCGGCGGTCCGGGTGGCAGCCCGGGCGCGAACGTCGACGGCGGCGGAACCGGGCCCGCTGGTTGCAAGCCTTCGGTGCGGGCGCCCGGCGGCGCGTTCGGCGGCAACGGCACCGGTGTGCCCGGCAGGGCGGGTGCCGGAGCCCCGGGTCGCCCGGCGATCGGGATGCCCGGCGCCGGTGGCAGACCACGTGGGTTCGGCGGCGACGAGAGCACGTCGGGCAACACCGGGTACGGACCGTTAGGTCCAAACGGGCCTTGCCCCTGATCGACACCCGCGCAGGGCATCGGATTGCCCGGCCGCGGCGGCAATTCCGGCGGCGGCGTGTAGGAGCACGGCGAGCCCGGCGCCACGGCCGGTCCCGGATGATCCGGGGTTCCTTCCAGCACCGGTGGCGCCGACGGCGGCGCACCATTGGGGAACCGGGTGCCATTCGGGTCGGGCCACCGGAACGCTGGCAATCCCGCGCTGCGCCAGAAGTTTTCCGGGTCGATGCCACGCTTCTTGAACGCCGCATCGACCCAGGGCTGCATGATTTGATATGGCAGCAGGTTGGCGATCATCACCTTGAAGTACGGTCCAGAACCGACCGCCTCACTGAGCGCCGCGGTGTAGTTGCGCAGCGTGGTCAGCACAGCGACAAGGTCATTCTTGTGCGCGACCAGGAGGTCGGTGACCGTGCTGAGTTGCTCCAACAGATGGTGCAGGTTGGGGTTGTCGTTGATCAGCCCGCGCACCTGGGTCGAAAAGGCTGAGACGTTCACCAGCAGCGCCTGAATGGCCCGGCCACGTTCGTTGAACGCGGCCAGCAGCTCCTCGGCGTTCACCAGCAGCGTGTTGATCTGCTTGCTGCGGTCGCCGAGGACCCCGGCCACCTTCCTGGCCTCGGTCAGCAGGTGCTTGAGCTGCGCGTCGCGTTTGCCGAGGGTGTTGGAGAACTTGGCCACCCCGTCGAGGGCCGCGCCCAGATGCGGGTAGGTCTGATCGATGGTGTGCGACAACACATTCAGCGACTTCTTGACCGTCTCGATGTTCCAGCCGGCAGCAGCCTTGGTGACGTCGAAGAACGCGTCGTAAATCTGATACGGCGTAGTGCTTTGACCGAGCGGCAACATACCGTTCGGCCGCAGCGGCTGCGTGCCCCGCCGCTCGATCTCGAGCACCTTCTTGCCCAGGATGGTGTCGGTCTTGATCGCCAGCCGGCTCTCGGTGCCGATGGTGCGTGTGCCCGTCGTGAACTTCATCACGACGTGGTCGCCGTCGATCTTGACGTCCTGCACCGTGCCGACGTCCATACCGACGATGCGGACCTTGTCGTTCTTGTTCAATCCGCCCGAATCGGTGAACTGCCCGTAGTAGCTGGCGGTGGCGAACAACATCGGCAGGCTGCTAAAGCTTTGGCCCACACCAACAACGAGCACCACCACCGCGATGGCCAAGGCTCCGGTCCGCACCCGGTTGGCGGGTTCCAGTGTTCTCATTGCAGCGTGCACCGACCCGTCGGCTGCTGGAAGAGCTTGACGGAGCGAACCGGGCCACCCGGCTGCAGTCCGTTGACCTTGATCGAGAGGTCGCAGAGGTAGAAGTTGAAGAAGTCACCGTAGATGCCGCTGGCGCGGCCGATCAGATTGAATGCGGTAGGCAACTGGGTCAGCATGTTGCCTACCCTGTCGCGTTGGTCGACGAGCGGCGTTGCGACGGTTTCTAATCGGCTCACGGTGTCGTGCACCAGGGCCCGGTTGTCGGCCAGCAGGTCAGCCACCGTTGCTGCGGCGTTGCTGATGTGCGCGGTGCCGGCAGCCAGCGGATCGGCCCGCTCCTTCAAGCCGGTAACGAGCAACTCGAAGTTATTGACCGTGTCATCGAACTGTTTTCGATGCTTGACCGTTGTGTCCAGCACCGTGTTCAGGTTCGCGATCACCTCACCGATTGCATGGTCGCTTTCGGCCAGACGTGAAGTCAGTTGCGCGGTCTGGTCGAGGATGTCATTGATGGTGCCGCCCTCGCCCTGGAAGACGGTGATGATCGACGAGGCGATCGTGTTCACCTTCTGCGGATCGAGTGCTCGAAAGAGTGGTTTGAAACCACCGATGAGCGCGTCGAGGTCCAGGGCCGGCTGGGTTCGTGAGAGCGGAATGAATCCGCCAGGCGGCAGGACTCGGTCGGCGCCTTCTCCCGTCCCGCGATCGATTTCCATGTAGCGGTTACCGATCAAGTCCTGGTAGCGGATTTGCGCGGTTGTCGCCTGGGACAGCTGTACGGTGCGGTCGACGGAGAAGTCGACGCGTATCCGCTTGTCTCCTTCGACCAGATCCACCTTCTTGACCTTGCCGACCTCCACGCCTGAGGCACGGACGAATTGGCCGGCGCGTAAGCCGCTCGCGTTGCTGAACTCAGCGGAGTAGCTGTTGGTGCGGTCGAAGCGCACCTGGCCGAAAACCACGACAATGATTGCGGTGAACAACAATTGCACGGAGACGACGGCGGCGAGTCGAAGAACCGTTCCAGTGATTTTCATGGGTTAATCGTGTTCTCCCCGTACTGGCGTCCCCATACGTACTCGCTCGCGAGGGGCTGACCGAGTTCGAAGTGGTTATAGGGCGCGATGCTGTTACCCGAGTCCATGACCAGATACGGCGCGGGCCAGAGATCGCGGGTGATCGGCTGCCAGCAGCCCGGTGCGCCTCCGGGCCCGCCTCTGGCATTCGCCCGGGGCAAATTGTCCGGATACACATACGGGTTCTCCGACCCGGCGATCGCCGCGCCGAGCTGCGCGGCGTAGTGGTTGGCGCTTTCCACCGCCGCGATTTTGGGGGCGACATTGGCGAAGTTACGGAAGGTGCAAAACACCTCGGGGCTGTAAGTGTCGAGCAGGTGGGCGGTCGGCCCGAGATCGGCCAGCACGCGTTCCAAATACGGCCGAGCGCGGGTGAAAATGTCGTCGCCGGTGTTGGCGAAGCCGATCGCCGCCAACAATGCCGCGTCCAGTTCGGCCTGACGTCGGTTGAGGGTGCGTGCGGTGATGACCGCGTTGCTGAAAGCATCGAACAGATCCGGCGCGGCGTTGGCATAGACATTGCCGAGCGCCGCGATCTGCTGAACGTCGTGGCGGATCGTCGGCATCTTCGAATTCACGTCGTCGAGAATCTTGTTGCCGTTCACAATCGACTGGCCGAATTTGTTGCCCAACCCGCTCAACGCTTGCGCGGCAGCGCTCAGCGTGAGATTCACCTTGACCGGGTCAACACTCTCCGCAATCTGGATGATCGTCTCGAATACGGTGTTGAACTCCGTCGTCACCGACGTCGCGTCGATCAGGTTTTCGGATGTGATCCGGCGCGGTGAAGCATCTTTCGGTGAGGTAAGCGACACATACTTGTTGCCGAAGACCGTGGTGGCCTGGATTTTCGCGATCACGTTGGCCGGGATGAGGTCGACGTACTTCGGGTCCACGTCGAGCGTGAACCTGGCCGCCGGCTTGCCGTCATGCTCAACTTCGGAAATGCCGGCCACCCGACCGATGCTCACGCCGTTGTAGGTGACCTTCGATCCCTGATCCATCACCAAACCGGCACGGGTAGCCAGCATCGTCAGCTGGGTCTTGGGGGTGAAGTTCCCGCGAAACTGCCCGTATACCAACGCAAGCAGCAGCCCGCATGCCAGCAGTAACCCGATACCCGCCAAAGTGTCGGGCCACGTTCTGGGCTTGCGTACCTTCTGCGCCTGTCTGGGCATCGTCATCGCGGCTACACCGTGAGGTTGAAGTTCGGGTCGACGCCGTAAAGCGCGAGCGAGGTCAACAGGACAACGATCACCGTTGAGACCAACGAGAAGCGCATCGATCGGCCCACGGCTTCTCCCACGCCGACCGGCCCGCCGCTGGCGTTGTATCCGTAGTAGCAGTGGGTGATCATCACGATCACGGCCATCACGATGACTTCGGCCCCCGACCAGAACACATCCTCGACGCGCAGGAATGTGCGGAAGTAGTGCTCGTAGGTGCCCACCGACTGGCCGTAAAACAGAGTCGTGACAACCTGTCCCGACAGGAAGGACATCACGAGCGCCATCGCGTACAGCGGCACGACCACCACCAACCCCGCCATCAGTCGGGTTGACACCAGGAACGCGACCGACTTGATGCCCATCACCTCGAGCGCATCGATCTCCTCGCTGATCCGCATGGCTCCCAGCTCGGCGGTCGCGCCGGCACCGACCGTGGCCGCCAGCGCAACGCCGGTCACCACGGCCGTGACCACGCGGACGTTGGCCAGCGCGGCGAAGAATCCGGTGAACGCCTCGACGCCGATGTTGCCCAGTGATGCGAAGCCCTGGATGGCGATCAGCGAGCCGCCGGACAGCGTCACGAAACCGACGATCGCCGCGGTACCGCCGACGACCGCCATCGCTCCGGTGCCCATGCCGATCTGAGCGATCAGCCGCAACGTCTCTCGGCGATAGCGGCGTAGCGCCCACCCGATCGACCAGCCACCGGTAATGGCGAACCTGGTGAGGTGTCCGGCCTTGTTAAGCCCCCGCAGCGGGCCGCCGACATAGTGGTTGAAGTTCGCGACGGCGCGTGGAAAACGCGCCTGTAAAACACCGGCTGCTGAAACATTAGCCATGTCAGCGTCCCGTCCCGAACCGCACACCGATTGTGGTCAGCACCACGTTGACCGCAAACAACGCGAGCACGCACAACACCAGCGTTTCGTTGACGGCGATGCCCACGCCTTTGGGACCGCCCTTTGTCGTCAGGCCGCGGTAACAGCCCACCAGGCCTGCGATCGTTCCGAACACCGCGGCCTTGACCGTCGCAATGATCACCTCCGGTAGACCGGTGACCAAGGTCAGCGTGGCGAGGTACGCACCACCCGAGACGTTCTGCAGGTGAACGCCGAACAAGAAGCCGCCGACCAGCCCGATAGTGATGACTGTCCCGTTGAGCAGGGTGGCGACGATGGTCGCCGCCACCACCCGCGGCACTACCAGTCGGTGGATGGGGTCGATGCCGAGGACCTCCATCGCGTCGATTTCCTCGCGGATGGTGCGCGCACCCAAGTCGGCGCAAATGGCCGTAGACCCGGCGCCGGCTACCACCAGCACGGTGGTCAGCGGTCCCAGTTGGGTGACCGCGCCCAAGGCCGCGCCCGCACCTGAGATGTCGGCGGCGCCAAATGCGGTCAGCAGCGTGTTGAGCGTGAAGATGATCAGCACGGTCAGCGGTATCGAGACCGCGATGGTGGGTAGCGTCGCGACTCTGGTGATGAACCAGCACTGGACGATGCACTCGCGCCAGTGAAACGGTCTACGAAACAACGCTTTTCCGGCCAGTACGCACATATGGGCAAAGCCGCCGATCGTCGCCAGCGGGGGCTCGAGTTGGTCACGCACGTAGGCGGTGAGCCGGGCCGGCGTCGTTGTTGTCACCGCCGCCTCGCCGCAAAAACGCAATGGTCGCTAAGCAGCAGCGCTGGGTGACATGTTTCAGTGCAAGGACACCACATGTTCACCATGCGTCACACTATGTAACAAAAAACACTTTAGCTAGACAAGACACGCGGAGAGCTCAGCGTGGTGAAGTTAAGCGCGATTCCGACTTACTCGGATGGCGCGGTCTTGCTGTTTTGCCGGGCGTTTTTCAAGTCGGCCCAGAACCGCGCCGCCTCCCGGATGGACTCCTCGACCGGCCTTGGCTCCCAACCCAGTTCGCGGCCGGCCTTGCTGTGGTCGACCGGGGCTTCGGCGCGCATCATCCGCACCGACGCCAGGCTGAGTTCGGCATCTTTACCGGTCAACCGGGCTCGCAGGCTGCCCAGTGCGCCCAGTCCGTAGAGCGCCGGCACCGAGATGGACCGCCGGGGCGGCGGCACTCCGGCTTCGTCGGCCGCTATCTTGACGACCTCTTTCAGCGGAATCATCCGTTCGGATATGAGGTATCGCTCGCCGTTGCGTCCGCGTTCGGCAGCCAGCAGCAGCGCCCTGGCCGCGTCGTCGACACCGACGACCTCCAGCTGGATGCCGTTCATCAGAAAAGGCAGCTTGCCGAAGACCGCGCCGGCGATGAACGCGCCGTGCGGCGTGCGGCCCCAGTCACCACTGCCGTAGGTCGTCGAGACGCACATGGCGACCGCGTGCAGACCTCTTTGCGACGCATATCGCAGCACCATGTCTTCGGCCTGGACCCTCGACTCGACATACGGGGTGAGCCGACGCCGGTCGATCTGGTCATCTTCGGTTGCGACGCGGCCGTGCCGCCGGCCGACCGTCGCATAGGTGCTGGTGAACACGAAACGACGCAGCTTCGCGGCGATTGGTTTTTCGACGGCGACGTCGAGGACGTTGCGCAGTCCTTCGACGTTGGTGCGAAACAGCGGCAACGGGTCTTGCAGCCACGCCCGGGTGTCGACCACGCAGTAGTACACCTCGTCGCAACCGTCCATCGCCTGGCGCACGGTGGCGGTGTCGAAGACGTCACCCTGGAATCGGGTGACCTCGAGATCGTCGATGCTGCGCGTGTTGGCGGTCGGGCGCACCGTCGCGCGCACTTCGGCGCCCGCCGCGACGAGTTGGCGGGTGACATGCGAGCCCAAAAACCCGTTGGCGCCGATGACCAGCTTGGGTGCGCTCACGTTGCACCTCCGTACTGACGCAGCCAGCGGGCCGCGTCGTCGTCCAGCGTGCCCAGCGCCTCGGCTTTCTTGCACCACTTCACCGCCGCCCGCACAAAGCGCAGCGGGTTGTAGATGTCTTCTTGTCGGCACCACTGGCCGTCGCCCGCGTAGGTGATGATCGAGATGTTCGTCGCGCTGATGATGGTGCCGTCACCGGGATCGCGCATCGGGTTGTCCAGCTCGCAGATGATGCGCCCGGTCGGCTCGTCGATCACCGACCAAAGCGACGGAAAGGCCGTCATGTGGCTGCCCGGGAAGGTCGTCATCGTCTCGCGGATCCAGGTGAGCACCTGGTCGCGGCCCTTCATCGTGCCCGCGGCGTGCTCGATGTAATCGACATCCGGCGTGTACTGCTGCACCCAGGCGTCCCAATTCCTGGTCTCGGCGGCGCGGGCTACCGTCTGCTCGAAATTCTCAAACGCGGCGGCCAGCTCGTCGCGGCTAAACACCTGCTTCACGCAAGAAACTAGAACACGTTCTACTGGGTTTGTCGAGCAACCGCCGGAAAGCACTGAGCGATGGCAGGCAGTCCTGGCAGCCGGTGCTGCGGCACGGGATAATCGACAGGATGACGGACTACAGCAAGGCAATACTGGCCGGCGGCTGCTTTTGGGGTATGCAGGACTTGATCCGCAAGCAGCCCGGCGTGGTTTCGACCAGGGTTGGCTACACCGGCGGTGACGTTCCCAATGCGACCTATCGCAACCACGGCACACATGCCGAAGCCATCGAGATCATCTACGACCCGGCACGCACCGACTTCCGAACGTTGCTCGAATTCTTTTTCCAGATCCACGATCCGACTACGAAGAACCGGCAGGGTAACGACGTCGGAACCAGCTACCGCTCCGCGATCTTCTACCTCGACGAGGAGCAGAAGCGCATTGCGGTGGACACCATAGCCGACGTCGAGGCGTCCGGCCTGTGGCCCGGCAAGGTGGTGACCGAAGTCAGCCCCGCCAGCGCCTTCTGGGAGGCCGAGCCCGAGCACCAGGACTACCTGGAGCACTACCCCAACGGGTACACCTGCCACTTCATCAGGCCGGACTGGAAGCTGCCGAGACGGGCCGCAGCCGACCGCTAACGACGACAGACCGCGAGATTACCTAGCTGCCGATCGCTCGCAACTGATACAGCCCGCGTGTGGTGGCGACGGTCTGACCGTTGGCGTCGGTCACCACTGCCTCCAGCGTGAAGTCGGCCTTACCGCGTTGTGCCGCTTCGGCTTCGACCCGCGTGATCGTTTCGTCGTCGAGGCTGGCTTCGGCCCGCACGTCAGATTTGGCCATCGCGACGAATTGGATGTCGAGCTTCTTGACCAGCGGGAAGTACTTGGCGGTGTCGAAGGTGATCAGCGGAATGATGCCGCCGAGGACTTCGGCCACGGTGAACAGCACGCCGGCATAGATGACGCCGAAGTGGTTACCGTTGCCTTCGGCCGGGACGGTCGTGGCGGCGAAACCGGGACGAGCCTCGACGACCTTCACGCCCATCTTGTCCGCAATCGGGATCGTCGATGCCAGGGCGCCGTTCATCGTGTCTACGAGCTGGTTGGCTTCGGCTGTCATGACCGCCGATCTTAACGCCGGTGGACCACGACCTTGCCGCCGTCCTTCGGGGTGAAGGCAACGCCGCGGGAATGGTACTTCTCCCCTGGCGCAGTGGTGGTTTCGATAGTGAAGTGGCGCAGCACCGTTCGCAGCACCACGTCCATTTCCATGTTGGCGAACACGGCTCCCACACAACGCCGGGCGCCGCCGCCGAACGGGATCCACGCGAAGCTGGGCGGCTTGGAGCCGACGAAGCGCTGCGGGTCGAAGCGGTCCGGGTCAGGGAAGGCGTCGGGGTTGGCGTGCAGGCGCGCGATGCTCACCACGATCGACAACCCGCGGGGAATGGCCCAGTCGCCGAGTTCATAGACGGGCGCGTAGACGTGGCGGCCGGCGAAATCTATCACCGTTCTGCTGCGCTGCACCTCGAGGATCATCGCCTGCCGCAGTTCGTTTTCGTCAGTGTCGGCCTCGGCAACCAGTGCGGCGAGCACATCGGGGTGTCGGCTCACCCGTTCGAACGCCCACCCCAGGGTGGCCGCCGTGGTTTCATGTCCGGCCGCCAATAGCGTCAGCAACTCATCACCAATGTCGCTGCGCGACATCGTCGTACCGTCCTCATAGGTGCTACGCAACATCAGCGCCAGCACATCGCTGCGATCCTCGAAATTCGGGTCTGCCCGCTCATCTGCGATGAGCTTGTCGAGAATGAGGTCGAATTGGCGCCGCCACTCCGCCATCCGCCCCCAGGGGGAGTAGCGGCCATAGGTTCGCTTCGGCTTGGGCAGTATCGCCAGCCGCGAGCCCAGCGTCACCCACGGCGGGAGAATCCGCCGCAGCTGATCGAGCTCGGCGCCTTCGGCACCGAAGACCGCACGCAGGATCGCGTTGAGCGTGATCCGCATCGTCGACGGCAGCGTCGCGAATGGGGTCCCCTCGGGCCAGCCGGCGATTTCGCGCAGCGTCTCTTCTTCGATGATGGTCTCGTAGTTCTTGATGCTCTTACCGTGGAAAGGCGGAGCCAACAGGCGGCGCCGCTCTCGGTGCTCATCGCCGTCGAGCGCGAACACCGAGCCTGACCCGAGCAGCCGGCTGAGGTTGGGCTTGATGTTGCCGAGCACCTCCGGGCTGGTGGTGAAAATCTGCTTGGCCAGTTGGGGATTCGCCACCACCACGATGGGGCCGTAGATCGGAACGTTGAGCATGAAGACGTCGCCGTGACGGCGGGCCATCTGCCGCACAATCCACCGGCGCGAGAATGAGAATGCCGCGCCCTGAATTGGCTTCGGAATCCGGGCGGCTGGAGGCAATCTGATGGCGGGCGGAGCCGGGGCCGCCGCTGTGTCGATGGTGCTCATCGTTGTGCACTCCCAACATCGAGATGGTACTGCGTGGTACCAAAGGTCTATTCGGGTACGGTACTCTTTGGTACCAAGTGCTGGCAAGGCCTGATCCAGCTTGGATGCATCAGAAGGAGACGACGTGGCGGCAACCGTCGCTGACGATGCGGCTTCGGCCGGACCGATCGATGTCGACCCGTTTCGACGCCGCCTGCTCGAGGGCCTCGCGGCCTCGATAACCGAGCGCGGATACCGCGCCTCCACCGTCGCCGACATCGTCCGTCACGCCCACACGTCGAAGCGGACGTTCTACAACCAGTTCCCCGGTAAGGAGCAGTGTTTTCTCGAGCTGCTGCACGCCGACGTCGACAACCTGGCGAAGGAGATCCGCGAGGCCGTCGATCCGGGCGCGGACTGGCAGGCGCAGATTCGCCAGGCCGTGGAAGCTTACGTCGGCCACATCGAAGCCCGACCGGCCATCACGTTGAGCTGGATCCGCGAGCTGCCGTCTCTGGACGCGGCGGCGCGTCCGTTCCAGCGTCGGGGCCTGAAGCTGTTGACCAGTCTGTTGATCAACCTCAGCGGCAGCCCAGGGTTTCAACAGGCCGGGCTGCCGCCATTGACCCGGCCGTCGGCGGTGATCTTGGTGGGCGGCCTGCGGGAACTGACCGCGCTCGCCGTCGAAGACGGGCACAGCGTTCGCGAGATCGTGGAGCCCGCCCTGCACGCGTCCGTTGCGCTGCTCGGGTATCGGCGCTAGAACCAGCCTCACATCTTGAGGAAGGCTCGCAGCCGGTCCAGCACCAGATCGGGGCGTTGCTCGACGATCCAGTGGCCGACACCGTCGACCAGCTCAACCTCGAAATCGCTGATGTGCTGGGCATATCCGCTCAGCAGATCCGGTGTGAGCACGGGATCTTGGGTGCCACTCAGCCAGCGGACCGGGACGTCGACTGGGACGTCGTCGAATTCGCCCCGTAGCCAGCGCAGCATCTCCGTGCTCTGAAATGTCCGATACCAACGCGAACCGGCTACCGCGTGCCCGGGCTGACGCATGCACTCGACATACATGCGAACGTCCTCCTCGGGAACGCTGAACCCGCCGCCGACCCACGATGCCAGCATCCTGAAGTAGCGGGCCTTGGAATCTGCGATCAGGCGCGGCCCGATCACCGGGAGCAACATCGGGATCTGGTACCAGAACCGCCAGATGTTGCGAACCGATGAGAGATCGCGCTGCACGTAGGGCGCGGCGGTATTGAGTCCGAAGAACCCGGTCACCTTTGCCGGGTGGCGCAGCATCATGATGAACGCGACCGGCCCACCCCAGTCGTGGGCAACCAACTTCACCGGCCCGACGTCCAGTCGGTCCAGCACGGCGGCCAGGTCGTCGGCCATGTCGTTCTTCAGATAGCGCGAGCGCGGCGCCGAACTCCACCCCGCGCCCCGCAGGTCGGGGCACAGCACCCGGTAGCCGTCCGCGGCCAACGGCCCGATCAGCTCGCGCCACTCCCACCAGTTCTCCGGAAAGCCGTGCACCAGCATTACCGGCGGCCCGTCGGCGGGGCCGGCGTCGGCAACGTGAATCGTCACACCGCCCCCCACCTCGACGAACTTGTGCTCGACGCCATCCAGTGAGGGCAAATTAACCATGGCTTGACAATCTAGCAACGGCAGCGAAACTGGTCACCGCTTAGCTCTAAGTGTGCTAAATCGTCGTCGGGCGATAAGCGGCGAGCGTCCCGTCCGGTGGACACTGATGATTGCGGGGGTCTGCGCGATAGCCGGCGCGGCCACGATCGGCGTGGCAGGAAGTGCGCACGCGAACCCCTTCTCCATGCAGTTCCAGTCGCCGTCGGGAGACATCTCCTGCAACCTGGTTAACTACCCTCCAACAGACAGATTCGGGCTCGGTAAGAATTTCGTGCAGTGCGACATCGTTAACCAGAGCTGGGTGCCACCGCAGCCGCCCCCGCAGGGCCGGGCCGACGCCACCAGCACCCTCGTTCTCATGCGGGGCCAGTTGCCGATTGTGGGCTACAGTCCAGGCGCCTTGGCGGCTGCCGACCCGGTGAATTACGACCAACCGCTATCAGCGGGTGTGATCGCCTGCAGCCCAGAGCAGTCGGCGATGAAGTGCACCGACACCAGCACCGGGCACTTCTTCCGAGTGTCGCGGGAGTCCTACGAGCTGGGGTGATGAACCCCAGCTCCTAGCCAGTCGATGCACTCAGGCGGCGACTCGCTCGTCGGCGCGCTTCGGTTTGGCGTCGCGGTTCTTCGGCGGGAGGGCCAGTTTGACGATCTTGCGCACGACGGTGGCGAACTGCCGCGGCAGCGAGCCCGAGTTGTACGGGATGCCGTAGCGGCGGCAGATCTCACGCACCTCGGGCGCGGTCTCCGCGTAGCGGCGAGCCGGCATGTCCGGGAACAGGTGGTGTTCGATCTGGTGCGACAAGTTGCCGGACAGCACGTGAAAGAGCTTGCCGCCAGTCAAGTTCGCCGAACCGAGGATCTGGCGGAAATACCACATCCCACGTGACTCGTCCCGAGTCTCTTCGACCGTGAATTCCTGTGTGCCATCCGGGAAGTGGCCGCAGAAGATGATCATGTACGACCACACGTTGCGGATCAGATTGGCCGACAGGTTGCCGGCGAACACGAACGGGGCGAACGGCCCGGCAAGCAACGGGAAGGCGACGTAGTCCTTCAGCATCTGCCTGCGAGTCTTGCGCCAAATACCTTGCAGGACTTCCCGTTTGTCAGCCACCCGGATCTCGCCGGAGCGGATGCGCTCGGTTTCCAGTTCGTGCAATGCGACCCCGTACTGGAACAGCACCATCAGCAGGAACGCGTAGAGCGGGTTGCCCAGGAAGTACGGCTGCCAGGGCTGATCCTCGCTCATCCGCAGGATGCCATAGCCGATGTCGCGGTCCATGCCCACGATGTTGGTGTAGGTGTGGTGCATGTAGTTGTGCGAATGCCGCCACTGATCGGCCGGGCATGCGGTGTCCCATTCGAAGTCGCGGCCGCGGATCGTCGGATCCCGCATCCAGTCGTACTGGCCGTGCATGATGTTGTGGCCGATCTCCATGTTGTCGAGGATCTTTGCCACTCCGAGCATCGCGGTGCCGGCCAGCCAGGCCGGCGGCAGGATCCCGACGAACAACAGGGCACGCCCGCCGACTTCCAGGGCGCGCTGCGCCTTGATGACGCGGCGGATGTATTCGGCGTCGCACTGGCCGAGATCGGCCATCACGCGTTCCTTGATGACGTCGAGTTCACGGCCGAAAGCATCGGCCTGCTCGGACGTCAGCGAGATCTTGGGCTGTGACATGAACTTCTCCAGGTTCTCTAGAGGGCCTAAAGGGCAATGTCGACGTCGCCGACGGGGACCGACACACAGATCTGCACGTCCTCGTCGGGCGCGGTCGACACCGCGCCGGTGGTCAGGTTGCGCACCACGCCGCAGGATTTGCGGCGTGTGCAGGTATGGCAGATGCCCATCCGGCATCCGCTCTCCGGGGTGAGGCCGGCCGCTTCGGCTTGCTTGAGCAGCGAGCGGCCGTCGTCAACAACGTCAATGCCGCTGTCCGCGAATGACACTCGCCCGCCCGACGGCTCCGCGGGCAGCTCGAGAGTCGCTGCCACGAAGCTCTCCGCGTACGCATTTGCGCAGTACTCACGGACGGCGTCGATTAAAGATGTTGGCCCACAGACGAATACGGCATCCGGCTCCGGCATCGCCGCCGCCAGGTGTT
>Ga0187772_10000311_pt1 | contig 21725 bp, 19 predicted proteins | sample 0116_SJ02_MP15_2_FD_133137 | JGI IMG/M metagenome (GOLD analysis project Ga0187772, IMG submission 133137) | Tropical peat soil microbial communities from peatlands in Department of Meta, Colombia - 0116_SJ02_MP15_20_MG | ecosystem: Environmental > Terrestrial > Soil > Wetlands > Peat | place... | reverse complement strand
CCACCCCCGTTAAGATTGGGTCGAGACCTGGAGCCTCTGCATAAAATCCGTCAGGGGATTTCTCCAGTTTGAGGATGCTTTTCATAAGATCATCCTCCTTTCGGGGGACGAGCCCTGAAGCCAAAACGACCAGGTCTGCCTCTAATTCAAAGGGCTCTCCTAAGAGGGTATCCTCCGCCCTAACCACCAGTTTCCCGTTTCTTCGATAGACCTCGGAGGGATTTCCCCGTCTGTAGACGATCCTCTCTTTTTGGACCCGCTCGTAAAATTCTTCAAATCCTTTCCCGAAGGCCCTCACATCCATGTAGAGGACGGTGATATTGGCATCGGGAATCTTATCCCTGAGGAGATGGGCTTGCTTAGCCGTATACATGCAGCAGACCCTTGAGCAGTATTCGTTGCCGGCCGATTTATCCCTCGACCCGACGCAATGAATAAAAACCACCTCTTTGGGTTTTTTCCCCTGGATGATAATTTCACCCTTGGTTGGGCCGGAGGCGGAACAGAGCCTCTCTATTTCAAGGCCGTGAAGGACATTGGGATAGGTCCCGTATCCGAATTCGGGTTTCAGTTTTGGGTTAAAAGGATCGAAGCCAGTCGAGAGGATGATGGATCCCACGTGAAGCTCAACGATCTCTTCCTTCATTCCGTAGTTAATGGCTTTGGGCTGGCAGGCCTTGGCGCATTCCCCGCAATCCGAACATCCTGCACAATTGAGACAACGCTTTGCTTCCTCCATCGCCTCCTCTGCGGTGATGCTGGCGACGAGGGGTTTCACCATATCGGGCAGGATTTCTCGCTCCATCCTCTTTGAATACGGAAGAAGGCTTCTTAAAGGTGAGATTTGTGTCCCTTCGGACTCCCTTCCTTGAAGAAGATCTTCTCCGCGAAGGTATCGGTCAATCGAAATGGCGGCCTTCCTTCCATGGGCCATGGATTCGACAATGGTCCCGGGACCAGTCACCATATCTCCACCCGCGAAGATTCCTTTCACGCCGGTTTCCAGAGAGATGGGATTGACCTGAATCGTTCCTCTTCTCGTCTTCTTTAACCCCTTCAAAGTACGCGTGATGGATTCTACTCCAGTGATACCACCAGCGATAAAGGTCGCGTCGTAGGATTGAGTGAGCGTCTCCAGGGAGATATCCTTTCCCACTTGGGTGTTGCATTTGACATCTATCCCCATCTTACCGATCACCGAGAGATCCTTTTCCACCACCTGCCTCGGAAGACGATAGGAGGGGAAACCGTGGGTGAGAAGACCACCTAACTCACTTTTGGACTCAAAAAGAATGACGCGATACCCCATTTTTCTCAGGTCGTATGCGGCGGTGAGGCCCGATGGACCTGAGCCCACGATGGCTATCTTTTTTCCATTTTCTTCGGGAGGCATAAACTTAAACTCAGGTTCTTCGATATGACCGACGAGGAACCTTTTAAGATGACAGATGGAAATAGGACGATCCTTTTCAATTCGTTTACACTCCCTTTCACAAGGGTGGGCACAGGCATAGGCTAATATTCCCGGGAAAGGAAGTTTCTCCCTCACCAGTTCAAGGGCTTCCTTAAACTTGCCCTGGGAGATGAGGGCCACATAGCCGTGGGCATTACAGTGGAGAGGGCAGGTGGCCGTGCAGGGAGAAGTTCCCCGGCGATCCATCGTATATTTGAGTGGAACGGCTTGGGGGAAGGAGATATAAATGGCTTTCCTATTTCCTAGTCCCATGTCAAATTCGTTGGGGAGGGTGACGGGGCATTGGGCCGCGCAGTCGCCGCAGCCCGTACATTTGGTTACATCGACAAAACGGGGTTTTTTTCTGACCGTCACCTTGAAATGTCCGGCCTTTCCATCAACCCGAACGATCTCTGAATAGGTGAGAAGGTTAATGTTAGGATGATTCGCCGTATCAACCATTTTAGGCGTGCTGATACAAGCAGAACAATCAAGGGTGGGGAAGGTCTTATCCAATTGGGCCATATGGCCCCCGACGCAAGTCTCCTTCTCCACTAAATGGACTTTAAACCCCTTGTCGGCGACATCCAGGGCAGCTTGCATGCCTGCAATACCGGCCCCGATGACTAGGATTTCGGGAATGACCTCTTTTATCTCTTCGCCCTTCATTTGTCCCATTTGATTGACCTTCAGTTGCAATTCGAAATTTCAAAGTTCATTAGTCTGCTGCAAAAAAGCCTCCTTACTTTGATTGTCATTCCGGGCTTGACCCGGAATCCGGTGTTTCTGAACTGGATTCCCGCTTTCGCGGGAATGACAGCTTGGCAACTAGTGTAAAGAAGCATTAGACGCGCAGCATCATTTCAGCTTCCCAATCAAGGCAGAAGCGATCGTATTCTTCTGGATCTCTTTTGTGCCTTCATAGATTTCCGTGATCTTTGCATCTCGGTAGAAACGCTCGACTTCGTATTCCGTGATGTACCCATAACCTCCGAAGATCTGAATGGCCTCGTCAGCGACCTCTACCGCTGTCTTTCCGGCAAACATCTTGGCCATCGAGGTTAACTTCGGATCGATCCTCTTCTGGTCATAGTTCCAGGCGGCCTTGTAGACGAGGAGCCTGGCGGTCTCAATCTTTGTCGCCATATCCGCCAGTTTGTGCTGAGTGATCTGAAAATCGGCCAGTTTTTTTCCAAACTGCTCTCTCTGCTTCGCATAGCCCAGGGCCCGGTCAAAGGCCCCCTGGGCGATGCCAAGGGCCTGGGCAGCAATTTCAATCCTACTTTCATCGAAGAATTCAAGAACTTGATAGAACCCCTTATTTTCTTCGCCAAGGAGATGGGTCAAGGGAACTCTGACATCATTGAAGGAGAGCTCAACCGTCGATGTCATTCGGATGCCCATCTTAGGCATGATCTCCGTAACCCCCAGCCCCTTCGTCCCCTTTTCAACGAGAAGGGTGCATTGGCCACGATAACGAGGCTTTGCACCGGGATCGGTCTGGCAGAGAACGACAAAGAAATCTGCGAGGGATCCGTTGGTGATGAATGTCTTGGTTCCATTAATGACAAAGGAACCACCCTGCTTCAACGCTGTGGTGGCCATCACAGTGATATCACTCCCGTGATCGGGTTCCGTATAGGCGCCGGCAGAGATGAATTCTCCCTTCGTGACCGGAATGAGAAACTTCCTCTTCTGTTCATGGGTTCCGAAACGGAGGACCACCTCGGAAGAGAAATCAGCAAGGCTCAAAGCGATACCGACTCCGGAGTCTTTCCGGCAGAGTTCCTCAACGATCAGGACATTTTCAGTGATCCCATAACCCTGGCCTCCGTACTCCTCCGGAAAGTGAATGCCTACGAACCCCAATTTACAGGCCTTCTTCCAGAGTTGCTTAGGGAAGGCATGGTTTTGCTCCAATTCCAGGATTTTCTCCCTGTCGAACTCCCCTTGGGCGAACTCCCTGGCAGCCTTCTGGATATCCTTCTGCTCTCCGGTCAATTCAAAATTCATCTCTTACCCCCTAAACAATAGCCGCTCATAGATTTTAACTCTTCTTCAGTTCTTTGAGCTTCTCTTTCAACACAGGGACAAACTTGAACAAATCTGCTACAATGCCATAGTTGGCAACGCCAAAGATAGGGGCTTTTGGATCTTTATTAATCGCGATTACCGTCCCCGCGCCTTTCATCCCTGCAACATGCTGGAAAGCACCACTAATGCCAATGGCAATGTAAACCTTCGGTTTCACGGTCTTGCCCGAGGTTCCTACCTGACGGTCTTTGGGCAACCATTTCTTATCTACAACTGGTCTGGAACAGGAGAGGACCCCCCCCAATATGTCAGCCAACTCTTTTACGAGCGGTATATTGTCCGCCTCTTTAATTCCCCTTCCGACAGAGACCAGGACGTCGGCCTGGGTGATATCCACTTCACCCACTGCCGCTTCCACGAACTGCAGAAAACGCTTGGCCAGACCTTCGTCCGTCAGAGGAGACGGAACGGAAACGATTTCACCCGGGAAAGGTTCCTTTTCCACCACTGGAAAACCGCCGGAACGAAGGGTAATCATATAAGGCCCGTTTTTCAAGAAGGAAACGGCTGCGTTGACCTTTCCTCCATAAAGTTGACGCGTGAGCGCAAAGCTCTCTCCCGCTACATCGACCCCGATACAGTCTGTGGCTAGGGGCATCTTGAGTTGCGCAGACAGTGCTGGAGCGATATCCATTCCCATGGCCGTATGTCCGATCAGGGTCAGGAATGGCTTCCTCTCTGTGATCAGTTGGGTGAGAACTTTCTGGTACGTCTCTGAGTTGAAGGCCTCGAGGCGATCGTCTTCAACGAGAAGGACTCGCTTGGCTTTTGGTTTGAGGGTTTCTGCCAATTTTTTTACACCCTTGCCCAAAAGGACGACCTCGACTTCCGCGCCCATCACCTCGGCCAATTGTCTCCCCTTGGAAACGACCTCCCACGTTATATCTCGCAATTCTCCTTGTCGATGCTCCGCTAAGGCGATGATCTTCTTCATTAGGTGAGCCCTCCTTTATCTTTCAGAATGCCGAAAACCTTCGATGCGATCTCTTCAGGTTTTCCGTCCAACATCTGTGCCCCTTCACCCACTGGAGGAAGGAAGATCTTTTCTAACTGGATATACGAACCGGGGACGCCGACCTCTTCGGCCTTCAAGTTGAGATCCGAAACACCGAGGGCCTTAATCTCTTTTTTGGCCACCTTTCGAATACCCATAATCGAGACGTACCGGGGTTGATTGATTCCAGTTTGAATCGTCAGGACAGCGGGAAGGTCGACCTCAACCACCTCCTCTAACCCCCCTTCCAGCTCTCGATGGACCTTCATTTTTTTATCCTGAACTTCGAGAGAGTTGACGAGAGAGACATGAGGAATTCCCAAGATTTCGGCCAGGGTAACTCCGACTTGTCCAAATCCATCATCCTCAGCTTGTACGCCTGCGAAAACAAGGTCATAAGGGATTTTCCGAACCGCCTCTGCCAACACCTTCGCCGTGGCAAAGCCGTCCGATCCTGCAAATGCGGGGTCGGTCAATCGGACGGCATCATCGGCGCCCATGGCCAAACATTTCCGGAGGGATTCATTCGAATCTTCCCCTCCCATGGAAATCACCGTCACGGTGCCCCCCGTTTTTTCCTTGAGCATGATGGCCTCTTCAATGGCATAGTTGTCCCATTCATTGAGATCGAATACCAATCCGCTCCTTTCGATGTCCTTTCCTGACTTGTCGATGACGACGTCTGCATCGGCTGTTTCCGGGACCCTCTTTACGCACACAATAATGTTCATTCCATTTCCCCCTTTCTGGAAATCCCTCTTTCCTCTCGACAGCACGAGGGAAGAGAGGGATTACTTAGTTTGCTTTTAACCTTTCAACCTTGACCGAACCGATCCCCCTGCCATCCACGAGGGGACACGGATAAGTGGCCATGATGATCCCCGAAGCAAGTTTGGAGGAAAGCTTTACTTTCATCCTCAACGAGCGGCCCCCATGAGTTGAGACTTGAATGACTTCTTCCTCTTCGATCTTGAGCGCTCGGGCATCCTCAAGGTTGATCTCGACATAAGGTTTTTCAGAGACGCTGTTTAACGCATCGCTCTTTGAACTGAGAAAACCAGATTGGAAGAGCGAAGGTCTCTGGATCAGAAGAAAAGGATAGCCTTCCGGAATTGGAGACCCCAGTGTTTTTCCCACCGGTATCAGTTTGGCTTTTCCGTTTGGAAAACCGTCAGCATAGAGGTAAGAGGCGTTGTTTGGCCATTGCATTCCATCCGCGACGCCTCGGTAATGCGGAATCTGGCGGCAGATTTCTTCAAAAACGGCCTCGGGCGTTTCTCCGGAGACAGGACATTCGAGAAGTCGTAATAGGCTCGAGAAGATCTCAAAATCCGGTCTCGATTGGTCTCGGGGCGGACGAAGAGGATTCAACTTCTGAACCCTTCGCTCCAGATTGGTGTACGTTCCGCTCTTTTCCACAAAGGCACTCGCAGGGAGGATAACGTGGGCCATCTTTGCGGTTTCCGTCATGAAGAGGTCCTGAACGATGAGACATGAAAGATTCTGGAAGGCTTTCTTAAGTGGGTCGGAATCGGGATAGGTGAAGAGTGGATTTTCGCCCGCCATGTAAACGGCTTTTAGCCTGCCTTCCTCTGCATTCTCGATGAGATGTCTCAATCCCCATCCTCCCTCTTTTCCACAGCCCCCGATATCGACGGCTCCTTGGGCATTGCATTTATCCAGAAGGATAAGAATCCCGGAGGATTCCTTCCCGAGATGGCCTGTGATCAGAGCAAGATTGGAGGCGGCAATGGCGATTTCTTTGGGGGGAAGAGGGGACCAAAGACCGGAACCGATCAGAATCATCGCCTTCTTGGACTGAGCGAATACCCTGGCTGCGTTTTCAATTTCTGTTTTCTTTGCTTCCGGAAGGATTCCCAGCCAGTCACTTTCGGATCTCGGAGAAGCGGCCATCTTCTTCTTCAATTCTTCTATCCCTTGGGTTTTCTCTGCGATGAAAGTCTTATCCTCAATACCTTCCCTCAATATGGTTCCGATCATGGCATTGAGCAAGGAAACCTCCGTCCCGGGTTTCCCTGTGAGCGTCATGGCGGGATGAAACATGGGGGAAATCTGTGTGGCTCGGGTGAGACCGATATCATAAGAACCGAGGACAATCAACTGAGCCCTGTTCCGTCGGATTGCAAGATGGATCTCGTTCTTGATGATCGGGTGTGTCGCGGCGGGGTCTACACCTACCACGAGAATGCAATCGGCTTTCCGAATCTCTTGGGTCGAATTGGTCGAGGCGGCCATACCCAATGTCTTTGCCAAACCCTGTGTCAGACCGCCGTAGGCACTGCCGCCGCCATAACCGATTTTGTCTGTTCCAATTGCCTCTCGAAATAACTTTTGAAAAAGATAATGCTCCTCGTTGGTCAACCGGGTGGAGGCAATCGCCCCAATCGCCTCAGGACCGTATTGGCCTTTAATCTCTTCAATCTGACGGGTTATAAATTCCAAAGCCTCATCCCAAGAGGCCTCCTTGAATGCCCCGTTTACTCTTAAGAGAGGGGTCTTGATCCTTTCAGGATGATCGACGAAATCCCAACCAAATCTTCCCTTGACGCAGAGGTTTCCGTCGTTTGGACCGCTGTTAGGGTCGGTGAAAACCCTTTTGACTTCTCCATCTCTCGAGCCTATGGTCAGAAGGCATCCGCATCCGCAGTAAGGGCAGGGGGTTGTTGTCTCCTTCAACTCCCACGATTTGGCCGCATAGTCGAAACGGTCGCTGGTAATGGCCCCCACCGGGCAGGTATCCATGCACTGGCCGCAAAATTCGCACTGAAGGGGCCGGTGGAAGTCCGTATCGATGGCTGTCTTGATCCCTCTTCGAGTAAAGGAGAGTTCTCCCACCCCCTGAACCTCGTCACAGATGCGCGCACAGCGGCCGCAGAGGATGCATTTATCGGAGTCTCTCTGGAGGAGATTGGATCGATCGTCCGGACGGGATGTCAACGGCTCCCACGGGTAGAGGGTCTCTTCCACTCCGTATTCATAGATCAAATTCTGGAGATCACATTCGCCTTCCTTGTCACAACGGGGACAGATCATCGGATGGTTGAGCAGAATGAGCTGCAGCTGCAACCGTCTCGATTCGAAAATCTTTGGAGATTGAGTCGTGATCTCCATCCCGTTTCGCGCAGGGGTGAAGCAGGACGGCAAAAGCTCAGACTTTCCTTTCTGCTGAACGACACAGAGGCGGCAGGCACCAAAGGGAATGAGCCTTCGGTCGTGGCAGAGGGAGGGAATTCGAATCCCCGCAGATTGAGCCGCCTCGAGGACGGTTTTTCCTTTCTCAACCTCAATCTCGATTTCATCAATCTTCAGCTTGATCATTTGAGTTCCCATCTCGTCCTTAACTCTCTCTCACAAAGTATATTTCTTATTCGATGGCCTTAAACTTACACGCCTGAATACAGGACCGGCAACGAATGCATTTCTCTACATTGATGGCGGCGGGCGTCTTTTTTTCCCATGTGACCGCCTCCATCGGGCAAGCCTTCTTGCAGAGACCGCACATCTTGCACTTTTCGGGATCGACCCGAAATTTGATCAGACTCGTGCAGACTAGGGCAGGGCATCTCTTCTCCTGGATGTGAGCCTCATATTCATTTCGAAAATAGCGGATCGTGGATAGCACGGGATTCGGGGCGGTTTTTCCCAAACCGCAGTGAGAAGTATCTTTGATATGCTGGCCCAATCTTTGCAGCAGATCGATGTCTTCCATCGACCCTTGTCCCACCGTGATGCGATTCAGGATGTTGAGCATCACTTTCATCCCCACCCGACAGGGGACGCACTTGCCACAGGATTCATCGACGGAAAAATCCGTAAAGAATCGTGCCGTATCGACCATGCAGGTCGAATCGTTCATGGCGACCAAACCGCCGGAGCCCATCATGGCCCCGGCATCGTCGAGGGAGTCAAAATCAACCTCCAGATCCAATAGGGAATTTGGAAGACAGGCCCCGGAGGGTCCTCCGATCTGAATGGCCTTAAACTCTCTCTTATCCGGGATTCCTCCCCCGATATCGAAGACGATCTTCCGGAGTGTCGTTCCCATAGGGACCTCGATCAGTCCCACATTCTGGACCGTTCCGGTGAGGGCAAAGACCTTCGTCCCCTTCGATCCCTCTGTCCCCAGAGAGGCGAACCACTGCCCGCCCTTCAGGAGGATGGGAGGCACATTGGCAAAGGTCTCTACGTTGTTGAGAACGGTGGGCTGGCTCCACAATCCGGCCTCTGTGGACCGTGGGGGCTTAATACGAGGCATGCCACGCTTCCCTTCGAGTGAATACATCAGCGCGGTCGACTCTCCGCAGACAAAGGCCCCCGCACCCGGGTAGATCCCGATATCAAAATTGAAACCGGAGCCTAGGATATCCTTTCCCAATAATCCGTAGTTTCTCGCTTGCTCAATGGCGATGTTGAGCCGATGAATCGCCAAAGGATATTCCGCTCTCACATAAACGTAGGCCTGGTGGGCGTCAATGGCATAGCCGCAGATGGTTATTCCCTCCAAAACCGAGTGGGGATCTGCTTCCAGGACCGAGCGGTCCATGAATGCGCCCGGGTCTCCCTCGTCCCCGTTACAGATGACGTATTTGGGGAAAGAATCATATCGCCGACCTTCTTCCCATTTTTGGCCGGTTGGAAATCCAGCTCCTCCCCGGCCTCTTAAGCCAGAGAGTTTTACTTCTTGAATCACCTCCTCGGGTTTCATGGAAGAGAGGACTTTAGAAAGAGCGGCATACCCGTCTCTGGCGATGTATTCGTCGATATTCTCTGCATCGATCAAGCCTCGATTCCTGAGAGCCCTCAGAACCTGATGCTCGAAGAAAGGGATGTCCTTTAACAGAGGGACCTTCTCTTTGACCATGGGTCCGGTATACAAGAACTTCTGCACCGGCCGTCCTTTGAGGAAATGCTCTTCTACCAGAAAAGGGACGTCGTCCGGGGTCAATTTGTTATAGAAAATGCCTTCGGGGTAAACGACCATAATTGGGCCTTCCGCGCAAAAACCGTTGCATCCTGTGATGACTACCTTCACTTCGTCCGAAAGACCCCGTTCCTTCAACTCTGTTTCCAGGCGTTCTCTCAATTGAAGGGAGCCACAGGAAACACAGCCTGTTCCCGCACACACCATGAGATGAGTTCGATACGCTTTCATCCTTTTACCTTGTCTCGTGGATGGAAAGTGGAATGTGGAATGTGGTTTCCACTACTTTCCACTCTCTCTTTTTCACCCCCGAATTAATAAGTGGTCTCACTTCCTCTTGCCAGGGCGTAGGCTTCCACAATTTCCCCGTTCAAGACATGTTGCACGAATATCTCTTTCATCCTCTCTTCATTGAGGTCGCAGTATTTCACTGGGGGTTTTCCTAGAATTTCCACGGTGGCCATCGGTTCCCGACTACAGAGCCCCGCACATCCGGAGGTCGTTACCATGACATCCTTAATCTTTCTTTCCTCAATCTCTCCCAAGACAACAGACATCAGTTTTCTGGCCCCGGCAGCAATCCCACAGGTTCCCATGTGGATGTTGACCTTCGCCCGGAAGCCTCCCTCCCTTAGAACCGTAGTTGAGCGAACTTCCTCTTTAATCCGTTTCAAATCATCAACGGTCAGCTTACCCATCGCCCTCCATCTCCTATCGATAAGAGCTCACGATTTCAATCGCTTTACCGGGTGTCATCATCCCGTAGGTCTCACTCCCCACGACCATGACGGGGGCTAAACCGCAGGCCCCCAGGCATCGCACTGCTTCCAAAGAAAATTTTCGATCTCCCGTGATTCCTCCAACCTCAACATTGAGTTCCCTCTGGAGATTGTCCAAAATCTGTTTGGAGCCCCTTACATAACAGGCCGTTCCAAGGCACACTCGGATGATATGCTTTCCCCTCGGGATCGTCGTAAAAAATGCATAGAATGAGACGACTCCGTAGACCTGAGATGCGGGAAGCTGAAGCCCCAAGGCAATTCGATGCTGGACTTTCTTGGGCAGGTATCCGCAGATATCTTGGACCTCCTTCAACACCGGGATAAGGACTCCCTGCCTATTCTTAAACTTATCGATCACCTGATCAATCTTTTCCCATTCTGTTCGGGAAATGTCTTCTACCAACCTCATCCCTGAACTCCAATCTGTTTCAACCCCTCTTTGAGACGCCTTTCCACCCATTGGATCACTTCCGGATCGATGAGGGGCCGATCTCTAAAATGATTCTTCACCGATGAACTGCTGAGAGCAAACGATTTCCCATCCTTTCCATGAGCGTAAAGAATTTCCAGTTCAGGGTTTCCGAAAAGGAGGGTCATCACCGTTTCAACCATGCTTCCCAAGGGTTTTCTGTCGATATGATGATATCGGAAACTGGCAATCACCTTCGTTCCCTTTCCTAATTCCGACTCGACTCGAAGCGAGCCTCCGGCCTCCTGGGCAGCCTGGGCCATAAAAGAAAGACCTAACCCCACTCTCCTTGAAGAGCGAGTTGTAAAGAAAGGATCGACGGCCTTTTGCCTCACCTCTTCATCCATCCCGATCCCGTCATCCCGGATTTCGATCGTCAATCGGTCCTCGCTGGGCTCTTCAACCACCCAGATCTCGATTCTTTTTGCTCTGGCCGCAATGGCATTATCGACAATATCCAGTATGTGGAGAGAGAGATCTTCCAAACCCGCCTCTCACCGATGCTTCATGCCTGCACGATCCCGCGTCCTTCTTCGCGATGCAAGGCCATTTTAACCTCCTTCGATGTGGTCTCCTCGAGGAGAAAAGGGGTCATCCTCTTGCCGACATCTTCGAGACAATGGGCATCGGAAAACCAGACAAAGGAGTAGTGTTGGTAGGGGCGAAATCGATCCTTCGCGTCTTCCTTAGAGGTACGGGAGGAGATCTCCAACCCGTCCAACGGTATCCCCTCCGGGATGAATCCCAATTGCCCGAGGAGGCTAAAAGCCTGACGATCGATATGAGAGGCGATGGCCACTCCTCCGAGTGAATGAATGACAGAGACGATTTGCTCAAAAGGCAGGAGGGTTGCTCCAAGCAACATTCTCCGGTTGATGCCGACCGATTCATCCCTTTCGTTGACCAAGGTCTGAGGCCCAAACACTTCTTCCAGATTCTCGCCTGGGAGATTTCGATAAATCAGGTTTTGGAGGGCCATGCAGTTCTCCTGGGCATCGAAGAGGGCGATGAGATGGATTTCCTCCTTTGAGGTAACTTCCATTCCGGGGAGCACTTTAAGGCCCCTCTCCTCTCCGGCGCGGATGAAGGCCGCTGCGTTTTCCGCTGAATTATGGTCACAGATCGCGATCATATCTAAACCTTTGGCCTTCGCCCGGTTGACAAGGGCACGAGGTCTCATCTCTTCTTCTCCACAAGGCGAAAGGCACGAATGAATGTGGAGGTCCGCCCGATACGTTTTCAGCATCAACCCATTCCCGAAATCCCCATCTGGTAGAGTTTACCCACCACTTCAAAGGTAAAGAGCGGAGAGACCAAAATAGGGATCTCTTCCTCTTCGGCCTTCTTAAGGGTATCGGAGTCAGGTTCTCTCCCTCCCGCCAAAATAATCCCTGCCAGCTCTTTCATGATGGCCACAGCAACGATATTGGGATGGGTCTGGATGGTTACCCAGATGTTCCCTTTGTGGCTGTGGGCGATCACATCGCTCAGGAGATCACTCGCATACCCCCCTGTGACCTCTTCGTTAAGGTGTTCCTTTCCTACTCTCGTCTCAAGCGCAAAGGATTTAACAATATCGAAAACTGTCACAGCGTGAATCCCTTCCTTTTATCTTCTCGGGCAGTTTTTGTTTTGCAAGGGGATTTCGACTTATTCCCCGGTTTGTTCATCCAAATAGATGATAAACTCGAGATGCGTCCCCTGCCCAGATTCAGAGGTTAGGATCATCTCGTCCGTATTCTTTTTTATATTAGAAAGGCCCATTCCAGCACCGAACCCCAATTCGCGAATCTTTTCGCTCGCGGTGGAATAACCCTCTCTCATTGCCAGATTGACATCGGGAATACCGATTCCTTCGTCTTCGACGATTACCTTCAAAGCGTCGGGCATAATGAAGAGCGAAAGAATTCCCCGGTCGGCATAGCAAATCACGTTCATCTCGGCCTCAAAGGCTGCAATCGATGTCCTTCGGACGATTTGACCAGGAAATCCAGCCTCTTTTAAAATGTTTTTGACCCGGCTCGAAATTGCTCCAGCCCTCATAAAATTACCCCCCTCGATATGAAACATCTCATGAAAGTGTATGTTCTCTTCAGCCTCGGGCATTTTTCACTTTCGCAATAGATGGCCTCAAGCCATGTTGATATAAGCGGCCACACGTTTCAAACATAATATAAGGGGCGACCAGGAGGGGGATTTGATTCTCGATCGCCAATTGTAGAGTCTCCTCGGTGGGCCGTTTTCCTCTGACAAAAATGATGGCCCCCAGGTCGAATATATTGCCTGCGTAAATCACCTGGGGATGGATGATTCCCGTGATGAGCAGAGTTTGAGCCCCCGATCCTCTGGCGAGGGCAAGGACATCGCTGAGAAGGTCGGCTGCAAAACCATACTTTATCTCTTTCTCCAGATTTGCCTCTCCCGTGATGATCTCTGCTGTTAAGATGTCTCGAACTTTCCTCAGTTTCATCTTAGTCGATGGCCTCCGCCAACAGCTCTGTCAGATCCATCACCCTGAGTTTTTCTTCAAAGCCAGAGGTCTTGGCAGCATCCTCCAAGGTCAACACGCACAGAGGGCACGCCGTTACCAGGATCTCTGCCCCCAATTCGACGGCATCTCTCACTCGGATCTCGGCAAGACGCTGGCCCGTATCGGTCGAAGACTCTACCCACATCCTTCCCCCTCCTCCTTCGCAACAGAGACTCCTCTCTCGGGAACGATCCAGCTCTTTGAAAGTAAGGCCCGGAATGGCAGTGAGAAGGGTTCGGGGTTCATCGAAGACGTTATTCTGTTTGCCCAAGAAACAAGGGTCGTGATAGGTGACTACCTTTTTGACCTCCTGCGTGAGAGAGAGCTTCCCTTCTTCTAATCGCTTGGCCAGAACCTGAGACGCGTGGAGGACATTGAATTTTCCCTGAGGATACTCGTTCTTGAGGGCATTGAAGCCATGAGGGCATGTGGTGACGATATTCTCAATCTGATAAGTCTCGAACCGTTTCATATTTCCTTCGACGAGTTCTTCAAAGAGACCGATTTCCCCCATTCTCCGGATTTCGTTGCCACAACATTGTTCCTCGTTTCCGAGAATCCCGAAATCGACTTCGGCTTGTTGAAGTCCGAGGGCAAACGATTTTGCTATTTCTTGAATTCGGGGATCAGAAGAAGCCGTACATCCGACGAAATAAAGAAATTCAGCACGGTCTCCTTGGGAGAAGTCCTTGACTTTGAAATCCTCGGGGAGCCCCTTGACCCACTCTGCCCTCTTGTTCTTCGCCTGTCCCCAGGGGTTCCCGTGCTTGTAAGCGCTTTCCATGGCTTCGATCAGTGTTTTGGGGATGTGTCCTTCTTCAACCAAGGTTCCCCTCATTCCGATGACCAGATCCATAGGCTTCAAACCACGGGGGCATCGCAGGGTACAGGTCTTGCATGTCGTACAATCCCAGAGTTCTTCCTTCTCGCTGATCCGATCGAGATTCCTTCCCAAAATTCCCTCGATCATCAGCCTTCGGATATTAAGCTTCGATTTGAGCGAAACAGGACATCCTCCAGTGCACTTACCACACTGAAAACATCCATAGAGGTCGAATTTCTGGGCAAAAGTCTCTTCTGACAATTCCATTTTTTCCATCCTCCACGTGTAGAAAATGACGACAAACCAACACAGCTAAGTATCAAATAATAAAGCTAAAATGTCAAATCAAACCAGGAGCTAAGATACTATCCTGTGAATAATTTCATTTATAATGTGAAAAAATTATCAACCGTTCAATATTTCTCTCGAAATCACAATTCGCTGGACCTCAGAAGTACCTTCATAGAGAGCTGTCCCGATAATATCCCTGAGATAGCGTTCCACAGGATAGTCTTTCGTATACCCGTATCCGCCCAACATTTGAACAGCACGGATCGCTACATTTCTTGCTGTCTCTGTAGCGAAAAGCTTTGCCATGGAAGCTTCTTTCGCAAAGGGCAGGTGCTTTTCTTTCAGATAGGCAGCGCGTAAAACAAGAAGTTGAGCGGCTTCTAATTCTGTGTAAGAATCGGCGATCATCCATTGGATCGCCTCAAAGCCGGAAAGAGGTCTTCCAAAAGCCTGCCTTTTTTTAACATAATTCGTTGCGAAGTCAATAGCCGCAAAACCTACCCCAAGAGCTAAGGACCCAATACCAATCCTTCCTCCATTGAGTTCCACCATGGCGATTTTAAAGCCCTCTCCCTCCTTTCCTAAAAGACAATTGGTCGGGATCTCACAATCCTCAAATATCAGCTCATTGATTGGCGAAGCTCGGTGGCCCATCTTTTCTTCCGACCTTTCAACAATGAATCCGGGTGTTCCTTTCTCAATGACGAAGGCGCTTATCCCTTTTCCTTTCCTCGCGCTCGGATCCGTAGCGGCCCAAGCGACAATCACTCCTGAAACTTCTCCACTTGTAATCAACGCCTTCGTTCCATTCAGCATGTACACGTCTTTTTTCCGGATGGCGGTTGTTCGGATATTGGCCGCATCGGACCCCGCATGGGGCTCGGTGATGGCAAAGGAACCGGCTGGATATTGGCCGTTGCAAAGCTTTGGAACATGCTCTTTTTTTACCTCTTCTTGTCCAAACTCGTAAATCACCTCCGCGACCATATTGCTTACAGAAGTGGTCACAGCATGGGAGGCACATCCCTTTGCGATTTCTGTTATCGCAAGGCTATAGGCAATCACTCCCACTTCTGTCCCGCCATATTCAACAGGGATATTCATCCCCATGAGACCCAGCTCTGCCATTCTCTTGAGGTTCTGATAAGGGAATTGCTTCTCCTCATCGTAGAGGGCAGCGACGGGTTTAATTTCCTTCGTGGTAAAATCCCTCACCATGTCCCGAATCATCTCTTGTTCCTGAGTGAGCCTGAAGTCCATAGTTTTCCTCAAGGGTCTAGGGGTCAAGTATTAAACTAATACAAACGCATTAAAGATTTTGTAGGGCAATCCTTTAGGGTTGCTTTAAGCAAGGCTAAAGCCTTGCGCTACATGTAAAATGATTTAACGCGTTTGTATTAGAATTCTCGAACCCTCAAACCCTGCAGTCCTTCAGTACTTATAGAATCCTCTTCCCGTTTTCTTCCCCAGGTAACCCGCCTCGACATACTTTTTGAGGAGGGGGCAGGGACGATACTTGGGGTCCCCGAGACCTTGGTACAAGACTTCCATAATCGCCAGGCACGTATCCAAGCCAATCAGGTCGGCCAATGTCAAGGGACCCATGGGATGATTCATTCCCAGTCTCATGACGGCGTCGATGGCCTCCGGCGTTCCCACGCCTTCAAAGAGGGCATAAATCGCCTCGTTGATCATCGGCAATAAGATTCGATTGGCAAGAAATCCCGGAAAGTCATTTGCTTCTACCGGGGTCTTACCCATCTTCTCAGCAAGAGATTTCACTGTATTAAAGCTTTCTTGGGAAGTTTGAAGGCCCCGGATGATCTCCACAAGCTGCATCACGGGGACAGGGTTCATAAAGTGCATTCCAATAACTTGTGAAGGTCTTTGGGTTGCTGACGCAATTTTGGTGATAGAGATGGATGAAGTATTGCTCGAGAGGATGATCTCTCTCCGGCAAACCTGGTCGAGTTTTTTGAAAATGTCTAATTTGAGCGATTCATTCTCAATGGCGGCCTCGACAACAAAATCGACCTCCGCCATATCTTGAACCTGAATCGTTCCCTTAACCCTTCCTATAACTTCATCTTTCTTCTGAGAAGTGATCTTTGCTTTTTCGACCATCCGGTCCAAATTCTTAGCAATGGTGCCGAGCCCTTTTTGAACGAAAGTGTCCGCAATATCGCTCATCACCACCCGAAGCCCTGAATGGGCAGCCACCTGAGCGATACCATTTCCCATCTGCCCCGCCCCCACGACCCCAATGGTTTTAATGTCCATAATCCCTCCCGAGTGTGGAAAGTCGAAAGCGGAGACTGGTTTCTTTTTGTTTACGGCTTTCTGCCCTCCACGTTCCGCCCGCCATGTCATATTTGTTCTACGATGAGGCTCACTGCCTCTGCCCCGCCTAAACAAAGAGAGGCCATTCCTCGTTTGGCTCCTTTCTCTCTCATGGCGTAGAGCAATGTTGTCAGGATCCTTGCACCGCTCGCACCAATGGGATGGCCCAGCGCCACAGCTCCGCCATGGACATTGATCCTCTCTTTGTCAATTCCGAGGGTTTTGAAGACGGCTACCGTGGTTGCAGAAAAAGCCTCATTGATTTCGAAAAGGTCAATGTCCTTAAGGAAAAGCCCCGCCTTTTTCAAAGCTTTCGGAATAGACTGAATCGGAGCGACCAATACATCTTCCAGCGCCACACCCGCTGCTGCTTGGGCTCCGACTTTAGCCATGGGCTCCACACCTAAGGCCCGGGCCTTCTCCTTCGACATGACCACGAGCGCACTCGCTCCATCACTGATCTTGGAAGAATTTGCCGCCGTGACGACTCCGCCCTCTTTAAAGACGGATTTCAATTTGGCCATAGACTTAAGATCTGTTTCACGGGGTCCCTCATCGATGTCGAAGATTACGGGTTCCCCTTTTCTCGAAGGGATCGGGATGGGAAGGATCTCTTGCTTAAATTTTCCCTCTCGTATCGCCTCCATCGCCTTAAGGTTTGATTCGTAACCAAATTGATCCTGTTCTTCACGGCTGATATTAAACTTCTTCGATTGGATCTCTGCGGTATATCCCATATGGTAATCGCTCACGACGTCCCAGAGACCATCATGGACCATTCCGTCCACCAGTTTTCCATCCCAAAGCCGGTATCCCGTCCTTGCGTTTTCCAAATAGTAGGGGGTTCTGCTCATGCTCTCCATGCCGCCTGCGACGATCACCTCTGCATCTCCGGCCACGACAGCCTGCGCAGCAAGCATCACAGCCTTCAAACCAGACCCGCAGACCTTGTTTACTGTGATTGCCCCTCCGGACATCGGAAGCCCCGCCTTGATCATCGCCTGACGCGCCGGGTTCTGTCCTAAGCCATACGGGAGCACATTCCCCATGATCACTTCGTCAACATCCTCCTTTCGAATCTTGGATCGCTTTACGGCTTCTTCAATTACTTTCCCGCCTAAATCTGTAGCGCTGAACGAACTTAATCCCCCGAGGAAATTACCGATGGCGGTTCGGACGGCACTGGTAATCACGACTTCCCTTGTCAACGTCTCTTCCTTTCCGAAGGACTTCGCTAGGGTCCGATTTCCGGCGTATCTCCTCCCCCGGTAATTCAAACTGTATTTCTTTACCCAGATGAGATGACCGGTCCCTTCATCAATTTTAGCGCGCGACGGTCCGACAAAGAAGGTTAGGCTAAACAGAAGGCCACTTGCCTATCGATAAGACATCATAGCCTGCCTTTTCCAAATCTTTAACAATCCGCTCGTAATCTTCCGTCTTGATTCGGATGGCGGCGATCCTTTTCCCTTCTACCATAAAGGAGGGGGTGACAATGCTGATCACATTCGCGTTATGTTTCTTAAAGACCTGAAGGACTTCCAGGAGTGTACCGGGTTTATCTTCAAGGGCGACGGTTAAGCGAGTGCCCTTCTGTTTGAAACCAAAGACATCCACAAAGTGGTCTAAGGCATCCGTTTCGGTGAAGATTCCGTAAAGTTTCTCCCCCTCCACGACAGGAAGACATCCGATTTTATGGTCGTGCATTAATTGAACCGCTTCCTCGATCAATGCGTCAGGAGCAATGGTGATCAACTTATCCTTTGGCGTCATGAAGGCCGAAACTTTCAGCTTTCCTAAGAGATAGTTGAGTTCTTGGACGCTAAGCAGGGTGGCGTCGGAAGGCGCGGCTTGCCGAATATCGCGGTCGGTGACGATTCCAACCAATTTATTGGTCTTGTCAACGACGGGGAGATGGCGGATTCCTTTTTCGTGGATAAGGTTCCGAGCTTCAAAAAAGGATGCCTCAGGATTGATCGTAATTGGTTTTCTTTGTATCCTTTCTCTCAGAAATCCTTTATATTCGATTTTCATGGGGTTTTCCTCCTTTCTTTTCGGCACTATCTTAGCACATTTCGCAAAAAGCAGTCAAAGATTTCTTGAGAGTTTCGTAAGGGATCGCATGGGGAAGCCGTCCCACGTCAAGAGCTAAGGCTGGAAACTTAGAGAGCGTTGACATCATCTATTCATGTATTTATGGGACTGGTGTTTTTGGCCTAACGAGCGGACTGAAGATGGGTGTTCTACTGTGTTCGCTATTTATTCCCAGGTGCGTTGGTCTTCAATCTTCTTGCCTTTGTCTGGGATCGTCCCTTTCGACACGAATTTGACTCCACCCCTCACTTTCATGACATCCCGGACAGACCTTTCGATCTCCTCCTTTAGCCTGTCTGATTGATTATTTTCTTCCTGAAGCTCGATCAGGAAGGTCATTTCGTCCTTGTGCTCTTTTCTCGTGACGACCACCTGGTATTTTCGAATTTCCGGATGCTTGGAGGCAACCTCATCGGCCTGCCCGGGATGCACAAACAAGCCTCTGACTTTTGTGACCTGATCGACCCTGCCGAGGATTTTTACCAGCCTGGGAGAGGTTCTTCTGCATGGGCACGGGGAATCGGTCAGATAGGAGAGGTCTCCTGTGCCGAATCGGACCAGCGGATAGACTTTATTGAAGGTCGTGCCCACAATCTCCCCTGTCTTTCCCGGAGGAAGCTGCTTCCCTGTCGTCGGGTCCGCAATCTCCACGATCCTGTCATCCGGGATGTGCATCCCGTTCTTCTCCCTACACTCGTAGCCGAGACAGCCGATGTCAGCGGTGCCGTAACTCTGTCGGATCGTCATGCCAAATTTTTCCTCCAGCTTGGAGCGCAAGGACTCAGGGAGCATTTCCGCGGCGACAAAAGCGACCTGAAGGTTCAAATCCTTTCGGCAGTCCAGGCCCATCTCCTCCGCCTTCTCCGCCAGGTTGAGAAGAAAGCTCGGGGTTCCGCAGTAGCCGTTGACCCTTAGGCTTTTCATGATATTTACCTGCTGTTCCGTGTTCCCGACGCCCGTCGGGACGACGATACAGCCCGCTTGACGAAGGGAGTTGTCGACCATTTGCATGCCAAAAGGGACCATGTGGTAGCTGAACGTGTTAATCACAATATCTCCGCGCCGAAACCCCGCAGCATACATGGCCTGTGCCCAGCCCAGGTCCTCGTACTCGGCCTCACCAGGCTCCAGGATGGGACCCGGAGAGACATAAATCCTTCTCAGCGTATCGATCGGCACCGCCTCAAAGCCGCCGAAGGGAGGATTTTTTTTCTGAAGCTCCACGAGATCGGCCTTTTTGGTAATAGGAATTTTTCCTAAATCTTTAATCGTCTGGATGTCCTTTGGCTTTAATCCAACGGAATCCATTTTGTTCTTAACAGCGACAGAATTCTTATAAGCATGTTGGATGATTCCTCTCAGTCTTTGGTTAAGATATGCAATGCGTTTTTCAAGGGGCATGGTCTCAAGATGCTTTTTCAAGAAACCCGAACTCCGATCCATTACCCCTTGCTTTGGCATTCTAATGCTCCTTTATCCTTCCATGCAAAAAAGAAGATGTAGGGGAACCCCTGCTGTGGGCTCCCCAATCGGGCGGCCACAGCGGGCCACCCCTACGAAGAATTAAGAGATGAATGAGGTTGCTTACTTCTTAGGGAATTTCCCTTCAAAAGGAACGAAAACATTCCCTTTCTCAGCGTTGAAGACTGCCATTCCTTCTGACACCTTGATACCAAACCCAAAATCTCCAATTTTCTCATACCAGTTCTTAATGACATCATTAGGGTTGAGGTTTAAAGCCTGGATCTTTGGTGCCTGAGCCACCAAGAGGGTTAACCTCATCGTTACCGAATCCATGACACTTACGATTCGATACTGGCTCGTTGTGTTGGGTGGAAAATAGACCCGGTCGTAATAGGTTGGAGTAGCAATTTCAATATACTTGCCCGGAGCGGCTTCAAAGGAGACTGTAAATTTAATGTTATCCAGCATAACATTGTATCCACTGGGATTATGAATATTAAAGACGAAGCCGAGGGCCATCGGAGTGCGAGCGGGGAAATCGGCCCAAGGGAAATAGCTCTGCACTTCGACTCGGTCCAATGTGACCGTTGGCTTTCCTGCCTCATCCGTTGGAAGAAGACCAGGTTTGCACCCTGTCACCCCCCAAACAGCAAGAGCAATAAGTGAGAGGATTAATAATAATCTTCGCATAAAAAACCCCCTTTCATTATCGTGTTGCGTGAATGGTGATTGGTGACTCGTGAGAAGACTGAAAATATATTACGAATCACTGACACGAATCACGATTCACGGTTTTAAGTTAGCCATCTCTTTCTTCTTTTATAATGTTTCACCTGTCTGAAACTTTTTCGCTCACCAATATCAGAGAGTCCTAAATAGAAATCTCTGATGTCCGGATTTTCCTTCAACTTCTCCGAGGTATCATGCATCACGAGCCTGCCGTTTTCTAAGACATAGGCATAAGGCGCTACAGTGAGAGCTAGCTTTACGTTCTGTTCCACGAGGAGAAGTGGGATCTTTTCGTCCCGGTTTAACTGGGTAATGATTTCAAAAATCTCTTTGATGAGAAGGGGAGCGAGGCCCATCGAGGGTTCGTCGAGAAGGATCAGTTTCGGTCGGGCCATCAATGCCCTGCCGATGACAGTCATCTGTTGCTCTCCCCCGCTAATAAAACCTGCCAGGACATTGCGCCGCTCCACCAACCTGGGAAAATAGCGATAGACCATCTCCAGTCTCTCTTTGGAGGCTGAACCGGTTCCACGGAGATGAGCTCCAACCCTCAAATTCTCCTCAACTGAGAGGTGTTCGAAGACTCTCCTACCTTCAATGATCTGGAAGATTCCTCTTTTGGCAATTTCCTCTGCAGAGAGATGGTGTATCTTCTCTCCCATGAACTCAATACTTCCATCGGATACCTCACCATCCTCATGTTTTAACAAACCAGAAATG
>Ga0187772_10000310_pt1 | contig 21729 bp, 17 predicted proteins | sample 0116_SJ02_MP15_2_FD_133137 | JGI IMG/M metagenome (GOLD analysis project Ga0187772, IMG submission 133137) | Tropical peat soil microbial communities from peatlands in Department of Meta, Colombia - 0116_SJ02_MP15_20_MG | ecosystem: Environmental > Terrestrial > Soil > Wetlands > Peat | place... | reverse complement strand
GCGAGTGATACTAACTTAGGGTCATCAGGATTAAATCCCTTATTCAGTTCTCGTATGAAATCGCTACCTTCTTCCACTTCTTGGGAGCAATTTATGCCCTGTAGGGTTATATTTGCTGATTTCAATATTCTGTCTACGAAATTAGCCAACCCAAATCCGAAATGTCCTGTATCCAATGTGATTATATTGTCGATCATCCCGGCTTGTTTGGCAGCGTATCTGGCCACTAACCCTCCCAAAGAATGGGCTATGATAGTGACTGTGCCGACTGTACCATCTTGTTTTTTACTCTTTTCTTTTGCTAATCCCACAGCGTCTTTTAACCTGTCACCATACTTTGTTACGTCGCCGTAGTTGAAGTACCACGCTTCGCCTGTGAAAGGGTTACGAAAACACTTATGGGTAATGGGATCGCGAACACATTCGTCCGCATATTCAAATGTAAAAACGTTATACTGGAATTCTTGGTGTAACATAGAGTCTAAGTCATAGAAACAATATCTGTTGTTATTTATGGTGGTTGGGTCGTGAAATGCACCGGGTAAAGGAACTACTGCCCCATGCACCAAGATGATGATGGGGTTGCCTGTGGTAATAGGAGGCCCTCGCCACAGTCGGTAGGGTCTATCTTGGTAGTACTCTTTAACCACATCGAAGTGAACCCATCTGGGAAGATCTATCGTCATGGCTTGTAAATCAGCTTTTACTCTATATATTATCGTTATGATGTTCTTCGAATAACAGAAATGCTCCAAGAAACCAAGCACTTCGATAGTCGCAAACTTAACATCTTTTATCACCGACGATTCAACTGTCCTTGCAACGATATCTATATTTATCAATCGCAGCAAACAGACTTACCTGCCGCAAATCCATGATATGCATCAACCGATGATTTGCTAGAAACGTAAAACGTTCGGAGCTAATACCAAAGAAAGCGTTTAGTTTTGGTACTCCGTCGAATATAATTTCACCACTATGAAATGGTCCGCTAACGACGAAAAAGACTGTTTTACTTGCTGCATGATTGCTCCTTACTATATTATGTACGCTTGAAAGATTCTTGTGACTAGCGCTTTTTATTTATCGATGCAATTATTGACTTAGGTTAGTGAAAAATGAAGACATAAAATCACATGTCCAGGCGTTATATACTAATGCAATGAAAAAGTTAGTTCAAGAACTACCTCTTAACGAATGAGAGAGAGGACTTCAGTTTATTAAATACCCTATCATGATCCCTCTGCCGTTCACCCGACCAAAATGGACTTCTAGAATAGGGCGCAATCTACAATTTTGCAAACATACTGCCAATACGTCTTATTGTTGATGTACTGTAAATACATCTCTAATGTTATTTGTGAGAAAGAAATTGTCAGGATACTAAATAGTGCTGATAAAGTCTCGTTTATTCCGAGAGGTATGAACTTATAGCGCAGTCTGCGTATTCTTGGCGCCCCTGCTTAACGTGAATTTGAAGTTGATGATGCCATCGGGGATAAGGTATGTAGTTACGATATGTTCTGCATTGAGCACAACTGTTAGTATCTGGTTGTTCAAGCCGTTGTTCACATTCTGAATCAAGGTCATAGTAACAGAGTACGAAATGCCGATTCTCTTTCATTTCAACTTTTAGATTCATTTCAGGAGTTCTTTTGCGTTCTACAGGTTTTACCATCTTTATCACCTCCATGCGCATTTGACTTATCGGCGCCATCAAAAAAAACGCTGACCCTCCTAAGGCATGTCTCCTTGGCGCTGGAGTAATTGTTTAACTGCCTCGGTCACCCCGCCGCTGCTAGGCAGCGTGTAAGTGACACGGAGCACGTGGGCGACTGTATTTGTGATACAATCAGCACACACTTTAAATTCTGGTCCCGCCAACCTCTTTGTACAGACCGGATAAATTCCGTAATAGCACGGGTTAGCCTCCATATAGTTTTTCACCTCTTTTTTAGTTGTTGAAAGGAGAGAATAACTACTCCGCTCGTTATCACAAAAGATGCTTTACTGTTGATGGGCCTTGACGTAATTTAGGGGTATTTGAATGTGCTCTAGCGCCGTTCATTGCTGTTTCATGCAGCTGATTGGCATTGTTCATTACGTGGCCGGCGTTTACAGCGTGTGTTAAACGATCGGCGCATCTCCTGCAGTCTGAGTTCTGTAGCATAGTCATACATCCAAAGTGACGTCCATAATAACAGGCAGCATTTTGTATTGCCATTTCTTTCTCCTCCTATAGCAAACTCATCACGAGGCGGAGATATAAGCTTAAGTGACAGGGGTTTTGTGTTTAATACTGTCACAACAGTTTCGTATCTGAAATTGTGACAACAATTTGTTGTCACAGATGGGCAGCATTGCAAAATACTCACAACATAGAAAATGATACACAGATATGGATAAGAATAGACACACATTTAATAGAGAAAGGGGAGAAATAAGAAGCCGATCGATTTACCTCGAGCTAATTTTCTCTAAAAAATCATAAGCGTTCATTATAATACCTCATTGAATGACTCTGCAAAGACTAGCTCCAACTCAATTGCTGAAAGATATGACACGTACTCTAGTAGTACAATCGGCCGAATTGTTTCGTATGACCGACCCACTAACGTCACATTTCAGCAACTATATTACCTAGAATGACATTTTATTGCAGAAGGTGGTACTATGTGAAAAACGAGGATTATAGCTTCACAAGCGAGAGAATCTCGTCAAGAAGTATCAACGAAACTAACATCGATAAGCTGATTATTATGCTACCGTCGGCTGACTCGCAAACGTGCGAGTACTGCCAAGGTGCTACTTTGTTCAGTCTACTTATATCAGAACATCTCCCATATGCGGCGCCTCTGGACAATTATAGAGATCCGCCAGAATATATATTGTCGGCAGGGGATTGGTAATGCCTGAAGTAACGGTTGATGTAATCCTTGATCTCATCGCAGGACGTCTTGGTGATATCGAGACTGATATTGCGCAACTTAAAGATAACGTCAACGATATTAATGCGCGTATAGATGAGCTCCGAGATGTTGTTATAGATATCCAAGAGGGAATTTTACATATCATAAAGACGGTGGATCAGGACGTTACTGAGTTTAAAACATCGATAGAGGGGGCCAGATAAACACTCGAACCTCAGTTGACATAACCAAAGGACTGAAGCGCTTCATTCTTGCTTTTACAGATGTAAGGTCGGTTACCTCATAGGTGCGCAGTCATCAACCAGAACGGCGTTTACACTGAATACTTCAACGGAACTTGTCTTGTATAAGCGGATGCGATATTGCTACACGGACAATGGCCCCGTTACTCATTTAGCGATCGGACAAAGTAAAGAATTCCGTTAACGAGGCTTTCGCATGCGTCTAGATATTACTTATAAATTTTATACTAAAAACTCCCTAAGCCTAGCTTTTTGTCATGAAAAGGCACGAAATGCGGCCATCCGAGCGACGGAACGTATCTATTTTAAGGCACCATTTTTATCTTGGGGCAATAAAACAAGAATCACAGCGCAATCGAGATAACATACAAACCAAAAATAGCAAATGTCACACAATATTGAAATTTGTTTAAAAACGGCATCAATAAATACAGTTACAAGTATCCCTTGTTGGTGAATAATGAACCAAAAAGAGCAAGATCCCCAGAACCATATCTTTTTAACATATCTATTAGCAAGCGAAGATACCTCGAAAAAGAAGTTGAGAGAAATAATAATTGCGTTAAAGGCACAGGCTTAGAGAATCGACATGCGCGCCGTGAATACAGCCCATTCGAAAGTTGTCCAGCCTAGATACAGTAGCAGAATTATAATAATTAAAAACTCGTCAATCATTTTGCCTTTTGCTTTGGTCCTCTAACTTACTCTATTATGTTTATTGAGTATTTTTGTGCTATTTGTCACCTCTTACGATACGTAGGTTAAAAGCACGTTTAGTTTGCAAATACACGCTAAAGGGTACGAATTAGTACCGCAATAAGCACTAAAAAATTTTATATCGTTTTTTTAAGAGATTGTTGACAATATCGTTGAAATGAAACAAGATTCGGGGTTTACGTTAAACACACATCATCGTCCTATTCTCGAAACGGACAAGTGACTGCAACCTCAATATGTTGTTAGTAAAATGAGCGACGTATAGTCACCTCAATTATAATTCTTATAATCTGGTTTGCTGATAATAAAGAAATATAAGCACTTTTCGTGATTAGATATAAAAATGGGTAATAACGGAAGCTTTTTGGCTTATTTTACACAGCTTGAATTAACACTTCCCACGGATCTAGTAGCCTAGCATCAGCTGTGGACCAAAAATCCTGAATGTTAGTACACTGCGCTCTGGGTAGCTGCGAGAGCCGTTAAGAATAAAGTGATGGTATGCTATTCTATTAACAGTAAGCACAGGCAATATGTAATTTTTCGCTTCCTAGTCGGGCGTTTGTCAGTTTATTTCTTATCATTCCTACATTAATGATGAGAAAACTAAGTAAACTGTACGAAGGGCGCCCGGTGACGATAATTACTGCAATTCGCTTAATGCCCCCGTACAACGAATCCGCAGGTGACATCAAGTAATATCAAAAAGGGCGTGGATTATACTCTGTGAACCACGGCATCAAAGGTGGCCACCACCTCACCTGTTTGGATAATATATTGATTCTCGTACTGTGTCGGTTCGTCATGCACGAGTTTAACGTAAGAAAGCGTTGTGGGGCTCATATTTGTAACTTTTTTGTAGTTTTCGTGGGTATTAATGGAGGTTGCAGTAGTTAAAGCCGGATCAGAAGAGAGAGTCAGAGCATTTGTATTGTTGTATCCCAAACTTATTGATTTCACAAAAGCATTTGCATCACTTATCGTGGGAAATTTGTCGTATTTTGCTGTGTAATTTAACACGCCTTTAGAATATCCAATTTTAAAAGTCACCATGGCTGAGGTATCATTAGTCCATTGAACGTCATTATTTACCGTCTTAGTCCAAACAGCATTAACATAAGCCTGTTTATCATCAGCTATTACCGCTGACAAAATCTTGTCGTGTCCAGTTTGGTTACCTTTGTTCGACTCTGTTTGAGCTGGATTTGGGCTTGTTGTCATGTTGGATGTGCACCCCGCTGCTACTATGCATGTGATTAACGCAACTGATACCACGATGGCGACTTTTAGTTTCATAGTTTACTAGCTTATATTGATAAATTAATAACTTTCTATTGTCCCCATTCAGATGATTTTAACTGCGGAAAAAGCGTAGTCGACCGATCACAGTTAGTGGGTAAATTCGACTACCATCGTGACCTATCCCTAACTCTAAGCAGACGGAAATTGACTCTAAATGTAGGCGATCGCTGTAATCTGTTCGTAATATATTTTAACCGGATCGGCTAATATAACGGACATGGAAAGTGAACGGCCACTTGACTTCGAGATAGTGGAATTCGAAATTGATAGAGATATTCTACATAAGCTTGACGCTCTAATTGCCAAGGGCAAATACACGTCACGTCAACAAGCTATGTTTAATGCGCTGGCAGATACTGTATCGCAACACAAAGAAATTGCGCGTGAAAGACCTTCAATTGTTAAAGTTGATGTTAGGATTCCAACAGACCTTAAAGCTCAAGTTGACGAGCTAATCTACTTGAAAATTTTTCCAGATTTCAATGATCTTATGGAAAAATCATTGAAAAAGCTTGTGGGAGATTGAGATCGAGATATAATTATAATTGAAGGTGTTAACTGACGCCTCAGCACTGAAGCGACAAGAGAGTACTCCGATTAAAGTGTAACATAAGTCGATAACGATTTTGCAGCCGGCTGTTATCACCAGCGATGCGATGCTGACTTCATCTTAGAGGGGCTTCGTTAACCTCACTCAGTGGTCGCGTTCCTTCAGAAGTTTCTTTGGCTCCGAACGAAAGATAAATGAACTTGACATGTTCGTCGAAGCTTACAGTCATCTAGCCCCTTGCATCTCAGTACATTTCCCATACAGTTTAACTCAACAACGTTCGTATATATCCTTCAGATCTTATGTAAACTACCTAGCATTGAAATCGACTTAGTGTTATTTGTTGAGACAGTTTCCAGTTATTCTTGCTGAGAGACGAGCTTTACGATGCATTCTTAAGTAGCACACTGGAACGCATGTTTCAAATTAGATAGTTTATCTCCAATGTTCTCGATCTTAGAACCATCTGTACATTAGGCTTCGACTATTACGTAGTAAATATATATTCTTCCTTTGGAAACTTGTGATCTTGTTTAGTCTTATCCAGACGTACCGGAGCAAATAATGACAAGGGAGAGCAACTACGCCCTTTTACTTATTACTCATGATTTTAGTTACTCTAGTTTCCACTTCACTTGAATATCTTACGATTTTTTGCTAGGGACGGTTAACTACAAAAAAGGACTAATCTCCTCTTTTAAACAAGCTAAGGAGGTCCATTGGGATCGGTATAACGATTACTGAATTATTTTCCTCCCCTATCCTAGTCATTGCTTGATATAGCCGTAGCTGAAGGGCAGCAGGAGACTGTTCAATCGTCTTTGCGGCTTCTAAGAGTTTCTGAGCTGCCATAGCTTCTCCTTCTGCAAGTGTTATGCGCGCTCTTCTGTCGCGCTCAGCCTCGGCTTGGGCAGCCATTGATCTTTTCATCTCTTCGGGAAGTTCAACATCCTTCAGCTCAACGGATATAACATGAATGCCCCACGGCATGGTGAATTCATCGACGAATTTCCGAATCCTCTCGCCGAGTTCATCGCGCTTTGCAAGGACAGTGTCAAGCTCAACAGTCCCCACAACATCTCTCAAGCTCGACTGTGCCAGCTGATTTATCGCATAAGAATAGTTGCTGATTTCAATTACAGCTTTATCTGCTTGCACCACTTTAAAGAAAACAACTGCATTGATTTTTGTGGGGACGTTATCCTTAGTCATCACCTCCTGTCTCGGGACGTCTAATGTGTTTACGCGCATATCGATTTTCCTGAGCATCTGGAAACCGGGGAGAATATATCGCAACCCCGGAGGGTAAACAGAACTGAAGGCACCGAGTGTGAACTTAACGCCGCGTTCGTATTGGTAAACTACTCGAAGACCGGCGAGAAAATAGAGAACCGCTATGATAATGATTACAACTATTCCGAAAACACTGCCTAGTTCTACTTGGGCAAACATAAGAATCTATCACCACGCGTATCCAATTGTCAGTACCCATGAATATTTCCACGATGTTAAACTTTCTCAAAGGAAATAGCGAAAAAAGCGCAAATTGGTCAAAGAGAGAAGCAAATAAAAAAAGACGTACGAAAATGGACTAGAAAGGTGCCCTCAATAGTTTTGTACTCTATCAGCCACCTGAAGGGCATCTCAACAAATCTTGGTACCCCCTTTCACGGCCGGGAATGCCCCTTGCGTCTGCCGTGCACTGTTTGCATACCCTAAACTGCGCTAAATACTTGTTAGCTTTTGCACGCGCTTCGTCGAGTTCTTTGCAGGTGGGGGGACGCCTATCAGCGAAGTCGTGCGCCGGAATAAGTGGCATTATGTTCATCATAGTAGCACCGCGTTTGCTCACTTCTCGGGCGATATCCTCTATTTCAGCATCATTTATGCCCGGAATGAGAACGGTATTCACCTTGATAACCATGCCGAGCTTTGCCGCCATTTCTATGCCTTTTAGTTGGTTTTCGATGATGAGTTTCGCAGCTTCAATGCCGTCGTACTTTTTGCCATTAAATAATACAAACTTGTAAATCTGCGCTCCGGTTTCGTGCCGTATGCTATTGACCGTTACAGTCAATGCTCGCACACCTACGTCATAAAGCTTCTGAGCATACTTAGAAAGGTTTATACCATTTGTACTAACGCACTTTATGAAATCCTTAAACTCATCGGTGTTCAGCAGTTCAAACGCTTCAAGTGTCTCAATGTTTGCCAAGGGGTCTCCAGGTCCTGCAACACCGACGACGTTAAGTTCTGGCATCTCTTTCACCATCTCTCTTGTGTACTCTAAGGCTTCTGTCGGTTTCATTATGCTCTTCGTCTGACCTGGCTGGTGTGGCTTTTGCGTGACACCTCTTCCACAGAAATTGCACCGCGTATTGCACTTGGGGGCAATCGGCAGATGCAGTCGTGCAACCTTATCATGAGCAATTTCGTTAAAGCAAGGATGTACTTTTGTGATCTCAGCTGGTGTCTCCTTTAATGGTTTCCAGCGCTTTTCGGTAGGTACACCCCTGAGGGGGATCCCCATATCACTATCGTTTGAATCTCCAGTCATTACGTCACCTGAGTGGCTTCTATCCATTCAATTATCTCAATTCAAAAGAGTCCTCAATAATTATCTTTAGAGCTATTGTTATATAAACCCATTTAAACATTCAAAAAGAGCATTTTGCGTGCTTTCATGCCAATTTGAATAACTATTACGCAAACTTTATTAAATGAAAGTATCTTGAAAAAAAGTTACAATTAATAGTTGCCTAACTTTCACTGAAAGCAATCCTTCCGTGTAAGACAGCTCCAGACAGTTTCATGGACCGTGGTGGAGTAGCCGTCTCCACATTTTACTCTCCACCCCATTCCTGTTCCGGAAGCTCGCAGCACTTCTTAAAAGCCTCCCGTGCGATTGCAACAGCCGGCATCCCGGCAGTCACTACGAGTACTCCGAGAGTTTCAAGAATTTCTTCTTGCGTAGCTCCCAAGTTCATAGCAGCTTTCATTTGTGATGTCGCGCACTCTTGGCAACTGGTGGCAGAGACTACCGCAAACGCAATTAACCGCTTCATTTTTGCTGATAATTTTCCGTCATTAAGGAGATTCCTATCCATGTTGTAAATTATCTCAAACATTTGCGGATGTGACTCGTACACGAGCTTTAAAAGTTCAGGGGAGAACCCCATATCATCTCTAAGTTCTTTTAACTGAATATCTCCTATAGGCATATTTGAACCTCGAACGTAGTATACCGGTTATGCTATATAAAATAATGATAAGATTACAACGTATTGTTATCCAATTCATTGGACTGTACACGAGTACGCAACTATAGGCACCCCATAACAGCATTTTTGAACAATGTGAACAGAATACTATATTCAACTACTGCCGATGTTAAATAAGTCAAAAACATATTTTCATCGACCGCAGAATTGCTCACTACGCTTAAATTACCTGTCGTGTAACATAATACATTATAGCCGAACTAATTATGAAGGAAGAGGAATATCCAGAAGAACTTAAGACACGGGAAAGACTCGAAGAACCTAAAGGATTGCCTAAAGGCGAGGAATGCCCCCATTACCCTTGTCATTTCAAGGGACAGGTCTGCATTTTTTGTTATTGCCCAAAGTACCCGTGCGAAGATAAAGAGCTTGGAAAGTGGATCAAAAGCTCTAAAGGTGATATCATTTGGACGTGTATTGACTGCAAACTAATGCACGAAAAGAGGGTAGCAAGTTACCTGAAGCGGCACCCTGAAGCCACAGTAGAAGAACTCAAGAAGGTATCCGCTAACGAATAGTACAGTGAGTTAGTTCATCTAAAGCAAAATCTGTGTAGAGATGTGAGCAGCTGTCAAACGAAGTTACGCCATCTCTTTATGACCCAAAAATGTACTTCGCAGTACCTTAAAAGTGGTGCAGAATAAACGCTTTTGTGACAGCCGATCTTCCGTGAATAAGCCTGCTGACTGTATTCACGTCTCACGTTGGCCGCGTTCACGTGAGCATTTTTTGATGAGAGGCGATTAATGGTTTCTATGCGAATATTCCTTTAGTCCATCAAATTTATATAGAACTGCAAGCAATCTAATCTCATCAAATTTCTGGTATAATGATACAAACGGAGAGAAGACAATGGCACAAAGGAGCACACGCATGGGAGGAGGGACTACGGGTCAACTCATAAACGCAGGTGGTCAACCTATCTTGATATTAAAGGAAGGCACGACCCGCACGCGCGGCGAGGAGGCCCAAAGCATGAACATCGAAGCTGCACGGGCTGTCGCTAACGCCGTCAGAACTACACTTGGTCCGAAAGGGATGGACAAAATGCTTGTTGATAGCATTGGAGATGTAGTTATCACTAACGACGGGGCGACAATCTTAAAAGAGATGGACATCGAACATCCTGCAGCAAAGATGGTAGTAGAAGTTGCGAAAACCCAAGACGATGAAGTTGGTGACGGCACGACTACTGCAGTCGTCCTTGTCGGAGAACTTCTTAAAGAGGCAGAAGAACTTTTAGAAGAAGATATACACCCGACTGTTATATCGGCAGGCTTTAACCTAGCCGCTAAGAAATCAATAGATACATTATCTGAAATGGCCACTGAGGGGGATGACAAAGTTCTCAAGAACATAGCTATGACGGCCATAACAGGAAAGGGCGCAGAGATGATGCTGAGCAACATTTCAGATATCGTGGTCGATGCAGTGAAGACCGTCGCTGAGGACGTTGATGGCAAAAAAACTGTTGATTTCGACAATATAAGCGTTATCAAGCGCTATGGAGCATCCGTTGAAGATTCAAAGCTTGTGCACGGAATTATTATAGACAAGGAGAAGGTACATCCACTAATGCCAACGAAAGTGAAGCACGCAAAAATTGCTCTGCTCAACGTTGGTCTCGAGATTGAAAAGACCGAAATCGATGCGAAAATCGAGATAAATGATCCTAGCCAGATGCAATCCTTCTGGGATCAGGAAGAAAAAAGATTGGAGGAGATAGCGAATAAAGTTATCGCAACTGGAGCAAATGTCGTATTTTGCCAGAAAGGAATCGACGACCTCGTTCAACATTACCTCGCGAAGGCGAATATATTGGCTGGTAGAAGGATAAAAAAGAGCGATATGAAAAGGCTAGAACGGGCAACGGGAGGCAAAATCACTGATACGATTGAAGACATCACACAACTCGGTTCTGCAGGGCTCGTCATAGAGCGGAAAGTTGGAGATAACGATATGATATTCGTAGAAGAGTGTCAAAATCCCAAAGCTTGCTCCATTCTACTTCGGGGAAGTATTGAGCACGTCGTGGATGAGCTAGACAGGGCAGTACATGATGCCCTTAAAGTCGTGTCGCTCACTCTAGAAGACAATAAGGTGCTTCCTGGAGGCGGAGCTCCAGAAATTGAGCTTTCTATGAAACTGAGAGATTACGCCACCACAGTTGGGGGAAGAGAGCAGCTTTCAATTAGGGCCTTCGCAAATGCGATAGAGGTAATTCCAAAAACTTTAATTGAAAATGCAGGACACGATCCCCTCGACAAATTGGTTGAGGCGAAGAGTGCCCACGAAGCAGGAAACAGCGACGCAGGAATTTCCATGAATGGCGAGGTCAAAAACATGCTTGACTTAAATATACTAGACCCGCTGAAGGTGAAGATAAACGCAATTGAATCCGCTACCGAAGCCGCCATTATGATCATTAGAATAGACGACGTGATTGCCGCAGGCGCTATGGGAGGAAAAGGCGGACTTCCTGGGATGGACTGATACCGGCACGAAGGAGGCAGATGGTCCTTTATTCATTCATCTGCCCGTTTACTATTTTTCATGCGTTAATAACATTGGGTTGTTCTTTCTTCCATGGGATGTTTTTGATCTATTTTAATAATTTGAGTCGTAACTATGTAAAAACTATCAAATCCCACAGATTTACTTCACTTTACTGACTTCCACAGAGTGCCTTTTAATCCACTTGGAGATCTCGCTTAAAGTCAGCTCGTCTCTTGCCACAGCTAACAGAAACTCAACGATCTCCGCATCTGGATTAATGTGATATCCATTCAATTCCAGAAATAGTTCACAGGCCAAAAACCCCGTTCGCTTTGATCCGTCGATGAATACATTCAAACTGACAATGCATTCAAGCAATGCTGCGGCTTTTGAAAAAACATCTGGATAGGGCTCATATCCACCAATAACAACTTGTGGCCTATCTAGACAGCCTGAAAGGAGGTTCTCATAAATTCCGGGATGAAGGCACCATTGCCGCTCCGCTTCTATCTCTTCGATCATCCTGTGATGGATCTTCACCACCTGCGTAAAGCTCAAATAGGTTGTCACATGCTACGACTCTGCCAATATCTCAAGGGTTCTCCTATACCTTTCAATTGCATCAGCGAGCTTCTTATCAAACTCGTCATTTACGTTAACGTTTGCTTCCATTGGAAAATACCCTTTAGTTCTGGATGTATAACGATCAAGGTAGTCAAGCTCGTCGTTCCTTACTTCCTACGAACTTCCTGTAAGCACGACTCTGGAAACCGTGGTACATAGAAAAACCTTCTGCAGCGCGCTGGTCAATCGATTTCTCATTAAATGATACCAATTCTTCTGAATACAATGTATACGGTGAATGACGTGCTATGACGCTCGCAGCCCCTTTATACAACTTCATTTCTACAGAACCAGTTACCCGCTCCTGAGTTTTATTAATAAACGCGTTTAAGGCCTCCATAAGGGGATCATCCATGAGCCCATAATATGTAAGCTCCGACCACTCACTGTCTACGAACTCCTTAAACTTCCGTTCTTGCCTAGTCAGCACAAGCCCCTCTAAATCCTTGTGGGCTGCCATAATAACCGTCGCTGCCGGATGCTCATAAACTTCGCGGGCTTTGAGTCCTAACACCCGGTCTTCCATCATATCGGTTCTGCCGATCCCATGCTGCCCAGCGAGAGTGTTAAGCGTGGAGATGAGCTCTATTCCAGCGAGCTTTTCTCCATCCAAAGATATCGGCATTCCTTCTCTAAATCCAATTGTGACGTATATGGGCTCTCCTGAATAAAGCGAATTGCGGGTCCATTTGTATATGCTCTCTGCTGGAACGTGACTTGGATCTTCAAGCTCGCCGCCTTCAATGGAGCGCGACCAGAGGTTCTCATCGATGCTGTAGGACTTTTCATGTATGACTGGAAGCGTTATCCCGTGCTGCTCCGCATACGCAATCTCGTCAGAACGTGTGAGATCCATCTCCCGCATAGGAGCGTGGATTTTAAGGTTCGAAGTCCTGAAAACAGCTTCAAACCTCAGCTGGTCATTTCCCTTTCCTGTGCATCCGTGCGCTAAAGCATCAGCCTTCTCCTTCGTGGCAATTTCTAACACTTTTCTTGCAATAAGAGGTCGTGCAATAGACTGGCCTAATACATATCCTTCATAGTTGCCATTTGCCTTAATTAACGGAAATAAGTAGTCTTTCACGAATTCTTCTCTTGCGTCTATAGTATAATGACCATCACTGAGCATATGAGCCCGGGATTCGGCCTCCTTCAAGCTGGCTACTGGCTGTCCTACGTCCACTAAAACAGTTATAACCCTATCGTAACAGTAGACATCTCGTAAAATAGGTATACAAACAGAGGTGTCAAGCCCACCAGAATATGACAACACGACTTTCTTCATTTATTCCACCACGATAATGACACTTAAACAACTAATATGTTAAAAAAGTTGGTATAGAGCAAACGAGTACACTTGATCTAAACTGCTGTATACTTGGTCTCACGTGCTATGATTGTTCTGGCAATGCTGTTAATAACTTTAGAGTTAGTCGCTCTCCAAAACAATCAGACGGATCTGTTAAGCGAAACCATGCGAGTATCCGTATCCGTAAAATCTTTACATTTCAAATAAATGCCTCCGTTTGATCTACAGCATTCCATTTTCCTGCCACCCCCTTAGACCCAAAAGCGTTGTGCCCAAAGTCGCGATGAAAAATCTCTTAAAAAAGATAACAGCTTCAAATACCGGTGATCATCGATATCGTAGAAAGGCTTGAAAATAGCCCTCAAAAAACATTAACCTCATACCACGACAGGAATGAGAACTGAGGTGAGTGCGATAGTTAACTCTGTCGCTTCGATCCTGAAATTGGAAGCTCTATACGTATCCCGTAAAGGATGCGCACTAACAACTATTCACTTGAATGATTGGTACCAGACTGCCACACGTCACTTATATAACCATTAATCGGCTTAATTGTTAGCTTTATTGCTCTTGGTTCATGATCATCCTGTAACATCGTAGTAATTGCATCAGCTGACGCTCGTGCACCTTGAACGCTCGTTATATAAGGGACGCCATAATCTACCGCGGTACGTCGCAAAATGAAGCCATCACGCCTTGACTGTTTCCACGTGGGGGTATTTATGATAAGTTGAATTTTCCCCATGCGAATAGATTTGAGGAGCTCGTCACTGTCGGTCAGTTTGGGAACAGTGTCCACTTTCAATCCTTTTTCGCACAAGTACTGCGCCGTTCCGGCCGTCGCTAGAAGCGTTAACCCTGCATCAGCAAGTGCCGCTGCAATTTCAAATATTTCCGGCTTATCGTCATCTCTAACCGACAAAAATACTGTGCCTGAAAGTGGAAGCTCATTGTCACTTGCAAGGGCTGCTTTGTAAAACGCCCTACCAAAATCGTAATCTATTCCCATCACCTCCCCTGTGCTCTTCATCTCAGGGCCAAGTATGGGATCTACCCCAGGAAGCTTATCAAATGGCAACACGACTTCTTTGACTGCAACGTGTTTGATTTCAGGTTCTTTCGGGTAAAGCTCTGGTATTGTGTAGCCCATGATCACTTTGGCCGCGATTTTAGCTAGAGGGATCCCAGTAGCTTTCGAAACGTAGGGGACGGTCCTACTCGAACGCGGATTCGCTTCGAGCACGTAGACGGTTCCGTCCTTTACCGCAAGTTGGATGTTTATCAATCCGACTACATTAAGCGCACGCGCTATTTGAATGACGTATGCCTTTACAGTCCTGAGAGTCGTTTCGTCGAGGGATTGTGCTGGTATGACTGCTGCAGAGTCTCCGGAATGTATCCCCGCTTCTTCGATGTGTTCCATTATTGAGGGCACCAGCACATCTTCTCCATCACTAACCGCATCAACATCAATTTCCACTGCATGCTGCAGAAACGCATCGATCAAAACGGGATGCTCATTTGATACCCTAACAGCCTCTTCGATATACGTATCAAGTTCCCCCTCATCATAGACTATTTCCATAGCACGACCGCCAAGTACATAGGAAGGTCTTACAAGTAACGGGTAACCAATAGTGCGAGCCACTGCTCGAGCTTCGTCTCGCGACGTAGCCGAACCGCTTTTCGGCTGTGGAATATCAAGTTCTTTCAAAAGTCTAGAAAAGCGGTCTCTATCCTCAGCAATATCCATTGAATCAGGAGAAGTACCGAGTATTCTTGTCGGAAGAGCTCTCCGTTGTAACTCGTTATGTAATGGGATTGCGAGGTTCACAGAGGTTTGTCCTCCAAACTGCACCAGGACGCCATAAGGTCGTTCGCGTTCAATGACGTTCATAACGTCCTCTAGCGTTAGAGGTTCAAAGAACAGTTTGTCTGATGTGTCGTAATCGGTCGAAACCGTTTCAGGATTGTTATTTATGATGTGTGCCTCAATTCCCTCCTCCCTGAGGGATAGCACGGCATGAACCGTGCTGTAGTCAAATTCAATTCCCTGTCCTATCCTTATAGGCCCTGCACCAATGATTAACACTTTCTTTCGATCCGACGGTTCTATCTCGTCCTTCGATTCATATGATGAATAATAATACGGCGTTTTAGCTTCAAATTCAGCAGCACACGTATCAACCATCTTGTACGTCACCGCTACCTTGCTTTGATCTTTATGTCGGAGGTCAGAAATCTCTTCGCGCGTGAATCCTGTTAATTCGGCAATTCGCGTGTCCGTAAAGCCCATCCGTTTTGCTTTTTTAAGATCGTCAGCATCAAAGTTATTCAAACCGCCGGTACGATACGAATCGTTTAGATACAGTTCGAAGTCTACAATATTTTTAATCTTTCGAATAAAAAATGGATCGATATCTGATAGCTGCGCTATCCGTGTGACAGAATACCCTCTTCGCAGTGCTTCGTATAGATAGAATAGCCTCTTGTCAGTTGGAACTTTAATATAGTTCGTCAGATCATCTTCGGACCTGATATTCGTATCAATATCAAGGGAGCGGATTGCCTTCTGCAAGGACTCTTCGAGGGTTCTTCCAATGGCCATCACCTCACCGGTGCTTTTCATGGCAGTGCCTAAGGTGTTATCAGCTTTTGTAAATTTATCGAATGGCCAACGCGGTATTTTCACCACAGTGTAATCAACTGTCGGTTCAAACGACGCAGGAGTTTCGTTTGTCACGTTATTTGTTATTTCGCTTAGCTGCAGACCAATCGCAATTTTAGCTGCAACTCGAGCAATTGGGTATCCTGTTGCCTTGGAGGCAAGCGCAGACGAACGTGACACGCGCGGATTTACCTCGATAACTCGGTACTCACCATTCTTGAAGGCAAATTGTATATTGCAGCCCCCTTCGATTTTCAACGCTCGAATGATTTTAATCGCCGCGCTTCGCAACATCTGGTGATCGAGATCGGACAGCGTTTGTGACGGAGTCACTACGATTGATTCACCGGTGTGAATTCCCATTGGATCGATATTTTCCATGTTGCACACAGTTATGCAGGTATTGACGCAATCCCGCATGACCTCATATTCAAACTCCTTCCAACCAAGGACGCTTTCTTCAACCAAAACTTGACCTATCCGTGACTTTTTTATACCTCCTTCAATGATGGATTTCAACTCACCTTCAGTCGATGCAATCCCACTGCCACTTCCACCGAGGGTGTACGCTGACCGCACTATCACCGGCAGTCCTAGTTCTTGCGCGAGCCACTTGTAATCATTTGAATCAGTTACTGCGTAACTTTTGGGAACCCGTTCACCAATCCCTTCCATCGTTTGGCGAAATTTATCCCTGTCCTCAGCCATATAAATTGTTTCCAGCGGGGTTCCAAGCGATTCAACGCCGAAGTGTTTTAAAACACCCATTTCAGCAAGCTCAGCCGTTACGTTTAACCCTATCTGTCCGCCGAGTCCTGCAACGATCCCATCAGGACGCTCTTTGTTGATAATCTCAGCAATAATGTCGGGTTTTAATGGCTCTATGTAGACCGAATCTGCCATCGTCGGATCGGTCATAATAGTCGCGGGGTTTGAGTTTACAAGAGCAACCTTGATGCCCTCTTCCCTGAGAGACGTGCAGGCCTGGCTTCCGCTGAAGTCGAATTCTGCTGCCTGGCCGATAACTATAGGACCAGAGCCAATTAACAATACCTTTTCAATGTCACTTCTGCGCGGCATAGCTATGTAGTCATATAAGCAGCGATTCTCCGACTATCGCCTTCTCTAATTGTTCACTTCCTTTTGTGCGTGGTGTCAATGACGTGGTCAAAAAACTCCTTTTCGAGATCGTGAGGGCCCGGTGACGCCTCGGGATGATATTGGACACTCATAACGTTAAGGTACTGATCTTCTATCGCTTCTACTGTATCGTCATTGGCGTTTAATTGTGTAACTTTCATCTCATCCCCGACGTCGTACCTAACTGCATAACCGTGGTTTTGCGCTGTAATATGGACTACGTTAGTTTTGAGATCCTTTACTGGCTGATTTGCTCCGCGATGGCCAAATTTTAACTTGTACGTGTCTCCACCGAGAGCAAGAGCGATGATCTGGTGACCCAAACAAATTCCAAAAATCGGAAGCTGTCCTGCTAAGTCTTTTACGACTATTATTCCATTTTTCGCCGTGGCGGGGTCACCAGGGCCATTCGAAAGTAATATGGCGTCAGGCTCATATTCCAATATTTTTCGAGTCGGTGTATCTGCGGGAACTACAATCAGATCGACCTCTCTGCGCTGTAAGTTCCACAACATGTTGTTTTTGACTCCGAAATCCATGAGGACGATTCGTTTACCCTTTCCGCTTAACCGGTAAGGCTTGGGACAGGTCACTTCACTTACGAGATCAAGGTTTGCGATGTCAGGCGAACTGCGCGCTAATCTGACGGCTTTTGCCACATTAAAATCGGTGCCTGATACTCCATTGATCATACAAGCTCGCATAGCTCCTTGATCACGAATCATGATGGTAATCATTCGAGTATCGATGTCCCATATACCAGGTATTCCATCGTTCCTGAGAAATTCGTCAAGGCTATCCCCTTTAGTGGGGTGATCACATAGCTGCCTTATTACAAAGCCCTCCACTTTGATGCCGTCAGACTGACATTCATTGCAATCTACCCCATAGTTGCCTACTAGCGGATAAGTAAAAAGTAGTATCTGGCCGTTGTACGACGGGTCAGTCAATGCTTCAACATAGCCCGTGTACGGAGTTGCAAATACGAGTTCCCCTGTGGTCGACTTCTTCGCGCCAAAGCCCTTACCTATTACCGCGGTTCCATTTTCAAATCCGAGAATTGCCGTCATATTGTGAAGATCCATTGCGAAACTCGTCGTATACTATCATTAAAGTCGGTACGCCATTTTGTAACCTACTATGGTAGGTACACGTAAGGTAAAATAACTTACCATGTGAGCAGGTAAGCGACCCGCATATTGTTGCATTAATCTACACATGCTCCGACGTGTAACCAAGCAGGAATCAAAATAATATATAACAGTAATTTGATGCTGTATACTAAATCCTGATACAACGCAATCAGTACTTCGTTAAATCGATAGTACCTCCTTCACGTGAACGACCGATTTACTACAGAGCAGAACAATGACAAGAATGAAAATCGCACTAAAGCTCGCTTACATCGGAACTAATTACTCAGGCTTTCAGACTCAACCAGGACGTCTGACAATAGAAGGAACCTTAATTCAAGCACTGCAGAACATAGGGATAATAAAGGATAAACAGAAGGCACATTTTTCGGCCTCAGGCCGGACTGATAAGGGCGTACACGCGCTTGGAGCTGTTATTGCATTTGAAACGGATACTCCGATGCTAGCTACAGCGAGAAACATAAACAGTGAGCTTCCGTGGGATATATGGACGTGGGGACGTGCTCCTGTTCCTTTATCCTTTGATGCGCGTCGCGCTGCGGTAGGACGATCCTATCGGTACATATTATACGATAGTGGGTACGATATACACGCGATGCGGGGCGTATCTGAATTACTAAAAGGGGTTCATGATTTTAAGAACTTCACACTTGAAAAAAACGGTTCGACGATACGCGAGATAAAATCGATAGCGGTGCGCGTATTTGGAAGCTTCGTAATAATTGACGTGGCAGCAGACAGCTTTCTCTGGAATATGGTAAGAAGAATTGTAACTGCGCTTATGCTTGTCGGAAGCGGGAAGAGGGATGCGATGTGGATAGAAGAAATGCTGAATCCAGGCCAGCACGAAGAGGGTTTAATGGCAGCTCCACCTCACGGCTTAATTCTCACTCAAGTAGACTACAATGACGTGATTTTTGTTGAAGATGAATACTCCAAAAAGCGCGCAGCTCGAATGCTTCAGAAAGAGACTCTCTATCACGGTGTAATGATGGAAATGCTAAAGATATTTGATGAAAAAATGGGCCGCTGAAGATCGGACAGTTTTTGTAAGAAGATTCACAATATGCCCGGTGCTTCTCTCTATTTAGAGCTCAGATAGATTTTTTATGCTGATCTACGCAGGTGCGAGTCCAGAAACACCTACCTTGTGTCGCTTCCAAACTCGGCAGAATATTCTTCGGATTCAGGCTGCCAATGTCGAGGGGGTTTTCTTCTTCAAAACTCTTCGAGACTGCTACCTGCCGTTCGCATATTCTGAGCTTTTTCAAAGGCTTTCTGAACATTTTTTGACTCTTTTTTTACGTCCATTAGATATGAAAGCTCATCGATTGTTAGGTTAAGCATGGCAGCCACGCCCGAAGGATCGTGCTGCGCGAAGTATCTAAAGAGCGGTAACATGTCAGATCTCGCTCTTGAGGTTGATAGATGGCTAATATAACCTATCTTTGCCGCAATGGAATCTCGTAAAGCCCTCTTCGACCGTGTCTGACCGAGCTTTGTCCATCGTGTGGGGGGAGAGTACCTGCCCGATATCTGCGTCTGTGCTCCCGATTCGGCGTTAACCCCACACGTCATAAGCTCAATGGCATACCGCCACAAGTTATAACTCTGCCGCCTTCTAGTTCTACCTAAGTACATATCAGCCCTACTAAGCGCCCCAAAACCACTTGCAAGCTGCTCTCCTCTGTAAACCTTTGGGAGATTTTCGTCAATCCAATGAATTATATCCTCTGGAGTTTCGTCGAGATTGTAAGAGAGGTGGAGACCTGTTTTTATATCTCGAGCGGTAAACACGCTTCTTAAAAATTCAAAAATGGATTGCGTGCGATCCCTTGGCATCAGTTCGGGAAAAGGTTGTCCAAGATTTGCTTGAAGATCGTTAATCGCCGAACGCACGTCTCCATGCGCATTCTTTAGTATCTCTTCGATAAATTCAGAATCAACGTTTATGCCTTCCTTCCCTAAGATTCTGATAAGAACTTTTCTGATGCTGTCTTGTCTGATCGCGTAGAACTGTATGAGCTTACAGGATGCCCTCAATGCGGGAGTTACGCCATAGGGATCGTTTGCTATCAAAATAATGGGCTGGCCAGTCCTTTTTACTAGTTCAGTAACAGCCCTCGCACCACCCCGGTCGGCGTTCCCGTGAAGGTTATCAACTTCATCCAGCACGATGAGGCGCCGCGTTCCAAAGAGTGATTGAGCACGTGACCCCTCACCAGCTATTTTATTTATAACTTGTTGTGTGCGCTGATCGCTCGCATTTAGCTCAATTGCCTCCCAACCCATGTCAACAGCGAGAGCGATCGCAGATGACGTCTTTCCCGTTCCAGGTTTACCATAGAGGAGGACAGCCTTTTTATCTTGCGGCCAGCTCTGGGCCCACTTTCTGAGCTCCTCGGTTGCTTTTCTATTGCCTATTACTTCAGAAAGCGTTGAAGGGCGATATTTCTCAAGAAAATCCATATTAAAATCCTGACATAGCGACGCAATATATAAGATTATAAGAACCCGTAAGTGTATTAATGTTTTGTGAAAATATGAGCTTAGACGACCTAGCACGATCGCTACGAGAGTTTGAGGGGGTTACAAGGAAGCACGCAATCGGCCCTCTGGTAAAGTGGTTTTTGCCAGATGATGACCAAGATAATTTTGGTGAAGATGCTGCTATAATCAACAGGGGAGTGGAATCCCTGTTAATAGCTGCTGATGGAATATGGTCAAAACTTATGGAAGCAGATTCAGAGTGGGCAGGTTACTGTTCCATCCTTGTTAATATTCATGATATCGTTGCGATGGGAGGCACGCCCCTTGCGATGGTGGACGTCCTTTCTGCGAGCTCACTTGAGGTCTCTAATCACGTTTTAGCCGGGATGTCTGAGGCCGTGAAGAAATTCGGCATTCCTGTGGTGGGGGGCCATATTCATCCAGATACCCACTATAATGCACTAGATGTCGCAATTCTGGGAGTGGTTAAAAGTGACTCTATTGTATACAGCAGTAAGGCGGATCAGGACGAGGATGTTATCGCGGCAGTTGATCTCGATGGCAGAGTTCATCCGTCCTGCTCTCTATGCTGGGATACGACTACGATGAGACGTCCGGAAATTTTGAAAAAACAAATTGGAGTTATGAAAATACTCGGGGAGCAGCATATCGTGACGTCCGGCAAGGACATAAGCAACCCCGGCATGCTCGGAACGCTCGGAATGCTCCTCGAAGTGTCGAAGGTCGGTGCACTCATCGATCTTGACAGCATACCTATTCCAGAAGGTGTCGAGATGCAACACTGGCTCAAGATGTATCCGGGGAT
>Ga0187772_10000309_pt1 | contig 21770 bp, 27 predicted proteins | sample 0116_SJ02_MP15_2_FD_133137 | JGI IMG/M metagenome (GOLD analysis project Ga0187772, IMG submission 133137) | Tropical peat soil microbial communities from peatlands in Department of Meta, Colombia - 0116_SJ02_MP15_20_MG | ecosystem: Environmental > Terrestrial > Soil > Wetlands > Peat | place... | reverse complement strand
GGTTAGGGACGACTTCTGGAGAAGGCCGAGAACGAAGATAGAGGAGCCCTTTCTTGTCTGGTACGAGAATGACCAACGAGAAGCAGACTGACATGAAGTTGGCCCAGGGGTTCAAGGATAGCCTCAGATCTGCCCTCGGGGATTCAGCATCGGAGGCCCTCATAAGGTTCGGCAAGATACCTGAGGACAGGCTCGATGCTCAGGGAATCGAATCTACTTTCAATGTTGTGTTCGGTGCATCCCCATCAGGACTCTCTGCTGTACAGAAGAACGTCCTGGAGGGCACTTCGTCGCGCCTAGGCGTCGACCTGGAAAAGGCAGATGAGTTCAGCGGAAAACGAGACTTCTACATTTCGCTTGTTGGCCTTGCGGAACGTTACAGAATCAAGGAGATGAGTGGCTTCGGCTTTGCAGGCTTGATAGCCAGCCTCATTTCGTCCGCTTGCTGCCTAGGACCTGTCGCCTTCGCTCTGCTCGGCTTCTCGTCTATGTCTGCGATGATCACCCTTGCAGATTCGATGATGTATGTCTACGAGCCCTACGAGCTCGCGCTGGCCGTGGCCTTCCTCGGGACGATAATCTATTTCCAGTTGAGAAAGCGGAACGAATGCAACATTAGCGGCCTAAGAAGGAACATTGGATATGTTATCATCCCAGCGGTGACCATGCTAGTCTCGTACGCCCTGATAGCATATTTCGTGGGAATCGCCTTCTATGGCTGGCCGCTGCATCTCCTTCCAGGCTAGCCTGCCTCACGTCAATCGCAGGTGGCGCTTTTGGTGACCGTCTGAGTTTAAATCAGCACGGCCCTCTGAGCCCCCTAATGGCAAAACATGTTACGACGGCAGCCCCAGGACTGACCAAGGTGCTCTTCGAGAACGATAGGATACGGGTAATCGAGTTGAGGGTGAAAAAGGGATCGAAGACAGAGATGCACACGCATCCAGCCTACTTCTCGTATGGTTTCACGCCTCTTAGTTACAGGTCTACATCGCCTGAAGGAAAGACCAAGGTACGCAAGACAAGGGCAGGTCACATCGAGTGGTCGGACGGTGAGTCTCACGCTGTTGAGTTCACGAGCACAGCTCGAGCACTTGTCGTTGAGCTGAAGTGAGAAGCCAAAAACCGTCGAAAACGAACCGGGAGGAGAGTCTTCTGTCGTTATTCGACATACTTGCGCTGGTTTCCTCTGGGAGGGCTACAGTCACCATGGGAGGGCTCCAGTTCGTCGAGGTAAACGGCGACGAGAAGACGTTGGAAGTTGAAGCGGCCGTCGCCAAACAAGCCGGTATTAGCCTCTCGAACTTGGCGAAAATGGATGGCGGGCCTGTTGGCGCTCTGACGGGCCCGATCAGTGTCGCTGGTGTTCTTTCTCAGGCCGGGTGGAAGTTGAACTTGCGGGCAGGGGGGGAGGTGGTACTCAGCATGGGAAAGGGCTCCTCTAGGCTCACTGGGCGAATCACTATGAACCCTCTTAAGGCTAGGAAACTGCTGAAGGTACTGGGGTAGCCTGGAATTCCCTGCGATTACTGCGCCATCAGTGCGACGTTCTTGCTGGCCGATGCTTTCTTCTCGTCATCGGACAAATCCCTGACATGACTGGTAATGGTGAGGAGACCGTCGAACTCCACACTCATCCCAGTGTTTGGAAACCTCACGTTCATGCCTTGGAGGTTTATGTCAATCTGGGTGTGCTTGTCAGAAAGGGCCCCAAGTAGTTCGGAGACCATCGATTTCTCGTTCCCTGCCGCGTGCCTTGAAGATGCCATTGCCGAATACCCTGATGATTGGATATTTAGAGCTTCTAAAGACTGAGGGCCTGCAACCTGTCAGGGTGTGAGTTGTCTCCGCCCTGTCACATTGTCTGAAAGTTCTATATCGAGCCTTCATTCTGAACGGAGTGTGGCCAAGACTGCAATCCGGGGCCTTGGGGAGGTCAACCTTTGGGTCAAAGACATCGACGAGATGAGAAGATTCTATGTCGACATCTTGGGCCTGGCGCCAATTCACGAATCGAAGAGGCACATCTTCCTGAAGATAGCTGATGGATACGAGGGCCACCCCCAGGTGGTGGCCCTCTTCGACTCGAAGTTCGAAAGCGTGGGCGTCCGACCGGACACGAGAAGGACCACCCTTAATCACGTTGCGTTCGAGATTTCGCTCAAAAGTTACGAATCCGAGAAGAAACGTCTCAAAAAGCTAGGACTTCGCGTAACCGAACAGCCACACAGGGAGGCCCACTGGCGATCCCTGTACTTTCATGACCCCGATGGAAACCAGATTGAACTCGTAGCCGTCGACAAGAATCTGAAGTAATCCCGATTCATCGCACATGGAAACGTCGATTTCAGCTTCGTTGTGGGATTCGCACCCGGAGCCGGGAATCGACAACGATGGCTCCCTTTCCCTCCTGAAGCACCATTAGGGGATTGAGATCGAGCTCAGCGACCTCGGGCGTTACCTCCACCATCTGGCTGATGCGAAGTATAGTCTCTTCCAGCGCCCTCTCGTCATAATGTGAGCCCCCTCGATAGCCTTCAAGGAGCTGGTGGGTCTTTAGAGAGTGAACCATTCTTTCCGCATCCTGTTTTGTTAGAGGAGGAAGGCCGACCGAGACGTCCTTGACCAGCTCGACCAAGGTCCCTCCGGCCCCGCACGCAATCAGTGGTCCGAAGGTGGGGTCGCGGGCTACGCCGACGAACATCTCGACGGCATTGGAAATCATCTCCTGGACCAGGAAACCACTCACGGCAAATCCTCTTTGCCGGACCCGGCCGCGCATCTCCTCTGCCGCTCGCCTTACCTCTTCGGCGGCGAGTCCGACTTCCACTGCCCCTGCTTCTGTCTTATGAAGCAGGCCTGGGGCGATTGCCTTCAGCGCGACCTTCCCGGCAAAACCTTGTGCTGCCTTTGCGGCCTCTTCGGCGCTTCTGACCTGGACGGACCTGACGGTCGAAATCCCGAAGCATTTCAGGAATGCTTCGGCATCCGCGGCGCCCAGCCACTCTTCCTTTGAGTCAATCGCCCTTGCCACCATCGAGGCAGCTTCAGTTCGGTTGACCGCGAACGTGGGTGGGATGCTTCTGGGAGCATGCAGCCACCTCCCGTAGTCGGTCACCCGGGCCAGGGCCTGCGCTGCCAGCTCAGGGAACGGGTAGGATGGTATCCTGATGATGCCGTCGGAGAGCTGTCCTGAAACACCTTTGGTGGCCATGAAAGTGCTTATGACGGGGAGTTTGCGGTTCATCCCTCTCACCGCCTGGAGTATCTCCGATGCCGTTTCTTGTGGCCTCTCTGCCAGAGGAGGGATGAATATCACAATGAGGCTGTCGACCTCTTCGGTCTCGGACAGCGTCTGGATGGCACGTGCGAAGTCAGCAGGGATAGCGGCGCCGCTCATGTCGACTGGGTTCTTGGTGCTTGCGATGGGGAGGAGGAATTTCCTAAGCCTACCCTGCGTCTCAAGAGATAGCTCAGGGACCTGCATCCCCAGGCTTTCGCAGGCGTCGGCCGCAAGGATTCCCGCGCCTCCGGCGTTGGTGATTATCGCCACCCTGTCCCCGCTGGGCACGGGCTGAGTAGCCAGAAGGGCTGCCACGTCGAACATCTCGTCGAGAGAGTCGGTCCTTATGACCCCCGATTGCCTGAAGAGGGCGTCGACGGTTATGTCAGAGGCGGCGACCAGGGCCCCAGTGTGGGACTGGGTGGCCCTGAAGCCGGCCGTGGAGCGCCCGCTCTTCACGGCAACTATTGGTTTCTTCGCGGTGATCCTCTTTGCCAGCCTCGCGAACCTTCCGGGGTCGCCGAACGACTCGATGTACAGCAGGATCACGTCGACGTTGTCGTTGGTCTCCCAATACTGCACGATGTCGTTGCCCGAGACGTCCGCCCTGTTCCCTGCAGAGACGAACTCGGAGAGGCCGATTCCCAGCCTGTCGGCGAGGTCGATGACGGCTACCCCGAGCGCCCCTGACTGGGACCAGAATCCGATCCGGCCCGGGATTGCCCTGTAAGGAGCAAACTGCCCGTTGAGATTCACCTTTGGGTCGGTGTTAATTATTCCCATGCAGTTCGGTCCGATCATGCGCATGCCCGACTCCCTGCAGACCCTGACAAGCTCGTCCTGGAGGGCGGCACCTTCAGCCCCTGTCTCTGCGAATCCTGAAGAAATCACGACCAGCGCGTGGACCCCCTTCTGGGCGCACTCCCTCGCCACCTCGATGACAGAACTTGCAGGGACAACGATGAACGCCAGGTCCACGGGACCGGGGCACTTCAGGACTGAATCGTAGGCAGCTACTGATTGGACGACTGTCGCCCGCCGGTTCACGGGGTAGACCGGGCCGTTGAAGTCCGCGTCAATCAGGTTCCGGAAGAGCTCTCCACCGATCGTCCCTTTTTCTCGGGACGCACCGATGACAGCGACGCTCCTAGGCCTGAAGAAGTGCTTGACCGAGGCAACGGCCGCCTCGGTATCGCTTTGAGCTTGTCGAGAACCAGTTGTTGAACCGCCATTGGGGGGATTTGCCCTCATGCCACTCTACGTGCGACGCCTGACGGCTCCTATAAACGCGCTCGAGGTTCCACCGGCTCCAAAGTATGGAAGGCGCCCATCATGATTCCTCCATGGTTCAAACTCTTAAGAGAAACACCGAAGAATGCATTCACGTTGGCAGGACCGGTTACCAAGACCTACAAGGTTTCGAAGACCTTCAAGGCGCCTCTGGACTTCTGCTTTGAATGGTGCACAGACTTCCGAGCCGACGACAACAAGATGACGGGTTCGAAGATTAAGCGCCACTTCCTCGAGAGAACTCGCCGCAGGTTCGTCTGGGTAGCGGCCCACAAGGAAGGCAAGAGGACGGTGGAGGGGATTAGGGCTGTGTGGCTCAAGCCGCCGGATGCCTGGCATCTGGACACCTGTGGTGACGGAAGGGAAATCGGGGACTACAAGCTCACATCGGTTGGAAGGCGGACCCGGCTCGATATGGTCTTCCGTGTGACCTACGACGACCCGAAGAAGGCAGAAGGTGCTCGTGAGTGGGTGCGAGATGCGAGGCGGGAGTGGGACGCGTTTGGAAGGTACCTCGAAGCAGACTACAAGGGCTCCGTCGGCAAGAGAGCGGGCAAACAGACGCGCCCCATGTGATTCTTCAGTTAGCATCGGCCCAGTCACTTTCCGCGAGAGGGACGCAAGCATTCAGGATGGAGCAGAAGTCCATATTGGTTAAGAACCAAAGCGAGTAGAAAGGCACTCGTGGAGCACGTAATAGTGCCAGAGCCCTTCCAGCGGGAACCCCCGCAGCCAGAGCCAGAGAATCCCTGGTTCGAGTTGCGCTAGACACCTTAAGCTTAGGCCGATGTCTTCTCCGGAAGCTCTGAGTAGGTGCCGTCCTTTGACCGGTACAGGGCCACCCTTGCCAGCGTCTTCCAGTCGCCGTCGAACTTTCTAAGCTGTATGCTCACCACCTCATCCTCGGGATTCGACCTTCCGGGCCACACAGCCACGTTGAGGAATTCGCCACCTCCAAGCTTCTTGGAGAAGCTGTACTTCGGGTGGGTCTTCTCGCTCATGTCGAAGCGATTTGGGCGCGCCTATTTCTCGATATCCGCCTTGTTCATTCCTGCAACAGACGGGAGTGCACAGGCCTTATCTACGACGTGACCAGATTTCCAAGCTGTGAAGAGCTACGACCTGATAGTGATCGGCTCGGGCTCGGCCATGAACATTGTCGACCCCATGCTGCAGCAGAATCCAAGGATGAAGGTTGCGGTAATTGACAAGGACGAACCGGGGGGAATCTGTCTTACCAGGGGGTGCATCCCCTCCAAGATACTCCTCTACCCGGCGGAGCTCGTCAGGGTCATCGAGGGGACAGGAGAGCTTGGGCTCGACGTGGAACTCAGGAGAGTCGACTTCCCGAAGGTCATGGCCAGGATGAGGAGCCTCATCGACGCAGACATCGACTCGATCAGAAGGGGCCTTTCGAGCTCCGAGAACATAGACTACTATCACGATACGGCGGAGTTCATCGCCCCCTACACGCTGAAGGTCGCCGGAGAGGAGGTAACATCGAAGATGATCTTCCTCTGCATTGGGTCGCAGGCCATCATACCGCGGGTCGAGGGTCTGGGTGAAGTGGGATACATCACAAGCGACGACGCATTCAGGCTCAAGAAGCTCCCTCCTAGCCTGGCGATAGTTGGCGGGGGATACATAGCGGCCGAGTTCGGCCACTTCTTCTCGGCCATGGGGGCAAGGGTCACTGTGATAGGAAGGAATCCCCAGTTTCTGCCGGCTGAGGAGCCTGAGATCTCAGCGCTCGCAAAATCTGTCTTGGGAAGGCACATGGAGATTCTCGTCAACCATGAGGTCAGGGAGGTTGAGAAACTGGGCGATGGCAAGAAGAGGCTACAAGCCTTCGACAGGAACTCCGGGAAGGAGTTGAGCGTCGAAGCAGATGAGATCATGATTGCCGCTGGGAGAGGCCCCACCACGGGGATACTCCACCCAGAGAAGGCCGGTATCAGGATCACCGAGGCAGGCTGGATTGAAGTGAACGAATACCTCGAAACCTCGCAACCAGGTGTATGGGCTTTCGGGGACGCTGACGGGAAGTTCCTCTTCAAGCACGTTGCCAATTACGAATCTCAGATCGTCTACTACAATGCAGTACTGAAGCAGAGGGTGAAGGTCGACTACCATGCAGTCCCCAGTGCGGTGTTCACCTATCCTGAGGTGGCCAGCGTAGGGATGAAAGAGAAGGAGGCGGCGGACAAATTCGGCGAGGAGAACATCCTGATCGGTTTCTACAAGTATGAGGACACTGCGAAGGGAGAGGCTATGAACGTCAAGGGGTATTTCGTGAAGGTCATCGTCCAGAGGCGCACTCTCAAGATCCTCGGGGCGCACATCGTAGGCCCGTACGCTTCAATCATGATTCAGGAGATAATCAACCTCATGTACACCGAGCAGCAAGACGCACGGCCTCTGATGAACTCGATGCACATCCATCCGTCGTTAACGGAGGTGGTGGACCGTGCCTTCAGCTCTCTGATGGAACCCCACGAATACCATCATCTAATGCAGCACGAAATCCCATAGAAACACAAGTGCTTATAGCAGCAGACGCAAGCAATAATCCTGAATTGAAGATGACCTTCCTGTACACAGGGATCCGCGTCAAGAATCTGGAGGAGTCGGTGAAATTCTACACCGGCCTGCTGGGGATGAAAGAAACCGGAAGGAACATGATCGAAGCCACGGGTGGTACCGTGGTCAGCCTCAAGAGCGTGGAAGGAGGACAGGAGCTCGAGCTCAATTACTATCCTGAGGGAAACAGGTACGCGACCAGGTATACGGCCGGCGAGGAGCTGGACCACCTCGCGTTCAAGGTCGAAGACTTGGACAAAGCCCTGGTTGAACTAGCGGAGGCGGGGCATCGCACGGTCCTCGAAGTAAAGGGCCCCTCGAGCAGATGGGCGTACCTGGAGGACCCCAACGGGATCTGGATTGAACTATTCACTTAGTCCGTGAAGACTTAACGTGTCTTTGAGCCCGGACTGGTATCGGTGCCCGTTTAAGCCTCCCGCGCTCTCCCCCTGCCGTGACACATGTAGAGTTCCTTTACGACTTCGCGAGCCCGAACTGTTACGTCGCTTACCATAAGCTGAGGGAGCTGAAGGCCAAGCGAGGACTGGACGTGCACCTGTTGCCGCTCTTCTTAGGCGGGCTTTTCAAGATGACAAACGACGCACCTGTCCCCAATGGAACGAACGAGTACAACTACATGGTCGCCAACCTGGAGCGTATCTCACGAACCCTCGGGATTGAGTTCAAGTTCCCACATTCGAGCTTCCCGCCGAACTCGGTCAGGGCTCTTCGGGGCGCTTACTTCGCCGAGGCGGTGGAGAGGGTGGACGACTACGTCTCGAGGGTTTTCAGAGAATACTGGGTGAACGGGACGGACATCTCGGACCATCAGAGTCTCGGCGCGATAGCGGCGTCCCTCGGCATGGAGAGGGATGAGTTTCTGGAGTTCATAGAGCGAGAGGAGACAAAGCTGAGGTTAAGGAGGGAGACGCAGAGGGCGTATGAGAGGGGAGTGTTCGGATCCCCGACGTATTTCATAGACGGGAAGATGTACTGGGGTACTCCTGAGGTGTTGTGGCTATTGGACGACGAACTGGCGCGGGCCGCCTCTCAAGTGTAGTTGGCTCCGGGAAAACCGTCAGGCCCCTCCCGGCATCAGGGACAAAGCGCAGAGCTAAACCCAGTCCCTCAGCCACCATTCAGGATCGGGCATGCCGCTCCCCATGACCGCGCCCTTCAAATCGTGCTTGCTGTATCTCTCACGTCTCAGCTCCACCTTTAGATCATCGCCGGAGGCTATCAGGACGGCGTACTCAGCCCAGACAGGGTTTACGACCCTCCGATCGGCGGCTTCGAAAAACGGGAGGCCAACGCTCCCTGGATTGATTATCAGAGAGGCTCCAAACTTGCGGACCATCTGGGAGTGTATGTGTCCGCCAGCGTAAAATTGGGCGTGCCTGCCCTGGAAGATCTTGCCAAGTTCCCCGTCAGAAGCAGTTGGAAGAACCTGCTCGGTGTTTGAGCGGGGCGAGCCATGGTAGCACAGTAAGGTATGTCTTCCAACTTTGATCTCTATCGTAGGTTTAAAATTCGCGAGATACTCCCTGTCTGCTGCATCTATTCTTGAGGTGGTCCAATCGTGCAAGGCTGCCATCTTCTTCCTTTCCTCCGGAGGCATCTTCAGCTTGCTGAAGTCATCGCGTTCCTGTTCTGCCAGTGTTTCGTCTGTGTTTCCCAAAACGCAGGGCCAACCGACGCTTCGGAGGAACGAGATTGTTTCGTGAGGCTGAGGCCCCGAGGCCGCGACATCTCCAAGGCATACGACGCGGTCGGCATCTTTGATGCCTGGCAGTATGCTTTGAAGTGCAACCAGATTACCGTGAACGTCTGATGTGATTGCGACTTTCAAGCGTCACCCAAGGGAAGTCTGACGATAAATACCATGCCACCTATGAGATTCAGGGCGCCTCAGCCTAGCGCGCCGGCCGCCCGGGGATCTGTGTTCGGACAGAACTCTCCAAGACTCTTCTTTCGGCGCTTCTGAGGATCTCGCTTAGGGTTGAGGGCCTGACGCCGACCAGTTCGCTCAGGTTGGTGAGGCTTATCTTCCGAGGGAACTCGAAATACCCCTGCGCCAGAGCCGTCCCCAATATCTGTTCCTGCCTCGCCGTGAGTACCACCTGATGATCGAAGAGGCCACTCGTGTCTCTCTTCGAAGTCTTTCTCCTTGGCCTTCTTCCGTTCATTTTTGTGGGTGCTCCTGATGGCTTCTTGCGAACTGCCACAGCCTGTACAAGATGTCTGGAACATCGGCGTTGGGGGTGCTCTCCACAACGAAATTTCCAGAGTCGCACTGGACTGCCACCTTCGAGTAAGCGGCTCTGTAGACGATGCGCTTCTTCCCCCCATCGGTAACTACGATGTGTTCGATGAAGATGAGGCCGCTTTCAGTCATTTCGCGTATCTTCCGGTAGGCTGTGCTCGTCGGCACGCCCGTCTCTGAGCATATCTCCTCGACGGATTTTCCTTTCGTGATTGCCGACCTCATTATCATGTTGCAAGGGACGTCTGAAATCGCCTTCAAGAAAGCCGATCCCATGGTGCTATTCGCCTCAGTAACCAGGGTCTTCGATGCGACTGGCGCCTTTGCCTCGAAGCTTGATTCCACTGCCTGCATGTAAGGTCAGTCACAAATCGACAGCTTGAGTGGATATGTCTCGACCCTAACAGGTTAGGAAGAGGATGGGAAGCGCCGACTTCTTACTCTTCTATTTCGGAGCCTTCGCTCAAAAAGCTTCCAAGGATGTTCTTCTCCGCTGCCCTAAGAATCTCACTTAGAGTGCTCGGCTTGATTCCTATCCTCTCCGCCAGCTCTGTCAGGCTTATCCTCCTTGGGAAGTCGTAGAACCCCATCTCCATGGCTGACTTGAGGATGCCGAGCTGCCTCGTGGTGAGCTTGTAGTCAGGGGAGACAGGCCCGATGTCCTTGACTGAATAGCCTATTCCCTCTTTCGAGAGACGGCTAAGGAGCAAGGGCACCCCCTCGTTGCCCAGGAAGACCTTGTATCCCACTGTGCAGTCGTCCCCCGTCCTAGCCGAAGAAACGAACACAGCCTGGTTAGTGCCCAGTATGGAGGGGCATGCCATGCACCTCTTCGCCACGACCACCCCCATGATGTGCTGTTGGGAGAGGTCGGTCAGTTCCGTGCTCATGACGAAAGGATTAGATTCCAGTTGCTGGCGAACCTCACCTGGACTTCCTTCACCTATCGAGATGTCAACGAAGTGGGCGACTTCCTGTCCCCTGCCTACGAACTTGAGCCCCAGAATCCTCACCTGAGCTGAATGGTCGATGCACAGTTGTCTGACCCAGTCATCAGCCCGTGCCTGAAACTGGAGTTGCATCAAATGGAGCTGAATCCCAGAGCTGTGACTTCGGTGAGGAGGCTAATGACCCTTTCTCTGCGCCATTCGGGCAACGAATAATTACGCATAGGAAGACCGCAAGGCCCAGTTGAAGATCAGGGAAGCGTTTCCGAAGATGTTCGAAAGGGCGTACCCTGCCGTCGACCCGACGACTCCGATACTGTCGGTCCTTCCCCTACTGCGGTTCCACGAAATCGATGTCCTACCCCTTTCTTTCGATGCTGGTAGGAAGCAGAGGGGCGTCTATGGCTTCTCCTGCCTCGCGAGGCTACTGAAGGTCCAACCGGGGGGAGTTGGTTCTTTCTTGAAGCAGCCTTGTGAGGTTGTGTCAGAACCCTTTGCAACGATTCGGGCTGACCAAGCCCTGTCCGGTCTTCTGGACGCTTTCATGAGAAGACGATTTGGTTTCGCACGCGTCGTGGAAAGCAGAGGGGCGGGAGCTCTCCTGACTCTGCCAGATGTCCTCGAGCTTTACGAGGAGGGGACGCTCGCGTGTTCCCTCACTCTGGAAGATGTCGGGTCCACCACCTTCTCGATGCCGAAGCAGTCGACCATCAGAGAGGCTCTTGTCGAGATGTTCGACAGGCGAATTAGGCGGGTCTTCATTTCAGGGACCCGAGAGTTCATCTGGGACCGGAGCGTAATCGAACATCTGTTCAGCTCGGCGTCACTCGGCCGGGTAGCGGAACGCGTATCGGAAAACATTCTCGACACATCGATTTCAAGGATTGGGACAAAAACCGCAAAAGTGGTAAAGGGGCGCATCGAGCTACGAGAAGCTGCGGCTTTGCTGAAGGTCGAGCCCGGACAGTGCCTCGTCTTCGATGGGAGGGTCGTCACTCCCTGGGACGCAGTGATGAAGCCGTGGAAGGAAGGAGAGTTGAAGATACGGGGCCATCGTTAGCCAATCGACCTGCCAGATTTACTAGTTAGGTTCGTCCCGGGTAGAGCGCGATTACGGGTATGACCCTCTTGGTCTTGCGCTGGTATTCACCGAATTGGGGGTACATCGTCGCCCAGTGCGAGTAGATCCTGTCTCGCTCGTGCCCCTTGACCTCCTCTACGTGCACGTCGATAAGATCGTCCCCGACCTCGATTTGTACGTCAGGATGTGCCTTCAGATTGTGGTACCAGTCGGGATTTCTGTCAGCTCCTCCCTTTGAGGCGAAAATCAGGTATCGAGTTCCGTCTTTGAAGTACATCAAAGGGTTGACTCTTCGCTTGCCCGTACGTGCACCGGTGTGGCGAATGAGCAGCAGAGGAGATCCTTTGAAGGATCCACCTACTTTCCCGTGGTTACTGCGAAACTCCTTGATGATCCCCTCGTTCCAGCTCATTGCAGTCTGACCGACTCTTGACTTGGGCCCACGGATAAACAGTGTGTCTGATGTGGCATTTCGCCATGTACCCCAGGGGTGTCTTTCTGGTTCTGTTGAAGCTGAGCGCATTAGGGATTCGAATTCGAGCGGCTGGGTATTCAATTGTATCAGGCCCTCGTTCCCGTGGCGCTAACAGGTTAGGCTTAAATAACGATAAGAGTCTGCGACCGACGCAATTGCGAGAGACGGGTTCTGATTTGAGATCCGCCCCCGACGAAGGCGTAGCTGACAGGTCTTTACGGGATAACCCCACCTCCAGTGGGCCTGTTCCAGCACCGTCGTCTCCCCCAAGCAACGCGGGAAGCTCGGCTTCGGTAGGGTTCATCATGGGCACCATCAACTCGGCGATCTCCTTGGTGAGGAATCCCATGAGTTACATCAACGAGAACAAGGATTCCCCGGCCACAGTAAGGGGGATCATGGTGAACTACGTCGCCGTCTTGGCCGCCATTCCATTTCTAGCGACCCTGGTGGGGTACCTGTGGTACTACGACCTTTTCGTCCCGTTCGGCTTTGTGGGATCCTTCGTAGCCTACGCCTTCCTCTATGCGGTCTTGTTTTACATCCTTGACGTCATAGCCGTCTATGTTGTCGCCCTCGTGATAGGATTCCTGGCTCCTACGTTCGGCTCGTCCAACGACAAGATCAAGAGCCTCAAGCTTTCAGCTTTCATTTTCACCCCTGCCTTCCTGATAGGAGTCCTCAACATCATCCCATTCTTGGGCATCCTAGAAATCCTGGGAATTCTATACGGCCTCTACATCCTTTACCTAGGGCTCCCGATACTCATGGGAACTCCCAAGGACAGGGTCGTGACCTACGTTGTGGCCGTCGTAATCGCGACCTTCATAGTCTACTTTGTCCTTGCTGCGATAGTAGGATTCGTCACTGCCGCGGCCTTCCACGTGGGCATGTTCTTCTAATTGGTCCAATGCTGACCTTCGTTTAAGGCAGAGCCATGAAGCTTCGTTCCGGGATAACGACCATCATTTTGGTCCTGGTAGTGGTGGTCGTCATAGTCATCGCCGGAGTGGCCTATGTCTTTGTCTTCGCCAGTCCCAGCTCGCCTGGAGCCAAGACGACAACCTCCACATTGATCATCGGGACGTCAACATCGAACGTGCCGACAACCACGGTGACCGTCGGCAGTTCGACAACAGGTACCCAGAGTTACGAGGACTTCAGTGGGACCTACACATACACCACCCCGCTAGGCCCCTCGGGTATCAACGACAGCACCGGGAAGCCAATCCAATGGAATTCTACTCAGACAGCGACCGGATCTTTCACTTTCTCGATTAATCCGTCCACCTACCTCGGGAGCGGCAGCGGTCAGGGAAGCATCACGGTGTCGACACGTGGCTACTGCACCGGAAGCAACACGGTCCCGTACACCTTCGGCATCGAAGCTGAGGACATCCCCGGGACGAAGAACGTCAGTATTGCATTCAACCTTCCGACTCCGTCCACCGTGATGGTCCAGCTGTCATGCCAGGGCTCCACGACGGGCTTCTACACGGCGAACAACCCAGTGACATATCTCAGCGTCTACCCGAACGGTCTCGACCTGAACTCATTCCCGGCCAAGGCGTCCATGGTGCTGACCGGCGGGATAAGCTACACCGTTTCCATAAGCGAAAGCTAGTCCCGGAACCGAAAACGCCTTCCTGTTTTTATAAACCTCTCAGCTCGTTTTACATGATGAGGCAGGCAGTACAGATTGCGCTCCTGGCAACAATTGTGGTCGCCTTCCCATGGTTGGCAGTGTCAATAGCCGCAAACCTACAGATGCTTCCCTCTGGGTCGTCAGGGACTCCTCCAGTTTCGTGCTCGGCAAACTGCCCTGCAACCTCGCAGGCCGTGCTTCCACCAACAGCCGGGAATCCACTGGTGTTCGAGTTCACCTTGGCAGTTGTCCTGACACTGCTCGTGCTTACTGGCATAATCGCCTGGCGAAGAAAGGTGCAGACAAGCCGAGGCCTCTGGAGCCTTCTGTCTCTCCTCTTCTTCTTCGCTCTGGTCTATGCCCTCGCGGCCGTCCTCAGGACTCTTCAGACAAACCCGCTTCCTAATATTGGAGGCCTCTACTCCGAATTCTATTGGGTGTCTTATCTGCCCCTCGCGGTTATCCTGATTGGCGGTGCTCTGGGCGCCAAATGGATAATGCAACGCCCGGATCTCACCCCCTCTAGGGGAATCCAGTCGACCGTGTCAGAGGAGAAAAAAGTGGCGGTCTTGAAGGCGCTCGACAGGGCCATCCATTCGCTACGCAGCGGATCAGACCCCCGAAGCGTGGTTATCAGTTGCTACAGGGCACTCTGTGAGACCCTGCAGGAAAGGGGGGTGCCCAGTAGGCCATCCATGACGGCTCGCGAATTCGAGGCGGCCAGCGAAAGCACGCTCACGATTCACCATGAAACACTCCATAGGCTCACCGCCCTATTCGAAAAGGCGCGATATAGCGACGAAGAAGTCGGCACCAGGGACGCTGCCGAAGCCGAGTCCGTACTTACGGAGTTGAAGTCAGAAGTGTCGGAGATGGTTGGTGCAAAGTGAGATCCTCGACCCTTCTGGCATGCGTCGTAACCGCGTGCGCCCTGCTTGCCGCGCTGGCCGGTCTGGCGTCGTCATATGGTGGCGTGGCCGCAGCACTACTATCTCTTGGGTTCGTGCTCTCTCTGGGTTTGGTTCTGGCAGGGGGGGCTGTCCGGCAATGGGCTCCTGTCAAGAAAGAATACGATTCAGGGCAGGGCCCGATTTCTGCGCTAGTCTTCGCTGTAGAAGGTGCGGCTCGCGGTTCATCTTTCTCCCAGTCCCAGATAGCTCGCATCCTCCGCTCTGTGGGGCCAGAGGTTTCCAAGCAGTCGATACCAAGAGATATTCTGGAGCCATCGGGTCCGAGACCGAGGCTGAAAGGGGAGGATTACATGACAGAACTCGAAGCAGCGGTCAAGGTGCTTAGGAACGGCTGAAGCCACGCGGACCAAGGGAAGCGATGTCCATCAGCGGGTACTCGACGAAGTCTCTAAGGTGATAGTTGGTAAGAGGGAAGTCATCGACCTGTTGCTCCTCTCCATAGTCTCGGGGGGCCACGTCCTCATCGAAGACTATCCGGGGCTCGCCAAGACACTGATGGCAAAGTCGTTGGCCTCGGCCTTGGGACTCGAGTTCAAGCGGATACAATTCACACCAGACCTGCTCCCCGGGGATGTGACCGGTAGCTACATGATCAACCAGAGAACGTCAACGTTCGAACTCAGAAAGGGCCCGATCTTCACCAATCTCCTCTTGGCCGATGAGATTAACAGGGCCCCGCCGAGAACACAGGCGGCCCTGCTTGAAGCGATGCAGGAGAGGCAGGTCACAATCGAAGGTGAGACCATGAAGATGAGCGACCCCTTCGTTGTCATGGCCACACAGAACCCAATCGAGTACGAAGGGACTTACCCTCTCCCGGAGGCACAACTCGACCGTTTCCTCACCAAGGTGGGCATAGGATACCCAGATCCTCACGAAGAAAGGGAGATCCTGAGGCGGAGGGCTGAAGCGATGACGGACGAAGTCAACGTTTCCGCTGTGGCCACCATCGAAGACGTGAAGACCATGAGAGGGGAGATAGAGCGCATCCATCTCGAAGAAGCGGTCGAAGATTACATTGTCGAAATCGTCCGCTCCACCCGCACGCATAGCGACGTTGACGTAGGAGCTAGTCCCAGGGGGTCCTTGGCCCTTATGAAGCTCTCGAGGGGGAGGGCGTTTCTCGAGGGCAGAAGCTATGTCGTTCCAGATGACGTGAAGTCTGTTGCCCTACCAGCGCTCAGCCACAGGCTAATACTCAAGGCGGAAGGGTGGATGAAGGGGAAGCGCCCGGAAACGGTCATCGAAGAAGTAGTCCAGTCTGTGCCCGTCCCCAAGGTTGACTGACAACCTTGCTGACGCGGAAACTGGCTCTAGTCGCGGCCTTCGCTCTGTGGATCCTCCCTCTGGCAGTACTGTTGGGGAGCCCGCCCCTAGCCCTTGCTGACGTGCCCGTCACACTCTACCTAGCGTTCGTCACGCTCGGTCCCCAGCCGCACCTTAATGTCACGACGACCAGACTTCTTCCGCAGGAGCAGGTCCAGGAGGGTGAGCCGGTTACGGTCACACTTAGGGTGAAAAACGAAGGGCCCAGAGTCGATCTGGAGGTGATCGACGAAGTCCCACCCGAGATTTCCATCACTGGGGGGAGTAATCATATTTTCGCAGCCTTGGGAGAAGGCGAATGCCGCGACTTCTCCTATACGTTCTCTCCAGCGTCTTTCGGCACCTTCACCTTCGGACCAATCAAGATCAGATCATCAGACACGGCTTCGGCTAGATACGAGGAAATGGTTTCGGAGTCCTACGAGCCATTGAGGGTCTACCCAGAGGTCAAGTACCTCAACCGAATAGAACTCAGACAGACTCGTCCTCGCAACTGGCCTGGCGAAACATCTGTGAGAAGGGCCGGGCAAGGGTTGGAGTTCTATGGAATAGGAGAGTATCACACAGGCGACCCCCTCCGGCGTGTCAATTGGAGAGCTTCTGCCAGGGTCAGCCACCTGATGCTGAACCAGTTCATGAACGAGGCTGGAGGCGAGACTGTGCTGGTGTTGGACCTCAGGTCCACCTCTCGGATTGGAACGCCCCCCAACACCTGCGCAGAGTATTCGGTGAGGGCGGCTGCGGCCCTATCCTACAGGCTACTGAGAGACAGGAACAGGGTAGGGCTTCTCGCGGTGGGACAGCGGATCATCAAGGTGCCACCTGGCTTCGGGCGCCGACAGTTCGAAAGGATACTAGTCGGACTGATTTCGACCAGAGTCGGAGTCGATGCGTGGAGCCTCGGACTCGTCCCCTACTACCTCTCACTCTTCTACTCGAGGATGGTGCAGCTGGTGCTAGTCTCGCCGCTCGTCGACAACAGTCCTGTGTCCATGGTTTCCGAACTGGCGCGAAGAGGGTATGAAGTGCTCGTAATCTCCCCATCACCGGTAGAGATGGACCATCCTCAGAAGGGTGACCCGAGGGCCATCAGGATCGCCAAGGAACTTGCGACGATGGAAAGGAACGTGAAGATTTCTTCGCTCAGAAATCAGGTGAAGGTAATCGACTGGAACCCGAAGCTTCCGCTGTCAGATGCGTTTGAAGGGTTGAGGGAGTCATGGCGAGCGAGAAGGCCAGGCTAGCCCTCTTTTTTTCAGTCCGCCTCCTGGGGATTATCGCCTTCGCCTCGCTTTCAGCACTGGTCTATTTGGTTACTGTGCATGGAACCTCGGCGGGCGCCTTCCTGCTTGGCATTCTATTCAGCTACGGCGCACTGCTCGGAGGCATCGTCTTGAGGCGGCCCGACGCCGAGGTATTAGGCTGGCTGATTCTTGGCACTACCCTCCTTGTCGCGGAAGCGGAATCTGTTACCGTCTCCTACTGGCTGACTATGACCACCGCCGTCGCCGTCGTCGTATTCGCAGACCTCGGGCATTCGGTCGCCCTGGTCTACCCTCGAAGTAGGGGAGAGGTCGTCGACGGTCTTCAGCGGTCGGAACGGAGGGGGCTGCTCGGGAGACGAGCTTTCGTGCTGGGGGGCGCTGGGGGAGCTTCACTTGTCTTGTCTCTGGTCGGCGTGAACCTGTCCCCTCCGCTCTTGCTCTTCGGGGCGTCCACAGCAATTGTCGGTATACTTGCGGTGGTTGCGATAGTGTTGGTCGCCTTGGTGATTCTTGGAGCTGGCCAACAGAGGAACTAAGGAACGGCAGAGGGAAGGAACTTCATCGAAAACCTCCCGGTCAGCCCGGCTATAGAGAGAAAATCGCACGTGAAAATGCCTAATGGAGGCATGTTTCTTAGCGCACCACCCGGCAACCGACCAGTCGTTTCCCCACAGGGAAAGCTCCGAGTCGATGACCCAAAGCGAGTGGATTAATCTCACTGTGGGTCCCTTCTTGAACATAGGGACGGACGCCAGCTCGTACAGTGAAGCGCATCCTTAAGAATCTCAGAACCCGAATGAGTTTTCTCGCATGATTCCCAAGAAGTTCGACTACTATTCGCCGAGCTCGCTTCAAGAAGCAATCCAGCTACTGCGGCAGCATGGGGAGGCCAAAATCCTTGCAGGAGGTCAGAGTCTCCTGCCATTGATGAAGTTGAGACTGGCTGCACCGACCGCCCTCGTCGATATCTCCAGGCTTGCTGACCTCTCCTATGTTCGAGATGAAGGCGCTTACCTAGCGATTGGCGCGCTCCTAACGCACGACGCCGTGGAGCACGATGGAACAATCAAGGACAGGTTCACTCTCATAAATGATGCTGTTGCCCGAATCGGGGACCAGCAGGTCCGGAACCTAGGAACAATTGGTGGATCTGTTTGCCACGCAGATCCGGCCGCGGACCTCCCCACAGCACTACACGTTGCGGACGCTCGTTTTGTCCTAGAAGGGGAAGGCGGCAGGAGGATATTGCCTGCGCAGGACTTCTTTGTCGACTTCTTTTCCACTGCTGTCCGTCAAGACGAGATTCTTACGGAGGTGCAGGTTCCGTACCTCCCGCAGCGATCGGGATCTGCCTACGTCAAGCACAGCCTTCGAGAAGCCGATTTCGCAATCGCAAACGTCGGCACGATTGTCACGATGGAAGTAGATGGAGAGAGGTGCAGGGAAGCGAGAATAGGTTTTGGGGCGGCGGGACCGACGCCTCTCAGGGCTACTGCTGCCGAGCAGTTTCTCAAAGGGAGACCCTTGGACAAGACTACCATCGAGGAAGCCGCGGAGAGAGCGTTTGAAGGTGCAAATCCGCAGTCCGACGTCCACGGAAGCAGGGAGTATCGGCTGAGAATGGTCAAAGTGATGACGCAGAGGTCGCTCGGGCTTGCTTTGAGCAGAGTTGCGTTGACAGGGGGCGGGGTGGAGCAATGAACGCGAAGAACGTCAGAGTAGCCAAGGCCGACGAGTTGACGAAGGTGTTCATGAGGATAAATGGCAAGGAGCATGGTGGAGAGGTCGAACCAAGGACCCTGCTCGTCTACTTCCTCAGGGATGAACTGAGTCTCACCGGAACTCACGTTGGATGTGATACAGGACATTGCGGTGCTTGCACGGTGCTTATGGACGGCAGGGCCGTGAAATCGTGCATGGTCCTCGCTGTTCAGGCGATCGGCGCCGAGATTCTGACTGTCGAGGGCCTGGCAGACGGTGATAAGCTCCACCCAGTCCAGGAGGCATTTACGGAGAACCACGGCCTCCAGTGCGGATTTTGCACTCCCGGCCTTTTGATGTCCACCCTTGCGCTTTTGCGGGAGAATCCGAACCCTACTGAAGCGGACATCCGTAGAGGGATCGAGGGTAACCTTTGCAGGTGCACGGGCTATGTCAACATCGTGAAGTCGGTACGAGCTGCTGCCAGAGCATTGCCAGAGGCGGAGAAGGAGAGCGATTCATGACTTGAGCACCATCCTAGAGCTGAGTAAGAAAGAGCCGGAGGGGAGGGTGGAAGATTCTCGGCTCCTGATGGGGAAGGGGAGGTACGTGGACGACCTAGAGTTCGAGGGTCAGGCCTACATGGGAATTGTTAGGAGCCCGTTCGCACACGCAAAAATCAAAGGGATTGATTTTTCGAGGGTCAAATCGTCCCCCGACTTTGTCGCCGCCCTGACGGGGGAGGACCTAATCAAAGAGGGTGTGACTCCCGTAATGCAGAACCAGTGGCCACCCCAGAAGCTCGCACAGAGGTATCATCTGGCGGTGGGGAAGGTAAGATTCGCTGGTGAACCCGTGGCGGCAATCTTGGTGAAGCACAAGAACTCGGTGGAGGACCTAATCGATCTGGTTGAGGTCGACTATTATCCTCTCCCAGTGGTTACCACTATCGAAGAGTCGAAGAAGGGGGCTACCCTCATCTACGAAGACTGGGGAAACAACATTTCACAAAGCGGTGATGAGAAGTGGGGAAGTGCCGAAAAGGCGATAGCTTCCGCGCCCCATGTCATCAGGGCGAGGGAAGGAATCGCAAGACAGGAAGCCGCACCGCTGGAGCCGCATTCCACCCTCGTGAGGTACAGAAAGGACGAGGACGTCTACGAAGTTTATGCTACCGTCCAATCGGTGCACGGGTTGCGGGAGCGGCTCGCCTCAGAACTCCGCATGCCGGAAAAGAGTTTCCACGTAAAGGTCATGGACATGGGGGGTGGGTTTGGAAGCAAAGGCGCCCAATCATATCCCGAACCTCTGCTAGCTTGCATCTTCTCCCGGAAGACTGGGGTGCCAGTGAAATGGACTGCTACGAGGACGGAGGAATTCCTCGAGGCCGCGACAGGGAGGGACGAGTATTGCGACATCACCTTGGCCTGCGACGGGGATGGGAAGATGGTCGCAATCAGGGCGAACCTAGAATGTGATGTGGGCGTCACGGGGACTCAAAACCACATGTCAATGTTGTCTATGTGGACGATGCTTGGCCATTACAGAGTGCCGAACGCCGAGGTGCATATGGCCGCATATGCGACAAACAAGATGCCGCTTGGGCCTGTCAGGGGAGCTGGCGCTCCTGAGGGGTGCTACTTCATTGAGCGCGCCATGGACATTATGGCGGGTAAGATTGGGCTCGACCCCCTCGAACTGAGGAGGCGGAATCTGGAGGCACAGAAGACTGGGAAGGAGGACCACGTTGGTTTGATAGATGACCTCATAGGCAGGTCAGGGTACGAGGAACTCCTCAAGTGGAAGAGTGGGATTAACTCAAGATACAGGCTGGAAGGATCTTCTCACTCCAATCTCGTAGCGGGACTGGGAGTGTCATATGGAGGAAGAAGCGGGCTCGGCGGCGATGAGAGCCAAGACGAGGGATGGAAGAGCGAGGAGTCCCCTGGAGGTCAATCCAATGAATGGTCGTCACAGGGTGGTGCAGACCAGTGGGAACGGGAAAGCCAGGACTCAGGAGGATGGAACCCCAATGAGGGGAGCGAGGGTGGATCGTCTGACTGGAGCGGATCTGAAAAAGAAAACGGTGGCACTGAACTTGATTTCGACTCTGAATATGCAAGAGTGACCCTCGATAGGAGGGGGAACGTAACGGTCTATACCGGCTCATCGCCTCATGGCCAAGGAATAGAGACAACCTTCGCCCAGCTAGCTTCGGAGGAGCTCAACGTACCACTCGGCAGAGTGTCCGTGGTCTGGGGAGATTCAGTGCAGGTCCCGATGGGGATAGGTACCTTCGGGAGCAGGTCCGCCGTAACGGGAGGGAGCGCAGTTGTAGATGCCTCTCGAAAGCTCAAAGCTCAACTCGTAGATATCAGCAAAGGGGCGCTGATCGACGCTTCTATCAATCGGCCCGGGTCACCAACCATTGCCGAGGTACTGGAAAAACAGGGCCTGGCTGAACTCTCGGCTGAATCGATCTACAAGGTCGGGTCGATGAGCTACTCAAGTGGCGTTCACCTCTGCGCCCTGACACTGGACGTCGACACTGGCAAAGCAAAGATTGTCAGGTACGTCGTGGTCGAAGATTGCGGAAGGATAATCAACAAGAAAGTTGTTGAGGGACAGCTTCATGGAGGAGTAGTCCACGCTATTGGAGGGGCGCTGCTTGAGAAGCTTGGTTACGACGACCAGGGAAACCTGCTGACCACCACTTTTATGGACTATTGCATCCCAACTGCACTGGACACTCCCGATGTCGAAGTATACCACGAGACCACGCCATCGACAGAAACCCTCAACGGCGCGAAGGGAGTAGGCGAGAGCGGAACTATTGTGGGATATGCGGCTGTGATAAATGCGGTAAACGACGCTTTATCGAATGTCCGTCCAGGCGCGCAGGTGAATCTTGCTCCAGCGACCCCCGATTCCATTTTCGCCGCG
>Ga0187772_10000308_pt1 | contig 21802 bp, 18 predicted proteins | sample 0116_SJ02_MP15_2_FD_133137 | JGI IMG/M metagenome (GOLD analysis project Ga0187772, IMG submission 133137) | Tropical peat soil microbial communities from peatlands in Department of Meta, Colombia - 0116_SJ02_MP15_20_MG | ecosystem: Environmental > Terrestrial > Soil > Wetlands > Peat | place... | reverse complement strand
GCCTGCCACAAATCACGACCTAGGTCAGAGGAAGCAGAAATCTTCTGCGACACCTCTCTGTATCTGATTAGGAGGCCAAAGGCCAGAGCGACAAAGAAGGCAGCAGAAGCCAAGAGGACGCCTGTGACCAGGTCGTCAATCAGAGCCAAGACATCTATGTCACAAACACGATGTGATTTAAGTGTGATGCTCGTCACACAATGATACGCTGCAGAAGGACGTCAAGCAGCTGTAAGAATCGATCTGCTTCCTCTTCGGACAGCTCTCGGGCTCCTCCTCCCACCAACTCGAATAGACGGCGCACATCTTCAACTCTAATTATTCCTAACCATAACGCAATGACGAGGGTCACGAGAGATTCTCTGACATTTGTACGGGCCTGGCGGACCGTCCGGTAGTAAGATCCGATTGTCAGAGGCCTTTCCTGTTTTCCTCTTGTTCGTCCTCGGCTCGCTAGCGAAGCAGCATCTTTCAATTTGATTTCACCGGTGGCTACCCGAAGGTAGCTGGTGAGCGACTCAAGCTGCCTGTGAGTGATTGATGATTGGTCGGTAAGTCTATCGAGGAAACTCATGGAAAGCATTTCATCCAACAATGTATTAAACACTGTCAACCCAGAATCCACAATTATCAGTTCTTTCGACAGTAAAAGGCACGAGACTCAGTATTCCACCTTTAATTATGCACCATTTATGGAAACTAGGGGCGGCAGAACATGACATGCTATTTTATTTACTTCAGTTAACCAGCGGGCGGGCGAGACAGATGGGTAGGAGACGCAAGAAGACCCTCCGAGTTATTCACCGAACCCTTCCAAAGGTCTTTGCATGTCCTCGTTGCGGATTGATTTCCATCCGCATCACATCAGAGCAGGACGAAGCATCACAGGACACGGTTTTCCGAGTCACATGCGGCAATCCTAACTGCCCACTGCACGCAGGTAGGGAGATGCGGTATGCGACGAAGCGCGCCGACATAGACGTCTACAACACCTTCGTTGACGACTATGCCAGAGCCGGGGCATGACTTGATTACTCTTGGGCCAGTCGAGAAACTTCTCATCGAGAAGACCAGGAAAGGTCCAGTTTGTGCAGCGCTAATAGATCCAGAGGACTTCTCTCCGAAACAGGCGAGAGATACCGTTGGCAAGGCGATTGCCACTGGAGTCTCATTGATACTGGTCGGGGGATCAACTTTGGCCAACCAGAGGCGACTAGACCTTATTGTTAAAGCGATTAGAGGTCACAGACCATCACACCAGAGTCACACAAGGTCACAGGTCCCAATCGTACTTTTCCCTGGCAACGTCACAGGTGTCTCTCGTTTCGCAGACGCAATCCTCTTCAGCAGCTTGCTCAATTCAACCAATCCCTATTTCATCATCGGAGCACAGGCGCTTGGATCGATTGAGGTCTACAAGAGCAGAATCGAGAGCATTCCCATGGCTTACCTCGTCTTCGGTAACTCGAGTGCCACCAGTTTCATCGGCCAGGTCAACAGCCTCCCGATGTCGAAACCAAACCTCGCTGTTATCTATGCTCTAGCTGCGAAATACCTAGGAATGCGTACTTTGTACCTAGAGGCAGGGAGCGGAGCGGGGGAGCCAATCCCTGCTGAGACGATCCGCGCGGTCAAGAAGGTCTACGATGGCCTTCTTATCGTCGGAGGTGGAATTACAACGGCCGAGACGGCGAGAAGGGCCGCAAAGGCAGGAGCAGACATCTTGGTCATCGGAAACCTACTCCAGTCGACTGGGTTTGAGAAGGCCCTCCGACAGATTACAGCTTCAATCAAGCGTTAGTCCGACCCCAGCCGACAAAGCGATAAAGGGCAAGAGACCCGCATCGTTCAACTTGCCGTACTGTACGCGGTGTGGAAGTGAGGTTCTGGGCACAGACAGGTACTGTCCCAACTGCGGACAGATGGTCGACGGGAGGACCGGAGTTTCAGCAACTCCCATGGCGCCATCCCCCAGCCTGCGGTGGGTCCCACAAGATCCGCCCGCAGGGTCCAAGAGCCCAGGAGGGGCGGCAGCACTCAACTTTTTCTTTCCCGGTCTAGGTTACATCTACACTGGTCTCGGTCGCGACATGGGAGAAATCATCTTCGGGGCGCTGATTTTCGTCTTCTACTTTGTGGGCTTTGAAGTCGGGTTTCTGACTGACATGCTGACCTATGTGCCTCCGGCGGCTCCGGCCAATGTTTCTCCCTATACGGCTCTGATTCTCCTCGCATTCTTGCTGCCATTCGCCTTCGCCTATGACGGATATCGGAGGGCGAAGTCGTCATGACTCTAATGACCCTCAACTACTGCCCGAACTGCGGAGCTCCTTTGGCAGTCGGCCAGAACTTTTGCAGGAACTGTGGCATAGATCTCCGTCAGCAGGCCCAACCGGCGCCGGTGGAGGCGCAAGAGCCGACAGTGGTAATACAGGGTCTAGGCGAGAACGCCGTCGTTTACCTGGCTCCGGAAGGGTTGCGCGGAGTCGCACTTCGTTCAAGTGGAGTGCTCTTTCTATCCCCAATCCTACCAATTCCATTACTTACCGTCGTTTACCTCGTCATCCAGGAAGGTGCGCTTGCCGATTACGCCGCCGTCTGGATTGTCCTGTCCCTCCTCATTTACGACGAGCTAAGATGGCAGGGGTTCCATCGCTTGGAGGGGTACTCCTCCTTGGCCCCCCCTCCAAACACGACGTCATGGTTCGTACCTTGGAGGTCTCTGCGGATGGTAGATTGGAACGGCAGAACCCTCTGGTTCACGAGCATCGATCCCCGGCGCAAGATGTCGGTCACCTTCGACCGCAACGATGGGCCACTCGTCGAAAGAAGTTTGACGTCATGGGGAGTACGGTACTCGCCCAAGTCCCCCAGGCTTCCCCAAGCCCTCACCCGACTCTCTACCTTGGCGCTAACCCTCTTCTTGGTCAGCCAACTCATCCTCATTCTCGCGGCGGTCCTTCCCTTCTTCCCGGGGGAGGAGCAGATGTATAACACGATTCTGAACAACACCCGCTCCCAAGTTGCTGGTGCTACATTCACCGAGGCATTCAAAGCAATCTTCGTCAACAACCTACAGGTCGCCTGGGGTGGCATGTTGCCTGTGCTCGGACAACTCTCCTTCGGGCTGGCCAGCTACAACACGGGCCGCGTTATCCAAGTGATAGCAATCTCCGACCACTACACGCCGTCGGTGGTGCTCGTCTCATTGTACCTGCTCCCCCACACCTGGGTCGAGGAGTCAGCCTACCCGATTGCGACCGCGGCGGGCCTTTTGGCGATCACGAAGTGGCGCTCGGTTTCACCAGGCGAGTTCGCTCGTAGGGTCAACTGGGGCTCGTGGAAACTCGTCTTCGCTATGGGCGGGGTCACACTAATCCTGATTGCAGCCGGTCTCATCGAGACCACGGGACTTTATCTCGGAATCGGAGAGCTCCTGCTCTGGATTCCCGTGCTCATCACAATTTTCTTTATGGCGACTTGGACCCGTACACGCAGGCACAACGCGCTACCGCTAGGTAGTGCTTAATTCCCTCTCCCAAAAACAACGGCTGAGCTTGTCCTTCTCGGCCGACCTCGCTTGGCAGCGCGTCAAGACCCTGGCTCCTTTCCCCGCGAAGCTCGACTCCTATTATCGCGACATCCTCTCGCAATATGAGGCCGCCCAGAGAACCGCGTCGATTGCGAGATCAAAGGGGCTCGACCCGACCGACGCTGTGGAGAGCAAAACGGTCTTCGACTTGGCAGACCGAGTGAACCAAATGCTCCGTCTCGACCAGTTCGAGGGCCTCGTTGACCGGCTCCGGGAGCTGCTCCACACGACATCGAAAGAGAGGGCAGCGCTAGCAATTTCTCAGGAGATTGCCCTAGGGAGGTTCGGTGCGCTCGAAAGGCACGAGGCCCTGAACTACGGGGTTCGCGCCGGCTTGGCGGTGATGACCGACGGGGTTACCGTGGCCCCCCTGGAGGGAATATCAGGGGTAAGAATCAAACAGAACGACGACAACACAGACTACGCTTCCGTCTCATACGCCGGCCCCATGCGGTCTGCAGGAGGGACAGAGGCAGGATTCTCCCTGGTGATAGCTGACCTCACCGCAAAAAAGCTTGGACTGAGCAACTACAGGGCCAGCCGGGAAGAGATTGATCGTTTCGCCGAGGAACTGAGAATCTACGAGCGAGACGTCGGGAACTTCCAGTACAAAGTCACTGACGACGACATCAGGAGGGCCATATCAAACCTTCCAGTTGAGATTGACGGAATCGAAACCGACCCCATAGAGGTCGTCGTTCATCGAAACCTAAAGCGCGTAGCGACAGACAGGCTGAGGGGCGGGGCGCTCAGGGTACTCAACGACGGAGTGATAGGGCGCGCCAACAAACTATCGAAGAAGCTGGCCAGCCTGAACATTACAGGCTGGGAATTCCTCAGCGAGCTGAAGGGAGGGACCCAGCAGTCAACAAACGAAACAGAGAAAGCGGGCGCCCATTTCGAGGAGGTCATCTCAGGAAGGGCGGTCCTCTCCATGCCCCACAGCAAGGGAGGCTTCAGACTCAGGTACGGCCGGTCGATGGACACAGGTCTCTCCACCATAGGGATACACCCCGCCGTGGCCATCCTCCTGGACTACCCCGTCGTCACAGGGACCCAAGTGAAGGTGGACATGCCGGGGAAGGCGGCCACAATCGCATTTGTGGATTCAATCGAAGGGCCGACAATACTGACGAAGGATGGGAGCGTCATCAAAGTGTCCACATCGGCCCAAGCCGAGGAGCTACACGATTCCCTGGCGAAGATCATAGACCTCGGTGATGCGCTCATCAGCTACGGTGATTTTCTCGAGAACAACAGGGCCCTCCCACCATCTCCCTACGTGGCCGAGTGGTGGGTACAGGATTTCCGCCGCGCGCTTACGGCAATTCCTGGGGCGTCGGATATGCTCGCCGCGGCAGGTATTTCATCCGAAAGGGCAATCGAGCTCCAGTCCTCTCCCACTATGACTCCATCGGCAAATGAAGCCATCACCATCTCACAATCGCTTGGACTCCCTCTACATCCATCTCACACGCCACGCTTCGACCGGGTCGCTTCGTCGGACATCGCCGAGCTCAGGAAATACTCTCTCGTAGAAGGATCCAGGGTCGTGATAAATGCCAACGTCCCCCAAATTCGATGGATACTCAACACCTGCCTCATCGAGCACAAGATAGAGGAGGACGTCGCAGTCGTCAGCGGCGAGCCGGCGGTTGTCCTTAGCGCCCTCCTGAGACTCAAGGAGCCGGAGTTGGTCGTCTCATCTGACGAACCCGATTACGTCAAGAAGCTCTCCGGGATTCAGCTCGGGCGCCAGAGTACTACTACAATCGGGGTCAGGGTCGGCAGACCTGAGAAGGCGATGGTCAGGAGAATGAAACCTCCGGTCCACACGCTGTTTCCGGTGGGATATGAGGGAGGTCCCATGAGGGACATATTCACGGCCGCCAAGGTGGGCAGGATGAAGATCGAGGTTGTCAACCGGTTCTGCTCTAATTGCAGCGAAAGACGGATGTCGTTGCAGTGCGAGGTCTGCGGCACACCCACTGCCAAATTCATGTCTTGCCCCCGTTGCGGTACAACAACCGAAGACGAGACCTGTCCCAATTGTAGGACGAAGACTGTTAACTACTCTAAGATGGACTTCGATTTGCGCTCAAGGCTCGAGGCCGTCAGGACTAAGATACCACACAGCACCAACAAACCTGTCAAGGGGGTGCGGGGGCTTACCAGTGCCTCGAAGCAGCCAGAGGCAATTGAGAAGGGAATCATCAGGAGCAGACACGACACCTATGTCTACAAGGACGGGACACTGAGAATAGATGCAACCAACGAACCCCTGACGCACTTCAGGCCCAGGGATGTCGGAGCGGACATCCATACACTGGTCGCACTCGGTTACTCCCATGACAAAGATGGGTTCGCATTGCAGCGGGATGATCAGATACTCGAGCTGAAGCCTCAGGACATCATTGTCCCTGTCGAGATAGGGGATGACTTAGTCAGGATGGCCCAATGCGTGGACGACATGTTGCAAAACATCTATGGGCTGGAGCCGTTCTACAACGCAAAGGAACCAGCCGACCTATTGGGGAAGCTGGTCATAGGTCTCGCGCCTCACACTTCTGTTGGTGTGGGCGGAAGGATTGTAGGTTACGCCGCGACACAGGTATGTTTTGCCAACCCCTACTGGCACTCAGCAAAGAGGAGGGACTGCGACGGCGACGGCGACTCCCTTCTGCTCTTGATGGATGCCCTTCTGAACTTCTCACTCGAGTACGTTCCCGCCCAGATAGGGGGGTACATGGACACGCCCCTGCTCATCCAACCCGTCATCCTGCCATCGGAAGTAGACGAGCAGGCGCACAATTTCGACATCGCTTCGTCCTATCCACTCGAATTCTATGAGAAGACACTCGGCGCCCCCCCAGCCGCCTCCATATCCAATCTTATCGAGGACATCGGCTCTAGATTGGAGAAGGAAACCCAGTTCTACGGTTACGGCTACACCCACCCCACTAGCTCTCTTACCATCAAACGCTCTAGGGGCTCCTACTCTACCCTTAGAACCCTAAACGAGAAGATTTCCAAGCAGATAGAGGTGGCATCCCTCATCGAAGCCGTTTCGACCCGGGAAGTAGTCGAATCGATTATCAAGACCCACCTGATTAGAGACATAATGGGGAACGCAAAGAAGTATGCCACCCAGGCGTTCAAGTGCAAGGTTTGTGGGCTGACCATGAGGAGGCCGCCGCTTTCGTGGAAGTGCCCCAACTGCGGAAGTGAAATCAGAGGGACCCTGACCAGGGCCTCGGTCGAAAAGTACCTCTACATCGCCCAGAAACTCGCACGAGATTACGATGTGGATCCGTACCTGAAGAACCGCCTCGACATGCTCCAACGGGAGCTGGACCAGCTCTTCCAGGGCCCGAGGAAGGCGGACCAGTTAGAGCTGACTGACTTTCTCAAACCAGCGCTGGCGGATTGAGCTGAGCGGTCGGTCGTTGATTCCTGCCCTCGACCTGTGGTTCCTGTTCAGCGGGTACGTCGTGATCGTGTTCTTCTTTATCGTTCAGCGGTTTCTCAGGCGGAGCGAAGACGCAAGGTCATTGAGGGGAGGGCCCTACGACAGGGGCAATATGATCCTCGTCGGGTCAGCAACAGGAATTGGACTGTGGCTGCCACTGATGATGGTCTTCCTGGGGGCAGCCTCATTTCCCATCGACCTAGTTGGAGGGGTGGTCGCGGTCGCGGTTATGATTCTCGGCGTGGGAATTCGGGTCTGGGCCGCCATAACATTGGGGAGGTATTACACGACAACGTTGATGATGAGCGAGGGACAGAAAGTGGTAACCTCCGGTCCATACAAATTCATCAGGCATCCAGGATATCTCGGCGAAATCAAGATTTGGACCGGCTTTGCAGTAGTATCGAGCAATCGGGTCCTTTTCTTTCTCCTGCCAACAATGTTCCTAGTGGTATACCTGCACAGGATTTCGGCCGAGGAAAGGATGCTCGTAAAGGAGCTTGGCGACGACTACGTGCAGTACCAACGTAAGACTCGCAGGCTGATTCCCTCATTGTACTGAAGTACCCCTGCCATTCGTTCTCACTTGAACGAGTACGCAGGCGAGTCCCTGAAGGAATACTTGACCTTCTGGAAACCCTTCCTCAGATCCTTGATTCTGCTCACAACTTCCCGCTTCTTGGTGCCCCCAAGGGCGACGTGCACTATCTCTGCAATCTCTTTCATCTCGGATTTACCCATGCCGAGACGAGTAAGCTCCGCGACGCCTAGCCGTATGCCTCCAGGGTTGGTGTAGTGTCTCCCTGCCTGGAGGTCGCCGGGAATTGGTTCCCTATTGCATATAATGTTCTGATCCTCCAAAAGCTTCTCGATGACACCGCCATCAGAATACATCGTGATGTCGAGGGCTACCTGATGGGACTTCGTGTAACCGTTCTTCTCACCAAGCACCTTCTCGCCAAGGTCGGCCAGCCTCACCGCAAACGTCTGGGCGTTCACGACGACATCCCTGGCGTACCTCCGCCCGAACTGGAGGAACTCTGCGAACACCAGGGCCTTGGCGGCCACGTTGGCTAAATGGTGGTTGCTGGTCATGCCGGGAAACACCGCCTTCTTCAGCGGCTCTGCGAACTCTCCATTCGCCGCGATTGCGCCGCCCTGCGGTCCATAGAGCACCTTGTGCGTACTGAAGGTCATTATCTGCGCCCCCTCGCGCAGGGGGTCTTGAAACTGGCCTCCCGCAATCAGCCCTGCGACGTGGGCGGCATCATAGCAGATTACCCCTCCCTTGTCGTGGATGGCCTGCTCCAGCTCCTTGATCGGGTGTGGGAACAGAAAGAGGCTGCAGCCGAACATAGCCAGCTTCAGCGAAGGTAACGCGGCAATGCGCTTTTTCGTTTCGTCCACATCGATGTTCATCTCTTCCTTATCAAAGGCAAAGTAGGTCACATCCAGACCATGGACGGCGCCCGCCGAGCCCCCAAAGTCTTTCTTACCATGAGAGATGTGCCCTCCATTGGGAATCGATAGCGCCATCATCGTGTCACCGGGACTTGTGAAAGCAGTGTAGACAGCGAGATTCGCCACCACCCCCGACACAGGCCTGACGTCGATATGGTCTGCCCTGAACAGCTTCTTGCCCAGCGCTATCGCTTGGAGTTCGATTTGATCGATGTACCTGCACCCGGCATAGACCCTCTCTCCTGGCCACCCCTCCGCATACCTGTGCCCTAGGTCAGACGAAAGCACTCTCCTGACAGGCTCAGAGGCGAGGTTCTCGCTGGCAATCATGGGCAGGCTCTCAGAGAACCACTTCTCGTGAGCGCGGACCCTGGTCATGACAGACTTGAACTCGGAAGCGTAGGAAGGCATGAGGTTCCAAGAATCTCTTTGATAATTATACGTTTGGCGACCCAGACACTCCTCGGAAGGTTGCTTAATACCCCCGCAATTCGGGGACCGAATATCCGGCTTGTCCTCGGAACTCAGCGGGACGGCTTACGGCATCGAACTTGCCCATGTCAGCAAGTCCTATGGTTCGGTGCCAGCGCTCAACGACCTGAGTTTTGAAATCCCAGTCGGCGGGAGGTTCGCGCTGCTCGGCCCCAACGGGGCTGGCAAGTCGACCACACTGAAACTCCTCATTGGATCGCTCAGGCCGGAGATAGGGTCAATCAGGATACTCGGTTATCCACCGGAAACCAGGGAATCGAAGGCCTCGGTCGGCTACCTCCCCGAGGATGCGCTCCCCTACAGGATGCTTTCGGTGCGGGAGAACCTCGAGTACATCGCAGCTCTGAGAGGAGTGGCCGACATCAGGGGGCGGACCGACTACCTACTTGACGAACTCGAATTGAGGCAGTACGAGAAGTCGAACGTGGGGCGGCTCTCAAGAGGGAACACGCAGAAGCTGGCAATCGCGCTCGCAATCGTCCATTCCCCCAAGGTCTTGCTCCTCGACGAACCTCTGAACTACTTGGACATACCCACCCAAGAGAAAGTGATCTCCATGCTTGACAGGCTGGAAGGGACACACCTCGTCTCGACCCACATCATGTCCATCGCGAACAGGCTGACCGACAGTGTCGTCATGATATCGAAGGGGCAGTTCCTCTGGGAAGGGACCATAGAGGAGCTGAGAAAGAAGGGGTCTCCAGAAGAGCCGATTGAGAAGGTCGTGGCGAGGATGATGACTGGTGCTACGTAAGCTCCTACAATTCGTCCTCAGAACCCGATTCTCCAGGCCATTCATGATACTCGTCGCCATAATGGTCACCTACGCTCTGATCATCTCCACAACAATCCCTCCATCTGGCGTGAGTACTATCCTCGGATACTACGCGTCAGGAATCATCGCGATGTTCCTGGCAATGGCACTGGCGACAGGCGGAGTCATGGTGATGAAGTCTGACCGAGACTACCTATTCACCCTCCCGCTTAGTTCCCGTGACCTTTCTCTGTCGATTTTCTTCGCCCAGTTCATCGCCTTCGGGACTACAGTCCTCTTCATGTTTGTCTACCTCGCGGAAGCCTTCACCTCCCCCCTCCTCGTTGTGGACATGGTCGCGCTAGCACTCACCTTCACATCGCTCGGAGTCATTGCCCCCTTGATACGGACCCGCATCCGCATTGTGCTCTCCGTGGCCCTCGCACTTTGGACGCTCCTTTCCTTCGCCAACTTCCCTTTCACCCCAGGATCTGCGTTCAATGGAAACCTATACGGAGGGACAGCGACTCTCCTGGCACTGACGGCGGTGACCGTTACCTTCGCCTTCAGGAGCCTTGGGAGAATCGAGCTCGATATGATGAAGAGCCTTGTCAGAACCACCTCCCAAGAAATTAAGTCTCCCAACAGCTACGTCGGCAAGAGCCCACTCGGAGCGATCTATTCGATGAATCTCACCAACATATCGCTGGCGGGGAGGATGAACATGGCGGGGACCTCAAGGTACGTCTCAAGGCGGGTGAAGACCCGATGGGTCGCACTTGCATCGACAGCGGCGGCGGTGGCGTTCTTCGCCTTTGCCCTTTTGCAAGGCCCAGCCAACATGACAAACGGCATGCCGCACGGCGACGTGGCGAACGTCATACTCGCAGTCGGCCTCTCTTTCATCGGGTTCTTCTTCTCCCAGTCAGCGATAACAAACGAGAGACTCTGGCTGTCCCTGACCTCGCTTCCACCCGCGACCTATTTCAAGCACCTAATCTCGTCTAAGGTCGTTTCACTTCTGGTCATCTTGGCGCCCTTCGCGGTAATCGACGCCATGTTGCAGGTGCTCGGGGATCCTGAGGCTCTGGGGGCGCTGATGATGATTCTGCTGGTCATCCCTGGAGCGTTCGTCCTAGAGATATGTTGGGCCGCCTATATCGCACCCATTCAGGTCAAGGGAGACGACATGATGATGCCCGCCCAGTTCAACCTCCGGCAGATGGCTGTTGCCCTGCCCATGGGCGGGGTGGTGATAGTCGCCGTAATCGGGGTCGTTTTCGCTCCATTCGCGGCTGTAGCGGGCTTGCTGCTCTGCCTCATATCGGCCCTATTGACACTGAATGGAGGGTTCTGGAGCAGAGTCGTCACCAAGCTTACGGAGAACGGGTTTGTCTAGGGCCTTATCTAAGGCGGTACGGAAAGCACAATCTGAGAGTTTCTTAGCCGTTCCCCTATGCAGGTCCTAACTAGCTCGCAGGCTTCTATGATCCTGTGATCGGCGACACTGTAATAGATGGTCGAGCCGTCCCTGCGGGTCTGCAGGAGCCCGAACTGCCTGAGTATGGCCAGGTGCTGCGACGCGTTTGCCTGGGTGACTCCGACAATCTTCGCCAGCTCGTTCACTGACTTCTCACCGTGCTTCAACGCCCTCAGCATGTGTATTCTCGTGGGATGTGCCATGGCCTTACAGAACTCGGCCTGGAGTCGGTAGAGCTCCTCCTCGGCTCTTGCGCTGCTCGCACTATGCATTTGTCTTGCTCCCTTCAGTGGCGTTCACGGCGATTGCTTGTTTCTCCTGCCCGAGCGGCTTCGAAACCGGGAATCTAGTCTTCCCGAAGAACACATCGAATACCCTCTCTAGGCTCCCATTGAGCGCCCTCCAGTAGATCATGGCGAAGGACTTCTTCATGTAGTACTTCACTAGGGAGGGCGTCTGGTCCGTCGGAGGGGACGTGTACGTCGCCGAAACGAAGATGGCTCGGTGGTGCCCGACCTCCATGGGGCAGTTGATTCTGCCGTTGTATTCCAAAAGGTCCTGAGATTTCTCGATTTCTGCGACAATATTGTGTGCCACGACCACAGACTGAAGGTGAGCCACCACCCCTGACTTGGACACTGGGATGTTGGTGGCGTCCCCAACGCAGTAGACGCCCTTCTGACCGACCACCCGCATTGTGCCTCTGTCTGTGGGAACATACCCGTCCTCATCTCCGATTCCCGAGCTGATGATGGCATCAGATCCATGGTGCGGAGGAACTGCGATGAGCATGTCGTACTCCATCGTCTCACCTTCGAGCGAGTAGATTTTGTGTTCCTTGGGGTCGACGGTGTCAACGTTGAAGAACGTCGATACCTCAATTCCTTTCTCTTGAAACATCGGCTCCACTATCTTGGAGATTTTCTCCGCCGGATAGGGCCTCGGGTAGGGGGTAAGGAACCTGATTTTCACCTTGTCCCTCATACCTCGTTCCCGGAAGAATTCGTCCAGCATGAACGCAGCCTCGTCGGGCGAAGGAGGGCACTTGTGCGGGGTGCCTACTATGGCCACCACGACCGTCCCACCTTCGAACTTCTGCAGCGCCTCCCAAATGCGCTGGGAGTCCTTCCAACCAGTGTGAAAGTTCATCGACCCTTCGGCTAGTCCTGGGACCTTGGACGGGTCCGCCACCGCACCAGTCGCGATGACTAGGAAGTCATAGCCGAGAACCCTTCCGCTCTTGGTTGTAACCGACCTGGACCCATAGTCAATCTTGACCGCAGGGTCTTGGATGAAATCAATTCCTTTCCTTAGGAGTTCTGTTTCATCTTTGACGTATTTCTCGGGGTCTGCCCCCTTGAAAGCGATGTCTAGGTTCCCCGGTTGGAACGGGTGTTTGAGGTGCTCGCCGACGAGCTGGACGGAATCAAGCCCACCGCGGATTTCGTCGTGCAACTCCGAGGCCAGGAGGTTCGCGGTGAAAGTCCCTCCGTCTCCTGAGCCGACGACGACCACGCGCTGCACGGTGGCTCTAGCTCCTCTTCTTTGTGACTTTGATGAGGATTCGGATATACCCCTGCTCGTCAATAATATCGAGGAGCTCGTTTCCGCTCTTCTGAGCCCAGGCAGTCACATCCGCCTTCGCCGCCGGGTCGGTGGCCAGCAACTCGATGACTTCCCCGAGCTGGGCGCTCCTGTATGCCTTGAAGAGGTCTGTGATGGGCCCGGGGCAGAAGCTACCCCGAGAATCGACCACCTTGTGCTGCTCTACTGCTGACATCTGCATCGCCTAGATGAAGATGATTTGCCCGCCCTCGCCTAGAGACAGCATCGTTGCTGCCCCTACAATGTCATCGACTTCGTCGATAAGGGCCTCCTTCGGGGTTCCCATGACTTCCATGGTCGTTGAGCAGGCGTGTAGCTTGACGCCAAGGTCCTTGGCCATCTTGATCATGTCTGGAATAGTTGGCATCTTCGCCTTCTTCATCCTTCCGTTCATCATCCTCGTGGCCATGGCGGTCATTCCAGGAATCATCCCAAGTATATTGGGCATCGGCATTCCAGGGTTACCGACTGGCGCGACCTTCAAGGAGTTCACCGACTTCTTGTTTATTGCGTTCATCCCCCAGAAGGTGAAGAACATGTGTACTTCCCTCCCCATCGTCGCGCCCGTGGTGGCAATCATGAAGGCGGGGGCCACCATGTCCATCGTCCCCTTCGACAATATGATGAGCAACCTGTCGGTTTGCTCACCCTTTTCCGCAGTCTTCAGTTGCGATACCTGAGCCATTTCAACTCACGAACATTCGCGTCTGCGAATGTGTTAATAAAACGGGAAACCAATTCTCAACGTTGGAAAGCGTCCCGTCCCTGTTTAAGCGGCCTCGGCCGCCTGGGGTGGCCGAACGAGGGCGTTACCCTTAAGAACGCTTGGCGCGCCTCGACCAATCACATGAGCAAGAAGGATAATGCCCCGATGCCCGCGTCGAGCGCAGGCCTCCTGACCTTCTTCAATGAAGAGACCCAGGGAGTGAAGATCAGGCCGGAAATAGTCCTCATCGGGTCAATCGCACTGATAACCGTCTCAATTGTCATCAACCTCATCTAGTGACCGGGGTTCAAGGACCAGCTCGGCTACGGAAGCCCTTGCAAGTCGCTACCGGCACCTCTTCGTCCTCCCGTCAGCCCCCCAGCTGATTCTCTACGGTGGGGTCGCCTGTCTCCTCCTCTCTTTCCTCTCAAAGGGAATTGGCGGGATTCTCACATTCTTCCTCTCTCTACTTGTCTTCTTGCTATCGGCATCTACGATTTCAAGCGCCCTTCTGATAATCGAGAGAAAGACCATCGCCACGTTCCGCAGGGTTTTGGCCATGCTAATGACAGCGGAATCCCTCTGGCTCCTGATTGCGGCAGTCGGGGGCGCGTACTCTTGGGCGTCGGGTTCGCCATACCCACTCACCAATGCCATCCTCTTCGGCGCCTTCGTTTCTGTGGGGTTCGAATTCATCGTTATCCAAGGGGTTTTCCAGAGAAGCGCATCGGTCTCGTTCGCGCTAGCCTTGGTCCAACCTGTGTCGACCATCCTGATAGTCAGGACTCCTGAACTAACAGAGCACTTGGATCCGGTCGCGACTTTGTGCGGGGCTGTGGCTGCGGCGCTCTTGGTTGCTTTCCCACTGATCCTCCGAAGGAAAAAAACGAGCTTGGGGGACGATGCGCTAAGCCTGTTCCAGGCTTTCATGAAAACATGGGCAGCGGGGGACTCAGATCAGCTCGAGGAGGTCATCACCGAGCACTCCGAAGAGGTCGAAGTGACCACGAAGATCTTAAGGTTCAGGACGAAGATTGGAGACACCTACCTCGTCCTGCCGGGCGTGCACCCTGGCCCATTCCATCCAGTAGGGAGCTATGACCTGCCGGGCGTCATCACCAAGGCCTTCAAGGAACTCGGGCCTGTTATGACGTTGCATAGGCCAGGAGGCCACGAGCGAAATCTGGCCACCCGGGCTGACACCGCGAGGTATGTGCAGAGCGTAACAGAGCTCGCCAAGACGATCACATCTCAAGAGGACCAGGCGTTCCTGCGAGGCCCACTCTGCGCTCACATAGGAAAGGCGGCAGTAAGCTCGTCGGCCTTCGCCAACGACTTGATCACGACCATTTCTTTTGCCCCGCTCGGTTCGGATGACATAGACACCCACTACGAGGACGAACTTGCCAAGATTGCCTACGAGTCCGCCTTCGATTTGTCCGTGGTGGATGCCCACAACTCCATCGATTCTGACCTGCAGTCACCAACAATCGAAGACCAGGGATGGAAGCGCCTGTTCGAAGACACCAGAGCATTGGAGGCGAGCGGACCGAGGATTGCGTATTCACACTCGAGCGAAATTGGCCTCACCAGTAAGGGCGACCTGACTGAGAACGGCCTTGGGCTATTCTTGATTGAAAAGGAAGGCACTAGGTCGGCCTTGGTTCTGGCCGATGCGAACAACTCTGTCTCCAGCCTCCGTGCCCAGGTTGCCACCGCCCTCAATTCGGCCGGCTACAATCTTATCGAGTTCTGCACTTCGGACAGCCACAACCTCGCCGCGAGGGGGCTCACGGCTGAAAGAGGATACGAGGCGCTAGGGGAAGACACTCCACCTGCGTCAGTAGCCGACGCGACAGTGAAGATGGCAAACCTAGCCGTATCAAGGCTCGCTCCAGCCGAATACGGTTCTGCCAAGATGAAGAGCAAGGTCAGGGTCTTCGGGTCCAAGGCGCTTAGCGAGTTCGCATCCCTGACCCAGGCAAGCTCAGAGTTCTCCAAGACCTACTTCCAAATCGCAGTCATCGCTCAGGTTGCCCTCCTATTGGTGGCCGTCTTCTTCTAGGAAACGGATTTAGACGCTCAACCTCCGGCTGACAACCATGAGCCGGCCGAAGGGGATTTTCATCGCCGTCGAAGGGATAGACGCCGCAGGGAAAAGGACCCAGACTTCCATCCTTCGGGCTTGGTTCAACTCAAGGGGCTTGACAACCCGCACGATCTCGTTCCCGGATTACGAGACCACCCTCGGTAAGGAGATCAGGAAATTCCTAGACGGGAGTGTCGACTATCCTCAACAGGTAAGGGCCATGCTTTATGCCGCCAATAGGTGGGAGAAGAAAGCGGAGCTCGAAGCCATTCTCTCCAAGACCGACGTCACCATCGTGGACAGGTACAGCGGGTCCAACCTCGCCTATGGGGTCAGCAATGGGCTTGAGCTCGAATGGCTTCTGCATTTGGAGGAGGGGTTACCTGAGCCCGACCTTGTCCTCCTACTTGACGCCTCGCCCACGAAGCTCGTCCCGAGGAGGGGCGACCGGAAGGACTCCTACGAGAGGAATATCGTTCTTCAGGAGAAGGCACGAGACGCATATCTTGACCTGGCGAAGCAGTTCGGGTGGAACGTCGTCGACGCAGACGGAGGTATCGAAGAGACCAGCCGGGGTGTAATTTCCGCAGTCTCCCAGTCACTGGGGGCGAGGCTCCCGACCAAAAAGTAGCGGTCACGCACAAAGCTGTTTAAGACACGCCAGCTGCACTTGGGGCAGGCGTGACGCTAACCCCCATTGCCGAAATCAGGGACCCCGTCCACGGCTACATCAAGATAACCGAAGCAGAAAGGGACGTGATTGATACACCCTTCGTGCAGAGGCTCAGGAGAATCCACCAGCTGGCAGGTGCCTATCTGGTCTACCCTGGGGCTGTCCACACCCGCTTCGACCATGTGACCGGGGCCATGCACGTGGCAGGGGAGATAGCTGACGCCCTCTCTCTATGGATTGACCTTACTCCCGACACCATCCAAGAAATCAGGCTGGCCGCCCTTCTCCACGACGTCGGCCACGGTCCGTTTTCGCACACCTTCGAGGAGGTCCTGGCAGACAAGACGACGACCACTCACGAGGACATTTCGCAGCGAATCATCACAGAGACCTCGATTCGCGATGTGCTGAACAGCCACGGTTTCTCGCCGAAGAAGATGTCCGCCTTCGCCGTCGGAAAGCAGCCGGCCAAGCCGCCCTTCATGAACGAGATCATAGCTGGGGGACTCAGCGCCGACATAATGGATTACCTTCTTCGAGACTCCTACTTCACCGGGGTGGAGTATGGCAAGGTGGACGTGCAGCGCGTGATAGACTCGCTCAGGGTCGCCGACAGACACCTCGCCCTAGACAACGCTGCACTTTACGCCTTCGAGGCACTACTTCTTGCGAGGTACGAGATGTTCAAAGCCGTCTACTTTCACAGGACTGTTAGGGCCGCCGAGCTGATGCTTGTTAATTCAATGAAGCTAGCAGAGGAGGTGCTGCACCTGACGGACCTCTCGGACATCGACGACTATCTCGAGATGACCGACGAAAGGATTCTTCACGATTTAGTCTGCCTCAATCCAGTTAGCCCAGAGCAGAAGGAGGCCAAGCGGCTCGCGCTCGATTTCAGAGACAGGCATCTGGTGAAGTGCGTCTTCGAGCAGCTCGTCCAAAGGAGAGACAGGGTTGTGGAACAGCTTTTCGAGCGAAGCCGCATGAGGGACCAAGTGATTCTCGACATAGCCGAGAAGGCGAAGGTAGACAGGAAGCACATTTACCTCGACGTTCCCACAACTCCCTCAGTACCGTACACGTCGACAAGACAGGCACTCACATCAATCAAGGTCGTCTATGGCGAGGGAAAGAACACCACGCACAGGAACGTGCCCCTCGGCGATCTTCCACTGGTTGGTTCGATTGCAGGCTTCATGGATATCCTGAGAATCTATACGACGGCAGAGTACAGGACGGCAGTTGAAAGGGCGACCGCTCACCTCTTTTCCGACGGCGGTTACATGACAAAGATATCGGTCTGACAGGCGACAGCGGCCGAACGAACCGGGTCGTAAAATACTATTCGCACATCCAGATTCATGGCCATAGACGAGAGGTTCGCCTACGATGTTTTTCGCCCTGGGCAGAGGGAACTGGCCCAGCGGGTCCGCGAGGCGTGTCTCGACGGTGGAACCCTGATTACCGAGGCAATGAGTGGATTCGGGAAAACTGCGGCCGTCTTGGCGGGTGCGCTTTCCGCTGCAGAGGACACGAGCTGTAAAGTGGTCTATACCTGCAGGACGAAACGTCAGATTGCGAGGGTCGTGGAGGAGGTGTCAAGGCTCCAGAAGAAGCACTCCTTCAAGGCCGCTTCAATGCTTTCAAAGTTCGACTACTGCCTCCTGAGGCGCCAGAGGGCGGTCCCACAGGAGTCGTTCGGGTGGTATTGTACCTTCAATGTGAGCAACAACCTCTGCTCGTATTTTCTCAACGTTTCCCTGACGGAGGAGTTCGACCACCTCGTCAGGGACGTGCTCATCAAGACTCCCCACCATGCTGAGCTCATCAGGAAATCCGAAACCGCGTACGTGTGCCCCTATGAGGTGGCCAGGCTTGCCATGGTGCAGGCGGCCGTGGCGATTGTCCCCTACCAATACGCCTTCGACCCAAGGGCGGCGCCCGTACTATTCGATCGCAACTCGGTAGAAAGGAGGAACACGATACTCATCGCCGACGAGGCCCACAACTTGAGAGACTTCTTCAGGGGGCTCAACTCAGCGACCATCACACTGGACCAAGTGAAAGGGGCAGTCCGGGAGGCAAAGGCAATGCTGATGGACGAGGCGGCCTCATCTCTTGCCGCTCTCCTCGGGACCTTGGAGGACTTGATGGCGAAGCACAAAGGATGGCTGCTCAACAGGGCATCGGTCGTTGACAGGATCCGTGACGACCACGGCACCACTTGGCTCCAGAACCTCGCATTCGAACTCAGCGCCAGCTCAGGCGCCGCCTGGGGGTCCGTGGTGTACGAGCGGAAGCTTCCGTCCCTGATACTGAGGGTTGGCGAGTTCCTTGTTAGACTGTCGTCGTCAAGGAGGTCCGTCCTCGTCAGATGGGAGAACACATTTGGCCTCGTAGACCCCGACCCGGTCAGAGGACTGGCGGAATACCTCAGCCAGTTTAGGAGCTCGGTGTTACTTTCCGCCACTGTCAATCCATCGGCCATCTTTGCCAGATCGCTGGGCCTGACGCCGGAGACGGTCAGGACCTACGAAGCAGCAGCAGAGCCGTTCGTCGTGGTCAGAACGGCGGTGGACACGGGGACCTCAACCCGATACAAGATGAGGACTCCACAGATGTACGCCAAAATCGCAGAAAGGATAGCAGCGGTAATCAACTCCACCAGCACTGGCGTCGGAGTCTTCGCTCCCTCGTACTCCGTGTTGGGGGCACTTTACGGGATGGTCTCAAAGCAAGTTAGCGACAGACACATGGTATCAGAGGAACCGGGCCTTTCGAGCGACCAGGCCGAGGCAATCTTCGATTCGTTCAGGTCAACAGGCGACTCGATTCTATTCGCTGTCCAAGGAGGGCGCTTCTCCGAAGGCGAGGACTTCGACGGAGGGGCAATGGGGTCGGTGGCGGTGGTGGGGCTGGCCCTCCCTCCTCCATCCCCCATGTTGTACGCCGAGTACGCATGCCTCAAGAGGGCGGGCGAGCAGGACTCGTACTTGATGCTCTCGCGTCTCCCTGCGCTCCGCCGGGCGTTCCAAGCGGCAGGAAGGCACGTCAGGCGCCCAGGGAAGAAAGGGACTGTGTTCTTCCTTGACGAAAGATTCGGCTCACAGGCGGCGAGAGAGCTGATGCCTTCGTGGCTCAAGAGCAACCTCACCGTGGGCGACATGACACCCGGGCTCATCGAGGAGTTCAGCCGCGAGTTCTGGTCGTCCCAGGACTGACCACTTCACCCTTCCGGAAGGCGATTTTGGCGGCAGCAACCTGGTCCCGCTGCACTCCTTTCATTTTCGAGCTTCCGGCAGAAGTCCCCGACTCATCTACCACTTCGATTATCGCGGCTGGCACTTCCTTCCGAAGCCCATCTACAAGCTTGGATGCCAGGGACTTGTTTCCGTTCCCCACCCTTACGAGCAAGCGATTGTACGGAACTCCTCTCGCGAAGGCACCGACCCTAGAACAGACGGCCGTAGCAGAATCGAATGTGTTGAAGGCAAGTTTCGTCTGTCCGTAGAAGACCGCGAGGCCGGTCCTCTTCCCAGGGTCGACTCCTACAAGAATCACGTCTCCATCCCCCGAAAGCCGGGACACGACCTGCCCCTTGAAGATCCCTGGGTTCTCGTCAAGCTCTTCGAGGGCCATGGCCTTGGAACCGAACTGCTCAGCCTCGTCGGCCGTGGTGAGGATGAGTTCGCAGTCCCCGAAGTCGGAATCGGGGAGGGCGCTCGAGAAAGGGAGCCCCGCCCTCCTCAGCCTTGAGACAAGAGAGTAGTAGGCCCTGGCCTTCGCCGTGACCACGCAGATTCGGTTCACTTGTGAAATCGAAGGTGAACACCTCGGCTAGCCTAATGAGCTTTGGCCACACTGGTTCTTTTAGTGAAAACCGAATTCTGCCGGAATAGAACAACACTCACTGAGGCCGAGTCCTCCACATTGCGTTGCTTGTCAAGTTTGATGTGCTCACAACGCTATGCGCCGGATCAACTAATGGGATCCCCGTCTCATCTTTGTTAGAATCCGCATGGAAAGGGTACAATCTGGTTTGGCAGTTGCTTAACCTTATCTGCCGGCCATTCTATGCCTTGGTCAACATGACTCTGGATGAGAAAATCCGGCTAGGGATGGTCGCCCTTGGTGGAGCGAGCATCGTCTTCGCGACACTCGGTGTGCACATCAACCCACTGGACATCATTGGCGGGGCTGGCGGAACTTAGACAAGCTAGAGCTGGAATCCCCAGACTCAGCTTGTCGCCCCCTTTATCTCTAGCACGAGTCTATCGAACTTATCCAGCAATTCTTCATAATCGAATTTCCACCTCCTAGCTTCCTGGTCATAAAGACTAGGTGCCAACGAGAATCTGAGAGCATTGGCCTGATCCATGAAGTACCAAGATGATTTACCACGGACGGGTGTGATTGCTTCTTTGATGAACTCGAGCGCTTCTGTCATTGTTTCCATTGGAAAAGCAATCTGAGCGAAATAGTTCTGCCCGCCTGCCTCAAGCCAGATAAAGGGCAAACGATTGATGCTTCCCATCAATTCCATCCTTTCACTTTCCGTTACGTTACTGACAAGCAATTCAACCCACATGTACTTGTGCCTCCTATGGAGAGCCTTCTCTATTCTGGGGTCGTATCGGGTTCCTGCCCAATTTACCAAGTACCCCTTCAACAAATTGTTGCCTATCAAATGCACACGATAGTGCCAGTCAAGAGTTTTGTAGTTCACCCCGATTTTCTTTTGGACTTGCATTAGAGAAACATTAGGATCTATCTGGAGTTGCTTAACTAGGTTGAGGTCGACACAATCGAATTTTCCTCTTGGCGAAGGAACAAAATCGAATGATGTTTGTTCAATCCTGGGTTTAGACGTCCAGTCGTATTGCCACGTATCAGTCCCGAAATCGTACATCTCGGATTGAAAAGGAACCACCCTGACCCACTGAAATGGAACAATCTGAATAGATGTGAACAACCCTCTCTCCTTCAACGCTTGCATAAACCTAACCCAATCACTTGCACACTCCCTTGGTACACTAGCTTGAATTGAATAGTAATCATCTGGCAGGGTCTTCATGAAGCTGCCTAAGTAGCACAATTCACTCATGGCCATCAGAATAGCATCTGCGTAGGGCCTAAACCTCTCCGAGAATTCGGCGAAGGCAACCATTCTCTTCAAGCCCAGCACTTCGTGATTAGGGATTGCCTGTAGAGTATACCCCCTTTCCAACAACCGCTTGTACCAGTATCTTGTTGTTTCCTTGTGCAAGCCGAGCTCTCTCGCTATTCGGTTGATTTGCGGACCATACTCAGTGAGCAGCTTTACCATGGCGGCTATCTTGGAATTTGTATCATTGAGTCTTGGCTGAACAGTTCTAGCGTTGGGCTCTAAGACCAATCCCTCTCGCCCGCCTGCAGTATAGAACTGTCTATTATTACAGATGAATCAATTCCCAAGGCCAAAACAACCGATTTCGCCACTTT
>Ga0187772_10000307_pt1 | contig 21808 bp, 24 predicted proteins | sample 0116_SJ02_MP15_2_FD_133137 | JGI IMG/M metagenome (GOLD analysis project Ga0187772, IMG submission 133137) | Tropical peat soil microbial communities from peatlands in Department of Meta, Colombia - 0116_SJ02_MP15_20_MG | ecosystem: Environmental > Terrestrial > Soil > Wetlands > Peat | place... | reverse complement strand
CTGCGGCGCTCGATTTCAGCGCGTCCAGCTTCGTCGCGGTGCTCAAGCCAGCGCGAGCGCAGACGCTCAAGGTCCATCCGATCAGCCTCAATCCGCGCAGCCTCACGCTCCAGCACGGCACAGCGCTGCTCAAACCGAGCCCACCCGGACTCACCACGCTCATCCCACCTCGCGGCCGCAGCCTCATGGCGTGCCGCACTCTCCGCGTGCACCCGCGCCGCGTGCTCGATGACCGCTAGGCCGTCAACGGGGTTCTTCGCAGCCGGTTTCATCGCGAGGCGGTCTCTCCCTTGAATGGAAGACTAAAGACAACCAGCGCCCCCGCGACGACCGACTCGGCACCGAACACGCAACTAGGCCCGGGCGATCTACACGCCGCGCGCGACGCCACACGGCCCAAGCACACACGATCTCGCTGTCGCAAATCGCTATATGCGCAACTCTCGAGCGATGATGCCGCTCCCAGCCAACGCAAAAGCCGTCGTCACATCCCCCGCCGCGGCTACCGCGATCACAAGCCGCGCAGCAGCACCGCCCGTGACGAAAACCTCTTCCTGGCACGACGATCTCCGCAACCCAACTCGAGCGCGACCGCCGCGTGTGCCGCTCCGCCATGCGAGCGGTAGTCGGAGCGGCTCCAGGCCGTCTTGACCCATCCCCCTCCGGGGTAAACGGAGCAGACTCGTGGCAGCCCGATCGCCACGCCGAGACTTCTGCACGCGAACAAAGGGTTGGATCAGCACGCCCGTCGGCGCGGGGAAGACTGTCGCTCCGCCAGGAGTTTGCGCACGACCTCGCCATCCTCGGCGACGCTTGTGGAGGAACGACCTGCGACAAGAGTGGCGGCGTCCCCGACACGGGACGCCTGGTTCGCCACGATTGCAGGAGCCGCGTCGACCAGTGGCAGTGACCGCGCGGCGATCGCCGGGTTGTGCTCTCACGACAACCGGCGGCTGCTCGCAGACGGCCGGCGGCTCCCCTAGCCGCGCTTCCTCTCAGGGACGAGGGCCGGAAGCCGGGTTGCTTGTGTGTTCGGGAGGGAAGTTTTGCCTTGAGCACGGAGGGGTCCGGTCAGGCCGCGATGGGCCGACCGGTCGATCCGTGCTATCAGACGTGCTGGACAGTCCATCGGCGGAAAAGGGGGGAGGCGAGGAGCCTCCCGTCCCCCGCGTGCTGGGGGACGGGAGGCTTGGTCTTCGCGCTGGGTGTTATGCCGCTGCCGGTTCGGCGTCGTCGGGGAGGTGGAGGTCGGCGAGGTCGGATTCCGCTCGGTGGGTGGCGAGCTCGACGGTGCTCTCAAGGGGCTGGTCGAACACGAAGGCGTCGCGGTGAAGGGCGGCGAGGCGGGGGGAGAGCATGGGGCGCAGGAACTCCCAGACCGCGGCGCGGAGCGGGCTGTGTCCGCCTGGGAGCGCGTCGTTGAGTTTGCGGGCCATGCGTTCGGTGCCGAGCGTTTTTGTGCGGGTGATGCCGCCGGGGTCGAGGACGAAGGCGGCGGCCCAGCTAGCGGTGAGTTGCGCGATGCCGCGCAGCGGGTCTGGGTCCTCGAGCGCGCGCTGGAGCTCCGCGTTGAGGATCGCGTCGGGTTGGCGGGGTTCGTGGCGGCCGGTATCGCCGATTGGCTGTTGGCGGTCTTGGTTGGTCCAGCCGGCGCCGTAGGCGATGACGTCGCGGTAGTGGTGGGCGAGGAGGTGGCAGATGATCGCTTGAAGTGCGTGGAGCTGGCCGGGGGTGGGGTCGATGAGCCCGGCGCGAAGGTCGTGGCCGAGTCCGAGGTTGCTGTTGGTCGCCTCGGCCCGGCGCAGCCGCTGCGCGGTGCGGCGTTCGCGGTCTTCCTGTCCGGCGGTGCGGAGCTCGTCGTCTTCGAGCGCGGCGCCGGCGAAGAACGCCTCTTCGCGGGCGGGCTGGTCGTCCTGGTGCTCGGCGACGTGTTCGCGGACGAGGTCGATCATGAACGGAGGGTTGACGACCCAGATGCCGTCGGCGAAGTCGTGTCCGCGCGTGTGGACGTAGGCGAACCGTCCGACGCGAGCGCGGTCGCGGGTTTCCGGGGTGATCTTGATCTTGAGCGCCTTGGTCTTCGCGCGGGCGGTGAGGGTGTCGAGCTCGCGGTCGAGCTTGTCTGGTTCGCAGGAGAGGATCTGGGCGAGCTGCTCTCGTGCGATCTTGGTTAGGTGGGGGCGGGCGCGTTCGATCTGCTCGGCGGCGTCGAGCATGGCGCCGTCGTCGATGCGCACGGCGTAGGTGTGCTCGTCTTCGACGATCGTGCGGTGCACGAACGCGCCGAGGTCGCGCAGTGCGCTGTCGTGCAGGTCGGTGCTGGTGATGCGCTGGGCGACCGCGTGGGTGAGGTTGGGGGCGATGTCGTGCATGTCGGCGAGGCGGTTTGCCATCGTGACCGACAGCTGGTGGCCGTTGGGGCGTTCGGCGACGCGTTCGCGGATCGGCTCGGGGAGGGTGAGCTGGCGGCGCAGGTTGTGCGCGCGTTTGGGGGAGATGCCGAGGTCGGCGCAGACCGCGAGGACGCGATCGTCGTCTGACAGGCCGGCGCGGGCGTGCCAGCAGTCGGCGAACTGTTGCTGTTGGTCGACGAGGGTGAGCTCTTCGCGCTGGTTGGCTTGGGCTTGGATGCGTCTGATCTCGTCGGGCGTGGGCGCGTGGTCGAGCAGCAGGACGATCAGCGTGCGGACGGGCGCGAGGCCTTCGAACCCGTCGGTGCCGGCGAGCTCGTGGCTGGCCTTGGCGGCGAGCAGACGCCGCTGCCCGTCGTAGAGGAGCACCGTCACACGGTCGGGCTTTGGGCGGTTGCCGATGCATGGGATCAGCTGTCCTGTCGTCGCGAGCGTCTTGGCTAGGCGCTGGATGCCGTCTCTGCTGATGTTTCGACGGTGGTTGGGAGCGAGTTCGATTTCGTCGAGCGGGATGCGTTCGAGCACGCCTGGGAGGGACCGGCGAACCAGATCGATGCTTTCGAAGAGCGGGATGGGGTCGCGATGTGACATTGGGTATCGCTCCTGTGTGGAGAAGAGTTGCCGATTCGTGCCGGCGTTTCGCACGCCGGCGAGAGGTTGCGAGGCGAGCGGTCTACTGCCCGGAGTGACTCTGGCGGCGGGGCAAACCGAGTTGTAAGGCCATGGCGTCGTGCCCGCCGAGATGGACCCTGATTGCCCGATGAACGCCGCTCATGCCGGCGGCGCGGAACTGAGCTTGCGTCGGGTAGGCGTCGAGCGATAGCGCCTTGACGATTTCGAGGACCGCTGCTGACGCGGTGTTGGGGCTCCAGACCTGGCGGGTCATGCGGAGCCCGAGCCGGGCTGCCCTCGAACGGTTTCCACCAAATTGACTGGCGGCATGTGGCAGCCCTGGCGGTCCGTGGCGCTGCATCTCGCGCTCGGTCTGATACCGACCTGGCGAAGTTGCGTCCGCGACCTCGCGGATTGCCTGATCAACCCTCTCGCTCGTCCACCTGGTTCGCGAACGGGGGAGCCCGAGTCGTCGCGCGAACTCGCTGTGTCCACCGAACCGTGTGGCGATCGCCTGGAACAGTCCAGACTGACCGGCGTCTTCGAACTCGGCTGGAGTCGGATAGCGGGCCAGTTCGATGCTCACAGCGAGCCTACGAACGGCTCGTTCTGCGCTTCGCGGCGACCACTCTGGTGTCGGCATCGCGAGTCCGAGTTTCGCCGCGGCCCGGCGATGGCCGCCGAGCCGTCGCTCGATGGTGCTGTCCAGTCCACTGAGCCCGTTGTCGGCGAACTGTCGCCGAGTCGGGTAATTGCTGCCCAAGCCCAGTCGCGTCACGAGCGCTCGCACCTCGGACAGTGCCTCCTCCCATGTCCAGTCTTCTCTACCTTCGTGCAGGCCGTCGACGCACGGCACCGCGTTCAGGAGTTCGCATCCTGCCTGAAGGTGGGCTTGCCGCCACGCTTCCTCCCGTCGAGCGGCATCGCTGTAGGGGACCGGCCCTTCCAGGATGCGCATCACAGGCCGTAGCCCATGGAATGACAGACGGCGGTGCCACTCGTTTACTGCGCTGTGTTTGCTCGGGCGGCGCGTCCTGTGCCCTTGCCTGCGTATCGCCGGTGTGCGCGTGCGACCGACGTACCGTGGCTCGCAAGTGACTGGATCGAGTAGCTGGTAGACATACGAGCGCTCCGGGATTGGCGAGGGCAGAGCCGGGACGTCCGTCTGCCGCAGCACCCCGTCTCGGTACGTCGGTGCTGGCTCGGGAGGCAGCAGCGGGATGCCGTCCTCCGTCATGGTCAACTGTCTGCCGACGTTCTGCGCTCTACGTGACATCCGCTCGCCTCGTCCCGAGCATGTCTCGTAGCGCGGACGTAACTGGGACGTTCCGCACCATCGCTGCGATCGCACTCGTTACGCTCTGCGGTGCGCGAGGTTCGCGCGCAGCGCCGCGACCGTGTCGGCGGCGACGCGGTCGAGTGCATCGGCGGGGTCGGTGATCACGTGGATGCGGTCGCACTCGACGCTCAGCGGCGCGATCCCGATCGCCAGGTGGATCGTTGGCACGTCCTGCTCGACGAGCCAGTGGATCCGTGCAACTCCGGCCTGCGTGTCCCAGCCGCCATCACTCAGCACATAGACAAAGCGCGGGCGGCGGGCGTTTGTCATCTCGAGCTGCTCACAGACGAGTTCGATCGCGTCGCCGGCGCGCACCGTCCGCCGATCTGCCTGAGGCCGTCGGTGAGGATCCAGCAGACGGGCCCGAGCGCGTACTCGTAGGTGCCCATCGAGCCGGAGGTGTCGATCACCAGGCCGACGTGTGGCTCCTGGATCGGCGCGGTGACCTGGCGGGTGATCTGCCAGGGGCGTGTGCTGACGGGCCGTCCGGTCTGTTGTTGCGCTTTGCCTCGCGCGTAGGCGCGGCCGTCGAACCGCCCGCCGGGCGTTCTCTTGTCGATCGGTTGGGTGCCTTGTGTGATTGCTTGGCGCAGGTGGGTGGCGTAGCGGCGGGCTTGCTGGATCTCGTCTGGTGCGGGTGGTCGGTCGACGCCTCGGTCGGGCATGCGCCCGGTCGGCATCCCGGTCCCCTCTCCGCGTGGAACCGGTGAGTCCTGGCGCGGATGTCGCGCCGCGTCCGTGAGCGCCTGTTGGAGATCGACGTCCGCATTGAGCTGCTCGAGCTGCCCGTCGCGCGCTTGTTTGATCGCCTGCTCGAGCGCTTCACCGAACGAGCTCGCCGCGGGCTGGTCACCACGCCCAGGGGGCGCGTTATCGTCGGCGTTCGCTTCGGCGCCGTGCTCGGACGGGGGTGGGTCGGGCGGCCCGATGATCGCGCGGTACTCGCGCGCGGCGCGGTCGAGCGGTTCGAGCTCGCCGTCGCCGATCCAGATCAGCTTCGCGAACAGCGCGTCGAGCGCGTCGAGGTCAGGGTCGCCGAGTACCTGCCGCCACACGTTGCGCAGTTCGTCCAGGATGGTCGGGTCGAGGATGCCGTAGTGGGTGCGGGCCTGCAGGTACACGGTCGCGCGCCCGGCCATATCGCGTGTGAGGGGCCGGCCGGCCATCTCGGCGGCGACGATCTCGTGTGCGAACGGGGGCAGGATCACGTCGATGACGGCCGCTCGGAGCGCGTGGCGCACGAACCGCCCGCGGAGCGTGCTGGGCGGGTGCTCGCCGACGCCGTGGGCTTCCATGCGCGGCTCCTCGAGCAGCCGTCGGTCGATCGCGAGCTGACGATCGTCAGGGTTCTCCGATTCGCTGAGTGCGATGTCGCGCTCGATCGTCCAGCGTTTGGTGTGCTTGCCGTGGAACGTCTCGTGCAGCGCGACCCCGAAGCAGCGCAGCACCGTACGGCGCTCAAGCCGGCCCGCGACGATCTCGGCTTTCGACCCGAGCAGGGTGTCGGAGTCGAGGAAGATCGTGCGGGAGTGAATCTCGATGTGCCCGGGGTCTGAGAGGCCCGGGCCGATCAGCGCCCACACCGGGTACAGGCGCTGCAGGATCCCCGTCCAGTGGTCGGAGAGCTCCTGGTAAACGGCGTCGAATTTTCCCCGCTGCGCGGCCGCGCGGTGCAGCTGCTGAACGAACACCGCCGGCCGGCCGCGACCGTGTGTGGCGGTCATGATGTGACCGCGCGTGGGTAGCCGTGCAGGCTCGGGATCCGGCGGGTAGCGGAGACCTTGAGGTGTGCGTAGCCGGCCAGATCGAGCATTCGGCATGCGGCGGCGGCTTCGGCGTCCTGGATACGACCGCCTTGCGCGCGCTCGTGAAGATCCGAGGCGAATAGGCTGACCGCCATCCGCTCCCCGACGCGCGAGACCAGGTAGTGCAGCGACTCGATCTCGCGGAACTGCGGAGTCCATACCAGCCCGTCGTCGCCGGACACTCGCCGCGTATCGAGCGCAGCGGCCGGCTTGACGAGCAGTTCGGGGCACCCGAGTCGAAGCAGCGCCGCCCAGTTCGACCTGATTTCGATCGTCGCGGGGAACCTGGAGTACCACGCCTCTGGTAGGTCTGTTGCCCCGACCAGTCCGTTGTTGTAGGCGAGCGCCAGACAGAAGCCCGGCGCTGCCGTCACGGTCTCGCCGGTTGCCGGGAGATAGAGGGATAGCCTCCCGTCGATCGCCCCGTTGATCGACAGTAGGGCGACGTCGCGGGCGATGTTCACCTCGTCGAGCATCACCATCCAGCCGTTGCGCATCGCCTGCACGAAAGCGCTGTCTACGAGCTTCACGTGGCCGCTCTCGCCGACCGGGACGAACTCGTGGCGGAACGTCCACTCATCTGACGACGGTCCCAGCTGCATTTCCACGAACCCGTAGAACGGGGCTCCGAATCGCGTCTCGACCGTTCGGCCACGGCGCAGCCAGAGCGTGTAGGCGATGCAGCGTGCGAGCATCGATTTCCCGGTGCCCGGGGGTCCGATCAAGCGTAGAAACCTCGAGTTCTGCGGGTCGCCGGTGTCCAGTAGCCTGCCGGCCAGCTCGTGTAGCGGCTCGCCGTGGACCGACGGCGGGTACACGACGCGGCCATCGGGTAGTTCGATCGCCTCGCCGGCGGCCTCGAGTGCCAGCTCGTCGAGCCCCTGTGGGTTAAGGTCGCCCTCCGTCGCGAGCTCGTCGATCTGCGCGAGGGCAGCACTGATTGCACTCATGTGAATGCGCTCCTCTGTTGCTCAAGGTGTACGAATACGCGGCGCCTTGCGCGTGAAGGCGCTGGCCAGAGTTGGCGGGCGGTTGCGCCCGGGGCGGTTAGGTCCGCAGCCCGCGCGGGGGCGGCGGGGGGCTCAGCACGCGCACGGGTGGATCCTGGACGCTCAACCCGGACAGCCCAGCCTCGAACACGCACAGGCACAGCGAGCGCGTGCGGGCGGCGGAGGCATAAAGGATCCCCTGTGCTCCTTGGTCACGCATCGCCGCGGCGAACTCCTGGAATGCCCGCCACTGTGTGTCCGCCGGTCGGATCCGCGCCGGGACGCCCGCCACTGCGCGAAGCGCGGCTGAACGGAGATCGACGACTTCTTCGAGATCGACGGACACCTGCCAAAGGTCGCGCGGCACCTCATCGGTCGGCTCCACGCCTCGCGCGGCGAGTGCGCGGTACCACTCGGCCCACGCGGTGTCGGCCTGGTCGGCGAGGTACACGGCCACCTCGCCCTGCCCGATGGAACCGGCCAGGGGTCGGCCGCAGATGTGCCGCGAGCGGCTCACCGCCCGCCGGCGTCTGTCGGACCCACGTTCCCTTCACCGGAACGCGGGCGATGTCTTTGCCCATCGGGCTAGGTGAACGGCAGGTCGATCAGATCCTCGGCGATCCTTGCCACCTGCTCGTAGCCACCTGACGCGATCGTCGCCAGCGGCGTTCGCCCGTCGAGCATCGGCACGCTCTGGTTCAGCCACCGCGCGATCCCCTCGGGCTTGGTCGAGACCTCGAGCCGCTCGCATGCCGCGATCAACTCGTTGAGCCGCGCTGCCTGCTCGCCGGCCGGTGCGGCCCGCCGCGACAGCCACGCGGCGACGGTGGTCTCGTCGGCCCCGGTCGCCGCCATCACATCGCTCTCTGAGACCGGCACCCGCTCGCGCAGGAAACGAAGCTGGTCGGCGAGCGCGATCGTGCCGGTGGTCGTCGCCGTTGCCATCGTCAGGACTGTAGCGCCCATGCTCACTCCTCTCGATTGTTGGTCTGCAGCTCACGGGTGCTCGCCGGACGGCGAGGTTTGACTGCCTGCAATGGCACTCAGCCGCCGAACACGCTGGCGGCGACGCGCAGGCGGGCGGCGCTGGCGGCAAACCCGTTGTGATCTTTCGCGTCACCCACCTGTCCCGTGATCTCCGCCAGCTGTGTGGCGATCGTCGACTGCGCGGCACGGACGCCTTCAAAGCTGTCAAGGATCTGGTGATGCTCCCCACCGCGCGGTGACAGGATGGACACCACATGCTCGATTCCGCCCCCACGGATGTACGGGATGTACGTCTGCACCCAGCCGCGGGCAGAACCCGGCCTCGCTGCCCTGCCGACGCGTTGCTCAAGTCCCGTCGGGACCCAAGGCAGGTCAAGATGCAGCAGAACCGACGCCGCTTGCAGATTGTGACCCTCCTGGCCAATGGGAGAGAGGCACAGGATGGGCAACTCGCCGGCGCTGAACTCACGCTTGAGCTCCTCGAACTCCGAGGTCCTCATTGTCCCGTCGGCCACGCGGGCATCGATGCCGTGACGGTCGCGCAACGTCGCGGCCAGATATCGGAGGCACCACACCCGGTCGCAAAACACAAGCGCCTGCTCCTCCGACGCGACGCCCGCAAGCGTCTGCGCCACTTTCCCGCGAAGCAATGGCAGGCCGTCGCCGCCGCCTCTCATAGCCTCTTCAACGAGGCCCTGGCGCACGAGGGCCTTCGCCAACATGGCCTTCGAGTTGAGCAGCGCGGCCGGATCACAGCTCGCGGTTACGAATGTCCCCACGTTGCCGAGCACGACCCCCTGCGCTCTCGAGAGCTCGGCGAGTGCACGCTTGAACAGCTCGCTGCCCGCCTCGAGCGTCTTGAGCTCGCGGAGCACGTCGAGCAGCCGTCGGTAGGCCTCGCGGCCGCCCTGGCGGATTGCGTCCAGCGAGAGCACCGGGGTCAGCTGCCAGCCGTCCCCGCGGCCGGCCGGCATGACGAACAGCGCCACGGGTCGCTCCACGCGGCCCACCGCGTCCAGTTGCTCGCCGGCCATCTGCAGCCAGGTCGGCGAGGCGATTCGCCATGACCGCAGCTGGGCGGGGTCGAACTGGTCGGGGTGTGCGAGCACCCACCGCGAGAGGTCGTCGGCCTGTCCGGTCGGGAGCCCGAGCTGGGTGGCGAGCGCGCGGCGCTGCGCCGCGACGTCACCGAACACGGCCGGGTCTGCGAGATCAACTGGCACCTCCGCGTGCGCGCGGCGGAGCTTCTCGTCGAGCCGGCTCGCCGGCGCGGCGATGCGCGTCCAGTCAAGGCCGGCATCGCGGTCGGCCCGTGCCTGCCCGTCGATCAGCCCCCCGACCGCTGCGAGCGTAAGGTGGCGGGGGTTGAGCGTGATCCCGTGGCGGCGCAGGACCGCCTGGGCGTGCTCATCCGTCGTGCGCCATAGGTCGCGGTCGTTCGGGTCGACGGGCTCGTTGCGCGCGAGGCCGACGAGCGCCCGCCAGCTGAGGTGCTCGAACGCTTGCTCCCATCGCGGGAAGCACCGCTGCAGCTGCCGTCCGGCGGCGCTGCCGCGCGCCTGGCACATGACCTGGTCGCGCTCGACCCGCTCGCTGTTGAGATTTCCGCTCCAGCCGGGCAGGCGCAGGTCCCGCCCGGAGTGTGTGGAGGCGGCTGCCGGAGCGGCGCCGGCGGCGCCGTGGAGATCGGTCATAAGGACTCCTTCCAGACTGAGCTGCGCACGACGCCCGTCGGGCCGTCGTGCGCCTGCGGATGGACTTGAATCGGCGCGCGCGGGCGGCGCGCGGGGGTTCAGCGGGCGGGCTCGCGCGCTGTCAGGCGCGTGTGCACGCCGGCGATCGGCTCGTGGCCGGCCGGCCTGCCGCGAGCTACAGGGTTCCGATGCAGGTCGCCTCGCCGACGTGGACGCTGATGCTCTGTCCCGCGGCGCTGGCCGGCGCCTTCAGGTAGATGTCGGCGTAGCCGGCTGCGTCCGTGTGGTAGCTGCCGGTCGCGCCTGCGCTGCCGGTGACGGTGGCGGTCGCGTCGGGCTGGTTTGAGTGCACGTAGACGTCCCAGTCGTCGTAGCGGCTGCTGTAAGACGCGGTAACCGAACACTCGGCAGACATCGAGGACCCGCCGCCCGCGCCTGAGCCGGCGCCGGTGCCCACGCCCTCGGCGGATGGGTAGGGCGTCGCCTGCGCGTAGTCGGCGCCGAACGTACGCGCCAGCGACACGCGGATGATCGGGTCCGAGGTGATGATCCCGAGCTCGCGGTTGTCGTTCATCGACTCGGCAGAGAAATTCTGTGAGCCGATGAACGCCTCGGCCGGGGTGAGGATCATCTTCGCGTGGATGTACAGCGGCGCGTCGGCGGCGTAGGTCCTTACGTGCACGCCGGCGCTGGCCAAGAGTGTGAACGCGCTGTCCCACGAGGAGTCGGCGGTCATGGTGACGCGCACGTCGACGCCGCGGCGAGCGTCGCGGGCGAGCGCAGTCTCGATCGCCGGGGAATCCATCTCCTCGTTGTAGACATCCACCCATCCGCTCGCTGACCCGATCAGCGCCACCAGGGCGCCCTGAGACCCCGGGCTCCACACGAGGTCATCTCCGGGCTGGGCGGGGATGCGCCGGCCGTTCCAGTCGGCGTTGAACGTTCGTTCGATGGCCGCGACGTCGGTGGGGATCGTGTCGATGACGCCGAAGTCCCGGCTCGACGCGTAGTACTGCGGCGTGAGGTTGAACGTCAGGATGTACGCGCGCCCGTCGACGATCAGCGTCTTCTGGTGGGTGAGCGCGAAATAGGACGGGGTCCAGCGGACCGGCACGCCGTGCCGCTTGAGGTAGTTGTAGGCGGGCTGGTTTTCCGGGGACCCCTGGCCGTAGTAGCCGCCGTTGAGGAGAACGCGGACGGACACCCCGCGGTGCACGTCCGCGGCCAGCGCGGCGTTCACCTGACCGTCGTCGTCCTCGTACATGACCATGTCGACCTTGCGCCGGGCGTCCTCGATCGCCGACAGGACCGGTGCGATGCCGTCGCGCGGTTCGGTGATGAGCGTCAACCGCCCGGAAGCGGCCGCGCCCGGGGTGACTTCATGGGCGGATGTGTGAGTGACTGTCGCCGAACCGGTCCGCGTGGATTGCGTGGTGACGGCCGGGGAGCTCGCGGCCGCGCACCCGGTGGCGAGCGCAGCGGTGCAACACAGAGCGAGCGGCAGCCGGGGTCGGATGCGTCTCACCATAGGGGGTGCGGGCCCTTGTGGACGCAGAGGTGGATCGGCTCGTGCGCGCCGAGACGATCGAGCACCGCCGCCGCTGGCTCCTCGAGGCCCTCGTGGGACCCGGGCAGGCTGAGCGTCCTCCATGGGTTGGTGTAGGCGGCTGCCGCCGCGGCGCCGGCGGCGGAGGGATCCGTCACGGGAGGCTCCTTTCCAGAGGTCGCGCGCGACGGCCGCCCGGCCGTGGCGACGGGATGGCTTTTGGGGCGCGCCGATCGCGCGCGGAGCTTCAGCGGCCGGGCGCGAGCGCCGTCAGGCGCGCGTGCACGTCGGCGATCAGTTCGTCGCGGACGCGCATCAGCGCGAGCCCGAGCAGGTTCTCGCCGCTGTAGCCGCCGTCGGGGTCGCGGGCGCCCCAGATGAAGTCGGTGGGGCTGTCCTCGGCGATCGGGCGCGGGTGGGTCAGCAGGAGCGCCGCCCGGTAGGGCTCGAGCGCGAACTTGCCGCGGAGCGCGTGCAGCATGACCTCGAACTTGACCTGCTCCCAGTCGGGGCGCAGCTCGGTCTCGCGGCCGGCGCGTTTGGCCGCGGCCGCGGTGCCGCACGCCAGGATCAGGTCGAACTGCCGGCGCGAGGTCGCCTTGCAGGCCTGGAAGTAATGCTCGGCGGTCGGAACGGGAACGCGGTCGTTCTCGGCGTGGCCGTGGTAGCCGCACGGCAGCGCCAACCCGGGGGTCGGCGCGAAGTTCGACAGCCAGCCGCCGAAGAAGTACACCGTTCCCTCGGCGCTCCAGGGCGGGGCGGTCCGCCCGGGTATCGCACTGGCGGTGTCAGGGTCGGGCACGGGGTTGCTCCTCTCGGTGGTGATGATCGCTGCATCGGACTTGTTGGGTCGTCCGGTGGCCGATGTCGCGTGCTCGCCGGGCGTCGGGGTGGGGGTTGTCGAGGTGCACGCCCGGTCGCCCGAGGCCGTGCGAGTCGGCCACTCACGCCCGCGGCCCGGGCTTCGTGCTGTCGCTGGAGATCGGCCCACTCGTCGATCTGTAGAGCGCTGATCGACCACGGCTGGTGTTGGTCAAGCCGCGCGGTCACGTCGAACTTGAGCCGCTGATAGCTCGCCGGCAGTCGCGGAGAATCCCAATCCGTGTCGGGGTCGCCTGGAAGGTCGAAGTGGTCAAGCAGAATGCACCTCGCGAGCTCGGACGGTCCGCCGCCCGCGTTAGCCCCAGCCGAACCCGTTCGGCGAGTGACGAACATGATGCGCAAGCGGCCGCACCCCGTCCTCCTCGAGCACAACGACCTCCGCGGTCGTGTGGTCCAACAGTGCGTAGCGCTCCGCGTGCTCCTGCGCCCAGCCCAGCCGCGTCCAATCCTGCACCGTCATCTTCCGGCGCCGTCCGACGTAGCACTTCGTGCTCATCGCCCCGTCCTCAGGTCCTGGGTTGACCCGCCGGTCCGGTCCGAGGCCGCTGTCTTGACCGGTGAGCTGCAGCTGCGCACGACCACCGCTGTGCATTTGGTGTCCTTGAGATCGTCGGCCGGCTTGGCGGTGTCGACGCGGGCCCGCTGGCCGTCAGCGTCACGGTGTCTCCCGGTCCTACGCCGGGCGCCAGCCGGTCGAACAGTCGCGTGCCGACCGGACAGCGCCAGGTTTCCTTGCGGGTGTTACTGTGCGCCCCCGAGCTCGATCATGGTGTCCAGGGCGGCGTCCCATCGGTCGAGCGCTGGCGCTGGCTCGTAGGGCTCGGTGGTCTCGATCAGCCCGGCGAGCTCGTTGCCGGCTCCGATCAGCTCCTTGATCGCCGCGCTGAGCGGCTCCCGCGAGGGGGCCGTGCGGTTGAGCGCACCGTGGGCGAGACCTTGGTTGGGTGGTCGGTTTGGTCGCTGCTCGGCATCGGTGAGTTCCTCCTTCACGCGTTGGTTATTCCGCCCGCGGCGCGAACGCCGATTTTGTTGGCGGCCTCGCGCGCGGCGCGGGTCTTGAGGTATCTGCCGCCGGCGGGGGAATGTGATTGACGCGGTCGGCGGCGGTCCCGGTCGGGTCGATGCTGGCTGCCTGCCTCAGAAGGGCAGGTCGTCGGCGGTGGCGTTGCCGGACGAGTCACCCGCCGCTTGCGCCGCGGGCGGTTGGGTGACCGCGACGGGTGCGGGAATGTGCGTCGGCTCGCTCGTGCCGTTGCCGTCGGGGTTCGGTTCGCGGCGGGTGCCTTCGAACAGGATGTGGCGGGCTTTGAAGGTGACGGCCTCGCGCCGGTTGCCCTGTTGGTCTGTCCATTCGCGCCAGTCGGGCTCGGCTTCGACGAATACGCGTGAGCCCTTGGTGAGGTATTGCGCGCACGCGCGGGCCTGGGCGCCGAACACCTCGATCGTGAGGTAGTTGGTCTTGTCGACCCATTCCTCGCCGTTTCGCCGGCGGGTGGTGGTGGCGAGGCGCAGTCTGGCGACGTCGGCGCCTGAGGGGAGCTGGCGCAGGTCGACGTCGCGGGTCAGGTTTCCGGAGAGGGTGGTGTTGGCGATGTCCTGCATGGGTGGATGTCTCCTGTGTCGGGTGGGTTTGCGAACGGAGATCGGAGCGCGGTTGTGGCGCTCGGGCCGGCGGCTGCGCGGCGCTGGTCATGCCCCGACGGTCGCGCCGCATCTGCGGCAGCGTCGGGTGCGCGGGTCGGGCTTGTGCGGGTGACAGCGCATCACGTGGATTACGCGCGCGACGTCCTCGTCGTCCCACGTTTCACCGTTTACGCGGTTTGGGTGGCGGTAGTCGGCGAGGAACCGGCGGACCATGCGTCTGAGGTTGTGATCGGGCGCGGGCTGGCAGGCGGCCTGCACGGTGTCGATGCACGCGCGGATCGCATTGCGGTGTGCGTCGCCGCCGGCGCCTTGGCCAGTCTGCCACGCTCGGCGCACGGCCCGCTTGAGCGGTGCCGGCACGAGCCGCCAGTGCGCGGCGCACATCGCCTGCTCGAGCGGGATCTGCGCGTGGCATTCCCGGATCGGGCAGCGGCGCGTAACGGGGCGGCTCGCGTCGGTCACGCCGCCTCTCGCTCCGCCGGCCGGGCTGTGCGCCGCTTGGCGGCCTGCAGCGGGCTCACCGTCTGGTTCTCCTGCGGCCAGCAGCCACACCTCGGGGTGCTGTCGCCCGGCAGCCGGCCGTGCTGGCATTCGTGGTCGGCGAGCCGGCCGAGCAGGCCCGACTCGATCGGGCAGGCGCCGCCCGCGACGCGCATGGCTTCGCGGTAGCGGTCGGCGAACTGGTTGGGCATCGTGTCTCCCTTGCTCGTGGTTCGTCTGATAGGTACCGGGCACGCCCCCGCGTGGCCCGGTTACACGCCCGCGCCGCCTGGGCAGGATCCCCAGGCTGAGCAGTACCTGCTGCTGCATTTCCAGCTGGTCGGGTCGGCGAAGCCCCACGGCCGGTCCGGGCCGTAGCGGTCGTGGAGCGCCGCGATCTGGCTGGCAGCGAGCGCGATCCGCGCGAGCATCGACCGCAGCGCCGCGACGTTGCGCTCGGTGGGGATGAGCGAGGTGGCGAGTGTCTTGCGCCGGGCGCCGGGGATCAGGGTCTGCGCGAACTGGAAGCGTGCGGCGGGCCGGCCCTCGAGCCAGCGGGCGGCGAGGTACAGGCCGGCCTGTGGGTTGCGGGCCGCGGTCGTCTCGGTGATCGCGCTGCCGGCCTTGACCTTGTAGTCGACGACCTCCTCGAGGGGCTCCTCTACGCCGAGCGCAGGGCGGCTGGGTCTCGAGGTCGAGGTGACCCTCGATGCTCCATTCGATCTCGGGCGCGAGGCGGAACTCGACTCGTCGCTGGACCGCAACCGGCTCGCCGAGCTGTGGAACGAGCTCCTCGAAGGCGATGGTGAGCGCCTTGACGCCGACCTTGAGGGCTGTGTGCCGGTCCCGGCGCTCGTCCCAGGCGATCCCCTGCCTGTCGTGCTCGGCGGCGAGCTGTTGCTTCCAGTTGGCTCCGAAGAAGCGTTTGAGCTCGCGCAGCCCGAGTTGTTCGGAGTGCCCGAGCCAGTGGCGGTAGGTAGTGGGTCAGCGTCTCGTCGACGCGAGAGCCAAGGAACATCGCCCCGCTCGGCGGCTGCTTCTCGCCGAGCAGGTACCGGCGCCGCCACGCGTCCGGGCAGGCGAGAAACAGGGTGTACGAGCTGCTTGACAGATGCCGAATCGCCTGGCCGTCGTGGCGTTATCTAGGGGGTCCAGAAGCAGTGTCGTCGACGTCGTTGGTGGCACACCCTGGCGGTCCTAGGAAACCGTTATCTCAGGTGTGTCGTCGTTGTTGTCCGGGTCGCCTCGGAACCGGGCGGCCTAGAGATGGAGCTCGGCCTGGCTGCTCCTTGTCGGTCGCATGGCGGTAGATGGCGAGACGCCTGGGCGAGAGAAGAGCGGGGCTTGATGCGTGTGCGATCGGATCATGGATCGTTCTGCCTCGGGCCGATATGGTCTTTCCGGTACGGTCGGGCATGAGGATCTGATCGCGAATGACCACGAACGGCAACCTGCCCGAGGAGTCGCCCCCCGCCTGGTTGGAACATGGCGGAGACGAGATTGATGAGCTGCTCGCGGTAGTCCGCGAGCGCGAGCGGATCGCTGAGGAACGCGAACGACTGGCTGCCGAGCGAGAGCGGATCGCGGACGAGCGCGAGACGCTGGCTGCCCAGCGCGAGCGCGCCGGCGCGCAGCGCGAGGTCCAGGCTGAAGCCCTGGAGGTGCAGCGGCAGTACCTGCAGACACAAAAGCGGCTCGCTGACCGGCGAGAAAGGCTCGCAAACGAGCGCGAGCGCATCGCGGACGAGCGCGAGCCCCTCGCCGATCTGCGTGAAGGCACCGCTGAAGAACGTGAGCGGGAACGACTGGAGCGTGCATCGCGTCGAGACCAGCGCGGTCTGGAAGCCACGGAGAGAGAGAGAGAGAGAGAGCAAGCGCAGATCGACCGCGAGATCGCGTCGAGCGAGCGCGATCGGATGCGGCTGGAAGCCGAGGAGATGCCGGAGCCAGAGCAGTAGGACCGAGGCCGGGTACCCCTTCCCGCTTCCGCTCGGGGCTAGGAGCAGTACTCCCGCGGCTGCTGGATCTCGATCAGAAGAGCAGTTTGATCACTTGGTCCGCTACGACCCGTGTCCCCGGTCCGTCCGGGAGCGTCGGGCTCGTTCGCGCATGGCCCTCGCTTCGTCCGCTTGCTCACGAGCGCGGGCTTTCTGGTCTTGCGCGAGCTCCTGTCTGGTTTGAGCGATACCGGCGAGGTGCTGGATGAGGATTCGGAGCTCTTCCGGGCCTTGCTGGACCGGATCGCGAGCCGTCCAGGCAGAGCCTCCTCGGGCGGTCAGCAGCAGCTCCGGTGCCTTCGGCTCGGTGCTCAGAGGCGCACCTGGGGGCTCAAGGATCAGCCACCCGTCCTCTTGCCGGATCAGCGAGCCCCGCTCGGCAAGCTTGCTCACGGCGAGGGTCACCGTCGGACGCCGCGCTCCGACCAGTCCGCCCAATATCTCGTGGGAGAGCGACAGTGGCACCCTGATCCCGGCTGGGGTGACGCGCCCCCAGAACTCCGCCAGCAGCCACATCACGGCCATCAGCCGGTCCTCCACCCGCGGCAGCTGACAGATGGCCAGCTGCGTGGCCAGCCGTTGGGAGTGCTCGAGCATCCGCGCGTGCAGACCGGACACGATCCACGGCCACCGGCGCGCCGCGACCAATATCCGGTCCTCGAGCAACACGAGCCGGGTCGAGACCGGCGCGAACAACCGCGCATCGAGGACCGGCATCGACGGCACGGCGTCCGCCGGGGGGACGAACGCGCCCGGCCCGATCAGCCTCAAAGTCGGATCCTTGCTGATCTGCAGGGCCTCGATCAGCATCCCGTCGAACACGATCGCGCCGAACGCCCGGGACGCCTCGAGCAGCCTCGCCACGTCGTCGCCCTTGTCCACCGCGACGACGGGCAGCAAGAACCGCTGCGCTTCGATCCGCTGCTCCTCGACCAGGACGTCGGCCAGATCGGGCTGGATATCAAGCAGCGATACCGACGAGGACCCGTTCATCAGGAGAACGTACAGCCCACATATCGGACCGGAAGCCCGGCTATCGCTCTAGCCCTCTCGCTCCTCGAGCATCTTTAGCCATTCCTCAGCCAGCGCACGAGCACGCACCGCGGTCTCACGAGCGCGCCGAGCCGCATCACGCTCCTCCGCGGCCGCGTCGTCCCGGCCGGCCCGCTCCCGCCGGCGGGCGTGCTGTTCGGCCAAGGTCGCGCTGTGCTCAAGCAGCTCTGCAGTTCGACCCAACACGGACGCAAATTGCCTCGCGCCCATCCGCGTCCGCATCACCGCTCGTTTGGCGGCCTCAGTTGCCTGCATAGCGGTGTCAGGCTCCATCGCGCCCACCATCATCCCACGCGGAGAGAGACCTGCGCCAGGGTGCCCGAGACTGCTCTTCCGGGGCTGGATGCGGAGGCCTCGCGGCGCCGAGCCGCGTGATTTGACGGTGCCGTACGCGGTGTCGTTCGGCAGGCCACTTACGGTGCGGTGTCGATGTCGGCTGCGCAGGGGAGCTGCCGGGTTCAGCGAGTCGTGGAGCACGGCCGCGAGTCGTGGACCGTCATAGGATCCGACCGGCGGCCGGTCGAGCCTATCGAGGCGTTCCTCCGCTGGATGACGGACATCGAGCGTTCGCCGAACACGGTGCGGGCGTATGCGGGTGATCTGCGGCACTTCTCGGAGTTCGTGGAGCTGCGCGGTTACGACTGGGCCGATGTGGGGCCGGAGGAGCTGGGGGATTTCGCGGGCTGGCTGCGCAGCCCGGCGGAGAACGTGGTCGTGCTGCCCAGCGGCGTGCCGCCGCGGGGCGCCTCGACGGTGAACCGCAAGCTCGCGGCGGTGGCGGCGTTCTACGACTTCCATCACCGGCAGAGCGGCGTGCCGGTCGCCGAGGGGCTTAGCCCGCCGTCGCCGGTCGGGTCGGGGGTCGTTCAAGCCGATGCTGAAGGGGTTCGCGCCGCAGCGTCCTCGTGGGCGGCCTGGGCGGCTGCCGGAGCGTCGGCGGCTTCCGCGGGTGCTGTCGCTCTCGCAGGTCGAGGCGATCTTGCGCGCGCAACGTCGGTTGCGCGACCGGTTCCTGTTCGCGCTGTTGTTCCAGACGGGGATGCAGGTCGGGCAGGCGCTGGGCCTGCGTCACGAGGACGTCGTCACGTGGGAGAACCGGATCGAGATCATATGCCGCGGGGACAACGCCAATGGGGCGCGTGCCAAGGGCAGCGAGGGGAGCGTGCTGGTCGCCGCGGCATTGATGCGGCTGTATGGCGAGTACATGCACGTCGAGTACGGCTCGCTCGATTCTGATTACGTGTTCGTGAACCGTGGGGCGGCCGCGTCGGGCGGCCACTCACTTACGCGACGCTCAACGACATCGTGCTGGCGACACGCCACACGGTCGGGTTTCACTTCACCCCGCATTCGTTCCGGCACACGTACGCGACGCTCAGCCGGCGGGCGGGGGTGCCGATTGAGGTGGTGGTCAGCCAGCTGATCATGCACCGTTCGGTGCAGACCACGCAGCAGGTCTATACGCGCCTGCATGTGGAGGATCTTCGCGCGCAGCTCCAAGAGGCTGGCGTGCTGGGAATGGTGGAGGACCTGGTGTGAGCGGCGAGCCTGCGCTGGCGGTGGTCGGGTCCGAGCAGCCGGACGGGTGGCGCGCCGCGCTGGAGTCTGCGGTTCGCGCCGAGTTCCTGGTCTCGCCGTTGGTCCTGCCCGTGGGCAGCCCGCTGGTGCCGGTGTGCGGCGTGGAGGGCTGCTGTGGCCGGGCGGAGCTGGCTGCGTAGGGTGGATTTGACACTCGGCTGTGCACCACATACGCGCGGCGATGGAAGAACGCGGGTCGGCCGCCTAAGGACGAGTGGCTGCCGGCACGGCCGCGAGGTTTGCCCTGGGGGGCAACCGAGCACTGCCGGGTGGTCGGCTGTCCACGGTCGGCCGCGGGCGGACAAGGAGGTCCGTGCCTCTCGCACGGACGCGAGCGGCGGCGGGCCGGCATGCCTGCGCTGTCAGCGTTCGCGAGCTCCGCCGCGCCGGCGGCGGCCGAGGATGCCGTGTCCCGGATCGCCGGCTGCGCCTTCCCCGCGTGGACGGGCCGTGATCGGACGGGCCTGTGCGACGCGCACGCGGTGAGGTACCGCCACTGGCGATCGTTTGCTCGCCGGCAGCCGGGCGAGCTCGACCCCTCGCCCGAGCGCTATGTCGCGCGGATCAGCCGCCGTGAACCTGGTGCTGCCTGCCGGGCCGCTGCTCGCGCTGGAGCTGCGGGTGGCGGTAGCGGACGCTCGCGATCCGCAGCGCCCGGGTCCAGAATCGCCGGCGCCAGTCCTCGCCGTGGCAGCGTCGGTAGTCGGCAATGTGCTCGGCGAGGGCGCGACCACAGCGCCCGCGCGGCGCCAACCCACGGCGCGTCCGCGAGGGAATCGCGCTGAGTCGCGCAGCCGTGACGACCGCCCGGTTCGCTGGGGCTGAGGACGCCGGCGCTCGTCCCGTTGCCAAGGTGGCCGCCGGGTCGAGCATAGGGATCTGTCGTCACGGTGCTCTGAATGAGCCCGGTGGTTGTGGTCGCGGGCCAGGCGCGGATATGTTGTTCGTATGGGTCGGCTTGTTCGGGCTTGGTCGGTTGCGGCGCTGGTGTTGTTGGTGGCCGTCGGGATGCTGTTGCGTCCGAATGGCGTTGGCGCCATCCCCGGCGGTCGCACTGGCGACGCGGCCGTGCAGCGTCTTCTCGATCGTCTCGTTGCTACGCCGGGCGGACCCGTCGGCGCGATCATGACCCTCTACCGGGGAGGTCGCACGACCGTCCTTCGCGCGGGGCGCGCGGACGCGTCGCGACCGGGCGCGCCGCGGCTTGGTGACCACATGCGGATCGCCAGCATCTCGAAGGCATTTACCGGGGCGGTCGCCCTGCGCCTGGTGCAGGCGCGCCGCCTTGGGCTGGATGACACGATTGAGGACCGGCTTCCTGGCGTGATGCCGCAGGCCTGGTCGATGGTGACGGTGCGCGAGATGCTCAACCACACCAGCGGGTTGCCTGACTACACGCAGTCGGACGGCTTCCGAATGCAGGCGATGACGAATCCTCGGGGGTACGTGTCGCCGATGCGGATAATCGGCTGGGTTCGTAAGGAGGGCCTCAGATTCTCCCCGGGCTCGCGCTATGAGTATTCGAACACTGACAACATCGTCGTCGGTTTGATCGCACAGAGGGTCACCGGCCGGTCGTTCGGGAGACTGCTCTCGACGATTGTGTTCGGGCCGGCGGGGCTGACGCAGACGACTTTCCCCACGCGGAGGATCTCGTTGCCGACGCCCTTAATGCACGGCTACGACGTCGAGCCGGGCAAGCCACCGCAAGACGTCACCACGTTCTTGAGCCCGAGCGGCGCCTGGGCGTCTGGCGCCATCGTCTCGACCCCAGCTGATCTTGGTGCGTTCATCCGCGCCGATCTCGGGGGCCGCTTCTTCGGCAGCGCGCAGCGTCGTGAGCAGCTGCGCTTTGTCGCCGGTTCTTCAAGCCCGCCCGGCCCTGGTAGAAACTCGGCGGGGCTGGCCATCTTCCGGTACCAGACGCGGTGCGGCACCGTGTACGGCCACACGGGCAACTTCCCCGGATACGTGCAATGGGCTGCCGCGACGGCGGACGGCCGTCGGTCGGTTACGACGTCACTCAACATCGCCGCGCCTACCGGCGCGCTACTGCAGCAGTTACGTTCACTCCAGGCCGCGGCGGTCTGCGCCCTGCTCGGAAAGTAAGCCCCTCAACCTCCATTCCGACCCAGCCCCGACTGCCCGGCATTCACTTCTCCGTGACAGGAGGCGCCAGAGCGATTACGTCCGGCGATTGGATCGGCGAACATCCGTTCGCCGTCCTCGGCGCACGGCCAAGGATTCAGATCGTGGCCAAGCGGTCGCGCGCCGGCGGCGCGGCTGACAAGTCCTACGTCGCCGAAGCGATGGCGGGCCGGAATATGCGCCATGTCCGAAGCGATCGTCAGCACCGCAGCGGCCGGCTGGCTATCGCGAGCAACGGGACTCAGGCGACCGCGATTTCGCGCTGGTCGTCTGTGGCTGACAGGACCTAGCCGTGCTTGGGGGCGGTCTGGGCGAGCGCCTCCTCGAGTGCGCCCTCGCCGCCGGGCTTTCCGGTGATCGCCAGCTCTGGGGACCAAGTGAGGACGCGGCCGGCGAGCGCTGCGGCGCGCTTGCGGCCCGCGACCTCGATTGGTGCACGCTGACGGATCTGAGCGAGCAGTCGGGTGCTGTACTGCTGCGGTGACTCCTCGGGCCCGATCGCGGGTCGATCGAACTCGAAGAACTCGAACCGCACGTGCGGGCGTGCTCTGGGAAAACGCGGGATCGCGACCGTGCCGGTGCACGCACCCCCGATGACCGTCGCCTCCGGCACCGCCCGCGCCAAATAGCCGACGCCGCTGCG
>Ga0187772_10000306_pt1 | contig 21829 bp, 21 predicted proteins | sample 0116_SJ02_MP15_2_FD_133137 | JGI IMG/M metagenome (GOLD analysis project Ga0187772, IMG submission 133137) | Tropical peat soil microbial communities from peatlands in Department of Meta, Colombia - 0116_SJ02_MP15_20_MG | ecosystem: Environmental > Terrestrial > Soil > Wetlands > Peat | place... | reverse complement strand
GCTTGTGACATCTTTGCAATTTTATTTTTCTACGGTCCCTAAGAGCGTTCGTCGAGCGCCTCTCCGAAGCCAGCGAGGGGAACTTCATGTACCTCGACTACCTCCTCGCCGACATGGTCGATCAACGCACACTAACCCTCGACCTCACAAAGCTCCCGCAAGGACTCACCGGCTACTACCACCAGATGTGGCGGCTCATCCAGGCAGAGGACGAGGGCAATGGCCACACGTGGGATCACCTCCACCTTCCGGTCCTGCAACACCTCGCGGTAGCGGGCGAGCCCGTCAGCGCTGCGTGGCTCGCCGATCACCTCGCAACTCCGAAGAGAGAGATCAACCGCGTGCTGCGCCGCTGGCAACGCTTCCTCCAACAGCGCACACCAGACAGCGCAGAGAGCAGTGCCGCACGGTGGCGGATCATCCATCAATCCTTCGGCGACTTTCTCCGCCAGACCGATGAGGTCGAACTCCCAGCGGCCCACCGTGCCGTCGCCGACTACTACCTCGCCAACACAGATCGCTGGACCGCCCACGACGGCTACGCTCTACGGCACCTCGCCGGGCACCTGCGGGCGGCGGACGACCGAGGACGACTGTTCAACCTCGTCGATGATTCACGGTGGCGCTCCGTTTAGATCGCGCACGATCCAAGCGACGCGATGCAGGCGCTCGACGTCACACTCGCCTGGGATGCCGCAGCCGAGGTCGACGCCAACGCCGTCGCTAACGGACGGCGGCCACCGCTCCTACTGCGCGAACTGCTTTGCGCTTTTGACGTCGCCGCACACGGCACGTTCTTGCAGCGGATTCCCTCTCGCCTGCTCGTGCGGTTGGTCGCGGCAAGGAGGTGGACCGCCGCGCAAGCGCTGGCCGTCGCGCGTCACTACGAGCCTGATCTGTACGTTCAGTCGCTCGTCGAGCTCGCGCCGTACGCTCCCGAGGCACTCCGGGATTGGGCGCTCACCGAGGCGCATGCGGTCCTCGACGAGCTCTCCGACGTCTACCAGTATGCGTGTGCAGTGATCCAGCTTGCACGCCATCAACCGACGGCTGACAGCCAGCGAGCGTTCAGCGACGCGCTCGCAGCTGTGTGTGACGCACCCGACGTGGAGCTCCGCGCGCGGACGGTGGCGGCGCTCGCGCCCTATGTCCCGGAGGGTCAGCGCCTGCGCGCCGTACGTGAAGCGATCGCGGATGCTGACGCCATCGAGGATAACCGTGTGCGCGCCGACGTGGCACTGTTGCTCGCGCCTTATCTCCCGGAGCCAGACCGCGTCGGCGCGCTCAGCGACATCCTCGCGGGCGAAAGCGCAGTGTGGGACGGGTGCCGTTTCGACACGCCACCGGTCGCGCAATCGCTCGCCGTAGCCCAACCGGCGTTCGTTGGACCACGATTTGCCTTCGGCTCAGTCCGATACGCGCAGGCTGTCGCGATGCTCGCCCGCCAGCTCGGCGAAGATGAGCGCATCTGCGCCGTCCGGGATGCGCTCCACGCCGCCATGGAGCTCGACGACGTTGTCGAGAGCGCGGTGGCGCTCGCGGCGCTCGCGCCATATCTGCCGGACGCCGTCGGCCTACCGGCTCTGGGCGATACGCTCGACGCGGCGAGCGCCGCCGCCGCGTACGCCGATGAGTACGTCGGCGAGGCCACGGTGGAGGTGCTTGCGCCGCACCTGCCCGATGTGCTCCTGGCCGACGCGCTGTCCCTCGCCACGAGGAACGCCGACAATGAGCGGAGCGCCCGAGCGATCGCGGCGCTCGCGTGGCGTCTCTCGGATGTCGAGCGCGAGCGCGCGATCCGCGACGCGCTCGCCGCCGTCAGCGGGATCCGAGATGCTGGCGGCCGCGCGGAGGCCATCGCGGCGCTCCTACCGCACCTTCCCGACTCCTTGCTTGCCGATGCGCTCGCCGCAAGCACCGCAGCAGACAGCGGCTTGGCTCACGCGCGGGCGCTGATGGAGCTCGCGCCCTATCTTGAGGAACGTGACTGCGCAAGCGCTCTCTCGCTCGCGCTCGCCGCGGCCGCATCCACCGACGACGACGTGGACCGCGCAACCGTGCTGATGCAGATCGCACCACGACTGTCGGCCTCGCTGATGGACGACGCCCTCAACGTCGCCGCGATGTGCAGCGGATACTTCCGGGCGGTGGCGCTCACAGCGCTCGCGTCGCATTCCGCCGACGACGGGCGTAGGCGTATGCTCGGCGACGCGGTGGCGGCGACGAGCACGCTTACCAACCCGCGCGATCTGGCCTCGGCCATGCAAGCGCTCGCGCCGCATCTGCCAGACAGCGAGCGAGTCATCGCATTCAGCACCGTGCTCGTCGCCGCCGCCGCCGCTCGCACGCCCCGAGCAGATAATCAGGCGATGGCGATGGTTGCGGCGACCCACAGGTTTCTGGAAGGAGAGTGGGCGCGCGCGCTGTCGACGGCGTCTGCCCCAGGTAGCACGATGACCACCGCCGACAGCGTCACGCGACCGAGCGCGGAGCTGGCCTCTTACCGTACCGAGTACGACCGTGAGCTGGCGGTCCGTGGCGCGCTCGACGCGGCCAACAACTTCGACGACTACAACCGCGCACAGGCGGTCGCGGCGCTCGCCCCTTTCCTCAGCGATGACGACCGTGAGTTGGCGGTCCGTGGCGCGCTTGACGCGGCCAACAACTTCGACGACTACAACCGCGCACAGGCGGTCGCGGCGCTCACCCCTTACCTCAGCGAGCATGACCGTGAGTCGGCGCTCCGCGACGCATTGGCCGCGATCAGTACCACGTACCTGGCCTACGATCGCGAGCAAGTCGTGAGGGCGTTGGCACCGCAGCTGCCCACAGCGCTGGTCCCCGATGCGGTCAGCGCCGCCAAAGCCATCAACGAAATTATCACTCGCGCGAGCGTACTTGCCGCGCTGGCCCCATATCTTCCTGACGATCTGCGAGCCGCCGCGCTGAGCGAGACGCTCGCCGCGGCAAGCAACTATCGGGACCTTCGCATTCGCGCTCGGGTGGTCGCGGCCCTCGCACCGTACCTGAGCAACGATGACCGCGAATGCGCACTGCGTGATGTAGTCACCGCCGAACCCATGCCCGACCCTTACGAGCAGGCAGATGCCGTGATGGCGCTGGCATCCCATCTGACTTCGGATGAGCGCGAGCGCGCGCTCAGCGAAATGCTCATCGCGATGATCTCGAAGGAGGCCCGCTTCCGCGAAGCGACGATGGCAGATCTCCTACGCCGCTTCTCCGACGTGCTGTCGCCCGACGCCCTCATCGCGGCCACAACGATCCCTTCTCTTCGCGTGCAGGCAGTCGCTGCGCTAGCACCCCATTTGTCTCAGGATGAGCGCGTCGATGTGCTAAATCAAGTGCTCGACGAAAGCTGCGCCATCGCCAACGCCGTCGACCGCGCCCGGGCCGTCGCGTCACTCGCGGCTCAGCTCCCTGACGCGAGCGCTACCAAGCTCCTTGCCCGTGGCAGCGGCAACTCCAAGAGGCCGCTCAACAAGGATCGACCACGATAGCGAACGTCGTTGAGATCACAGCACCGCTGCTCGACCGCCTGCACCAGGCGGTGCACTGAGGCGGACGCGTAGCTAACGGTTCGGTCCGCGGCAATTGTGCAAGAGATCCGCCGCTGTCGGAATGGAGGACTTGCGATCGGCCGCGAGCTTGTTGACATGACACAACTGCTTCGCCTGCGCCAGCGAGACAGTCGTGATCGCCGGCCGGCCGGCTGCCGGCCAGGCGTAGCATGCAATCGGGCGGATCCAGCGACAGCGTGCTCACTAGCGCGAATGACGAGCACCACTCGTATCGCTGCGCGCGACGGACGTCCGCGCGCGCCGTGCTCTGCAGCAGGCGGCGCGGGCCGGCGCTCGGTCGTTGGCGGCCCTGGCGGCAGCACGCTGGCGCTCCACGAGGTAATGGAGCGGCGGTCGACAAACGCGATCTGGTGCTTGCTCAGGCTGGAGTTCCCCGGCTGTGAGCAAACGGTCGGCGACGGATACGCCGCCGGTCGACGTGCGCAAAGCCGCCGGCCGCGACCCGCCGGCCGCGCTTCCGTTCCCGCCCAGACCCACCGGTGCGCCTCCGCCGAACCGCGCCACCCGCGCGACGATCGCAATCCCGGAGAGCGATCGTCCCGACCGGCCACGAGCCAGCGATCCCTATGCCACGCGAGGAGCGGTCAGGTCGTGCTGCTGCTCTTGTAGCAAGCAATCACCGATATTTTCGACTATTGGACTCGTGCGGAGCAATTGCCCTACGCCGTCACTGCTGGCGTGGCATAGCGGTAGCCGCCCTGGACGACTACCGCCGTCGAAGCAGTTGTGGCCACCGTTACCGCCTGCCGGTGAAAGGCAGTCGCGCCCGGAATGTGAGGTGGCGTGGCTGCCTGTGTCCGGAGGCAGCAGCACGGTGGCCACCTCGCGTGCGTCTCGGCGTCGCCCTTTGCCGCGCGGAGAAGGGGCTCGGAGGATTTCGCCGGGCGCAAACGAGAAGCGGTTAGTGTCGATCGCGCTCATCCACGACGGCGCACAGCTCTCGCTGTGAGAAAAGAGACGGCACGATGGCCACTTACCTTGCGTTCCTCGAGGTTGACGACGTCGACCACTGGCTGAGCTCACCCAAGCGCGAGGAGGTGTTCGGCCCCCTCGGAATCACCACTCGGGCGTTCAAGGACCCCCAGGGCTCGAAGCGTGTTGGGCTGATCGCCGAGATCCCCGACTTTGCCGCGTTTCAAGAGTTCATGCAGACCGAGCCGGCGGCCGAAGCGATGAAGCACGACGGGGTCCACCCCGACACCCTCGTGATCCTCGCCGAGGGATAGGACCTTCGCCCTCGCAGCATTCCGAGCCGAGACCCGGCGCACGTCCGTTGCCAGCAATGCCTCGGCGGACGCTCCCGCTCGAAAGGCATGGTGGCCGCGAAGCGCTCGCCGCTACTTGAGGCGTGATCCGACGACGGATCCGCGGAGGCCGGGGCGACCGCTTTGAACCGCCGGCGGGCAACGGCGCGCACCATCGCTTCGACCGCAGCAGCCGTCCGGGGCCGGCTACCGCTATGCCACGCCAACAGCAGCCCTGCCGCGTGCGGGGGACTACTGCATCGTCCCGGTTGAGCAGCAGTCATGCAGCTCCGAGGCCGGCGGGATCCGCCGCACTATTCCTTTCCCGATGGCATCGGCCGACCCCGCTGACCCGAAGCGATCGTCGCGCCTCTGCCATGCTCGTGATGGCTTAGCGCGGAAACCAGCGGCCGGCCGACACCGCGCGACCGCCGGTACGCGACGATCGCTTCCGTCGTGGCCGCGCCGACGAGTCGGCTATTCCCTTGGCGACGATCCGCTCGCGGCGACTCGAGCTCGCCGGCCGCGAGGCCCGCGATTGGTTTCGCGGAGTCTATGCGTGAGTCGAGATCTGCCTGTCTTTCCGCGATGTGCGTAGAGCTGCCGGAACGCGCCTTACCGGCCGGTGGGAGCGGTGTCGGCGAACGCGCAGACGGTGAGGAGGTGCGCGAGGGTGTCTGTGATCGCCTCGGGCGCGTTTGGCGCGTTGCGGTCGAGCGAGCCGATCGCGACCGCGGCGTAGCGGCCGGCCTGTTGGGCGTGGTCGATTTGCGCTGGCGGATCGGCGGCGGCTGAGGCGTGTTCGAGCCAGTCGGCGGCCTGCTCGTAGGCGAGCGGTAGCCACTCCTTGGCGTCGTAGTCGCGCGCGCCCGCGTGGGCTTCGAGCGCTTGGTGGCAGCGGTGCAGGCTGCCGGCGGCGGTGGCATCGAGTGTGCCGAGGATGTCGTTGCCGATCGCGGCGTCCAGGACGGCGGCCGGGAGGATGTGTAGGACGTTGGCGGCGACGGCGAGGCTGATCAGTCTGGGGATCGCGGTCGCGAGCAGCGTGATCGGCCGGTCCGGCGGCGTCTCGTCCGCGGACATGTCCGAGACGCCGCGCTCATAGGCGGCCCGGTAGCTGGCGGCGAGCTCGTCGAGGACCCAGGGGCGAGCGAGGTCGCGGTAGATGACTTCCAGCGATCTCACGATCCGGCGGGCGGTTGCGCTCGTGCTTTCCCCGTTGCCGCCAGCCGGGTCGAACGGCCGGCGAAGGTGCCGCACCGGGGTGAGGGGTGTCCGGTCGTAAGCGGGGGGTTCGGGGGCTCGTCCGGTACCTGCAGGGTGAGCGATGGGCGAAGGCGCGTTGAGATGAACATGGCTGAGGCGGTGCCGAGGGCCGCGGCGGCGGATGCGGCGCGGCTGCGTCGAGCATATGCCGCGGGCGTCGCGCATGGGGGTGCGAGCACCCGGTGCCGGGCCGAGGAGGAGCGCAAATACAGCCCGCTGCGGCTGCTCACGCTGGCGGCGCTGTACCTGCCCGATCTCGCGGTGTACGCGTACCTGCTGGACGTGATGGGCGAGGACGACGAGGTCGATCGTGTCCGCGTCGTGCTGGCCGAGGAGCTGGGCGCGACGGCCGCAGGGGCGCTGCGACTGGCGCATCGGGCGCTGGAGACGCACGCGCGGAACGTCGATTACGAGAGCGCGGTGTGGCTTGAGCGGGTGCTCGATCATGCGAGCGCGTCGTTGTGGCGTCAGGCGGACCGCGACGTTCCCGTGCTGCTCGAGCATGCGAGGGGCGCCGCGGTCGCGCTCACCTCGGCGACCGCCGCGACCGCGGATGACCGGATGCGAGTGCCTGAGGAGCTCGCGCACGGCCTTTCCGATCTGCTGGTCGTGTATCTGATCGCGCGCACACTGCGATGACGCGGCGGGCGGCGAGCGGCCCGGCTGGTCTGCGGGCGGGAGCGCGCTCCGGGCTGATGCTCACGGTACCGATCGCGCTGATCGTGCTTGGGATGACGGCGTTCGCGCCCGCGCCCACACTCATCAGCCACTGGGCGAACGGCGGGCCGGGCAAGTGGCTGCCGGCGGTCTCGCGCGCTTCCCTGCCGGCACCGGCGGTTCGCGTACCGGTTGCGGTCGCCGGAGCGGTCGTGCGCGGCGGTGAGCGCGCGCGCTCCCGGGCGCCGCGCGCGGTTGGGCGGTCGCGCGTGGAGCGATGAGCGGTGCGGCGGGCGTTCGTGATCGCGCTGTCGTTGACGATCGTGCTGCCGTTCGTGGCGGTGCTGCTCGCGTTCTCGGCGGTCAGCTCCCAGGCGCAGTGCGCCGGCGCCACGGCTGGTCCGGGCAGCGCCCCGGGCGTCCCGTCAAGCCTATTGGCGATCTTCGAGCAGGCCGCGGGCGGCTACCAGCTCGGACCGGGCGGGTGGGCGTATCTGGCCGCGATCAACGAGGTCGAGAGCGACTTTGACCGCTCCACGCTCCCGGGTGTGCATTCCGGCGCCAACGCTGCGGGCGCCGCCGGGCCGATACAGATCGGGATCGGCGGCGCTGCCGGCGATACATGGGCGAGATATGAGATCGACGCGCCCGGCGGGGCGATCCCGCCGAGCGTCTACGACGAGACCGACGCGGTGTACGCCGCCGCCAACTATCTGCACGCCTCAGGCGCCCCGGGCGACTGGCCGCGATCTACGCCTACAACCACGCCGGCTGGTACGTCGCCCAGGTCCAGGAGCTCGCGCAGCGCTACGCCCAGACCCCGGGCAACGCGATCACCGGGGCCGGGGCGCCGTCGGCCGGGTGCGTGGTCGCGGGGCCGACCACGCCCGGGTCGGCGGCGCGGATCCTGCCCGACGGGCTCGCGGCCGCGCCGCAGGACGCTCCGGCGCAGGTGCAGGCCGCCATCGCGGCTGGCAACCGGATCATCGACACCTCCTACAGCACCGAGCGCCAGCCGAACATGCTGAGCACCGTCATGCCCTCCTATGACTGTTCCGGGTCGACGGACTTCGTGCTCTACAACGCCGGCCTGAACAGCCCTCAGGTCGACGTCGGCGACGGGATCGCCGGCGACTCGGGGATGCTGGAGAGCTACGGGAGCCCTGGCCCGGGCCAGTGGATGACCGTGTTCGCATCGAGCGGGCACGCGTTCATCGAGATCGCCGGGATCGTGCTCGACACCGGCCACTGGACGTCCACTATCCCGTCCGGTTCCGGGCCGCGCTGGCAACCGGCATCGATCCTCCCCGCCCAGCTGTCGGACGGCAACAGCTGGACCGAGCGACACCCCCCGGGACTATGAGCAGACCTCGGTGCATGAGGGCCGCGAAGCGGTCGCTGCTCGCCGCCGTGTGCGTGCTCGCGATCGCGGCCACCGTCGCTCAGCCGGGCAGAACCCACACCGCGAGACACTCCGCGATAAGGGGCACGGGCCCGGCAACCGCGATCGCGCCGCCGAAGCGAGGGCCGCTCGGGGGGCCGCGTGGTCAGCGGCAGTTGGCGGTGGCGGTCGCGCGGGCGTACGCCCGCTACCTCGCCGGCCAACTTTCCGCGCGGCAACTGCCGGGACTCACACCCGAGGCGATGATGATCGTGCGCCAGAGCGACCGGCTGCCGGCGCGCCTGCGCGTCACGGGGGTTCGGCTCGTGAGCCTCACGGGCGGTGGGGACAGCTGGACCGAGCACCTCGCGATCATCGACGCCCACGGCCGCCAGACCACCACCGCCCAACTCGTCCTCACGCCGTGGAGGAGCCGGTGGATGCTTCTCGAGCTCGTCGGGCCCGATCCGGACACGCTGATCGCCCCGACCCCGCCGGCGCTGCGGCCGACCGGCCCGGCCGCGGCCCGACGGGCAGCGCTCGGATTCACCCGGAGCTACCTGGACTACACCTACGGTCACGCCACCGCCCGGCAGCTGCGCGACCTCACCCCAACGCTGCAAGGCGCGATCGCCTCAGCCCCACCCCAAGTCCCGGCCGCCATCCGCCTGCGAGAGCCCCGAATCGCAAGCCTCACCCTCGCACCCCAGCACGGCGCCTGGCTGGCGAACGCGAATGTCACCGACGGACAGGACACCTACGAGGTGATCAGCCTCGTGCACTGCGTCGACGGCGACTGGCTTGCCTTCGCGCTGCGATCCGCGGGATGAGCCGGCCGACTACAGGATGAAGGGCTCGTCAGCCGTTCGCCCCGGAGATATCGGACATCTGCACAAGTCGGTTTTTCGACGTCGACGGACCGGCGGTTTGCCGGGCTACACGGCGAGCCGCTCTTCCCGCGTCCCGAGCTTGTCGCGAGCTCGGCGCAGCGATCTGTGGACGGCCTTCTCGGTCCAGCCCAACTCGCTGGCGAGCTGTCGTTGGCAGACGCCCTTGAGGTGCCCGGTGAGCGCGGCGCGCTCCTTGCCTGTCAGCGTGGCCAGCGCGCAGCGGATCTCGTCGAGCTGCTCGCGGGCGAGCACCGTGCGGACCGGGTCAGCGAGCGGTCTCGTTTCCGTGAGCCGCTCGTGGAGCGGGCTCTGGTCCGCCGTCTCGCCGACATCCGACGGGCTCACGGATCGCGAGGGCGTCGAGTGCAGCGAGGCCGCTCGGCTGAGAAGCTGGTGCTTGCGGGTTCCGGCGGTGTCGATCGCCTTGATCGCCTGGGCGCGCGCGCAGCGTGACGCGAACGCGCGGAACGGCCCGCGCTCCGGGCGCCACGCCCGGATCGCGCGCACGAGCCCGATCCTGGCCTCCTGGGCGATGTCGCCGCGCTCGCAGCCGCACGGCAGGCGCAGTCCGGCGACGATCGCACCGATCAGCGGTTCGTAGCGGCGCAACAGCTCCTCCTGGGCGCGCCGGTCTCCGCGCTTGGCGGCATCAAGCAGCGCGTACTGGTGAAACGAGGCCGCATGGCCTCGCACGCGAGATGTGCTCATGCGCGTGCAGGATGAGCACGACACTAGGGTATTTCGGAAAGCTCTCCTGGGCGAGCCGCTGGCCCGCTGGCGATCGCACCCGCCGGACGTCGGCCGGCGAGGGTGCGCCGAGGTACTGGGTCACCACCGGGGTCCGACGGCCATCTCGCTCGGCTCTCGCAACTGGTCGATCCCCTCGCGAAGGGGGTCTGCGTCGCCTGACCCGGTACCTGACGGGGTGACCCGAGTCCTACGAGGAGACCCGCATGCTCACACCCCGTCAGTCCGGCCCATCGCCAACCGCCGCGAGCGGCAGGAACCTGTTCCTGGACGCCGATCCCGACGAACACGCGCTCACGCCCGAACGATCGGAGCGGCATCGAGCGAGAGCCAATCGGTCCGGCCGCGAGCCGCGACACGAGCGCGGACTCATCGTGCGCATCGGGTCATCCTCGAGCCCGGCCGCTGCCGGCCGAGACGTCGCCACGTTCACCCGCGCACACCCGGGGGCCGGCACGCTGATGACGGCGGCGCGGGCGAGGCTTCGCCGCGCGAACGTTCGCGCGGCCATGCTGCTTCGCCGGCTGGCGGAACGCCGGTACGGGGGGCTGGCGGCGGCGGCGCTGCTCGTGCTGCTCCTGGCCTCGCTGAGCTGGTTGGCACTCGCCGCGCGCGACGCGTCCGCCGCCCGCGGCCTCGCCGAGCGAGAGCGGATCGCGGCGATCACGGCGCTCACGCGCGACCAGGTGCGCATCGGCGGGCTGACCGCGCAGCTCGACCAGGCTTCGGTGACCGCGCTGGCGCGTGAGCAGGCAAGCGCGGCGGCCATCGCATCCTTCAAGCTGCGCGCCCGCGTCGCCGAGCGGATGCTCGCTCGCGCCCGCCGGCCGCCACCCCCGCCCCCGCGAGATCGACGCCAAACCCCACGATGAACACCGGAATGAAGCCGCGGATGATCCAGGTCACGTTTCGCCACCCCGACGGCAGCGCGAGGCTCGCCGCCCCCAGCGACGTGCCGCTCGGCGAGCTGATGCCCGACTTCCTCGACCTCGCCGGACAGTCCGACGGGAATGGCTGGGCGCTGAGCGCCGACGGAGCGCACGCGTATCCAGGCGAGCTCACGCTCGCCGAGCTCGGCGTCCACGACGGCGGCGTGCTCGTCCTTCACCGACACTCCGACACGCCACCGCCGGACGCGCCGACAGGCCGAGAGAACCAATCTCCGCCCGTCGCGCCCTGGCCGCCAGAACCACCGCCCGTAGGCGAGCAGCGTCCCCTCCGCGACCGGACCACCCGCGCGCTGCCGCCGAAGCTCTCCCGGCCCGCGCGCTCCCGGCTCGCCCTCGCCGCCTTTGCCGGCGGCCTGGCGCGCATCGACGTTCCAGAGCCGCCCCTATCGTGCGGTCCCGGTCCGCGGATGTTCACCCGCCCCGTGCGCGCCTCCCCCGTGGCGCGGACGCGTGAGGCGTGGCGCAGCACCGACTACCGGCACCTGCTCGATGAGCAGATCCTCGCGCCGCGGCTGCGGCGGTGCGCGACGATCGCCGTCATCTCACCCAAGGGAGGCGTCGGCAAGACCACGACCGCCGCGCTGCTCGGGTCGCTGTTGGCGTTCCTTCGCCGCGACCGGGTCGTAGCGGTCGAGACCAACCCCGACTGGGGCTCGCTCGGCCGCCGACTCGCGCCCGACCACCCCGTCTTCATCGACGACCTCCTCGCCGGGCCGCTCACCGACCAGCGCCTCTCCCCCACCCAGCTCGACGCGCAGCTCGCCCGCGGCCCGGACGGGCTGATGGTCGCCCCCGCCCCAACCGACCCCGACCGCGCCAAGAACCTCGACGAGGACGCCTACCTGACCCTGTTCGCCCGCCTGAGCGAGCTGGTCGGAACGCTAGTCCTGGACTGCGGCACCGGCCTCGACGACCCGCCCGCCCGGGCCGCGCTCGCCACCGCCGACCAGCTCGTGCTCGTATGCGACGACGAGCCCGACACCGCGAGCATCGTCACCGAGGCCGCCGAATGGCTCATGCGAATCGTCGAACCCGCCGGCGCCCACCAGAAATCGCTCGTCCTCGTAGTCAACAACCTCCGACGCTCCTCCAGGATCGACATCGCGGCCCTCGAGCGCGCCACCACCCACGCGCACGGCCTCGCCGTAATCCCCCGCCACGACCACGCCGCCGCCCGCCTACACGGCAGCCGCTTCACCTGGAACCACGCACCGGCCGGGTGGCACACCGCGATCCGAGAGCTTGCCGCACTCCTCGCCGCGGACTGGCCGCGCCTCCACATCGCCCACTGACCCCACGGCAATGCCCACCCGCGCAAACCGCTCCCCGAACCACCCGCCAGCCCGTTCCCCTATGCACGCTCACCAGCCATCGATCGCGGACACGGCGCACACGGACCCGCCCGGCGCGCAAATACCGTCCGCGAGCTGCCGTGAGGACCAGCCACCGGCCGTACCGCGAGCTACGGTGTCCGCGATGAACGCCCAGCCCCCAACCTCCGACACGATCGCGCTCAGCGCCCACGCCGTCGAGCAATACCAGCAGCGCATCAAAGCCTGCCTCGACGTCGACGCCGCCCGCGACGAGCTCGAGCTACTCCGGCCCCTCGGCCAAATCTCCACCCAGCCACCTGAATGGGTCAACGCCGCCAGACCAGCGCCCCACTACCTGCTACTGAGTGACGCGATCGTGCTCCCGCTCGCGCCACAAGCAGACGGGTGGGTCGCGACCACCTGCCTCACCCAGCGAACCCTCACACCAACCAGGCGCAACGCCAAATCCGCACGGAAGGCCTCGCTCGCGGCCCGCAAACGCGCCCAACGCCGAGCCCGCCACTGAACAGCACGATGCCGATCGCCGCGCACACCACCGGCGGGCCCTCAACACCCCACCTGCTGCTCGGGCTCGTGGTACTGCTGCTGGCGCTCGCCGGCGCCGGCACCCTGCTCCGCGTCGCCACCCGGCTCGCGGGGCAGACCAGGCGCGGCCTCGGCAATCGAAAACGCAGCGCGCCAGGCCGGCCACGCGACCGTACCCACACCACCGCTCCCACCACGCCCGACCCGACCGCAGCACCCGCAGCGCCACGGCCCACCGCACACCAACCCCGACACGCAACATCCGCCGACGACGGGTCCGCCCTCCGCGCGCCGAACCCCGACGCGTCGGCGACAGGCAAACCCAGCGTGCGTCGCTCGCCCGAGACGCTTGAGCCGCTGGCCGACTCTCTGCGCAGCGCCCAGCTGCGCATGATCGCCGAGGCGCACGTCGCCGAGACACTCGCGGCGCTCCCAACCGATCGGTGGTATGTCGGGCGGTACGTGCTGATGGACGGTCATCGCATCCCGTTCGTGATCCTCGGCGAAACCGGTGCATTCGCCGTCTGGGCGCTGACCGGGCCGCCTGTCTGGGACGAGCTCCCGTTCCCCAGCGAAATGGCCGATCGCATGAAAGGCAAGCTCCCGGGATACACCGGCCCGGTGCAAGTCGGTCTGTGCCGCGCACTCGGCCCGACCGCCCGGATCGCGCCGCGCTGGTGGTGTCGCCCAGGAGAACCAGGCGCCTGGGTGATGGGACGCGAATGGCTGACGCGCTGGATCGAGCACTTCGGCCCGCAGCACGCATTTGCCGCCGGCGACATTCAACGACTACGGGCGCTCGCCGACCGGCGACGCGACGGCCCACCCCCCCGCGTGCCCGACGTCGTGCCCGACATCGACTGACCAATTCAATCCCCCGGACGCAGGGCCAGTCAGCCCGACGCCGTTCACTGTTGAACCCGTGCGTGATCACCTGTACGAGAGCGTCGCAGAACGCCACAAACGCGTGCGACACACGTCCCGGGAATTCGCAGCCGGCGACCCCTCGGTCGTCTGTCAGCCGTCGCAGGTTGTCCCCAACGCACAATTTGGCGATCACCGGACGCTCACGACAAGGTGATCGACGCGGCTAGCGCAACCGTGGCGAAGGAATCGCGACGCTAGCGGGCGCCCGGACGGGCGAAGCGATCGTGCGGGCGATCGAGCCTGACGATCGCTGTCCGGGCATCGCCCGCCGCGAAGCCACAGACGTCGTGGCATCGAGATGTCGCCAAAGGGCTCGTTAGCTCGGCGACGCCGGGCCGAGCAAAGCGATAGTCGTGCGCCGGCGCGTCCGACCCCTGGTGTTGGGCGGTGGCTGCCGCCAGGTCGACCGGATGGTGACGGTCGAAGACGTCGGTCGCGTCTGGGTCTAGGCACGAGGTGGGACGACCGCGAGAGAAGCGCCGCCGTTCGTCTCGCGGTGGCGAGGCGGCCTGCGGTGAGGCGGACTGGTCGGGTCGGCTGCCTCCGGTTGTAGGAAGCGCACAAGTCTGGCGGTCGACCGGCACCCACGGACGTGTGCGTCGAGTACGACTCTCGCTTCGGGCCGGAGGAGAAGTTCGCGGTCGCTCTGGTCGCAGTCGCGGGTCTCGTCCGGGGCGACAGCAATTTGGCCGTCGATCGGCTCGAATGAGCCTTCTGCTTCGCGTACGCATCGTGGGTTTGGATCGGGCTGCTGCTCCGGCTTTGCCAGAGCCGTGCACGCCATGACACTCGCTGCTCGTGCAAAGTGCAACCGATCGGTTACGCGCCAATGCCTTCGACTACGTGTGTTCGGCTCGCTCGGGCGGGCGGTGGAGGACCTGGCCGCGGCCGAGTACGCGGTGGGGGCGGTGCGCCGGCTGGGGATCCGCACCGAGCTCGAGCTGTGATCGAGCTCTGGAAGATCGAGGCGGCGCGAGCGCGGATTGCCGACGTGGCGCTGCGCAGGCCCCTGCTCTGCCTGTGCGCCGACGGCACGCCGGCGGAGATCTACCTGAAGCTCGAGACGCTGCAGCCGACGGGTCGTTCGAGGTACGGGGATGACCAACGCGGTCCGGCTGGCCGGCGACGACGAGCGCGGGCGGGGGCTGGTCACCGCGAGCGCCGACAACATGGCCCAGGGCGTGGCCCGGGCGGCACGCGGGTTCGGCCTGATCGCCACCATCGCCGTCCCCGAGCACGCTCCGCAGGCCGGGCTCGACGCGATCGAGCGCGTCGGCGGCCGCGTCGTGAAGTTGCCCTAACGACGAGCGGTGGCGGGCGGTCGTGACCAGCCGGGTGGACGGGGTCGACGGGCCGTTCGGGCGCCCGGTCCAGGACTAGGGCGTGATGGCCGGTAACGGCACGATCGGGCTGGAGATCCTGGACGACCTGCCGGACCCCGACGCGGTGGTGATCCCCGACGGGGGCGGGGGGCGTGACGGTCGGGGTCGCGAGCGCGATCCGGGCGCTGCGGTCGGAGGTGAGCATCTACTCGCGGAGCCCGCGACCGGCGCCGCGCTGCCCGCGGCGCTGGTGGCCGCTGCCGCACTCGCAGGCCGCGCGGGGACTGGGAAGGTGGTGTGCGTGGTGTCCGGCGGGAACATCGACATGGCCTAGCCCAAGGGAACGGCGGGGCAGGTGCTCGGAAAGAGGATCGCCAGCGCCAGATGCCGAAGCTGTGGGACGTGCGCAACCGGCTTGTGGAGTTGTTCGACGCCGAGCATCGGAAGGGGAGCGCGGCGTAGGTATCGGCTGCGGTCTCGGCCCAACCTAGTGCAAACCTAGCCTGACATAGGCCGGGGGCCGTAGATCCATCCACCGCCCCCGGGGAGCCAGGGAGTTGGGGGCACAATCCCTGACCCGACCAAACGAGTTTCCTCGTCCCAAGCTGTACTGAAGCTCGGACTATGTCAGACCGGGAGCCGAAATGAGCAACTTTGCTGCGATTCATTGCAAGACGGATCGGTCCTGCAAGATTTGAGCAGGAGAGCAGCGCTTCGACCAACATTTGCGCACGCTATGCGTTTTAAGCATTCAGATGGGGGCACACGTTTGGAGTTGGGGGCACTTCGGCGGAACTCGGTCGTCTCGTGACTGCGGGCCCCGGCGCCCGGCGAATGGATCGGCGGGCGCCGGTCGGTGGGCTGGGAACCCGTTGAATCGAGCCTCTCCGTCGAAGCACGGGAGCCCGTCCGGGTGCGCGGTGGCCGCATTTGGCCACTTCGTGAGCAAAAGGGGGTGTGGACGGGCTCCCGTGCGATCCTCCTGGGAACTGCACCGCGCTCTGAGCTTTTGTATGGACCAGGCCGGTTTGGTAAGGGATACTGCGCGATATGGGGGTATCGGCGAGACTGGGTGCGATTGACCGTCGCGCTGGATTAGGCGATGGAGATGATGACCTGGTGGCGCGCGTGCGCGCCGGTGACGATGCTGCGTTTGAGGCGATCTACGATCGGTACGCCCCTGGCGTGCTCGCATTCTGCGTGCATATGCTGAGAGATCGCGAGGGAGCCAAGGATGCGCTGCAACTCACGTTTGTGTCTGCCTACCGGTCGCTGCGGACCGGCGACAGCCACATTTCGCTGCGGTCGTGGCTTTACACGATCGCGCGGAACCGATGCCTGTCCGAACTCCGCGCGCGCGAGGACTCCGTCTCTGCCCGCGGCGAGGTCTTGGATCGGCGTTGTATAGACGGCCCCGCTGATCAGGTCCGGCAGCGCGAGGACCTGCGCGAGATGCTCGAGGACATGCAGCGCCTCCCAGCCGATCAGCGCGCCGCTCTGGTCCTGTTTGAGCTCGGGGGCCACTCCCACGCCGAGATCGCAGCCGTGCTGGGCGTCCGCCGGGAGAAGGTGAAGGCGCTCATCTTCCAGGCCCGTGAGGCCCTGGTCCGTGGTCGGCATGCTCGTAATAGTCCCTGTGCGGCCACGCGCGAGCGGATTGCGACCGTCCGCGGCAAGATCCTGCCGCGGAGCATGACCCGGGCCCATATCGAGCGTTGCCCAGGCTGCGCCGCCTTCGAGGACGAGGTGCGCCGTCAGCGCTCCGCGCTCGCGCTGCTCCTGCCCGTGGTGACGGCGGCCGAGCTGAAGGCTTCGGTACTCAGATCGGCCCTCGGCACGGGCGGTGCAACCGCGGCAGCGGGCGTGGGGGCAGGCGGGAGCGGCGCGGCCCTCGCCGGCGGCAGCCTGGCCGCCGGCGGCGGAACGGCGGCTGGTAGCGCGGGTGCGGCCGGAGGAGTCGCGGCGGGAGCGGCGGGTGGCGCCGGTGCGGCGGGTGGCGCCGGAGCGGCGGGTGGCGCGGGCGCGGCCGGAGTGGTAGCCGCGGGCGGTGCGGCGGGGGCGGTCGCAGGCACGGGCTCGGCGAGCGTGGCAATCGTCGCCGGCGGTTCGACTGCAGCTCTGACCGGTGATGTCATGGCAGCCGGCGGAGGCCTTGCAGCCGTCGGAGGGCTGGCAGCGCAAGGTTCCCCCGGAATCCTCACAAAACTGGTCGTTGCAGTTGCGATGGCGGCCGGCGTCGCCGGCGCCGGCCATCAGCTCACCTCTGTTGTCGCACGAGCGCCGATTCCAAGCCGCGCTCCTGCGCCGGCGACGATACCGCTGTCCCCAGGGGGCTCCAACCCCGAGGCCGCGGGACCGATGCCGGCCGGCCCGGATGCCTCGAGCCGCAGCGCGTCAGGAGAGACACCCGTTGCGCATGATGGCGCCCCGGCGAGCGCCGCGACGACCGCTGTCGCTTCGTCCACGTCCAACGCTCCGCTCACCCAGACGCCGGTGGGCTTGACCACCGCTTTGACGAGCACGATCCCGGGGGCGGGAGCTGTTAGCTCTTCAACGGCCGTCGCATCTGGTGTGGCCGCACTCAGCGCCGCCAAGGCGAACACCAGCGTCTCCGCGACGAACCCCGCCACCTGCACGCCCGCTGCGTCCAGCGCTTCTGTTGCGACGGGCAGCTCGGCCGGGACGAGCAGCTCGGCCGGGTCGGACGGCTCGGCCAGCTCCACCGGATCGGACGGCTCGGCCAGCTCGCGCGGGTCGGACGGCTCGGCCGGGTCGACCAATTCCGCCGATTCGGGTAGGTCAGCCGGGTCAGGGGGGTCGGCTGCGTCGACCGCGTCGACTGCCTCCGCCGGCTCGCTCAGCTCGACCGGATCGGGCAGCTCGAGTGGGCCAAGCATCCCCGGCGCAACGTCCTGCCCGGGCGGAGGGTCAGGCACCTCCACTGGTTCCGCCACCTCGACGGGGACCGCCACCTCGACGGGGACCGCCACCTCGACCGGGTCCGGCGTGTCCACCGTGCCCGGCACGTCCGGAGGAGCGGGCACGTCGGACGCGACCGACACGTCCGACGGGCAGGCCACATTCGACGGCTCGAGCGGCACGCACGTGTCCGGCGGCTCCGCATCGTCGGGCAGCTCGAGCGGGTCGAACAGCGCAAGCGCGTCGAAAGCCCCGAGTGGGGCGGCGATCTCCGGCGCGTCGAACGCCTCTCCCGCGCCAACCGATCCGTCCAGCGCGAGCACGACGCGGGTCGCGAGCGAGGAGCTAACGCCGGCGCGCCTGTCGGTGGCGCGGTCGATGGTCGATGAATTGATCGTCGTGCTGAACGACTACAACCACGCGCTTCCGTTGAGCACCAGCACCTCCAGCATCGCGGTGGTCGGCCCACTAGCCGACGATGCGCCGGACCAGCTCGGCCCGGACGTGCCGATCGGCTACGACCCCACCGCGGCGAACCCGAAGACGACGGACAAGATCGTCACGGTGCTCGACGGGATCGAAAACGCGGTCCCGCACGCCACCGTCAACTACGCGCCGGGCTGCACCACGTTTACCGTCACCGACCCCTGCACGGAGACCAGTGGGTTCGGCGCCGCGGTGGCGGCGGCGCAGGCCTCCGACGTCACCGTCGTGGCGGTTGGCGAGCCGGCCGGCGACAGCGGAGAGGCCTCGCCTCGCAGCGACATCGGCCTGCCGGGCCAGCAGCTCGCCCTCGTGCAGGCGATCGCCGCCACCGGCAAGCCGTACGTGGTGGTGCTCATGAACGCGCGCGCCCTGACCATCCCGTGGCTGGCCACCAACGCACCCGGGCTGCTCGAGGCCTGGTTCCCGGGCACCGAGGACGGCGACGCCATCGCCGATGTCCTCTTCGGTCAGGTCAATCCGAGCGGCAAGCTGGCGATGTCGTTCTCGGGGTGAGCAAGACCGCCGCGGGCCGCGGAGCGGGAGCGATCGCGCGTCCCACGCTTCCCGCTCGAGTCGCGGATTGCGGCGCCCGCCGCGAGGACGGGCGCTATCGCTCAGTTGACCTGCATCAGTTGAGGTGCTCGACGAGTCGCACCGTGTCAGGCGGCTCGCCGAGGCTGGAGAACGTGCCGTAGCCGGCCAGTCCGCCGAGTCCGCCGGTCGGCATCGTCCGCGGTGGTCCTGCGAACACGGCCGGTCCCGAGGTGATCAGGAACGTGCCGAAGGTCTGCCCGTTCGGCAACGACGTCCCGTACGCGTCGATCCCGGCCTCGCCGGTCTTAGCTTAGCGCCGAGGCTGCAAGCGCACGTGATCTTGACCGTGAACCGCGTCCGGCCGTTCGGCGAGACGGTTCCGAGATACATCCCGCCGGGGCTGGCGGCGCACACGCCGCCGTAGCAGCTTTCAAGGATGCTCGCCGAGTGCGGTCCTAGCACGGCGGAGTCGTACGCAACCGAGCCGGTCAGGGCACCTCCCGCGATCGTGGCGCCCTCCAGCGCCGCGACGAGCGTGTCGCCGGTGCTCGTCGTTCCGAAATTGAACGAGTCGACGGTCGAGGTCGTCGTGTACGTACCGTGGTAGGTTCGCAAGCTCCGGGTGGACACGGAGATCGGCATATTGATCCCGGTCTGCTCCATTGCTTCCGCGCCGGGTTGGGCAGGATGACGCCAAACCCGCACTCGCCGGTGGCGCGGCCGCCGACGATGTTCGAGCATCTCCGATCCGCAGGCTTCCGAATCCGACAAGAAGCGACACCGAGACGGTCGCTTCCGCGATGCTGGCCGAGCGGTGCGGCGCCGAGTTGCCACTCGTCGATGAACACGTCTGGTCATCGGTCGTCCACTGAATGTGGCAGCAACGTCCGGGCCCGTCGCGTCGGGTCCGGGATGCTGTCCGCTGTACCGGTTCTCTGCGCGTGGCTTTCACGACGCGAGCGGCGCTCACATCAACGGCTCGGGTGCGTTGGGGTGGCTGCGCCTTGGGCTTATCCCGGCGGGGCCGCGTCCAGCTCCCGAATAATGGTCTCGCCAAGCCCCCGGAGGGAACACCACGTCGCGCTCGCCCAGCGCCGGGCGCTGCTCGTGAGCCAGGCAGCGCAGGAGGATGTACAACCGCGCACCCAGCGCGGTCAGCGGAACGCCGACGTACGCCCCGATCCCGGCGGCCCGAGTGACTTCGAGACCGCGAACGCGCTCGTCGCCGACGGCGTCCCGGGCCACGTTCCCGAGTCTGCCCTGCAACAAACGCTGGCAGATGTTTCCTCGACCGGAAGCGACGCGCCGACTGCCCGGCCAAACGTTTCAGCCTCGCCGGGCAACGCCCTGACCACTTCGCGGCCATCGCGGATCTCACCGAGCACGGCGACATCTATTCGAGGTCTCCGCACGGGCCAGCTCGGGCGCCGAGACAACTGCGTCTCACGACTACACGCTGAGCGACGGTGACGGCGGCTGGAAGCGCTGCCACCGGCGAGGCCGCGCGAGCTGTCCCCCGCCGCCTGCCGCGCGGGCGCTTGCCGCTGCTGTTCGCCCTAGGCCAGTAGCCACAGTGCGGCGCGCTCCTCCTCGCTCACAGACAGCCGGACTCCGGTCAGCGAGGTACGGGTCGGGCCAGCCAACAACCGACGAGCTGCGATCGACAGCGACTTGTCCTCGAAACGGGGGCGGGCATACGCGGAGATAACTGACCCGTTTCCGCGACGCCACGCTGGTCCACGCGCCAGTTGGCTGTCTAGCGGCAGGTGAACATCACGCAGCACCGCGTCGCGGGCGACGCCATCCGGCGCCCGTGCATGTCCGCTGACATCTCGACGAGCAGGTCCAGATCGTTGGCAGGTCCAGGCACAAACTTGCCGAACTTCGACCTCTACCTAACCCTGCCTTCAGACCGTCGTTACGGGTGATGAGTGGCTCGCGTACGGGCCGCGACTGTGGCCCGCCGCGCGGATACTGAACCGACTTTCCTTCTTGTTTCCAGCGGTGAAATCGGCGAAACTACCAGGCAGGGAGATGCGCGATCTGCGGCTGACGGAGGCAGCTGCCGTGCTCCATGTGAGCCCGGACACGCTGCGAACATGGCAGCGGCGGTTTGGCTACCCGCATCCAGTGGGTAGTGGCAGCGGGCAGCAGCGCTATGTAAGGCGGGAAGTGTTCGCCCTACGCGACAGCTTGGACACTGAGCTCTCCGTCGCCTCAGCCATCGACAAGGCACGCGGGCTCGCCACGGGCCCTCCCAATCCTTAGGCTGCGGAAGCGCCGAGCGCGAGGCTCACGCGCTCTGGCGCTCTCCATGATCCGCCGCCCACCCGGCGGCGGTAAGTCGCCACAGCTGCTCATTCTGGTCGTAGCCCGCGGGAGCGATCAGTCCCGTGGCCCTCGCCCGCTCCCAGGCATCGGCGATGAGCGGCTCGTCAACGCACAACTCCCACGCGACGACGCCGGCGCTCGCGCCGCCGGACCGGTCGAACTCCGCGACCACCTCAAGCACTGCTTTCAGTGAAATCGCACCGCGCATCCAGCCCAGCCTTTACCCCTAGAGTGGGGATCTTTTCGGTTTACCCCGAATGCAACCCTTATAGTCGGGATGGGCCGAGTTTGACAATGTCGCGCAACGCTCGGGGATGGCGCACTGGGCGACCTGGGCAGGATCGCGGCAGCCACTCACGGTGAGCCGTCAGCCTCCGCGTGGTCGAACCCGGCCAGGCAATCAGCTGTCCGCCGCAGCACGCGCCCTGTTAGCCGAGCGTCGCTCAGTGCTAGCTGGCCGAGGCTGAGGCGTACATGACGACTGCTCACTGGGTCAGATGGAGAAGGCCGGGCTATGGATGCTGGCCTGAGCACATCAAGACCGGGGCACACAACTGCGTCTTTGCCAGAGAGACGCTCGCGCTCGTCAGCAGCTTGACCAGCAAGTGCGCTTTAGCCCGGATCCACCGAGTCGCTGCGTCAGAGGCTGTGATGGCCGCTGGCCGGGCGGGTGATCGCGCGTTGGCGGCCGGGTGTGGGTCGATCTGGGAGTTGAGC
>Ga0187772_10000305_pt1 | contig 21833 bp, 23 predicted proteins | sample 0116_SJ02_MP15_2_FD_133137 | JGI IMG/M metagenome (GOLD analysis project Ga0187772, IMG submission 133137) | Tropical peat soil microbial communities from peatlands in Department of Meta, Colombia - 0116_SJ02_MP15_20_MG | ecosystem: Environmental > Terrestrial > Soil > Wetlands > Peat | place... | reverse complement strand
TCAGAACGGAGTAACTTACGAGCTTAGTGAGCATGAGCCTGTCTACACGGCACCCCAGATGGCCGAGTACCTCGGAACGTCCGAGCAACGTATAGCAAAGTCCATGGTTTTGAAGAAAAACGATGGAGGATATGTGCTCGCGGTTTTGCCTGGAAAGTTGAAGATTGATTTCAGCCGCTTCGCTACAGCCCTGAGTGTCGAGAAAGTCTCGCTAGCGCCAATTCCCGAAGCTGAGCGCATCGCAAGATGCGCCGTAGGTTCCGTGCACCCGTTCGGAAACCTCGTCGGTTTGACTACCTACTTCGACAGACACATGCTGAGCCTTGATTTCGTATACTTCAACCCGGGGTCTCACACCAAGAGCATCAAGATTAGAACGGATGATCTCGTCCGCCTGGTGAATCCAACGGTTAGTGACTTCACACGTTCTGGTTAGTCAAATACTAGGCAAAATGTTAACGACAAGGACCAGATTCATCCGGTGACGGACTTGCAACGGACCCAAACGACTTCCATAATCGGCAAAATACTCGCAGACTACATGAATAGAACCCAGAGAACTAGGAGATTGTGGGAGGCGGCAAGAGAGAGGCTTCCGTCAGGATCTTCGCGAACTTCAATTTTCTATGCGCCCTACCCTTGGTATGCGCAAAGAGCTGTCGGCAGCAAAATAGTCGATGTCGACGAAAACGAACGAATCGATTACTGTTACAACTTCACATCTCTAATCCTCGGCCATCGGCATCCGGCAGTAATGAAAGCCGCCACGGATCAAATGGAAATGGGAACGGTATTCGGTGCACCTACGGAGCTGGAGCTACGCCATGCTGATATGATCAAGGACCGGATGACATCGCTAGAGAAAGTAAGGTACACGGTTACGGGGACCGAGGCCTGCATGTTCGCTATCAGATTGGCGAGAGCATACACACATCGCAAGAAGGTCGCTAAATTTGAGGGAGGGTACCATGGAACTAGCGACTTAGCATCGGTAAGTGTCCACCCTCACCTCACCGATAGAGCAAATGACGATCTAGCCCCGTTGCCTGAAACAGCTGGCGTGTCACCGGGTACACTGGAAAATACCGTGATCCTACCTTTCAACAATTTCAAGGATACCGAAGCAATTCTTCGAAAGAATGGCCAAGACCTGGCGTGCGTAATTGTGGAACCCGTGATGCGCGGTATACCGCCGGCACCTGGCTTTCTGCAATCGATTCGCGAGTTGACACACAATTTAGACATCGTCCTGATATTCGACGAAGTAATAACTGGTTTCAGAATTTCGGCGGGCGGCGCCCAAGAGAAGTATGGCGTTAGGCCAGATCTCACAACAATGGGCAAAGTGATCGGGGGTGGATTCCCCGTCGGCGCAATAGGAGGCAGAGAGGAGATCATGTCACTCATGGCTCATCAAGATGTTGAATTTCTGACGTACAAGGCGCCCACGGTTCCTCACGCCGGCACCTTCAACGCCCACCCAATTACCCTCGCAGCAGGGATAGCCACCTTGAAAGAATTAACCTCGGAAAGCTACGCAAAGCTCGACCAGAGAGGCCAAGAGGTAAGGAGAGGTTTCAGCAACTTAATGTCCGATCTGCGCATCGAGGCTCAAATCACAGGAGTCGGTTCATTTTTCGACGTATACTTCACCGACAAAATGATCAAAGATTATCGAACCTCTCAAGCCGGAGATCAACTGGTAAGGCGCTGCATGGACCTGGGCCTTCTAAATCGGGGTGTATTCCTTCCATCGCAACACTTCGCCTGCACATCCACCGCGACCAGTCGGGAGGATGTCGAAGTAACTCTCGAGGCTGCTCGCGAAAGCCTGCGCGAACTTCTACCTATGATCCGAGAAAGAACCTCGTGACCTGTGGCGAGCAGTTCTCGCCGACATCATCGCCGACAAACAGAACCGCTTGCTCTCTGGCCCTAAGTAGGTTGAGCTGTGGTGTCTATGTGTCCCTCGACTGTTCAAGACGTAGGAGTTCTTGTTTTCTATGTTTGCCCCAACGGTAACCATGGAGCTTTCCATCTTCTCCGAGGACTCTGTGGCATGGGACGATTATGGCAACGGGGTTTGTGGCGCATGCCCGAGCCACTGCTCTTGCGGCTTTGGGCTTACCTAGCGCGATAGCGATCTTGCTATACGAGGAGGTACCCCCGTACGGGATGGATCTAATCTGATCCCAGACGAGTGATTGGAATATGGTTGCTTGGACATCGAGTGGAAGGTTGAGCTTGAATTTCTCTCCAGAAAGATACTCCGAGATTTGCGCTACCCACTCACGCATGCATTCATCATTCCGATGAAGGTCGGCCGAAAAGTACTGCTCCGAAAGTGCCCTCTCTACGACCACATCGGAATCCCCCATACAGACAGCGCAGACGCCAAACTCCGTGCCGGCGACCAGCAGCTTACCCAACTGGCAGTCAACAATTGTATATCTAATCCTCATTCCGGCTCCCCCACGCCGCAGGACACCAGGGCTCATCCCCAATCTGTAGGAACCGTTCTCGTAAAACCTGCTTCTTGAGCTGAAACCAGCCCGGTAGATTGCCTTCGTTACTGTGTCCCCGTTCAGAAGCGAACGTTTCATCTTTGCGAGGCGGAGGGTTTCAACGTACTTTCGCGGAGAAACGCCCACAATCCGTTTGAAGGTCCGTTGCAAATGGTAAGGGCTAACCCTTACTTCAGCACTTAGGGTCGAAAGGGTCAACTTCTTGTCGAGATTAGCCTCAACGTAAGCACGTATTCTATCGATCATGAGCACTTGTGAAGGCTTTCGGTTTTCGTTCGGCTTGCATCTTTTGCAGGGGCGGAACCCGTTCCGTTCAGCTTCGGCGGAAGAGGAGAAGAAAAGGATCTCTTTCATCGCTGGGCGTCTCGAGGGACAGGAAGGATTACAGTAAATGCCGGTTGACCGGACTGCGAACACAAAGCTCCCGTCGCATAACCAATTGCGGTTCCGTACTGCGTGCCACTTCTCCTCGCTTGTCAGTAATTTAGAGTGACCTTCTACCGGCCTATTCTTTTCCGAGTCAGTTTCCATGGCGGAGATTGACAACTTTCCCATCTACCTCACGACCGGGCGATTTAATCCGGCTGATACAGTCCACGTCTGTCTTTCATGTTGGTCGATTCTAAACGCCCAATTCTCTGCATTGGAGTACCATCGTCTGCCGAAGCTCAAATAGTTGCTGGGTTTACACAGTGCCAATTTAGTTAGTGTTTGGACAGGGCCGATGTTAAGAAGGCATGTCCATCTTCGAAATCTGCTTGCAATCAACCCTTTCACGAGACCGTCCCTTATGTCTGGGGAGATAAGTGGGTTGACTCCGAATCTTGCTATCAAATCGGTCTGGGTCAATCCGATTATTAGGCTCGAGGAGTAGGCTGACTGTGGGATCCTTCATGTTTGAGATTACCGAGTTGTATGAATTTTCCTCGCGTGTCCGTCGAAGCTTTGCGGAGAAACTCGCGCAGCTGCCGCCTGAAATGGTAGAGAAAAATAGGGAGGCCAGTTTCTACACCATGAAGAACATTCTACTGCACATGGTCGACAATGAGGATTGGATAGTGAACTGGGTGATAACGGGGAAGGCCCAGTCATACGAGCGAAGGAAATGGGAGGCGTACTCTGACATGGCGGCGGTCGTGCACCATCTTGACGAAGTCGAAAAGGTAACCCGTGCTTACCTGAAAAGTTTGAGCCAGGAGGATTTTGCGAGGCGAGTCGACTTCGGTCTTTCCTCAGGTCAGACATTCGATCTTTGCGTCGAAGAGTGCCTCTTCCAATCGTTCACGGAACAACTATACCACATGGGCGAGCTCATCGCATTGTTGTGGCAAGAGAACATAGAGCCGCCGAGGATGCAGTGGTTCTGGAACAACCCGAGGGCAAGCGCCGAACGCCGCTCATCTGCAACTCAAATCACCGGTTGATCACTCTAACCCGCGAATGGGCTTGAGGTGTGTCTCACGGGGTTCCAGGCGATTCATCGTGAAACTTGACGATTACTGCGAGAGTCCGTGTTAAGGCGCACGGTTTTGGGATGATTCCAGAAGCGACGGCGGATTAAAAGCGCGCAGTAACCGTTTGGTCGCATTAAGCTGCTGGTACGGGAACCGCCAGCATCTCTTGAGTAATGACGCAGGCGACGGGTAATTTCGTTGATCCAACTCGGAGAGCGTCTTTTGCAGTTTCGATGGCGTTGCTGTTCACGTAAATGTCTAGAATGGATTGCCCCGCCTTAATCCTGGCTGCTCGGCCTGTCGGTTTCCCAAACGACCTGCGCATGCCCTCCTGGAGTCTATCGGCGCCGGCGGTTGCGATCATACGGTTCTCGCGTAGAATTATGTGCGGGTATACCCTTAAGTGGATCTTGTAACCCGTTTCTCCTAACTTGTCAAAGAGAACTTTGTTTCCGGCTACGCGTGCGGCCTCGAGGGCGTTGTGCCTAATCTGAACCGGCCCTTGGGCTATGAGCGAAACTCTGTATTCGAACTTGGACTTGAGGTCCCCCATCATGAACTTTGAGATCTTCGGAGGGGGACTTCCATGGATGTATTTGTTCCTGGTATATGGTTGTCCCTTAGGCTGACGGTAGTTCCTACCTCTCATGGCTATGGCCTCGTAGAGAAAAGCGAGATTATTGCGCTGTTACTTAAGCTTACATGGGTTTGGCTGATGCTCTTCTGAATATCCCGACGAGGAGCGACGCCTCCCGTCTCGTAATGAAAGATCGAGAGATTATGTTGCGGAACGAGCGTTGTATAAGGCTGCGCTTGTGAGCTTGCACTCCACTATAAGTCACTAGGTGAGAAAATTCGAGTAGCAGCCGTTTCTTCACAGCCTCGGATGCCAGCGGCGGGCCAGGGCGATTCATCCGGGTTCTAAAGATTTCGTAGAAGATGATGGTTGCAGCTGAAGCTATGTTTAACACGTTATAGTTTCGGTTGGCGGGTATGGTAACCATCAGGTCGCAAAAGTCCATTTCCTCATTGCTTAATCCCGAACTCTCTCTTCCGAAGACGATTCCAACATTTCCTTCGAAGGTGCCTATTCTCTGCGCTAGGTCAGGGGGCGTGATTGGGACTCGTGCGATGTTGGATCTGCTGGTTGCAACGATTGCGCTCGTACCCACAACCAGATTCAGGTTTCTGAGTGCTTGCTTCATGGTCTTGACTTTTTTCGCTTTCTTAAGCACGTCATAACCGTGCATGGCAAAGGCCCTAGCCTCCATCGTCACAGGGGTCTTGGGGTTGACGATCCATAGGTCCGAAAGTGCGAAGTTCTTCATCGAACGCGCGACCGCGCCGATGTTTCCGGCCTTTTCCGGTTGCACAAGAATTACTCGTACTGGCATGAGAATCAGCCATTAACTGAGTCGGCAATCAAGTTAGATAATCTAATGAATTCAGCGGAGCTCAGTTCGTATACTCTCTTATCGCCCAAGCCCGCTCTAGTCAGGATTTCCTCCGCCTGGTCAGTGTAATTTGCATATAAGTATCTGGAGAGTACGCTCTGCGAGTTGCGGCGGCGTTGGGTGAACATAGCTCGAACTAGATCTTCGAATATTCTATTGTTCTTGATGGCTGGGTTTTCAGCGGTAGGACGGATTGTTGCAATCGCGGAGTCTACGCTGGGTGCAGGGTAAAACGCAGATTTTGAAACTCTAGAAATTGACTCGGCGCACGCGCGGCTCTGCAACATGACCGTTAACCGCCCGTACTCCCGGGACCCACTTGGCGCGGTCAACCTGTTGACGAAATCTTCTTGCAATAGAAGACTGGCAAATCTGAACTTGCTCTTGAGGATCTGAAGTACGAGCTTTGAGGAAATGTTGTAAGGAGGGCTTGACACGATCTTTGCGTCAATGGGAATCGGGACAGTCAGCGCGTCCCCGTGAATGACCTGTACGTTGGGGTTGGCCGAGAATTTCCCTTCAAGATGTTTGGCAAGTGTCCTGTCCTTCTCGATGGCTATTACAATTCCTGCTCTGGATGCCAAGGCCCCGGTTACAAAGCCTAGGCCGGCGCCCACTTCAACAACCGTGTCCTCGCGCGAGAGTTCAGCTTCGTCGACCAGTCTGTCGCGCGCCTCTCGACTTAGAAGGAAATGTTGGCCGTACCGTTTGAGCGGTGGAATGCCGAGTTCGTGAAGTTCACGGCGTACCCAACCCAAAATTAAAGCCTCTGAAATGCCACTGAGAATCTGGTCGGTCTATTGTGCGGTTAGGAATTTGGACATATTCGTTTGACCGGCCTGTTTCGTTAGGCCTGAGGCCTTGACGCCCAGTCTGCGGAGCATGGCCTCTGGGTTTGATTGTAGGAATTCTTGGGTCAACTGTTTCGCGACTGCCTCGATGAGTCTACCGTCTGACGACGGCGACTCCAGCATCCTCGATCTGCTGTGAATGCTCAGGTCGGTCAGTATCGCTATGATCGCAATTGATTTGCAGGACATTCCTTGGTCTTTCAATTTATCGGAGACCGACTTAGCGAGTTCCGTTAGGAGCTCGGATGTCTCTTCTACTCGGCGTGTGTTTTGTTTCAGGGTTGCGATACGGCTCAATTGAGTTGGCTGTTCCCTTTCCCTGACAGGGTCTTCATCCTCACCCTTCGAGGCGCGGTAGAGGTACGCTCCTAGGCTCTTTCCAAATGTTTCAACGAGGGCGGTCGGGTTTAGGCTTGATAGTTGCGGTATTGTTGAGACGCTTAAATGTGCGAGTTTTTCTTCCGCCTTTTTTCCGACTCCGGGGATTCGACTCACGGGTAGGCGCGATAGGAAGGTCGTGACATCCTCCGGTCTTACAACTGTGAGGCCGTCCGGCTTGGACTCGTCTGACGCTATCTTCGCAATGATTTTGTTGGGTCCGATCCCAATGGAGGCTGTTACTTTTTCCTGCGTGAATAGTTGCTTTTTGATTTCGAGCGCAGCGTCCCGGGCGGAGTCAAAGCTCAGCGCGGTTCGGCGGGAAACGTCTAAGAATGCCTCGTCTATACTTGTTTGCTCAAAGACGTCGGCTTGAATTCTTAGAATCTCCATGATCCTTTCAGAAACTTGTTCATAATATGGATGGTTCATTGGGACGAAGGCTGCGTCCACTGCCTCTAGCAGTTTCTTCGCGCGGGCGATTGGTATCCCTGCCTTGACGCCGTATTTTCTTGCTTCGTAATTCGCAGTGCTGACCGCTCCGCTGTCTTCTGTCCTCCCGGAGTAGACACAAACTACAACTGGTTTTCCTTTGAAACTGGGGTTCGCGTTTTCTTCACATTGTGCGTAGAAAGCGTCGAGGTCCAGTTGCATGATTACCCTGGACGGCAATCCTGGCGCTCTCTACATTGCCCTGGAGAAGATGCGGTATTTTTCTCCCCCGGTTAGCTCGTCTAATATTCGCTTGGCTATTACCTTAATCGGGTCCCCCACACTTGTGCGATCTTGGATGTCCTTGAAACTGGTGAAAGGCTTTCTTTCTCGCGCGTTGATGATTTGCCACATAGATTTCTTCCCTATCCCGGGAAGTAGCTCCAATGCGTGCATTCGGGGTGTGATCGCTTGGGAGTTGTTGAAGAAGGCTACGAAGCGTTGTTCTTGGTTGGCGATAAGCTCCTCCAGTACAGAGAGCAACTCCGCTTTCGCGTTAGCTGTTAGGTCGTTGTAACTTATTCGTCCGATTATGCGGTTGATCTTCTCGCGTCGTTCCTTGCCTATGTAGACTCTTTCGTGCAGGTTGGCTTGTGTGCCCGCTCGGATCTCTGCTTCGAGCAATGTGAAGTAGGTTTCTCCGATTACCTGGACGGTTGGAAGAGCCAAGTGTCGCGGCTTATCCGGTGCGGGTCTGCCAAATTGCATGTAATCTAAGACGTAAGCATATTCTTCATAGAGCCTGGGGGGTAGACTGCTCTCTGTACTGCTTCCTCTAGGCCTCAACCTGCGCTCGTTTGAGCTGCTGCCTCGCTCAAGGCCGGAATTTCTTGTAATCTCGCTCATTTTATTTTTCTCCAGATAAGTGCCGGCGCCTTTTAGCCGTGCACTAACGTCGGTAACGATCGTTTGGCCTAATCGTCTTCTCAGTGAAGACTATGTTGTAAGGAGGGCCAAAATCTGACAAGGTTCAGCATATCCGCTTATCACTCGTTTTGGGGAGAAAAAAGTCTTCCTGTCCCGACCCGGATGGCTTTTGTTAAACTGCCATTAATCTTCTCTGTAGCCGTTGACTAGCTTAAGCATATCTTCGAGCTGAGAGCCTCCGACTATCCTACCTTTGACTGTGAGGATGGTGCGGAGTTCTTCGATATATCGTGGCATAGTGTTCACGATTTGTATTGCGTCCTTACGGTCGAGCTGGAACTTCTCCCCGAGTTCCTTGACTAGCTTCTCTCCCTTTTGTGGCGGGATCTTAGAGAATTTGGAAGTATAATCAAGGGTGCGCCTCTGGAATTCACCCAGCTCCTCTTCCTTTGCTTTTTGCAATATCTTCCTTGCTTCAGCTGTAGTCGTGGGTTTGGAGTCGACTATCTTCCTAGGCAAAGTCGTCACTCAGCTTGTCGGAGACAAGTGTTCTGGGCGAGCGATAATTTGTTTCGTTTGATCTCCCATCTCGACATGTACGACGTAGGATTTGCCGCGTTTCTGATGAATTACCCCGACTCGACCGTGATAACGTCTATGCGGCATTCCCTTGTGAACCGACGGTTCGATTAGAATAGTCACCTTTTGCCCGGGCTCATAAACCCTCAGGATTCTGCTTAGTCCGATCTTCCCTCTTTCACGCGGCCGTTTCCGAAGAAGGGTCCTCGTTCGCGATCGATAACCCTTCGAACGTCTCATACTAAAGCACCTTGAGATTTCGCATGCACATTGCTCTGAAGCTAATTAACCTTCTCGATGGCGGACACGGTATTTACACTAAAGAAACCCAAAGGTTTCTATCTTGTCGGGAAAGGTAACTTCCCTCTGCTGAAAGCTCCTCCTCGTCGTTTCATGCTCTTCATCATCTTTTTCATCATGAAATATTGATTGATCATTTCCTTCACTTCCTTATCGCTAGTCCCTGAGCCTCGCGCGATTCTCCTTGCCCTCGATGAATCCACAAGCTTAGGGTCTTCTATCTCGTCTCGAGTCATTGACTGTATTATAACGCGCCAAGCGTCAAGCTTCTTTTCAGCGGTTTCCATAGCACCATCTGGGATGTTCATTCCGCCGGGCACCATTCCCACTAGTTTCTTCAGCGGCCCCATCTTCCTTACCGCCACCATCTGTTCGTACATGTCCTTTAGGGTGAACTTCCCCTCAAGAAACGCCCTAACCTTCTTCTGCGGAATCTCAACTTGGGCTTCTCTCACTCGCTCAACTAGTGACTTAATGTCGCCCATACCGAGTAGTCTGCCAACGAAGGTTGCTGGGATGAATTGTTCTATATCGTCGATTTTCTCTCCTGTTCCAATGAATTTGATCTTCGCATGGGTCGCGGCTACAGCGGAGAGTGCTCCGCCTCCCTTCGCCGTGCCGTCTAGTTTCGTGACGAGAATTGAGCCTATCTTTGTATTCTCGTTGAACGCCGCGGCTTGGGACATTGCTGCTTGACCGATGGAAGCGTCGATAGCGAGGATAATTTCGTCGGGTTGGATCTGTTTGGCTAAGTCTTTCATCTCATTCATGAGGTCTTTTTCATCCTTATGCCTCCCGGCGGTATCAACTATGATTAAGTCGTACTTTTGGGCTGCAAACTGTTCCATTCCCTTGCGAACGATCTTCAGTGGGTCCTTTGCGCCCGGTTCGCCGTATACTGGTACATTCACTCTGTCCGCGAGCTGCTTCAGCTGGTCGAAGGCGCCCGGGCGATAGGTATCGGCGCATATAATGGCGGGTCTTAACGCTCGTTTCTGGTAAAACCGCGCAAGTTTCACCGCGGCGGTTGTTTTTCCTGTCCCTTGTATTCCAACGAGCATGATCGTCTGAGTTTTTCCTGGTTCAATGGTAAATTTTGCGGGTTCTTCTCCAAGAAATCGCGTGAGTTCTTCATAGAGGACTTTTACAACATGGTCGTGCCTGGATATCCCCGGCGGCAACTTCTCCTCTAAGGATCGCTTCTCTACCGCTTGTGAGATCTGTAGGACGAGGTTTACGTTCACGTCTGACTGCAGCAGGGCTCTTTGGAGGTCGCGGACCAGTTCCTTGACCGCTTTCTCGTCGACCACTGCCAATCTGAGCAGTTTCTTTACGGCGTCCCTGAGCGATTGGCCGAGCCCTTCAGACGAACTCATTTGTTCTTCCTCTCAGAATCGAGATCATGAACGGTTTAAAGTAACCTAATTCTTGCTGTTGGACCGCACGAACCGTTTAACTACCTCCGTCGGTTGCCTTGACTCTGTTCATGGAAGGGTTGGTTGGATGCGTCCTGAGGTGTCTTCGAAAGACGGGCTGAAGATTATTGAATCTGAACCAATCCCGAGGCAGGCGGTGATGATAAACGGCCTACCCGATGTTGGATTGGTGGGTTTGCTGGCGGCGTCGCATATCATTAGCTTCTTGAAGCTTCGTGAGGTTGGTGCGATCGAATCGGACCTGCTTCCGCCATTGATTGTGTTGCACGGCGGGGTGCCTAGGGCTCCAGTGCGCATTTTCGCGGGAAATGGGCTCACGGTTATAATATCCGAGACCGTAATTCCCGGCTCGCTAATCAGACCTCTTGCAAACGCCCTTGTTGAGTGGGCTGGTCAGAACAGTGTTCGGTTAATGGTATCCTTAGGCGGAATGGCAGTGGCTAACCGTCAAGATATAGAGATGCCAAAGGTGTTTGCGGCGCTTTCAGCAAAGTCAGTCGAGTCGCAGTTGAATGGCGCCGCCGAGGTGATGGAAGAGGGCTACATTGTCGGGGCGTACGGTTTGCTCCTGCGAAACTGCGCTCAAGCCTCTATTCCGGCAATCACCCTGCTCACCCAATCTCACTATAACTACCCGGACCCCGAGGCCGCCGCCGTAGCGCTAACCGCCGTTAACAAGATCTTAGGCTTGAAAGTAGATGCCGCGGAGCTCCTCAAGCGGGGAGAAGAGATTCGATTACGTAGTAAGGATATGATGCATCGCACTCATGAAGAGATGAATAGAATGAACAAGTCGCATGAGTACGACTTGCCTCCTCTTTACGGGTGACCTGCGTTGAGCACACCAAGATTTGACCCGTCATCCCTTCAGAGTTCAGGCTGGAACGTCGCCGCGGCCTGCATCCAACCACTCTACAATCTATTCGTAACTGCCGAAGAAGTCGTCCTAACAGTCGACCTACCGTACGTAGAACAAAAAGGCGTGAAGCTCAAGCGTTCAACAGAGGATTCGATTGAGGTCTATGCGGAGACCAACAGGAAGATTACCTTCAAAGACCTTGGAATCAAGCACCGCCGGGGAGAGTTCACGTGCTATCACGCGATAATACGTATGCCCGTTCCCGTTAATGAACGGAAAATTACCAAGAAATTTAAACGCGGCTTGTTGGAAGTCCATATTCCCAGAGTAAAGTAACCCTCTTCATGCCCTCGATTGTTGAAGGGCCGAAACCGCAAGGATGGGGAAAAGAACACTTGCGTCGCCCACGACCGTAACTACCCTTTTAGGGTCCTTGACTTTACCCCAGCTTATCGCCTCCTCCAGAGGTGCTCCGCTGAAGCCTCCACCGTCGGGTCGATCAAGAGTGATTTGAATTGCCGCGTCTACACCGCCTCGGTAGGTATTCGCGATAAGAACCTGATGTTTCGGCATTCCTCCTCCAAGAATTATCACTCCAACACGTTTTCTCTCGTAAGTCATATCAACAAGCCTTGAGAAATCTCTTAATGGGTTCAGTATGAGCTGGTGAAGGCGGCTATATGTCCAGAGGTGCAGGCCAACCATCGAATCGAAGATGCCGGGGCAGAAAATCAACGCCCCGCGTACCTGCGCTGCGCGGATAAACGATCTCCGGTCCTTCAACTGCTTACCGAATTCCCAAAGTAACTCATGGCTACCGATGTTGCGTCGCTTTGATTCTGGTATGCGATCAAGCATCCGATACGTGGCCCTCTCGAGTCCTTCGATGGAACGTTGGGTTACATACAAATCATAGATCCTGGATAGGCCACGTCGCTTAAGCCGGACGTCATCAGCGTTCTCAGAGCCAACGATATGCCTGTGCCCCAAGGCTTCAAGCATATCATGTGTGACGTTCGCACCAGTCGTTACGACGCCGTTAACATAGCCGCCATCCACTAGATCGGTTATGACACTTCTAAGACCTCCCGGAATTAGTGGCCCCGCTATGGAGATGAGTTTCATGCAGCCGTTGTCGCGAAACATTTCGCCAAGTATTCTGGCAGCCTTGCCAAACCTACCGGCTCCGAGAACCCTCGCCGCTTCCATTTGCTGCGTCAGGTTAAGAACGGACATGCGGTCGCTGATTTTGATGTGCGAAACTAGGGGCATAGCGATACACGCTGAATAGAAAGCGGTAAGCGCGGGATTAACCCTTGGTACGCATTATTTTGTTCTGGCCTAACATCTGCCAGTACTCTACTTCGACGCCCGCGGCCAGTTTGGACTTTATCTCTTCTTCCTCAGGCATGGGGGTCTCAAATGTCTCGTAGCTTTCCATATCCATTATCTGGATGTTGTTTCCAACGAACGCCAATACTTGGCCAGTGCGCTTCTCTATCATCGGGACTTCGATGCGAGCGTCTACTGGGCTGATTACACTTTTCTTCGCTCCGGTGGTTACGCTAATCGCAACAATCCTGGCTTTTGCGGCTCCGTGCTTTCCCGGCTTTGATTTCTCGTATTCCACGATCTTGCATGGCTCTCCGTCGACAACGATATAGTGGCCGATCTTCAGGGAGCCCACATCTACTGGTTTGCTCAGTTTCCCTCGCCCGTAATCCTTAACTGAGAAACAGCTTAAGTTCGCTCTTCGTCTAAAAGGTTAACTGGACGCGAGTAAAGATCGCTTTATCTCGTGTGAGCGTAGCCGAAGGAGTTAGATTTGCGGAAATTTCGGTAATAAGACCTTACCTACAAAGTGGCCTATGTTCGACGGAATTCTGCCACTAGGCAGATCGCAGATTCCAAGCGACATCATCGCCGGAGTTACGCTTGCAACGTTGGCGATTCCGGAGGTGATGGGGTACACTAGAATTTCAGGTACTCCAGTTATCACAGGCCTCTTCACTATACTTATCCCGATGATGCTTTATGCCTTCTTCGGATCATCGCGGCACCTCGTCGTTGGCGCCGACTCCGCAACAGCTGCGGTTCTCGCCTCTGGCCTCGTTGGTATGGCAACCGTCGGCTCTCCTCAATATGTCGGCTACGCCAGCCTGTTAGCTCTGTTAGTTGGAGTATTGTTGCTAGGCGCAAGGCTGGCAAAACTAGGTTTTCTTGCTGACTTCCTATCACGAACCGTGCTGGTGGGCTTTCTGACAGGCGTAGGGATCCAAGTAGGAATTAGTCAGTTGCATGATATGCTTGGCCTAACCGGGCACGGTCTCAATCCGGTACAAGAAATTGCAAGTGACATCTCGCAAATATCTAAGACAAACATTTACTCATTGATAATATCAATTTCAGTATTAGTAATAATCTTCAGTCTTCGTAAAATCTCCAAAAGAATACCCGCCGCTCTCATCGCTGTCGTTGCCACAATCGTTGCCAGTTACGCATTCGACCTCAGCTCACGACTCCCGGTACTCGGACGAATTCCTAGCGGATTACCGACATTAGGCTGGCCAAATGTGCCGATAAACTGGAACATACTGCAACAGCTGCTTCCCACCTTATTCTCAATGTTCGTAGTTATCCTAGCTCAAAGTGCAGCGACATCTCGAGCCTATGCAGCTCGTTACGATGAAAAATTCAGCGAGAACGTTGACTTGGTCGGTCTAGGCATAGCCAACTTGGGCGCCGGATTCTCAGGGACCTTCGTCGTGAATGGGAGCCCAACCAAAACGGAAATGGTAGTTAATGCCGGAGGCCGGAGCCAAATCTCACAGCTTACCACGGTTTGTATGGTCCTGGCGGTTCTACTCTTTCTAACCGGCCCGCTATACTACATGCCAATTGCAGTTCTCGCAGCCGTTGTGTTCGTTATTGCGGTTGAACTAGTTGACGTTAGGCAAATGCATGAGATCCTCCTTGAACGCCCGGTGGAATTTTGGGTAGCTACCGCTACGGCGGGGATCGTAGTTTTCGTGGGAGTCGAACAGGGGATTATTGCCGCCATGATCCTATCGCTTTTCGCCCACACGCGACACGGCTATAAACCAAGCAATACTCTAGTCGCGGTAGACGACCACGGTATCCGGCAATCCGTTCCCGTATCGAGCGGTGCTCAATTTCTCCCCGGCCTAATCCTGTATCGCTTCAATCATAGCATGTACTATGCAAATGCAGATCTCTTCAAGACCGAAGTATTAGGCCTGATAGATGGGGCGCGACGACCCATCTCATGGTTCGCCTTGGACGGAGTCGCGATGGACGATGTCGATTTCTCGGCCGCCGCAGCTATACGCGAAATATATGGAGTGCTGAATCAAAGGGGCATTCGACTAGTATTAATTAACATTCAAGACAAGGTTCGTACGGAGCTAAATCGATCGAGGATTACCGACCTAGTAGGGGTACAATATATTTTCAGCACGGGAACTGAACTTGAGAATGCGTACAGGCAAACGTCCACAGGCATTGCTTAATTATCCTAACGCTGAGTACACCAAACGCCGGTAGAATACAAATTGGTTTTCAAAGTGGGGCTTGTGTCGCGCCTGGATGAGCCGGAGGCACTTGATGTCGCAAGAAATCTGGCCCGACAGCTTAGAAAGAGGGGCGTCTCGGTGATTGCTGAATCTGATTTGGCGAAGATCGGACGGCTGGGGGGAGGCACATATCTCAAGGAGCTCAGAGCCGATCTCGTCGTTACTGTCGGCGGTGACGGCACTGTCCTGAAAACTGCAATGACTCTTCCCGAGCAGGAGACGCCGATCCTTGCGGTCAACATGGGACGACGAGGCTATTTAACGGAGGTTGAACCGGGAAAGGCCATCGGGGCGGTCGAATCATTCAGGAAAGGGAATTGTAGGATCGAGAAACGCGCCAAACTCGCCGTGGACATGAACGGAACCCATATTGTCGACGCGCTTAACGAAGTTGTCGTTTCATCGGGCAGTCCCGCTAAGATGCTCGACCTCAGATTAGCAGTGGAATCGGAAGAACTCTTGAGGTTCAGGGGCGATGGCGTGATCGTATCGACGGCTACCGGCTCAACGGCTTACGCACTGTCCGCGGGCGGACCCATAGTCGACTCCTCGGTGGACGCTTTTGTTGTCACCTTCATATGCCCACTTGACTTCGTAAGGCCGACCGTTGTTTCCATGGATCGCACTCTCTCCATAGAGACGGCGACTCCGAAGCTCAAAGTTCTAATCGTGGCGGACGGTCGCTTCCAACGGGAGCTTGTACGCGATGTTGAGTTACGCATTAGGAAGTCGAAGCATTACACTTCCTTCGTACGGTTAGGACGGCGCAACCCCATGGGAAGTCTAACTAAGCTTCACGAAATGGAGCGAGCGAGTTTCTGAAAGTTCTCGTATTGGATACTTCTGCCCTCATAATGGGACTCGACCCTCTCGGGCTAGAATTCGAGAGTTACTCGGTACCGGAGGTCACTGATGAACTCCGCGAACAGACAGGCCCATCCTATCGTCTTAGCATATCAGTAACCTCCGGCAAGATGAAGATCCAGACCCCCTCGACAGCATCCGTCAGCCAAGTCTTGGACGAAGCAAGAGCATTGGGTGACAAAGTCGTCCTTTCCAAAACTGACACAAGCATAGTTGCGTTGGCCCTAGACCTCGGTAAGGAAGGCAAGACGCCGATTATCGTGAGTGATGACTATGCGGTGCAGAATGTCGCCGAAGCATTGAAACTAAATTATCAATCACTGGCCACATTCGGAATTCGCCAGAAATTCAATTGGGTTCTGTACTGCCCGGCGTGCTTTCGGCAATACGCAACCGGCGACACGCAAGACTGCTTGGTGTGCGGTACGAAGTTAAAACGCAAACCGGTCGAGAAGGAAATGGCGAAGCAACGAAGCAGCTAACTTTCACACTATAGTGCGGTCGGATCGCTATAATTTTCCTCCCCGAGCGTAGTCGAAGAGGTATAATTGCGCGTAACCGGCCCAATCAAGGAAACGTTCGCGCAGAAATAATGCGATCTTCATCCTACTCGTCTTCCTACCACGCAAATAGAGTTTTGAAACAATTCTATGGATCCAAACATCGACGGGCGCTGCCTGAAGTCGCCCGGCCCCATACAGCAGAAAGCAATCAGCAACCTTTGGACCGACACCAGGAAGCACAAGAAGCATCTCCTTAGCATCCTCATAAGATTCGGCCGCTACCTTACCGAGGTCAAATTCTTCATTGACGATCATGCGTGAAACCATAACAACCGGTTTAGCTCTATACCCCAGTGACGTCTTCGACCTAAGTTCTCTGGGGGTCAACTTCGCAAGTCTCTCCGGTTGAGGGAAGAGGAATCCATGAGAGCCATCCATAAAATCCACGATTCTTCCATAGTGCTTCATCATCAGTCGTGCGGACCTATTCCATAGCCTCACAGAGTTGTTCTGTGAGAGTATAGAACAAATCAGAGCCTCGAACAGGTCCGTCCCACGCATCAACCGTAATCCTTTCAAGTTCCCAAACGTCAGCGAGAGCACCTTATCTCCACTGAACTTTTGATAGAAGAAGTTCAAATCATCTTTCAGACCCAGCACCTGTGTCAAATGTTTCCTCAGGTGTATAGCGATTTCGTCGCTCTGAGGAGTGTGGTCACCCGTAATCGCTCGTACTTCAAGCGAGAAATCAGCCGTGTCGCCCATCTGGCTCACCGTGTACTTAATCGGGCTCCCACCGAGGACCTCGATATCGGTAAAACTCAACCCGTCTCTCAACCATTCGGGTGCGGACGTCTGTCCGCTAAGAACCGTTTCAGCGAGGTTGAACGGCCCATTCACGAACTCCATTGGAATGGTAAGCGAAAACTCTTGCGTTGTCGCGGACAGGCCAGCCATACGCGTCAACCAACTGAGCGGAGTAATCGTTGCAACTGCGCTACCTCTTATAAGCCCTAGTCATCATCAACCAGTCAGGAGTCTCCCCTAATGATTCCACAAGAATTGGTCAGAAAGGCTCAGGAACTCAAAGCCAAGGGGCTTTCGAACTATGAAATAGCTGACGAATTGAAGGTGCAGCCAGACACCGTCGTGTGGTTACTACTCAAAGGCAAGGAACGTGCCTCGATTCATCCGCCGCACGACGTTTTCGTAGACTGGAGCTCACTCGCTTCACACGCAAAGCGCATGTCGGCCATAGCCAGCGCTTTAGCAGATCTAGAGAGAGAATCGGTGCGCGCCAAGGATTTCGGCGATCCGGATGTGATTGCCGCGGTGGAAGGAAGCGGCATGGTTCTAGGCGTCGCCATCGCTAAAGAACTTGACAAACCATTCGCAGTCGTGCGGCCCCATCGTGTCGCCCAAAGAAAACTACCAGGCCTAGTCAACCCATCATTTCACGGCGTAGGAGGCAAGAAGGTCCTGATTGCCGACGCCGTTCTACGCGCTGGAGAGACACACAGGGCAGCCATACAGACCCTAAGAAAAGCCAAGGCAAAACCTGTAGGTGTTATCGTTTTGGTGAACAAGAGCGGAAGGACGAAACTCGACGGAGTCCCTCTAAAATCCCTGCTCCAAATCCTGCCCGTAGCTGTTACCTAAGCCTACCAGCGCCTGCCGGCAACGGAATTGAAGCCTAGTGAGCAAGTTTTCTGCTCCACCTCAATGTAAGTCGGCCTAACTTTCGGCGCGCCCTTAGCGACTCACGGTTCGTTTCATGTGATTATCTTTCGAACTTTGCGATAAAATAACCGATTTCATCCAACGTAGGGTGGAAGCGTTGGCATAGGCCCGACCCTTCGTTAGTACTCCTTGAGGCTAGGAATGGCGTCTGTTCAACCAAGCGAAGCCCGCATTCCTCCGTGGCATACTCAACAGCGCCCTCGCATTCCTCAACGGTATACGTGCAAACGCTGTAGACGATGAAACAGCCGGCCTTGGCGAGTCTGCTGGCAGCCTTCAGGAAGTGTTTCTGATACTTGGCCAGCGCGATAACTTTCCGATGGGAGGTAAGGTCATAAATTTTCGGTCTGAGTCCGAGGGCGCTGCAAGGCGGGTCAACCATTATTCGATCGGGCCTGAGACCGACGAAATCCACGTCCACATACCTGGAATCGTGGATAGAAACTGTGGCGCTAGAGCAACCTAAGACTGCAATATTACGGCGCGTAGTCGCGATTTTCTCACCATTTCTATCCAAACCTACAATGCTTCCAGTATTTTCCATGAGCTGACTAATGTGGGACAACTTCCCGCCAGGCGCACAATTCATATCCAAAATGGTATCACCCGGTTGCGGGTCTAGAACCCGTGACGTGGTCATCGCGGCCAGGGATTGAGGGTAGAGAAGCCCTTGATAGTATTCGGGCAAGTCTCGAATTTGAGGAGCTTGATATCTTCGCTTAGTCACGCTTACTGCAAGACCTTTTCTGAATCTCAGAATTTCATCGGTACTCATTAGACTAATCCCAATAGCAAGCACGTCGCCCAGTTCAGAGGCGACTGTAACGGCATCTCCGCAATGGACTGATTCGCAATTCGTAATGCCAGGAGCGTATACATTGGCTCCTTGAAGTATGGACTCGGCAGCGTGTTTGTCGACAATCACCTGCTTCCCTCCGGGGGGAACATCGAATGGCCCTTCAATGCTGATCCCTATGGCTTCTGGAATCATAGGGTGTTGAGTAACCCTGAGACCCCTCTGGACCAGACTTCGGATCAGTTCTTCCGGCGAAGTTTTGAGCGTATTGCAACGAACGTAATAGGTGCTTACTGGTTTCGCGAGGGTTTCTAACACGGCTCCGGTGTCTGTTCCGTAGACTTCCTCCGTCAACCCTACTACATCTTGGGAAAACCTAGAGGAAGGCCGGGACAGGGAGGGTTGCAGTATTGGATGCAAACGCGTTGTCCCTCTCTCGAAGCCTCTCAATATCACCATCAGGGCACTCCGAGTTAGATGTTCCTGCGCACTTAGATGGTCCTTCAAAGCAGAACAGAAATATACGCGGTTGGGGCCATGAACCTAGGTCGGGAAAAGGCTGCGTTTCAAATGAACGAACAGCAACGGCTAGTTCTTATCAACATCGTAGGGCTGGCCGCACTTGCCACGTTTACCGGTTTGGTGTATCAGCGAACTCAAGAACCTCTCATTCTTATCGTCGGAGGGCTAATCTCCGTTATTGGCGTGTTAGGCATGATGACGAGCAAAACCTAACCGCCATGTCTATGCTCGGGCCGGAATTCGGATTGGTGCAGACTTATCCAGAAGCCACGGTCGGTGCATTAATCGTCAACGAGAAGGGTGATGTGTTGCTTGTTCGATCAATAAAGTGGGGAGATAAGTACACCGTGCCCGGTGGACACATTGAGCTCGGTGAACGAGCTGAAGATGCGATCGTGCGCGAGGTAAAGGAGGAAACCGGTTTAGATTCCGTCGCGGTGGACTTGCTCATAGTGCAGCAAGCGATTTACCCGAAGGACTACCACAAACACGAACATTACATCTTCATGGACTATGTGTGCAAAGCCCTGAGTGCTGAAGTGAAATTGGACGGTAGAGAACTCCAAAGTTTCATTTGGATCAAGCCGGAAGAGGCTCTCAAACTTGAACTCGAGGAGTACACTCGGCGCTTCGTCGTCAAATACTTGGAGAAGATAGGGCATTAACTAAGTGTGTTTCACATGTAGACTCTTCAAGAGTCTCGCGTGGTCCGCCTTAGTTATCCATTCAACGTAGAGATATTCTGCGATGGCTCTCTCTGACATGCCGATTCTGCGTCCTTCCTCTACGCAGCATCGATAGGCTTCGATCTCTGTCGGTCTGTCAACGTAATTGTACCTATGGTCAAATAAGTTACGACCCTGCAGGAATTGTTTGACGTGGACCAGTTCGTGGATGACATCTAAGTAGAGGTGAGCCTCATCACCGCTCTTCAGATATTCTAGGCCTACAACCAAACTGCCGTCTTGGTCGTTCACGTACATGTACCCGTCTTCATCTTTGAGGGTTACTCGAGTTCTGTCCAAAATCTGCCTAAGGGTGGACGCGTCGCCCACACACTTGACCAGTGGCTGAACATCTTCTAGACCTGAGAATACGTCCCGAAGGTCGTAATCTCCCTCAGGGAGTGCTCTGTTTGCGGTAAATGCCATCTCTCTCACACAAGCAAACTATGCGAAGACGCCGCCTGGTTTAGATTATCACGGGTACGAATCTTTCCTCATTTATTGAAGTGCTCAGCTTGCCCACTATTGCAATTTCATTTCCGCAGGATTTGCAACAGTTTCGCGCGTCGAGATTCCAACCTGTTATGTCGAACCCCATACGTTCAACGGCGATTGCTCCGCATTCCGGGCAGTAGGTGTGTTCAAGGGGATGGCCGGGAACGTTGCCAATGTAAACGTAGTTAAGTCCTACCCCTTTCGCAATCTTATGGTGCTTCTCTAGAGTTCCGATTGGTGTCGGCGGTAGGTTCTCCATCTTATAGTCTGGGTGAAAGCGGAGGAAGTGGATTGGCGTATCAGGTCCGAGGTTATCGTGGATCCACGAAGCGAGCTTCTTAGCAGCCCCTAAGTCGTCACCAACCTCGGGTACGATAAGGTCTGTGATCTCGATGTGGACTTGTGTCTTATCGCGCAGTTCAAGTAATGTCTGAAAAATCGGGTCGGCGTTGGCGATGGTAATATACTTCCGCACAAATCCTGTCTCGCCACTCCCCTTAAAATCAACCGTGATGCAATCCAAGAAATCCCGCATCAAACCGACACCATCAGGCGTGTCGTAGCCGTTCGAGACGAATATGTTCAGGAGACCCGCTTTCCTAGCTTTGACCCCAATATCGTGGGCGAACTCTATGAAGATCGAAGGCTCATTGTACGTATAAGCCAGGCCTTCACAACGATAACGTTTCGTCATTGCAACCACGGACTCCGGGGTCGCATCCAAACCCTCAACCTTACGCCGCTGACTAATGTCCCAATTCTGACAATAGGCACAAGCCCAGGAACATCCGGTGGTGGCGATGGAGAATATTTTGCTTCCAGGCATGTAGTGAGTGACGGGTTTCTTTTCTATGGGATCGATATGCCCCGCTATGATTTTACCGTAGACAAAGAGCTGCAGCTTCCCCGATACGTTGCCTCGGATCCCACAAAACCCAACTTGTCCATCGCCGATGTTGCAGTAGCGCGCACAAGCCGTGCACCGTACCCTTCCGTGGGGTAGGGGTTCGTAAAGTGTGGCTTCCTTTCCCGTACCCAATACTCACCGGCCTCCTTCTCGTCCAGCCGTCAGTTTGGAACCCATAGATGCTGTTTCTCGCATTCTTGTTCGTTCGACCGCTGAATAAACGTATCCTCAATCTTTCGAGCCTAACGAGCCGCTTCGTTAACGCTACGATGGGCTACTCAGCTCGTTACGAGCTTGACACCGCGGTCGCAAACCGCTTTAACTGAGACACTAGACCTCTTGGACTCTCAAGATGTCTGTGGTTCCCCCTGGCGTGGAAGGGTCGCCGCACACGACGACAATCTTGTCTCCCTGCTTTACTGTTCCGCTACTTTTCGCTGCTTGTTTCGCAGCTGCAAATATCTCAGCCGTGGTGTTCAGTTTCTTCACTTTG